>Ga0255049_10002247_pt1 | contig 10234 bp, 9 predicted proteins | sample JV7_2_3_MG_FD_183615 | JGI IMG/M metagenome (GOLD analysis project Ga0255049, IMG submission 183615) | Seawater microbial communities from Jervis Inlet, British Columbia, Canada - JV7_2_3 | ecosystem: Environmental > Aquatic > Marine > Inlet | place: Canada: British Columbia | collected 2016-10-06
GGTTATTGCGGCAAAAGTGTAGTCATTGCGAGCGCAGCGAAGCAATCTTTTACTTTAATATCAGACGTTTGGAGATTGCCGCGTCGCTGACGCTCCTCGCAATGACTGCGGTATTAGTGCCCCCCAGCCGTCAAATGGTCGGCATCGCGTCATCTTGGCGAGGCTCGCGTTTACCGAGTTGCACCAGGCGGCGTACTTCGGAAACGGCGACGCTGATGGTTGGAAAGTCACAACTGCGCATCGCGCTGAACTCATTCAGGATGCTGTCGTAACGCTCGAGCGCAACGGCATTCTGTTTCTCCCAGATGGCCATCGCCTTGCCGGTATGGCGCTTGTTATCGACACACTGTAATACCAGTTCGGTCAGGTTGTGCTGGTTGGCGTGCAGGTCGTTGCGCAGGTTGAGGGTGGCGAGATGATTCCAGTGATTGCGCACGATGGTTTCCGAAATGGCGTCCCTGATCCAGTGCAACTGCAGACGTTCGGACACGGCATAAAACAGTTTGGCCACGCTTTCAATATCGTAGCCCAGGGTCGACTTCACCTCGATGATATCGAAGGCCGACGCCAGCGTTGTCTTGTCGACAAGTTCCTGCGCCAATGTGACAGGTAGCCGAAACTTGACGAAGCGTCGCCGGGTGGCCAGGTAGTGCCTGCGCGACTGACCGATGATAGCGTTTGAAATGACGCCCAACAGGGCCTTCGTATCGGGCTTGTAACGCTCGATCATTTCGCTGACGCTGAAATCCGATGGCTGATTGCGCAGCAACCAGCTGATCGAACGTTCCAGCAGGCCGCTGACCGCCTTGAAACTCTCGTATCGGTCGTTCTCATGGACGACGTTATCCAGGCTTTCGAGCTTGCGCCAGGTATCGTAGAGACCGAATATTTCGACGCAGACCACGTAAGCCTTGGCGATATCCTCGATGGTCGAACCGGTTTCCTCGCGGATGCGGGAACCGAAACCAATGCCGATATTGTTGGCCAGCTGGTTGCTCAGGATGGTGGCGATAATTTCCTTGCGCAATGGATGCCGTCGGATTTCAGCGGCAAAACGTTTGCGGATCAAGCGTGGAAAATAGCCGAGCAACAACGGGTCGTAACAGTCCTCCGTCAACGAAGATGCGCCGAGCAGGGCATTCTTGTAAGTCAGTTTGCTGTAAGACAGCAGTATCGATAGCTCGGGTCGCGTCAGGCCCTGGTTCTTGGCAATTCGATCGGTGATCTGCTTGTCACTGGGCAGCTGTTCCAGTCTGCGATTCATGATTTTTTCGGTTTCCAGATGACGCATGAAACGGGCATGTTGATACATACGCTGTGCTGCGTGCCGTTCTATGCTGTCGATAATCTGCGTCTGCCGGTAGTTGGTGGAAAGGCACTTCTGCGCGACATCGTCGGTCATATCGACCAGCAGTTGATTGCGCTCTTTTGCACTCAGTTGCCCGGACTTGACCAGTTGCGATAACAGTATCTTGATATTGACTTCCTTGTCGGAACAGTTGACGCCAGCCGAGTTATCGATCGAGTCGGTATAGTTCAAACCACCTGCCTGGGCGTATTCGACGCGTCCGAGCTGGGTGATCCCGAGGTTACCGCCTTCGCCGATGGCTCTGGCGCGTATCTGATCTCCATTGATGCGAATGGCGTCGTTACTCTTGTCGGAGACATCGGCATCGGTTTCGCTGCTGGCCTTGAAATAGGTTCCGATGCCGCCGTTCCAGATCAGGTCGACCGGCGCCTTGAGAATATAAACGATCAACTCGTTCGGCGTCAGGTGTTCCTCTTTACATCCCAGTAACTGCTGGATTTCGGGGCTCAGGTTGATCCGCTTGGCATGGCGTGAAAATACGCCGCCGCCCTTGCTGATCAACTTCTTGTTGTAGTCATTCCATGTGGAACGGCTGAGTTCGAACATTCGCCGGCGTTCACGCTCGCTTTTTTTGATTTTGGGGTTCGGGTCGATAAAGATATGCATGTGATTAAACGCCGCGACCAGTTGTATGCAGGGCGACAGCAGCATGCCGTTGCCAAAAACGTCGCCCGACATATCACCGATACCGACCACGCTGAAGGGTTCCTTCTGGATATTCCTGCCGAGTCCACGAAAATGTCTTTTTACCGATTCCCAGGCGCCGCGTGCGGTTATGCCCATCTTCTTGTGGTCATACCCCTGCGAACCGCCCGATGCAAATGCATCGTCCAGCCAGAAATCATGGGCCTGCGCGAGACCGTTGGCGACGTCGGAAAACGCCGCGGTGCCCTTGTCCGCCGCGACCACCAGGTAAGGATCGACCTGGTCATGAACGCGCGCGCGCGCGGGGTGCACGATTTCGTCGCCGATGCGATTGTCGGTCAATTCCAGCAGCGCATTGATATACAGCGAGTAACAGGCCTGCACCTCGCCATAGATTTCAGAGGCGGGCAGCTGTGCGATCTGCTTGGTGATGAATCCACCCTTGGATCCGGACGGGACGATGACCGCGTTTTTAACCATTTGCGCCTTCATCAGGCCGAGTACCTCGGTGCGGTAATCCTCGCGCCGGTCGGACCAGCGGATTCCGCCGCGCGCGACGCGGCCGCCGCGCAGGTGTATGCCTTCGAATCGCGCCGCGTAGACATAGATCTCGAATAGAGGAGCCGGTTTAGGCAAATTTTCGATGCGTTGCGAATCGAGCTTGAAACTGATATGTCCGCTGTCGCCGCGATCCTGCTGAAAGTAATTGGTGCGTACCGTGGCCTCGACCAGGTTGAGCATGGCCTTGTAAATGAGATCGTGGTCCAGCGATTCGATATCGTGCAGCTTTTCGCGCAGCTGCTGGAAAATCTCCAGGTGGGAGTCCTGCTCAAGCGTGTCGGGATTAAACTTGCGCAGAAATCCGCGCACCAGTAAAAGCGTGATCTCGGGATAACTGTTGAGCGTCTCGATGATGTACCTACGGCTGTGCGGGAAACGTGTCTGTTGCAGGTAGGCGGTATAGGCGCGTAATAACTGGATATTATCGGCCTTGATGCAGGCACTGAACAACAGGTGATTGAAGTCATCGTTTTCACTGCGCCGATTCCAGATGCTGTCGAACAGTTCGCCGAAGAAAAGCGGAATCTTCTGTGGGTCGACGTCGCAGATATTTTTACCGTACTCCAGGGTGAAGTGATTGATCCAGTAGTTGCGGTTGCGCAGACGGATTCGATAAGGGCGGCCAATGAGTACTTCCAGCCCCATCGACTCGAGCATCGGCATGGATTGAGACAGCGGGATCGAATCCTTCAGGTTGAACAGCTTGATCGAATAGTTGTTCGGGTCGCGCGAGATTTTCACCAGCCGCGCCTGGGTCCGGTTACGGGTATTGATTGCAGCCAGCACTTCCAGGTCGGCGATCGCGTCGGCGACGGAAAAATCCTCCTGGTAATTCGGGGAAAAAGTGTCTTCTCTGACTTTCAGTTTGCCCAGTGCGGGATCGGAGTCGATTTGCCGGATTAACTGCGCGTACCATTTGTTCATGTCCCAGGCCCTTGATTGTCGAATTGTCGGAAATGCAGTGTTTAACAGGAATTCGGCCCGACTCTATATGATCGACTCGAGATCGACAACCATCATTTATCTACTGGGTTTGTTGAAGATATCTCGCGGTCATTGCGAGCGCAGCGAAGCAATCTTTTTGGGCTGGATCAGTCATCAGGAGATTGCCGCGTCGCTGGCGCTCCTCGCAATGACGCCTGAATCGGAGGTTCCCTAACCGATAACGCGGTAAAACTTGTCATGCTGACAAGCCGGGCAGTGTGTGATCTGACCAGCGGCCGAGAGGCGAATGATTTCGCCGCATTTGTTGCAGCTGAAACTGCCTGCATTACAGACTTCACCGCTTCGATACAGGCTGGCCTGGTGATCCTCGCTTTCAAAGGCGCGGAAATCCAGCCAGGTCTTGTCCGCCGCGTGCGCAATCATGTCGATAAAGCGATCTTCTACCAGCGTCAGGTCAAAGCTAAACCAGTCCTTTAACTCCTTGCTTTGCTGGTTCATTACCTCGTTCGCTTTATGCATATCGCGTTTCAGCGTCGTACCCAGTTCCTCAGCTTCCTCCTGGGTCAGCGTATACACTTCGCGCGCCAACTGTTGCGCATTGTGCACCATTTCGTCGACGGTTGGCGCCAGCGCTTCCTCGGCTTTGTGCACTGATTCACTAACATTTTTCACCATGTGTTCGAAGGCGGCTACCAGTTTTTCGCGGTCATTAATTTCCATGAATTCATTAATAGCGCATAATAGCGGGCCGCACAAGTCAGCCTGCGAATTCGATGACACAGATCAACAACAACCCCACGCAGGGCCAGGTCCTGAAGTGGTGGTCGCGCCTGTCGCCGCTGCCCGCCGGCGCAACAATGTTCAGCCTGGCGCTCGGTTTGATCGCGCCATACAGCGCCACGATCGGCGCCCGCGTCGAAGACATCAGGCCCGGCTATGCGCGGGTAAGTGTCAGGGATCGCCGCAGGCTGCGCAATCATTTGCAATCGGTACACGCGATCGCCCTGGTCAATCTCGGTGAACTCGCAACCGGGCTTGCGGTCCTGTCGACGATATCGACTGACATGCGCGGTATTCTTGTCGACATCCATGCCGACTACCTCAAAAAGGCGCGCGGCAAGTTGACCGCGACCGCCGAATTCGAGTTGCCCGAGCCACTGCTCGACAACACCTCCTGTGAAGTGGAGGCGCAGTTGAAAGACCAGAGCGGTGAAACCGTGACGCGGGTGCGGGCGACCTGGCTCATCGGATATAAAACGCAGTGACGCGGGAACTGCCCGCGGCCGCCAGTGCCTTTTGTGCACAACTCGGTATTCGTTATCCGCTCATAGGCGGCGCCATGTACCCCTGCAGCAACCCGGAACTTACCGCTGCCGTATCCGAGGCCGGCGGTATTGGCATACTGCAGCCGATTGCATTGACCTACGTGCACGGCCACGAGTATCGCGCCGGCATTCGGCTGATGCGCAAGCTGACCGATAAGCCAGTCGGAATGAACGCCCTGATCGAAAAATCCTCGAAAAAATACCAACAACGCATGTCCGAGTGGATCGATATCGCGCTCGATGAAGGAATCCGCTTCTTTGTTACCTCGCTGGGCAAGCCGGACTGGGTGGTTGCCCGGGTTCATGCCGCCGGCGGTCTTGTTTATCACGACGTCACCGAACTCAAATGGGCGCGCATCGGTCTCGACTGCGGCGCTGACGGGTTAATCTGCGTCAATCATCGCGCGGGCGGTCACGCCGGGCAGCAATCGATGCAGCAATTATTCCTGGAACTGCATGAACTGGGAGCCCCACTGGTTTGCGCCGGCGGCATTGGTGAAGGACGCGAGTTCTGGCATGCGCTGGAACAGGGTTATGCCGCCTGTCAGCTTGGCACGCGTTTCATCGCCAGCGACGAATGTCGCACCAGCGCCGCCTATAAGCAGGCCATCATCGATGCCGGCGAGACAGATATCGTCTTGTCCGAACGCGTTACCGGCATTCCTGTTTCGGTGATCAATACCGATTTTATCAAGCGCAGCGGTACGCGCCTGGGCAGGTTTTCTCGCTGGATGTTGGCGGGCAAGCACAGCAGGCACTGGATGCGCCTGTTTTACGGGCTGAAATCGATCTGGCAATTAAAGCATTCGTCGCTCGATGAAAGCGGTGACAAGGATTACTGGCAGGCCGGCAAGAGTGTATCCACCATCGACCGCATCGAGAGTTGCGAGTCGATCGTGCAACAATTAATGACAGAGGCTAAATGAAACCCATGCAAACGACGCTTTACTATGTCCACGACCCGATGTGTAGCTGGTGCTGGGGTTTCGAACCCACGCGTGCGCAACTGTTCGATGCGCTCAGCGGTCGTATTCAGATCCGGCGTATGGTTGGGGGACTCGCGCCCGACTCCGATGCACCGATGCCCGAGGGCATGCGCCTGGGACTGCAACAAACCTGGCATCGCATCGAGCAAACCATCCCCGGCACCGAATTCAACTTCGACTTCTGGGAAAAATGCGCACCGCGGCGTTCAACCTATCCCGCCAACCGCGCAGTCATCGCGGCAAGGGGGCAGGGTGAGGAATACGATCCCCGCATGACCGCCAGAATCCAGCGCGCCTACTACCTGGAGGCCAGAAACCCCTCCGACAATGAAACCCTGGTAGAACTGGCCGCGGATATCGGCCTTGATGTCGAACGCTTCAGAGCGGATCTGCTGTCCGAGGCCACGCAGCGCAGCCTGCTTGCGGAAATTCAAAGTTCGCGCGCCATGGGGATCGGTAGTTTTCCGAGCCTTGCCGTTGAAAACGCCGGCAGATTGACGCATATCGGCCTGAACTACACCGATGCCGACGCCATGTTGCGTCAGATCGAAGCGGTTATGGGGTAGGGCAAATCCAGGTTCTGTATTTTCGTATCGGGCTGTTTCAACAGGCGTAGACCACCCGCCTCGGCTTTGGCGATCTGTGCGATGTAAAGGCAGTGACAAACACCATCCCGATCGAATTCGGCATCGACCACCTTGCCGCTGCCGTCGGCTTCGTTTTTGCCTTCGCTTACCAGTTCGTCGCCGGCCACCGGCAGCTCTTCGGTATCGAGCCGCGCCAGGAACATGCGCCGCTTCAGTTTTCCGAGGTATTGCATGCGCGCGACGATTTCCTGACCGGGATAACAACCCTTCTTGAAACTGACCGCGTCGAGGAAGCCGAGATTAGCCATCTGCAATACGAACTCCTCGCTGGTATCCGGGTAGATGACCGGGATGCCGGAGTTGATTTCGGACAGCCGCCAGGCGCCGAAGCGGGCAACCTGTAGCTGGCTGGCAAAGCTATTCCAGAGCTCAATCGCCTCATCGGCGGACAGGCACATCAGCAGGAAGCGCCGCTGCTCGCCGAGGGGTTCCAGTTGCAGCGAAATCACCGAGTCATTCTGCAGCACGCCGCCCGGTTCCTCCGGTAACAAGGCGTGTTCGAGTATCTCCACCTCGGCGGTTTGCAGGAGCAAGCGTGCAAAGTAATCGCTGGCATCGGCGAGCGTAACCTCAGCGCCTACGATGTAGTGGTAAAGACATTCGAGCAGGGGCAGTACCATCGAGCGAGTTGTCACCAGGATATAGCCATTGCTGATCTGGATGACTCTAAAGATGCCGATCAGCCTGCCCTTGGGCGTCGAGTAAGAACTCAACTGAAAGCGTGACTCGTCGATAAAATCGATGTCATTACTGAGCTGGTTTTGCAGGAAATCCTGTGCATCCGGACCATTGACCAGGATCAGGCCCAGTTCATCGCCGGCACAGATGAAGTTCTGCGTCACTCGTTGCACACGTTGTTTTCCTGGAAATGCTTGCCACCGCTTCATTTTTTCCGACTCTGTTGTTGGATAGCCCAGTCGATATGGTGCTGGATGAATGCGCTATGCCGCGCGTAATCGTTTTTCAATGTTTCCATTATATGTGGATCGTAGGCCGCATTTCCAAGCGCGATGACAATATTGCGCATCCAGCATTGATAACCGATGCGACGTATTGCGGAACCCTCCATTTTTTTCAGAAAATCAACTTCCGACCAGCGATAGCATTCCATCAGCGAAATTCGATCGAGTCCGTGACGCGGTTGAAAATCGGCTTCGTCGCTGTAGCGGGCAAAGCGATTCCACGGGCAGACCAACTGGCAGTCGTCACAGCCGTAAATGCGGTTGCCGATGGCCGCGCGAAACTCCACCGGTATCGCCGAACGATGCTCGATAGTCAGGTAGGATATGCAGCGTCTTGCGTCGAGCAGGTAGGGCTCGACGATGGCGGCGGTAGGGCAGATATCGATGCAACTGCGGCAGCGGCCACAGTGATTGTGCAGCGGCGCATCCACTTCCAGTTGCATGTCCGTGTAGATTTCACCGAGGAAAAACCAGGAGCCGTGTTCGCGATGCAAGAGGTTGCTGTGCTTTCCCTGCCAGCCGATCCCGGCCTTCGCCGCCAGTGTCTTTTCCAGTACCGGTGCACTGTCGGTAAACACGCGGTAGCCCATGGGACCGCAAACCTCGGTGATCCTGTCGGCAAATCTTTGCAGGCGTTTGCGCATCAGTTTGTGGTAGTCGCGCCCGAGCGCATAACGCGACAGGTAAGCCAGCTTGTCGTGATCGAGTAACTGCAGCGGATCCTGCTGCTCTTTAACCAGGTAATCGAGACGCACACAGATAACCGAAAGGGTATCGGGCACCAGTTCGGCGGGATGCAGGCGCTTGTCGATATTACGCGCCATGTATCCCATTTCGCCGTGAAAATTGCGTGCAATCCATTGCCGGTAGTTCGCATGCTGCTTATCCAGGTTGGCATCGGTAATGCCGATTTGCTGGAAGCCGAGCTCGAGTCCGATCTGTTTGATGGTGTTTGACGTTGGCAATGGCTTGTTTAGTGCAGACTGGGCGGTTTATTCGCAGGTACGCGGGTGCATCTTTTGTGGCGACTGGTACAATATCGCATTTTCTTCAAAGCTGATATGTCTATCTACCTTGCAATCGCATTGGGCGGTTCCCTTGGCGCGGTATCGCGTTACTGGATGGCGTCGTCGACCTATCAGTGGCTTGGCCTGGGATTTCCCTACGGCACACTCGCGGTAAATCTGCTGGGTTCCCTGGTGATGGGTTTCCTGTGGGTGTTACTGCTGCATCGATTCCAGGTCAGCGAGGAACTCAGGTACGGCCTGTTGGTCGGATTCCTCGGTTCATTCACGACTTTTTCAACCTTCGCGCTCGATGTGCTGCATCTCACCGGTAGTGATGAAGTATTAAAAGCAATTCTCTATGTAGTGCTGAGCGTGCTGTTATGCATCTTCGGCGCCTGGGCCGGCCTGATGGCCGCAAAACAACTGATTTAACTATGCTTGATTCCAAACTGTTACGTAGCGACCTCGAAAGCGTGGTCGAGAAACTTAAAGTTAAAAACTTCGACTTCGACGTGGACGCTTTCCGCGAATTCGAGGAGCAACGCAAAGTCCTGCAGGTATCGACGCAGGAACTGCAGAGCGAACGTAATACCCGTTCGCGTGCAATTGGCGCAGCCAAGGCCGGTGGCGAGGATATACAACCCCTGCTGGATGAAGTCGCCAGCCTTGGCGATAAACTCAAACAGGCAGAGAGCGAACTCGGTGACCTGCAGGTGAAGCTCGACGAGTTGCTGCAGGGCATACCAAATATTCCCCACGACTCGGTACCCGCGGGCGATAGCGAGGATGACAACACCGTGGTATCGCACTGGGGCGAACCACCGCAGTTTGATTTTGAAGCCCGTGATCATATCGATCTGGGTGAGGCGCTCGGTGGAATCGATTTCGAACGCGCCGCCAGGCTCTCCGGGGCCAGGTTTGTAACCATGACAGGCCCGCTGGTAACACTGCAACGGGCTTTGATACAGTTCATGATAAATCGACATATCCAGGAACATGGCTACACCGAAGCCTATGCTCCCTACCTGGTCAACGAAGCGACGCTTTTCGGTACTGGCCAGATGCCCAAGTTCAAGCAGGACCTGTTTCACATTAAATCGGAGAATCACGATCTGTACCTGATTCCGACCGCCGAGGTGCCGGTTACCAATTTTGTTGCCGATAGCATTCTCGAGGCTAGCCAAATGCCACTCAAGTTCGTGGCCCATACGCCCTGTTTCCGATCCGAGGCGGGTTCTTACGGTCGCGATACGCGCGGCATGATTCGACAGCATCAGTTCGAAAAAGTCGAGCTGGTTCATATTTCCAGGCCGGAAGATTCAATGGCGGCGCTGGAGGCCTTGACTGGTCACGCGGAAACCATATTGCAACTGCTCGGGCTCGCTTATCGCAAGGTCATTTTATGCGGCGGCGACCTCGGATTTGCGGCGACCAAGACTTATGACCTGGAAGTCTGGCTGCCCGGGCAAAATACCTATCGTGAAATTTCATCCTGCAGCAATATGACCGACTTTCAGGCGCGCCGCATGAAAGCCCGCTGGCGCAACCCGGAAACGGGCAAGCCGGAACTGGTGCATACCCTGAACGGTTCGGGTCTCGCCGTGGGCCGAACCCTGATCGCCATCATGGAAAATTACCAGCAGGCCGATGGCAGTATCAGAATTCCAGAACCATTGCAGCCTTACCTGCACGGCATGACTGAAATTCGGGGTTAAGGGACTATACTTTGCAGGAATACGGCGAATCCGGAATCCCAAATGAAATTGTTTGCCAAGCTCCTGCTGGCG
>Ga0255049_10002250_pt1 | contig 10233 bp, 11 predicted proteins | sample JV7_2_3_MG_FD_183615 | JGI IMG/M metagenome (GOLD analysis project Ga0255049, IMG submission 183615) | Seawater microbial communities from Jervis Inlet, British Columbia, Canada - JV7_2_3 | ecosystem: Environmental > Aquatic > Marine > Inlet | place: Canada: British Columbia | collected 2016-10-06
GTACAGCTAGTCGGCGTAGCGAAAGGGCAGGGACGTCGCCCTGGTCGCGAGCGTCTCTATCTGCCCGGGCAACCGCAACCGATTCGTCTTCCCGCCGCCTCGCCGGCTTTGCATCTGATTCAACAGGTTCGCGACGAAGCCCATCGATTTGCTATCACTGCGCATCGAGGTCGCCGTCAGAAACAGCAGTTCGCCTCACCGTTGGAGGAGATCCCGGGTTTGGGCCCCAAGCGGCGTCGGGAACTCTTGAGACAATTCGGCGGGCTGCAAGCGGTCGCGAGGGCGGGCGTCGATGATCTCACTCGAGTGAAAGGGATCTCTCATCGACTCGCTGCGTCCATCTACGAGCACTTTCACGCGGATTAATCGTGCGGTTCAATCTCCCCAACTTGCTTACCTACTTCAGGATTCTGGCCATTCCGATGGTGGTGTTCGTGTTCTTCCTGCCGTTCGAATGGGCGCGGCCGGCGTCGGGCGTTCTATTTGGCGTGGCCGGCGTGACGGATTGGCTGGATGGTTACCTCGCGCGTCGATTGAATCAAACCTCGAATTTCGGCGCCTTCCTCGATCCGGTTGCCGACAAACTCATGGTCTCGACAGCTCTGGTGCTGTTGGTGCAAGCCGATCCAAGCCTGCTGATGACGATGGTTGCCGTGGTCATCATCGGCCGCGAGATTACGATATCCGCGTTGCGCGAATGGATGTCTGCACTGGGTGAGCGGGCCCAGGTGTCCGTCACCGACTTCGCGAAGTGGAAGACCACGCTGCAGATTTTCGGTATCAGTTTTATGCTTTACCAGTACCCGCAGTTCGGCTGGCCTCTCTACGGCATCGGCCTGGTGTTACTGCTGGTTGCCGTCGTCCTGACATTGTGGTCCATGGTTGACTATCTGAAGGCGGCGTGGCCCGTCATGCGGGATCAAACCTAGCAGCAGAGGGCGGATTGCCCTGGCCTGTGGTCAGACGGTAAAATAGGCGGCCCCTTCCAGGGGACACAGCACGGAATGCGACTGTAGCTCAGTTGGTAGAGCGGTACCTTGCCAAGGTACAGGTCGACGGTTCGAACCCGTTCAGTCGCTCCATTTTTCAACCACTTGCCAATTTCCTCAAACTTACCGGCTCGTCGCTATTTTCGTCCTGGCCGGTTCCGATGATGAATTGTGCAAGCTGAGCGACGCGCACTTCTCCTTCCAGGAGATGACGGCCTGATGTAATACCGCGATGATTCTCACTTGCCGCTCGATCAAGCGCTTGCGCGCATCGAGTTCCGCTCGGACAGCCGTAAGCTCAGCCGCTGCATCGATGCCGGTCAACGTGGCCGCAGTGAAGATCTTGAACTCCTCGGTGAGCTTTGCGGCCTGCTGCTCAGCCTGTTGCTTCTCCTTCGTGAGACGAGCGATTTCTTGATTCTTGGTTTTGCTGTCGTCCTTGCGCTGTCCGCTTTCCGCGGCTTCCTGTCGCAGCGCATTGATTAACTCATGCTTGCTACGTATCTCGGAGTTTTTATTTTCTAGGGCCAGGTCCTTGTCGTGGATCGCTTGCTTTAGCGTTGCCGTCTCGTCAGCATCAACTTTTAGGGACTCAATCCGGGCACGCGCCTCCTCTAGCTCCTTCGAGAAGACGGAGAAATCCGTCCCCCAATCGACCGCCAGTCCGTCGACAGATTCCTCTGGATCTACTGTGTCGGTTTTCTCGCTCATACACTGAAAAGTGTAGCCAACAAGGAGCAATCGAAAAGAGACCCAGCACTCATTACTCATTAGGTAAACCCTGAATTACCCGCTGTGTGAACCCCATCACATACCCAGGCCGGTAGAAGGCAGATTGTGCGCACCTTGCAGCAACTCGACGACGATATGGACGATAAGGACGATAAGGACGAAATGGAGAGAACGGGTACTTTCGTCCGGGATGGCGAATTTAAGCGCAAGGTAAATGCGCTTAGAACTATCGCTCAATCAGAGCACGAGACGGTAGATTCAGAGACTCTCCAAGCTACCTCTCGGATAAAGATCCACTCGTCCGGAAAAAACCCTGTTACACGGGTGCAGCGTGCATTAGGTCGGTTTAAAAGAAGCTAGAGGGCCTATTCCCTGAACTGGCTTCATGAGAGCTTACCTAAGCGATCTGAGCTCTTCAGCTCTTGCGAACAGCATCTCAAGCTCTTCAGCCTCTTCGTACATCTTCATGAGTCGGAAGCGGGCTACGATCTCTGCAGCATCAAGAGTGTCGTCTAGATTAGTCGTAACGAGTTCCATCAAGTCGATCGTGCGCGAGATGGTTGAGGCAAGCTCATCGGTGATATCGGAGTCATTCGTTCGGATGTTAGTGACCATGGTTAGATCCTCCTAACTACTGGAGAGGACTTAATTTCTTCCCGATTAGCCTGGTCTTGCAGTAGCGCTTTGAGCCTTCTGGTGAAGTGGAAATAACAATCGGAAATGTCGGTGGTGTCCGCGTCAGGAGTCTCTCGTTTGTACGAGCCCGTCGCTAGATCTGCTAATTCTTCAAGGCTTTTCTTTTCGTTCAGAGCGCTGGGCTTTAGTACATATTCGTCTGATGGAGCGGTCTCGTCGTTGAAATTCAAAATCTCCAGCAACGTCTGATCGTCGAGGAGCGAAGCGTCGGCGGGGGCGGCATCCAATAGCTCCAGGAGCTCGTGTAGTCCCGATGACGAATCGTCATCGTCGGTATCGAGCTTCGGCGCGTGGCCGTTAATGCCCATGCTGATCTCTTGAAGTGAACACACGGGCAGGGTCTACCTGCTACCAGCCGGAGTATGTGACGAAGTTCACACTAGCGCGATGCTCAAGCGTTATGGTAACGCCTCACGGGCCAGGAACGATCATGCTAACGGAGCTTCGGGAAGCTATCTAGGTTCTCCTAAGCCAATTCGATACACGCTGAATCCAGCTAACTCGTGTCTTGACGAATGGGTAGACTTTGACGCCGGACGTGACCCCGAAAGTTCCGGGATCTTCGTGCTCTCGCGCTTCGGTCTCTCGTTGCACCCGCGAGGTAGTATTACGCGCCTGGAGCGTAGTCGTGAGTTCGTTGTAGGAAACGAACGTGTCCGTTAGGTCGAAGATTTCGTTATCGCTTTGCCCGTTTCTGGTCGACGGGTCAGAGACAACGACAGTATCGGAGTGCAGAATGTCCTGTAGCTCCTGCTCGTTTAGTATCTGACTTTCGCTAGGATCGGCAATCGAGGAGTCCTGAGCGTCATGCGGTTCCGATGTCGATGCATCGCCGGATTCGAGCTTCCGAAACTGTCTCATTTTATTGTCCATGACATCGTCTAAACTGGTGGTGCGATGCGGGTATGATCCGCTTTCGAGCGACCTGGAAATGCGACGGGGTTCACATACCGCGCGATTTAAGGAGTAGGCTCTCCTGTAATCACGAAGGTTTCTGAATCCACCGTATCTCGCTCTAACTTGGCCGCAGGTTCAATCATATTGATCTTACGAGCGAGGTCCTCGTAGGTGTCCGTGAACTCTATCTCGACGTAGTTACTCATATCGCCGTCTCAGAAGGATTGATACGAGCAGGATCTGTCATCTACCCACCCGGGTATGTGATTGGCTTCACATAATGCGTGAGCAAGGGGCTCCGTTAGTGCCCGGGTAGATGCGCGAAACTCGGGCGGCGCTGCGGTTACTACTGATACGTACTCGACGATTAGACCCAATACTTAGATAGATGAACCGGTGGTGGAGACTAATCACGGTTGGGGCAATATTCTGGGCCACGCCGGGCTTTGCCCAGGAACCGTGCGATGCGGGTACGCTGTTCGAGCCCTACGCGCAGATCTGTGCACCGGTCCATGATGTGCGCGATGAGTTCCTGCCGCAGGCGACGGGGTCCAGCGGCTCCTCGTTTGCATCGAAGACGACGAGAACGTCCGACCGGAGTCTCGGCGAACGTCAAGCGGCCGTTGAAGCGGTAACGCCCCCTGAAGCGACCGGCCTGCCCGTCCCGGGCAGTCTTTCTGTCGGCACGACATATCGTGAGCTGCCCACGGTGAACAGCGGGCGTCTGCACACAAGGATGTTTGTCCACCCCGAGGGCCTTCAACCGGACGGGCCCTTGCCCGTGTTGTACTCGACTGCCACATCGCATATTCATCACGGCCTGGAGATCCTCGTCGCCTATGCGCCGACTAACCCGGGAGGAGGCCGGCTCTGGTTGTATGCTTGGCCATGTCTCCCCGATTATGCATGCCCTGATGGCGACACAAGCCCGGGGTGGCAGTGGTTCAGAGAACTGTCGTCTTTGACTTGCAACATTACCCAGGCCGTCGATCAGGGAGGCCATGCCCAGAAGCTACTTTATTACGCCAATCACACCGATAAGCTCGACGAGGGAACGCCTCCCTTATGGAAGAGTGCGGCCTACCTGTGGAACTACTGCGATGACGCCTGGGACCTAGCCTGGGACCACACCTACCGAGAAGCCAAGGTTGACTGCTCCGTTCCGGGCTCGGGCTGCGCCTGGTGGGGACCAGGAATTGAAACCTTCGGCACCGATCCCTACCCCCAGATCGCGGAGCTGGGTTATGAGGATTCTCTGCTCTACCACGACGGCGTCTGGAGCGAGCTACGCTGGCCCGAAGCCGGCTTCAGGGACCCGGCGATCTGGGCGACCTCAACGCCCTGGCTGCTCTTTCATCTGGACCCGAATCGCGGTTACGGAGTCGGTAACTCGTTCGATATGAATGATCCGCCCGTGATTGACGCCCAGCAACTACTACAGGTACTGGAGGATGAAACACTCACAGTCGATACAGACTCACTCGATATCTCCGACCCCGATATCGACCCTGCCTATCACGTTGCATTCGATCTCACCCTCTATGGCGGCGACAACTACACGCGCGACGGATCCTCGGTCACTCCCGACCCGGACTATTTCGGCACACTAAGCGTGCCTGTGACGGTGAGTGACGGCGCAGCAGATAGTCAGACCTTCGAGTTGCAGATTGGCGTAACAGCGGTCGACGATGCGCCGACTTTCACCAGCACGCCGAACACGGGTGCCACAGAGGCAGTGGACTACGTTTACGCCATCACGGCAGCCGATCCCGACGGTGATGCGATGACCATTACCGCACCCACGTTGCCAGCCTGGTTGACGCTGGTCGACAACGGCGTTGGTTCCGCCCTCCTCAGCGGAACGCCTACCGGCGCGGCAGCCGGAGCCAATACGGTTGTGCTTCAGGTCCAAGGGAACCCGCTGTTTGGAACGGCCACTCAGAGCTTCTCGATTGACGTGGTCTCTGCGCCAGAGGGCCCAACGATCATACTGATCGGCAATGCGACAGTTACCGTCAACCAGGGCAGTAGCTACACGGAGCAAGGTGCAACGGCCAGTGATCCGCAGGATGGTGACCTGACGGCGCAAATCGTGATCACCGGGGAGGTCAACACGGCTGTGCTGGGCAACTACCTCCTAACCTATTCGGTCAGCGATACAGCCGGGACTGAGACAGCGACACGGCGCGTAGTAACGGTCCGTATAGCGCCCGCACCGCCCTCTGACGGTGGCGGTGATGGTGGAGGTTGCTTCATCGCAACTGCAGCATACGGCTCTTATCTCGACCCACACGTAATGACGCTCAGGCACTTCCGAGATGACAGCCTCTTGACGAACGGGCCCGGGCGGTTATTTGTCGCCGCTTATTACGAATACTCCCCTCCCATCGCTGCGGCCATCGAGCAGAACGAGACTCTGCGGTATCTGACGAGGCTGGCTCTGACGCCAGTCGTCTACGCAGTTGCCTATCCGCGAGAATCAGGGACCGGACTGTTGCTATTACTTATGTTCGGGATTCCAGGGGGAATCTTCCGCAGATTCGAACGCAGCTAACGCAACCCCGGGTCTTTCTATGCTAGACCGGGGGTCATCGCTGTGCGGCGTCCGGTTAGGTCCTGTTCGGGTACAGGTCGTAAAGATGCCCACCGACTTTCAGGCGTTCGGTCTTCATCTCGTACGTATCGCCGTCCGCGTGCCGATGGCCGTAGGCGGTTACCGTATCGCCAACCTGGACGTCGCTGTCGCGAAAATCAGCACGCCGGCTGCGGTCCGGAGTGGAGAGAACGACATTCCACTGCTGGCCATCTGCCTCGAGAGTCAGGCGATCGTGCGGGTTGCCGAAGTGTTCTTCGACGATGACGCCTGTCAGCGAGAATTCGTTACCGGTATACGTCGACCAACCGTGGTGGGCGAGGGCGGTTGCGGATAGAGTCGCCAGGATCAGGCCTAGCGTGAGAGATACGGTCTTGCAGAACAAGCGCATGGGGAACCCCCTGAACTTAGAGATGAGACAGCCTGTAGATTAGCATTTTTTAAGCGAAGAATCGCTACCAGCTATTGCGCAGCTCTCGCAGCTTCAAGAAAACGGCCCTTGCATCGAGATCGTCGCCAAGATCCGGAAACGTTGCCCGAAGCTGCGCGATGACCGACGGGTTCTGCAGACGAAAGAAGGTATTGATCGCTTTCTCGAGTCCCAACGTCGTGACCATTGCCTGGTCGGCGTCCTGATCTCTGATGCTCGCGAGCAGTTGCTGCGCTTGTTGATTGTCCGGTTCGCGATCCAGCGTGAACTCGAGATTGTTGATGATGTAGTCGTGCCCGGGATAGATCAGCGTCGCATCGCCCAACCTGTCGAGCTGCGTTGCGAATGTTTCGTAAAGCTCGTTTGGATGGCCGCCATTGTGGCAATTACCGGCACCTGCATTAAATAGTGTGTCGCCGCAGAATAACGCCGGGTGATCGGCGTGGGAGAGCAGACACACGTGGCTCATCGTGTGACCGGGTGTGTCGAGTGCTTCGAGCTCTACCGTCTTGCCGACCTTGATCACATCACCGGCGGCGAGCCCCCGATCGATTCCCGGAATGGCTCCCTTCGCGTTCTCATGCGCCAGCAGCTGCGCTTTGGTTGCAGCAATCACGGCGGTATTGCCGCCGGTGTGATCGCCGTGTTCATGCGTATTGACGATCTGCGTGATTTCCCAGCCGCGATTCTTCGCGGCCGCCAGGCATTTCTCGTGGTCCAACGGATCCACAGCCAACGCCTCGCCGGTTTCCTCGCAGGCAATCAGATAGTTAAAATTTCGGTAAGCGTTACCAGTCCAAATCTGCTCGACCAACATCGATCAATACTCCCGCGGCGTTTAGTTCAGGAGGCCCACGTCGTGCACGACGCGCCCGCCCACGATGGTCAGTACCGAGGCGATATCCCTGATCTCTTCCTCGGACACCTCGTTCTCGTCGAAGAAATCGTTATTGAGAACGACGAGATCGCCGAACTTGCCGATCTCGATGGAACCCAGGTCGTCTTCTTCCCTGCTGAACCAGCCATTTGCAGCCGAATACAACCAGACGGCTTCCTGACGCGTTGTTTGCTGCCCGCCGTTGATGAGTTCGCCGGTCGCATCACGGCCGGTCACGATAAAGTAAATATTGAGCCACGGATTGATGGGTCCGGCCTGGGCGGCATCCGAGCCGCTACCGACGTGAATATCGTTGCCCTGATAATTCAGGTTATCCAGAATGTACCTGAACGGAGGGCCGGCCGTGCCCGACAAATAATGCGCGGTCGAATGCAGTCGCAGCGACGCGCCCAGCGAATTCAAGCGGTCCATCGTCTCGGCCTCGATCGTATAAATGTGATCGGCCGACCAGCGAAGGTCGGCGATCGATGTCGACTCGTTGACGATCGACCAGGCTTCCGCGCGTGCGCTGTGGTTGCGTTCGTTGAAGCTGTGTTCCATCAGCTGCCAGCCGTTTTGTGCGAGCTTCGTCGCACGATCGATGTAGTCCTGGCCCAGGGGTGCCGCAGCTTCGGGGCCGCCATCGACGAGGTGCTCGCCGAGGCCGGCGGTCTTAATGAGATCGCCGCCGAAGTCCGGGAAGATATTATCCAGAATACCGTCGAGTTCGGGTCCGAATGCGTTGTAGTAAATGCGCAGACGCATGTTGACCTTGTCCTCCCGTAGCAACGAGAGGATAACGTCATGGTCCTTTGCGGGATCGAAGTAACCGGGGCCACGACCTTGCGAGCCGCCGACGGAGTGCGCGGTCGTCAGGCCGAGGCTCGTCGCGTAGTCGATCACGTCCTGCGTAGTCTGTTTGCGGGCCTCGAAATCCCACAGCGTGTCCATGGCTTGAAACGCGTCGTGCGACGGATTTACGGCAGTCGCAGCACCCATGCCCATGCCGGCGCCGCCGGCGATAAAGCCGTTCTCGCCAACGGCAATGCCATGACTCTCGAAGAACGCTTTGCCGAGCGAGTTCGTCGCGCTCGGGCCGTTGAAGCGCTCAAGAAGAAAGACCGGGTGATCCGGTGCGGCGGCGTCCAGTTCGTCGAGTGACGGCATGCGGCCTTCCGCGAACTGGCGCGGGGCGATACCGCCGATTGTCGAAATGAACTCGCCTGCCGGCACGGCAGCAGCTCGTGCACGAATCGCCGCCTGAACCTCGGCAACATTCTGGGCGTTCTCGACTGCGCGCGTCTCGTGACCGGGTCGGATACCGGTCAGGAGAATATGAATGTGGTTGTCGATGAGTCCGGGGATGACGGTTCGTCCGCCGATGTCGATCACGCGCGTACAGGGGCCGGGCGCACTCTCGCCCACGCTCACGATGCGGTCGTTCGCGACGCGTACCGCCGATACGACCGAGAACTCGGCATCCATCGTGTGAATGTTGCCGTTGACGAGTTGCAGGTCGGTCTCATCGAAGCAGTCCTGAGCGGAAGCAGACGCGCCGGCAAGGAGTCCGACTGCCAGACAAAACCCGAGTGACGTTCGCATGATGACTCTCCTAAAAGATCCCGTAGTCGACGAGGCCATCGAAATAACCGCTGACCGTCAGCGTGACGACGACGGGATACTCGTTGTAGTTGACCCAGTACCAGCCGTGCTCGCCGCCGAATGGCGCGACGAGCGAGCCTTCGCCGTTCGAGCCTTCCATCTGTTCACGGTAGCGCACCCAAAACTCGCTGCCGAGTTCCGGATCGTGGCCGTGATAATCGGAATAGATGTCGCCGCGATTGACCTGCCAGTCGAACAGAATCATTTTACCCTTGGTCATCGCGACCTTGATCTCGGTTTCCTCATAGGAGCCGATCGGCACGTTCAGCGTTTCTGTCCGAGCCGGGCCTGAGCCTTGCTGGAACACGGCTGGATTCGGCAGCGGCGTCGGCGTGCCGGCGTCGGCAATCTCTACCGTCCGTATGACTTCATTGCCCCCGATCACATCGGTGATCTCGAACGCCACGGTGCCGGAACTGCTTAGCGCGGTCAGGCCCATAACGCGGCCCGCGCCGGTCGGGTCGATACCGTATTGCGCAGGGAGTACGACGGTCAGCAGAAGCAAAACAGCGACGACGACCGCGGCTATCGAGCCCATGACCAGGCGTTTAGAAGAAGCCGGTTGTGCGTCGGCGCTAGCGCGTGTCTCGTTCATCGGGGGTGCCCTCAGGTACTTGTATGCTTAACTCGCCCAACTCTTACGGGTTGCTCAGTTACCGGTGCCCATCAGGAGATCCGGAAGCCAAGTGGCGATCTGTGGAAAAACGCATAATAGCAAAATACCAACGACCATCAGCAGCACGAAGGGCAGGGCGCCGGCTAGAATTTTCGGCAGCCCGACATCCGGGGCGATTCCGTTGATGACGTAGAGATTTAACCCCACGGGCGGCGTGATCAGGCCGATCTCCATGTTGATCGTCAACACGACGGCGAACCAATACGGGTCGAATCCGACTTGCGTGATCAGGGGCAGCAGAATCGGCGCCGTCATCACGATTACGGCCACGGGTGGCAGGAAAAAACCGGCGACGAGCAGGAAAATATTGATCGCGCCGAGCAATACCCAGCGATTGACTTCCAATGCCGCGATCCACTCGGCGATCGATTGGGTGACAAACAGGCTCGAGAGCGTGTAACTGAATAGTGCGGCCGCGCCGATGATCATCATGATCATGACGCTCTCGCGTGTGCTGCTCTTCAGAATTTCCCAGATCCGGCGCGGCTGCCACATCCGGTAGATAACGGCGATCAGGACGAAACACATCATTGCGCCGACGCCGGCTGCCTCGGACGGGGTCGCCACGCCGCCATACAACACATACAGGATGCCGGCGACCAGCAACAGGAACGGCAGCACGCGGGGCGCGAGTTCGAGCTTCTCGCGCAGGCTGAAGACCCGGCGCTCGCGTACCATAAG
>Ga0255049_10002255_pt1 | contig 10225 bp, 9 predicted proteins | sample JV7_2_3_MG_FD_183615 | JGI IMG/M metagenome (GOLD analysis project Ga0255049, IMG submission 183615) | Seawater microbial communities from Jervis Inlet, British Columbia, Canada - JV7_2_3 | ecosystem: Environmental > Aquatic > Marine > Inlet | place: Canada: British Columbia | collected 2016-10-06
CGGTCTTGCGCCCGGGCACGAGGCTCCGGATTCGCTGATCCCGTCCTCCTGACTCGATGTCCCGCGCCTCCTCCTCGGAGGCCTGCATGCTCGGTCGAACGACCGGCGCCGTTGTCTACGGTGTCGACGCCCATCTGATCGAAGTCGAGGTCGATCTGGCCGGTGGGTTGCCGACCATCGCCGCGGTCGGGTTGCCCGACTCCACCGTGCGCGAGGGGATCGACCGCGTCCGCGCCGCGATGCGGCACGCGGGTTTCTCGTTGCCCAATCGACGCATCGTCGTCAACCTGGCTCCGGCCGGCCTGCGCAAGCAGGGCGCCAGCCTCGACTTGCCGATCGCGTTGGCGGTGTTGCTCGCCGACGACCGGTTGAGCGGCCTTCCCGCGAGGGACATGCTCTGCGTCGGCGAACTCGGGCTCGACGGCGCGTTGCGTCCGGTCCGCGGAGCGCTTTCGATGACGCTGGCGGCGCGCCAGGCCGGCAAACGCATGGTCGTCGTGCCGTTCGCCAACCGCGACGAGGCCGGTCTGGTCGAGGGAATCGACATCTTGCCGATACGGCACCTGAAGGAACTGACGGAGTTCGCTGAAGCTCGAACCTTCGAGCCGTACCGACTGGACGCGACGGCTGCCCTTGCCGCCGCCGCTCGGTATGAGTCGAACGAGGATCTCGCCGAGGTTCGGGGTCAGGCCGGCGCCCGGCGTGCACTCGAGATCGCGGCTGCCGGCGGGCATCACCTGTTGCTCTGCGGCCCGCCGGGATCGGGGAAGACGATGCTTGCGCGCCGCTTGCCGGGGATCCTACCGCCGCTGGAATTGGACGAAGCGCTGGAGGTCACCCGAGTCTGGAGCGCCTGTGGCCTGGCCCGGGGGATCGTGGCCCGGCGGCCGTTCCGGGCGCCGCACCATGGGGTCAGCTTCGCCGGGCTGACCGGCGGCGGGAGGATTCCCAGGCCGGGGGAGATTTCGCTGGCCACCCATGGCGTGTTGTTCCTGGATGAACTCACCGAGTTCCGGCGCGATGCGTTGGAGGCGCTGCGCCAGCCGCTCGAGGAGGGCGCGATCACCGTCGTGCGCGTCCACGGCAGTGCGACGTTTCCGGCGGACTTCTCGCTGGTCGCCTCGATGAACCCGTGCCCCTGCGGTCATCATGGGGATCGATCCGGCCGCTGCAACTGCTCACCCCGCCAGGTGCAACGTTACCTGTCCCGGCTCTCGGGTCCGTTGCTGGACCGCTTCGATCTCGTCGTGGAGGTTCCACCGGTCGATCTGTCACGACTCGCGACTCGCGACCGGGGTGAGGCTTCGGAGGCGGTCAGGCGGCGGGTCGTCGGCGCGCGAGGTCGGCAACACGATCGTTTCGTGCGGCCCACGTGCAACGCCAGGATGAGTGCGGCCGAACTCGAGGAGCACGCCGATCCGGGGGACCGGGGCCGCAGGCTGATGCTTGTAGCCGCCGAGCGGCTGGGTCTTTCGGCGCGTGGTTTCGAGCGCGTCCGGCGTGTTGCGCGGACGATCGCCGACCTGGCGGGTGCTCGGCGGATCGCTCCCGAGCACATCGCGGAGGCGCTGCAGTATCGTAAGCCCGGGTTGTTCGAACCTGCGTAGCCGTCTTCTTAGTAACCCGGTATCGGCGACGGCGCCATGTTGCCGACGCGGACCGAGCCCTGCATGGCGCAGCACAGCTTGTGGGTCGAGCACGAGTACTCGAACGTGACGTTTTCCTGGTTGAACGTTCGATCGAAGCTATCGCCGGGTTGCAGGAAAATGAACCCGCTGTCGAAGGCGCCGCTCAGTGCGGTCACCGTGTGGGTCGTGACGGCCCCGACCAGCACCCAGTGGACCGTGTCGCCACGGTTGATCTGAATCGATTTCGGGTCGTACGAGTTATCGAGGATGTTCACCGTGACCGTTTTCGGCGCGGGCGCCATCGCGGGGGGCGAACTGCTGCTGCAGCCGATTGGAGCCACGAGTGCCAGCGCCAGAAAGATCGTAGGAATCAGTTTCATGGTTGCCTCCCACCTTCGTTGGACCGGAAACGGATGTTCTTTCCATTGAACCAGAGACGGAGGCCGAGGAATTGCGAACGAGAGTGGATCCGGGGACACTTTCACCCGTATCTGAAAGGCGTTCCCCCTGGGCCCGACCCCGTCGATCCCTTGATTGTTTCGAAAACCTCAAGATCCCTGTGTTTCAAGGCGATCCTCCGATTTCGGGGGAACGCAGCAACGGATGGAACGGTTGCGTTGACAGTGAATAAGGACCCCCGCTATCCTCTTTTTTTCATTTTTTGCAGCTCGGGCGGATTCCTGCGATAAACATGGCCTCACCTACCTCTCTCAAATTGGTGCTTTGCAGTGAGGTCCGTTTGATCGATCTCGTTCACATGGCTGCGGAAAAGGTGGCGCAGGTGGCAGGTTTCGATGAGGATGACGCGTTGAACATCGGACTGGCCGTACGCGAGGCGGCGATCAACGCCATCGTCCACGGCAACGGTTCGGATCCCACACTCGATGTCCACGTCACGTTGACGGCGGATGACGAGGGATTCTCGGCGCACGTCACCGACGAGGGGGAGGGGTTCGATCCCGACGCGGCGCCCGATCCGACCGAGAAGGACAATCTACTCGCGACATCGGGTCGTGGGATGCTTCTAATGCGCGCATTTGTAGACGATATCGTGTACTCCCGCCGCGAAACGCGTGGGATGGAAGTCACGATGACGAAAAGAAAACCGGCGAACTAGCGATTGAAGACCGCCCCGGGGGCGGTCTTTGGAGGAAACAAGATGAAAGTGGGCGTTCGAAACATCGGACACGTGACCGTCGTCGATCTGGCCGGCAAAATCACGATCGGCGAGGGCGACGTGGTCCTACGCGAAAAAGTCAACGAGTTGTTTGACGCCGGGCAGCAACACGTGTTGCTCAACCTGGAAAAGGTCTCCTACATGGACTCGGCCGGGATCGGTGAGTTGGTCGCGTGTTACAAACGCGCGAAGGAAAAGGGCGGCAACGTCAAACTGCTGAATCCTTCGGGGAAAGTGTTCGACCTGCTTCAACTGACCAAGTTGGAAGAGGTGTTCGAGACCTACCGAGACGAGAAAGAAGCCCTGGTCTCTTTCTGATCGTTCCGCGATTGTTGATCCCGGGCCGGGCGCCGCTTGACGGCGTCCGGTCTGCTTAGCGATCTTCCTCGCCGCGGAGTTGTCGCCGCCAGGCGGCCAGCCGGTTGAGCGCCTCGAGCGGCGTCACCTCGTTCGGATCGGCGCCGCGAATTTCCGACAAAACTTCCGCGATCACCGGGTCTTCCGCCGCCGGCTCGGGTTTGTCCGGATCGAACATGCCGAACAGCGTGGGCTGCGCTCCGGCGTCCTTCCCCGCGTGTGCGCGGCGCGGTAGGCCGTCACGGCCGTACTCGTCGCGCTCGAGGTTGGCGAGGATTTCGGAAGCCCGCTGCACGACCGCCGCCGGAACGCCCGCGAGCCGGGCCACCTGGATGCCGTAGGACCGGTCGGCGGGGCCCTCCTCGACACGGTGCAGGAACACGACGTCGTCACCACGCTCGCGTACGGCCATGCGCAGGTTCAGCACGCTGTTCAGTTCGACGGCCAGTTCGGTGAGCTCGTGGTAGTGGGTTGCGAACAACGTCCGCGGGCTGTCGGCCTCGCCCCCGTGAAGGTGTTCGACGACGGCCCAGGCGATCGACAACCCGTCGAAGGTCGACGTCCCGCGACCGATCTCGTCGAGGAGCACCAGGCTGCGTGGTGTCGCGTGGTGCAGGATGTTTGCCGTCTCGGTCATCTCGACCATGAACGTGCTCTGCCCCTCGGAGAGACTGTCCGACGCGCCGACACGGCAGAAGATCCTGTCGGCCATGCCGATGTCCGCCTCCTCGGCGGGCACGAACGAGCCCGTCTGTGCCAGCAGCGTGATCACGGCGACCTGACGCAGGTACGTCGACTTGCCCCCCATGTTGGGCCCGGTCAGGATCCCGATCGGGCGGTGATCGCCACCGAGGCGCGTGTCGTTGGGGATGAACCTCCGTCCCACCAGGCTGCGCTCGACGACCGGGTGGCGGCCGCCACGGATCACCAGACCGTTTCCGTCATGCACCCGCGGGCGCCGGTAGTCCTCGTCGACCGCCGTTTCGGCCAGACCGGCGAGCACGTCCAGCAGCGCGGTGGCGCGCGCGACGGCGCGCAGCCGCTGCGCCTGGGCGGCCGTCTCCTCCCGTAGCGCGGCAAACAATTCCAGCTCGAGTGCTTCGATGCGCTCTTGCGCGTTGAGCACCTTGGCCTCGTGCTCCTTGAGTTCGGGAGTGATGAAACGCTCGCCGTTGGCGATCGTCTGTTTGCGATGGTAGTGCTCGGGCACGAGGCGCAGGTTGGTCTTGGAGACCTCGATGTAATACCCGAACACCTTGTTGAAGCGCACCTTGAGCGAGCCGATCCCGGTGCGTTCCCGCTCGCTCGCCTCCAGCGATGAGATGAACGCCCGTCCATCGCTACGGATCGCGCGCACCTCGTCGAGCTCGGCGTTGAAGCCGTCGCGGAGCGCGCCGCCCTCGCGAAGCGTTACGGGAGGCTCGTCTGAAAGCGCCGCCGCAAGACGCCGGCGCACGTCGTCGCACGGGTCGAGCCGGTCCAGCGTCTCGCGGATCAAGCCGACGCGGGAGCCGGCCAACGTCTCGATGAGCTCGGGCAGGCGCTCGAGGGACTGCCGCAGCGCGTCCAGGTCGCGCGGGTTGGCGCTCCCCGACACGGTCTTGGCCAGTAACCGTTCGATATCGAACACGCCCTTGAGGCGGCGCCGCACATCGTCGCGCAGTGCGGCCGCGGCGACCATCTCGGCGATCGCATCCTGGCGGGCGACGATGCGCTCGACATCCAGCAGGGGAGCCAGCAGGAAACGTCGCAACAGCCGGGCGCCGGCGGGCGTCACCGTGCGGTCGACGGCGTCCAGCAAGCTGCCGCGCCGCTCGCCGGTTCGTGTCGAACGCTCGAGCTCGAGGTTGCGCTGGGTCGTCTCGTCGAGCATCAGGGCGTCCGCGGGATCGTGAAGCAGGAGTTCGTGGATGTGCGCGAGCGAGCACTTCTGGGTGTCCTGCGCGTACTGCAGCAGGGCTCCCGCTGCACCGATCGCGGCCCGGCGGCCACGGAAACCGAAGCCCTCCAGCGAGCCGACATTGAATTGGCGCCTGAGTTGTTCGTCGCCCTGGTCGTGGTTGAACAGGTAATCGTCAACCGGGGTCAACATCGCGGCCGCGTGGATCGACGGTCCCACCCGTTGGGGCCAGACGAAGCTTTCGGCATGGACGATCTCACGTGGTGCGAACGCACGCACGCGTTCCGCCAGACGGTTCCACCCCGTCGCCGTCGTTTCGTCGCAATCCCATGCCAGGAAGTCCCCCGTGGAGAGATCGAGGAACGCTGCTCCAAGCCGTGCACCGGTTTCGACGACCGAGGCGATCCAGGCATTCGCGGTCGCATCGAGTTGGTCGGGGTCGGTGACGGTTCCCGGCGTCACCACGCGCACGACCTCGCGACGCACGAGGCCCTTGGCCTTCTTCGGGTCCTCGACCTGGTCGCAGATCGCGACGCGTTGATCGGCGCGCACCAGGCGTGCGGTGTAGGGCTCCAGTTGGTGATGTGGGAACCCGCACATCGGGACGACGTTGTCGGTGCCCTTGCCGCGCGAGGTCAGCGTCAGTTCCAGCAGTCCGCTGGCACGCTGCGCGTCCTGATAGAACATCTCGTAAAAATCACCCATGCGGAAGAGCAGGATGGCATCCGGGTTGTCCCGTTTGAGAGCCTTGTACTGCCGCAGCATGGGGGTTAGCGCCGCACCCATGATCGGCACGAAGTATACCAGCCGGCATGCTTGACGCTCGGGGCGCAACGGGATACAACTCGGGCATGGAAGCCGACTCTCTGGGCCCTGAACTGACCGACCAGGATCGCGTCCTCCTGGTCTTCGGTTACCTCGGTCCGCTGGCGCTGGTCTCGTTGATCGCCAGCCGTCGCGAACTGGTCAAGTGGCACGCGAGGCAGGGACTCCTGCTGGCCGCCGCCGTCATCGCCATTCACCTGCTGTTCAAGCCGATCCATTCCCTGATGAGCCAGTTCATCGCGCCGGTACGAGATATTTTCTGGACCGCGAACGGGTTGATCCTGCTGGGTGCCGTGATCGGCACGCTGGTCTGCATCGTCCGCGGGTTGGAAGGCGAGCGGTTCAAGCTTCCGGGCATCGGTTACCTGGCCGACTGGCTCTAGTCGTCTTCATCGCCGGCCTCCGGGCGTTCGGGTTTGGGCCCGGCCACGTCCCGGACTCTCAGCACCTTTTCGACCGGAGCCGCCTTGACGCGCCATTCCCGAACGCGGAAAATCAGTGGTGCGTAGCCGCCGAAAAAGGCCGCTTCGCGTAGGTTGATCCCGCGCCGCATGGACTCCAGGGCCGCTCCCGCGAACAGCGGGCGGGCCTCGTCGAGCTCGGCGTCGAACGACAATCTCTGAGCCCGGGTCAGGCGCTCGATCCCCTCGGCCTCGGCCTTGATCTCGCGGACCCGTTCGGCCTGCCGGCTGAGGATCTGTTCGAGTTCCTCGCCGCTCAGTTCGTTCCAGCCGCGCTCCCCGTCCGGGGAGATCGGGATCTCCTCGGTCTGGCGACACAACTCGGCAAGTCCGGAACCGTAACGGTAACGATCGGCGTTGCCCGGGTTGATGCGAATCGCGCGTTGCCACGCCTTGGTGGCTGCGCGGTAGTCGCCGATCATCAGGCTGGCCAGTCCGAGCTTGTCTATCTCCTCGAGCGTCGCGTTCGGGCCGTCGCTGAGGTGAGTGAGTTGTTTGGCGGCGGCCTCGAAGCGTTCCTCGTCGATCGCCCGGTTGCCCAGCCAACGCGCAGCCCATTCGAGGTAGGGCCGGTGGGCCGGGACGGCGCTCGCTGCAAACCCATCCACACACTTTTCGAACCACGGCGAGGCGGAACGGTCCTTGTTCAGGTCCGCGTAAAGCTTGCCCAGACGGAATTGTTCGACCGCACTCGTCGGCGCCTCGAGGGCGCCCACTTCGAATCGGCCGGTCACCTCGGTCGCGTTACGTGAGACCTCTTCGGTGAGACCCAGATTGGAATAGGTGTTCGACAGGTAGAAAGCGGACTCGAAGCCTTGCGCGCCGGCAACTTCCTTTTCGAGCAACGTGCGCGCCTGCTCGAGTGTTTGCCGCTGCGCCGGGTCGTTGGTCGAGCGTTGACAGAAATACAACCGATAGTGCGTGGCCCCGTCGGCGTTCCCCGTCGCGACAACTTGCGCGAGGAGCGGCTTCGACTCGGCATAACGCCCCGCGTCATACAGGCGGATCGCGTCCTCCAGCAGCCCCTCGGCCGCCGTGGCCCGGGGGCCGGCGGCCGTGACCAGCAGGACAAACAGAGCCAGGTTGCGGAAGAACGAGCCAACGGAGATCATGTTCGCCTCGACATGCTTAAAACGATTAGCCTAGCACCCATCCTCGTCGTGTGGCTTGCCGCGGCGCCGTCCGCTGCCGAGCACGCCGACGAGCTGTTGGCGGGCTTCCAGCACTGGCTCGACGGTACCCGGGACCTGAGCGGTGAGTTCGAGCAGGAGTTGTTGTCCGGCGCGATGGGGACCGGGATCGAGGAAAGCGGCCGCTGGTTCCTCCGCCGGCCCGGGCAGTTGCGTTTCGACTACCAACGTCCCGAACGCAAGGTCGCCGTGGTGAACGGCACGGAAACGATGCTCTGGATCGAGGCCGACGAGTACGCCGAACGAGGCACGCTGGACGCGCAGAACGACCTGCTCGTGGCCCTGTTGACCGCGGATCGACCGTTGCACGAACTTTTTTCCGCCGGCATCGACGTCGAACCGGTTCGACGTGGCCGGACACGCCTGCGGCTGCTCCCGATCCTGGAGCAAGAGGCCTTGACGGAGTTGATCCTGACCGTCCCGGCGGACGGCAGTGGCCTCGATGCGGTGGAGGTCCTGGATGCCGGGGGCAATCGCATGCTTTACCGATTTCATCGGGTGCGCCGGAACAGGGGCGTTCCGGAGGAACTCTTCGACTTCGAGCCGCCGGGAGACTGACCGGGAAGCCGTCACCGGCCAGGGCCCGCCACCCGGCAGCCCCATGTTGATGCGGATCGCGAGGCGGTGATAGAGTCCGGTTTCGGGAAGGGCGCGAATCCCCGCGAACGCGGGTCCGGCGAGGTACAGCTTGAGCGAGTCGATCGGATCGATACGGGCGCAGGTGGTCGGCGCCGCGCCGCCGACCCCCGATAAGATCGCCGAACTGATCGCCGCCGACCTCGTCCGTGTCGAGGCGATGTTCCGCGAGAACCTGGCATCGCCGGTCAAGATCGTCGATGAAATCGGCGATTTCGTAGCCGCCAGCGGCGGCAAGCGTGTTCGGCCGACCCTGCACCTCCTGACGGCCCAGTTGTGCGGCTACCGCGGACCGCATCACATCCGTCTGGCGACCGTGCTGGAGTTTATCCACACGGCGACCCTGATCCACGACGACATCATCGACGGAGGGACGACGCGGCGCGGGCGGACCTCGGCCAACCGCCGCTGGGGCAACTCCACCACGGTGCTGTTCGGGGATTACCTGTTCGCCAAGGCGATGGAGATGGCGCTGGGTGTCGGCATGTTGGAGGTCATGGAGCGGCTCGCCGAGGTCACGCTGCGTATGACCGAGGGCGAGATGTTGCAGACCCGCTACGTCGGCCGCCTGGATTTGTCCGAGGCGGAGTATCTCGATCTGGTCGAACGCAAGACTGCCGCCCTGTTCGGCTGCTGTTGCGAGTTGGCGGGTCTGGTCTCCGGCATCGACAGGAGCGGGCTAGCGGCGCTCAGGCGTTACGGGACCGATCTGGGGATGGCTTTCCAGTTGATTGACGACCTGCTCGATTTCACCGGCGATGCCGCGACGATGGGGAAACCCGCCGCGAGTGACCTGCGCGAGGGCAAGGCCACTCTCGCCGTGCTCGATCTGATGAGCTCGGGCCCGGCCGAGGCCACCGATCTGGCACGTCTGGCGATCGAGGATGGCGACTCCGAGGCGATTGCCCGGCTTACGGGCTGGTTGCACGAGCACGGAGCGATCGAGCGTAGCCGGCGCCATGCTCGCCGGTTTGCCGAGAGCGCGGTGCGGCAACTCGATCGGTTCGAGCGGGGGCCGGCCTACGACGCCCTCGCCGGGATGCCCGAACTCCTGCTCAGCCGCGACCGCTAGCTCGGACACGACAGCGCCTCGCCCGTCCACTAGAATGGACGCGCTCCCGCGAAACGGATTGTATCCGGTGCCACCCCCGTGTAGCGTGAGTGCCACAGTTGACGAACCGCGGCCCCAAGATCTGGGCATCTCGCTTTCGCGGTATGGCAGATCTAGGGGCGGGACCGTGGTTGGGTCCGGATTGAAGTGGTATGATCGCCGCGTTTTTTTCACCCGGAAGGGGAGAGAGCCTCCGTCCATGAGATTGGCTAGCCTGCAGATCTCCGGTTTCAAGTCGTTCAGCGATCGAACCGAGGTCACGTTCCCCGCGGGGATCACCGCCATCGTCGGGCCCAACGGGTGCGGCAAATCGAATATTGGCGACGCCTTGAACTGGGTGCTCGGCGAGCAGAGCGCCAAACACCTGCGCGGCAAACAGATGGCCGACGTGATCTTCAGCGGCAGCAAACGGCGCAAACCGTTGGGCATGGCCGAGGTCACCCTGCGTTTCGAGGAAGCCGAAGGGATCGAGGGTGCCGACCAGGGCAACGTGGCGATCACCCGGCGGTTGTTCAGGAGCGGTGAAAGCGATTACCTGATCAACGGAAAACGCGCGCGGCTGAAAGATATCCAGGGAATCCTCGAGGCCGGCCACGTCGGGGCGCGGTCGTACGCAACGATCGAACAGGGCCGCATCGACCAGATCCTCAACGCCAAACCCAAGGAACGCCGCGTGCTGATCGAAGACGCCGCGGGGATCTCGGGGTACAAGCACAAACGCCGTCTGGCCGAGCTCAAGCTCGAGGCGACGCACGCCAACCTGCTGCGCGTCAACGACATCGTCGTCGAGGTCGAACGGCAGATCCGGTCGCTGAAACGCCAGGCCGGCAAGGCGCGCCGCTATCGAGCGTTGCGCGAAGAAATTCGCGGGCAGCAGAGGATCCATTTCGGGCTGCGCGCAAGGGCCCTCGACACCCACCTCGCCGAGCTTCGCGAGACC
>Ga0255049_10002256_pt1 | contig 10223 bp, 11 predicted proteins | sample JV7_2_3_MG_FD_183615 | JGI IMG/M metagenome (GOLD analysis project Ga0255049, IMG submission 183615) | Seawater microbial communities from Jervis Inlet, British Columbia, Canada - JV7_2_3 | ecosystem: Environmental > Aquatic > Marine > Inlet | place: Canada: British Columbia | collected 2016-10-06
TCACGGCGTCACCGGGCGTCAAGGAGCCGGCTGTAAGGCCATAGTAGCTCCCGGTAGCACCTGCGGCTTCTATCGTGACGTCGATCTGATCGCCCGCGGAATCAGTCGCGCGAAGATAGATAAAGCTATGCGGATTTCTGTACTCGAACTTCGTAATAACGCCCTCGACCGTCACGCGCCTGTCGCCATCGAACGGCGCGGCGCCGTGGTGAGCGATCGCGCTGCTCACAACCCAGAGCAGAGTCGAAGATATTGATAGCGATGTTATGCGGCGCATGCTCTACCCCGTCGATGAAGCTGGACGGTAACAATTTACTCTTAGCGATCGAGAAAAACAGCTTGCCAAACGACTAATTCGGCCGTCAGCGGCCGTGCGGATGTTGGAGTCGCTTCCGATATCCGTCGATTTGTCGGCAAAACTGCCAAGTTGGTCCGATATTACGTCAAATCCCAATAGACTCCTTATGGCCCGGAGCGTATAGATAGTTGGATGATCGATCGCCGCAAAAATTCCCGGGAGTTCATCGTAGCCGGCTGGGATCCGTACATTCTCTCATTGGTCTCCAACGGCAGGACGTGGGATCGGCAGTTGGCTTCCACCGGCCGAAACCGAAAATTGGGCCCGACCCGCTGGCGTACGATGCTGATACAGCGCCTCTCCCCGAAGACTCGCCGCTAATTATCGCGGCCGGGCGGCCGCTCCCACGAAGACCTGTCAATACGTTGTAGGAGCGGCCGCCTGGCCGCGATACGCCGCTCAAGAAACGCGAAGCGACCGGCTGAGACCTTTACCGAACCTGACTTTCCGCGGTACGGTAATAAACTCCTTAGGCCTCCGGTCCTATCCAGTGCCCCAAGCACCGGCTTCGGGCAAACAAATTTCAAAACGTCCCAAAACTCAAGGAGTTCACCGATGACCAAGAATCAAGCTTTAGTCAGTGCCGCCGTCAGTAGTCTGATCGCGGTTGGCGCCCTCGCCGTAACCACCCAGGCCAGCGCTCAGGATATGGAGAAGTGCTACGGCGTGGTGTCGGCAGGAAAGAATGACTGCGCCGGCCCAGGCCACACCTGTCAAGGCCAGGCTGCAACGGATGCGAGCCCGGAAGAGTTCATCTTACTGCCCTCAGGCACTTGCGATCGTCTGGCCGGCGGCGAGGTCAAGACGGGCTAGCCTCCGTGACCGCCTCTCAAACGCGCGAGAGACCCGGACCGATCCCGGCTACCGCCGGGATCGGGCTTCGCGGCCCTCATCATTCCCAAGTTTTGACCGATACACCCTCGATCGCCTGGCTTGAGGTTCACAGCGAAAATTTCTTCGCTCCCGACAGCATTGCGGCGAACGCCCTGGAACGAATTCGAGCCAATTACCCCGTGAGTCTGCACGGCGTTGGTCTCTCGATCGGCTCCGCAGGACCGCTTGCTCGAGAACATCTGACAAAGCTCGGCCAGCTCGTAGACCGATTCGATCCATGCCTCGTCTCAGAGCATTTGTGCTGGGGTGCGGTCGGCGGCTATCACCTGAACGACCTTCTTCCACTTCCTTATACGGACGAAGCACTCGACCACATGGCTGAGAGGATTAACGAAGTACAGGAGTTCCTGGGCCGCCAGATCCTGATTGAGAATGTGTCCAGTTATATGGAGTTCAACGATTCCACAATCCCGGAATGGGAGTTCCTCGCCGCGGTGGCAGACAGAAGCGGCTGCGGGATTCTTCTCGATATCAATAACATCTATGTCAGCGCCAGTAACCATGGCTTCCGGGCCACCGACTACCTCGACGCCATCCCCGTAGATAAGGTCGGCGAGATGCACCTGGCAGGTCATAGCGTCCAGGTGTACGACGATCAGACTATCCTCGTCGATACCCATGATGCGCCCGTCTGTGATGACGTGTGGGCGCTATTCGAGGCTGCGCTGAGGCGATTCGGGACACGCCCCACTCTGATCGAGTGGGATTCCGACTTACCAGCGCTCACGACTCTGCTCAACGAGGCCAATAAGGCGCAGGAGATGATGGACAAGGCTCATGAACTCGCTGCGTAGCCTCCAAGACCAGTGTTACCGAGCTTTCCTTCTCGGCGACGCGGAAGCGTTACTGCCCGAACTCGTTAGCCGCGAGATTCCGGCGCCGATCTCAGTTCAGGTCTATCAGAATAACGCCCGTGAGACCTATCGAAAAGCGCTCCTGGCAAGCTATCCCGTAATCGAGCGTCTCGTTGGCGAAGATTGTTTTCGCGGCCTTGCCCAGAAGTACATGCGCGACTACCCGTCGACGAGCGGTGACCTCCAGAACTTCGTCGTCGCGTTCCCCAAGTTTCTCTTTGAGCTCTACGGTGACTCGGATTATGCGTATCTACCCGATGTCGCTCGGCTGGAATGGGCTGCCGAAGAAGTGCAGCTAGCCGGCGAGAGTGAACGAATAGACCTCGACGCATTGAGCCGGCTCGACCCCGGACGCTATGCGAATGTCCGCTTTTCTCGCTCGAAGTCGGCCCGGCTTGTTTGCTCACCCTATCCAATTCTCTCGATCTGGAAAACCAATCAACCCGGTCAGGAAGCAGATGTCGACCTGGACTCCGGCTCGGAACAAGTCGTCGTAAGACGCCACAACGGCAGCGTCGAGCTGAATCTGATCAACCCGATCGCCACTTCTCTCGCGGCGCACCTGGACGCTGCGGAGACGCTCGAGGGAGCTGCACGGGCGCTCGCGTCTGAACTCGGTAACGACCCGAACTTCAACTTCACTACTGCACTACAGCAGTTAACGAGCTCTGGCCTGTTGTCAGGGTTCGTTGTCGATTAACCAACTCGCTCGCAACAATCAATCAAGGCCCATCAACATGATAGACAGACTCCTGAACCCACTCGTCACTCAACCAGCACGATTTCTGAATCGTCTTCAGGATCTCTTTGTCCTAGGCATGCGGCTGTTCGTGGGTTGGCAGTTTTTCAAAGCCGGCCTGCTCAAGCTGCAGTCCTGGGACTCGACCTTGTTTTTGTTTCAATACGAATATCGCGTCCCTCTGCTGTCACCGAATCTGGCTGCCATACTGGGTACGGTGGGAGAGCTGTTATTCCCCGCGTTATTGTTCGTCGGTCTGGCAGGACGCCTGTCTGCGATCGGGCTGCAGGCCGTCAATATCATGGCGGTCGTAGCTTATGCGCATGTCATTTTCGCAGCAGGGTTTGAAGCGTCTACCGCCGACCACTATCTATGGGGATTGATGCTACTGGCCATCGCGATCTATGGCCCGGGCCGGTTATCGCTGGACTTCGTGTTGGGCCGCCTGCAAGGCAGGACCGGAGACGTCTAACCGATCTAAGCAGAGAATCAGCCGGGCGCCCCCGCTTCGAAGAAATCCGGCGGCGACTCGAGGCACTCTCCCCGCGACTCGAGCTGTTCAGCTTCACCCTCGGCCGGCGCCGGTATCCGTAGCGACTGTGACTCATCCGGCGGATTGAGGTCGTCGGGAATACGCACGGGCGGCATCTCTTCACTGTCCGTATAACGCGCTGGATCTTCGCACCGTACCCCAAAGCTGCTGGCACAGCCGCCCAAACACCAGGTCGCAAAAAACCCGATCAGCAGATGTCTTGTCAATGTCATTGGCCGACCTCGATCCCTGCGGTGTTCATCGCGGCCAGCAGTTCTTGATGATAGGCCGCGGCCAGCCCGGTCAGCGGTAAACGAATTCCTGGCCCGGTGAAACCGAGTTTCTCTACGGCCCACTTGACGGGTATCGGATTACTCTCGAGAAACAGCGTCTCATGCAGCGCCCGTAGCTTCCCGTCAATGCTTGTCGCCTGGTCGCGGTCGCCGGAACGAGCGGCGTCGCACAAGCTTCGCATTGCTGCTGGCGCAACATTGGCGGTCACCGAGATACAACCGTTACCGCCACTGAGCATAAATTCGGATGACGTGCCGTCGTCACCGCTCAACAATTGAAATGCCATTCCACATCCGTCCCGCAACGGTTCGACGCGATCCAAATCTCCGGTCGCTTCCTTAATTGCAACGATATTATCGTGATTCGCAAGCCTGACTACCGTGTCCGTTATCATGTCGACTCCCGTACGGCCCGGCACGTTATAGAGAATCACCGGCCGCTGAACTGCATCGGCAACCAGTGAGAAATGCTGGTAGAGGCCCTCCTGAGTGGGCTTGTTGTAGTAAGGAGTAACGACGAGAAACCCGTCGACAGGAAACCGATCGACGGCCTTGGACAGCTCCAATGTCTGAGCAGTCGAGTTCGAGCCGGTACCAGCCACTACGGGTACTCGCCCAGCTACCAGGGCACAGGCGCGCTCAATTAACTCGATGTGCTCATCCTGCGTCAGGGTCGCCGACTCGCCCGTCGTCCCGGCAATCACGAACGCCTCCGTACCGGAATCGATATGGAACTCGATCAGCCGCGCCAGATCACCGTAATTGATACCGCCATCGGCATCCATGGGCGTGACGAGCGCCACTATGCTGCCCGCGAACATCTATATTTCCCACTAATCCTAGAGGCCGCGATGGTACTGGGCGCCTCGGAGGGGCGCAACCTGAGGTCCCAATCTGGGTCGCCGAAATGGCTACCTGAAGCGTTGCAGAGCACCTGGATCGAGGTACACTGAGGTTCCCGCCAACCCAGCCAGGAACTTCTCCGCATGCAACAGCTTATGGTTATCTCTGCCGTCGGCGGTGATCGTGCGGGCGTCGTACAGGACTTAGCGCGCGTCATTCTCGACTGTGGGGGCAGCATTAATGAAAGTCGCATGACCGGGCTGGGATCGGAATTCGCGATGTTACTGCTCGTGTCCGGCAACTGGCATACGGTCACTCGAATGGAACAGGCCCTCGCTAAATTCGGCGAGGCGAACAATCTCACCATCCAGCTCAAGCGCACCGAGCCAAAGAAATTCAGCAAGGAGTTGCTCCCCTACGCCATCGATGTCGTCTGCCTGGATCAGCCGGGAATCGTCCATAATCTCGCCGGCTTTTTCGCCGAACGTAATATCGAGATTGGCGAAGTGACGACTCGTAGTTATCCGGCGGCTCACACGGGGACCGCTATGTTCTCGGTACAGATGTTTATTAATATCCCGGCCGGCCTTCACATCTCGGGACTACGGGAAGAATTTATGGAGTTTTGCGACCAATTGAACCTCGATGCCATCATGGAACCGGTAAAGAATTCATGAGCAGACCGCTAGCGCTTCAGCGGAACATTGGACAGTCTAGTGGAGTCTTACATACTAGAGGTTAATATGTTGAGATCGTTAGTCTGTCTGGTACTCGCAACCGCGTGCGGCACGGCCGCAGCGCAGGGCGGCAATCTGCCCGACTTCGGTAGCCCGGCGGACTCGATCATCACGAAGAGCCAGGAAGCTCAGCTCGGCCGGAGCGTCGTAGCGCAGCTGCGAAGCGCGGGCGCCGTGATGGACGATCCGCTACTGACAGAGTATATCCAGGGTGTCGGCGCTCGGCTTGCGGGGCATGCGAGCGACGGCGATCAGGACTTCAATTTTTTCATTGTGGACGACGCGGCGATCAATGCGTTCGCCTTACCCGGCGGGTATATCGGCGTCAACGCCGGATTGCTGCTCACGAGCGAAACCGAAAGCGAGCTGGCCGGGGTGCTGGCGCACGAGGTCGCGCATGTCACGCAACGACATATCGCTCGTTCCATCTACGACAGTCAGCGTAGCAGCGTACTCAACATCGCCACGATGCTGGCCGCGATACTGCTGGGTGCCGCTGCCGACATCGGCGGTGAGGCGACCACGGGACTCGTCACGGCGGCGCAGGCGGCCACGGTCCAACGTCAGATCAACTTCACTCGCGCGAATGAGCATGAAGCAGACCGCGTGGGCATGGAGACGCTCTCCTCCGCCGGATTCGATCCGACGGGGATGTCCAGTTTCTTTGAGAAATTGTCACGACGCTACGGCAACTCACGCCAGCAGGTTCCCGCGATTCTGCAGACCCACCCGGTCACGACGGCGAGAATCGCAGACGCGCGGGATCGTGCTCGACAACTTCCGAGTGTGGAAGTCGACGACAGTCCAAGTTACAGCATTGTCAAAGCGCGCCTGCGGGCTCTGCAAGCGCCTACGTCCGAGGACGCTCACCAGATCTTCGTAACGCGATTGGACAGGGGCAGCGCCGAGCCGGCGGATCGCTACGGACTGGCTCTGAGCCTTTCCCGATTGGGGCGCGACGACGAAGCAGAGCGAATGTTCAGAGAGCTCGTGGAAGAATCACCCGGCGTCATACCTTATCGGATCGGCCGAGGCGAAGCTTTGATGAGAAATGGGCAAGTTAACGTGGCGCTGGACTCGTATACCGAAGCCGTCAGCCTATTTCCGCGGAATGTGCCGTTGACGATTAGTTTCGCCGAAGCGCTGATCGCCGCCGGCGATCCCGCGACTGCACATGAAATCCTGCTGGACTTACTCAACAACGTACCGCCAACGCCAGAGCAGATTCGTTTGATCGCACGAGCCGCTAATGCGGAGGGCGACGTCAGCAATGCGCACTTCTACATGGGCGAGTATTACATTTCGATCGGCAACGGCCCGTTGGCGATCAACCAACTACGTATGGCGCTCGAGTCACCCGACGTCAACTCCGTGGATCGCGCCCGCATTCAAGCGCGGCTCGAAAAAATCCGGGGTTTAATGCCCGATGAGCAGCGTCGTGGCCGGCGCGACGACGAAAGTGACGGTGAGCAGCTAGCCCGCGCCGCCGCTGATTAGGTTCGAAGAATCGCGACGAGGCCGTCGCTCCCACAAATACGGGGACGGTCGCCTGGCCGCGATACTACGCGGCCGGTTCCATCGCCGCGTCGTAACTCCCCGTGCGAGCCAAGCCATTGAGCTTTGCCCGCAGCGAGAAAGCTTCCTGACCCGCGCCATAATTCCCTGCCTGGCCGCCCCAGGCATTCAACGCCGCCGCCTGCAATGCGCGCCCATACGAAAACGACAGCTCCCACGGATGGGTGCCGAGCTTATTCATCGCGTTCAGATGTGCCGTCGCGTCTACGTCGCTCTGACCACCCGAGAGAAACGCGATACCAGGTACGCCTTCAGGAACATTTGCGGTCAGACACCGCACGGTTGCCTCGGCAACCGCCTGAACCGACGCCTGCGTCGGGCATTTTTTCCCCGAGATCACCATATTGGGTTTCAGGATCATTCCCTCCAGAGCCACTCGATGGGCCTCGAGCTGTTCGAACGTGGCGGTAAGGACCCCGTTCGTCACTTCCTCGCAACGTTCGATGTCATGCGCCCCATCCATCAGGACTTCGGGCTCGACGATCGGCACGATACCGGCCTCCTGGCATAGCGCGGCGTAGCGCGCCAACGCGTGGGCGTTCGCGGAAATACCAAACGCCGAAGGAATATCAGTGCCGATATCGATCACGGCACGCCATTTCGCGAACCGGGCTCCGAGTTCGTAATACTCGTTCAACCTATCCCTCAATCCATCCAAGCCTTCCGTAACGGTCTCGCCCGGAAAGCCCGCGAGTGGCTTCGCGCCCTTGTCCACTTTGATGCCCGGGATAATACCGAGCTGATCGAGATAGTTGGGAAACAGTGTTCCGTCACTGGCGCTCTGTCGAAGCGTCTCGTCGAACAGGATCACTCCGCTGATCTGTTCGGCGGCACCCGGCGCCGCAAACAACATCTCCCGATAGGTACGACGAGCATCCTCTGTCGATTCGAGAGAAATGGAATCAAAGCGTTTCTTGATCGTAGGCGAACTTTCGTCCGCCGCCAGAATACCTTTGCCCGGGGCAACCATTGCCCGAGCCACGGCATTCAACTCCGCGACACTCATGAAGAACTCCTTAAGACAACGTCGGTTGGAACAGTGTGGCCCCGGCTGAATTGCGCGAGAGCCATCGATTTGTCGCTAAGGATAGCAGAATGGTCCTCGGTCAGGTGGCACGGGATCGCGCTTTGTGAAAGCAGCTTTGCCTCTCAGCCTAAAGGGTACTAAAATAGTCCTATATTCATCAGCTGCGGGTGGCATCATGCTGCGCATAAGCAAACTCACGGATTACGGCACCCTGGTGCTGGCTCAGCTGCCCATCAACAGCGACGGACTCGCGAGTGCGGGTCAGGTAGCCGATGCCACGCATCTCTCGCAGCCAACGGTCCGAAAGCTCTTGAAGGCGTTGGTCAGGGCCGGGCTCGTGGTGTCCGAACGCGGCTCGCATGGCGGTTACGCGCTCGCGCGGCCTGACAATGAGATCACAGCGGCTCAGATTATCGATGCGATCGAGGGCCCGGTCGCCATCACGGAGTGCAGTTCGGCCGCCGGCCACTGCAATCTCGAACCGACCTGCCAGGTCGGCTCAGCCTGGCAGGGTATTAATCTGAGTATTCGCCGGGCGTTGACCCAGGTCAGCCTCGCAGACCTGCAGACGCCGGACATACCGATACCATCCACCAGCTTTCAACACGACATTCTCGGCCATGTGGTCGTCCGCTGAACGCGACCACGAAACTCGACATGACAACGAACTCCGACAATGTCTCCGAGCTGATTGAAAAAAAATATCAGCACGGATTTGTCACCGACATCGAGCAAGACCTCGTGCCGCCAGGTCTGGACGAGGACGTCGTACGGCTGATCTCGAGAAAAAAGGGCGAACCCGAATTCCTGACGGAGTGGCGCCTGAAGGCCTACCGGCACTGGCTCACGATGACTGAACCGAAATGGGCGCACGTCCGCTACAACCCGATCGATTATCAAGCCATCTCCTATTACGCGGCACCGAAGAATATGGACGACGCGCCAAAGAGTCTCGACGAAGTCGATCCGAAGCTTCTGGAGACCTATGACAAGCTCGGCATCCCTCTGCACGAGCGGGCGCGCTTAGCGGGGGTCGCGGTCGACGCAGTATTCGACAGCGTCTCTGTCGCAACAACGTTTAAGAAGAAACTCGCCGACGCAGGCGTTATCTTCTGCTCGTTCTCCGAAGCTGTGAAAGAATATCCGGAACTGATCCAACAGTATCTCGGCACGGTCGTACCGCAACAAGACAACTTCTTCGCGGCCTTGAACTCGGCGGTCTTCAGCGATGGGTCCTTCGTCTGCATCCCGAAGGGTGTTCGCTGCCCGATGGAACTCTCAACTTACTTCCGGATCAACGCAGCGAATACGGGGCAGTTCGAGCGCACGCTGATCATTGCTGAGGAAGGCAGCCACGTGAGTTATCTCGAGGGTTGCACGGCGCCGATGCGCGACGAGAATCAGTTGCACGCGGCCGTCGTTGAACTCGTTGCGCTCGAAGATGCCGAGATCAAATACTCCACCGTACAAAATTGGTACCCGGGCGATGAGGAGGGTGTCGGCGGCATCTATAACTTCGTTACGAAACGCGGCGATTGCCGTGGCACGAACTCGAAGATCTCCTGGACGCAGGTCGAAACAGGCTCGGCGATCACATGGAAGTATCCAAGTTGCGTCCTACGCGGAGCAAACTCCGTTGGCGAGTTCTATTCTGTCGCCGTCGCGAATAATTACCAGCAAGCGGACACCGGCACGAAGATGATTCATATCGGCCGCAATACGCGCAGCACGATTATCTCGAAGGGAATTTCGGCCGGCCATGCGCAGAACTCTTACCGCGGCCTGGTTCGTATTATGCCGAGCGCCCGGGGCGCCCGAAACTACACACAGTGTGACTCGCTGCTGATTGGCGACGAATCGGGCGCTCACACCTTTCCCTATGTAGAGGTCCGAGATCGCAGCGCGCGTATCGAACATGAAGCCACGACGTCGAAAATCAGTGAGGATCAACTTTTTTACTGTCGGCAGCGCGGCCTGTCCGAGGAAGACGCGGTCAACCTGATCGTCAACGGTTTTTGCCGCGAAGTCTTCAAAAAACTGCCGATGGAATTCGCTGTCGAAGCCCAGAACTTATTGAATGTCAGCCTCGAAGGCGCCGTAGGCTGAGGGTGGAGTTTTAACGCATGCTGCAAATCAAGGATCTACACGTCCAAATCGACGGTCACTCGATCTTAAACGGGGTAACTCTGAACGTCGCCGGCGGCGAAATCCACGCCATCATGGGCCCCAACGGCTCCGGTAAAAGCACGCTGGCGCAGGTGATTGCCGGTCGCGAGGATTACGAGGTCGTCTCAGGATCGATGACTTTTCACGGCCAGAACTTGGTCGGCATGGCGCCTGAAGAGCGTGCACGGGCGGGCTTGTTCCTGGG
>Ga0255049_10002261_pt1 | contig 10211 bp, 8 predicted proteins | sample JV7_2_3_MG_FD_183615 | JGI IMG/M metagenome (GOLD analysis project Ga0255049, IMG submission 183615) | Seawater microbial communities from Jervis Inlet, British Columbia, Canada - JV7_2_3 | ecosystem: Environmental > Aquatic > Marine > Inlet | place: Canada: British Columbia | collected 2016-10-06
GCTGTGCTGACCCGCACGGTCTCCCTTGAGTTTCTCGAGCCGGTCCCCAGGCGGAATCCAGAGGTCCGACAGTCGTTCTGCGGCGTCGAGAAACAGCATCCGTCGTCGCGCGGCACGGCAGAGATGTTCGGGTAGCCGCCGTTCTCGTCCGCCGCCGAACACGGCTTCCGTCTCCCTGTCCACGAAGCGTCGAGTCATCTCGTCAATCATCGCTCCATATAGTAACGCGTCACGTTATTAACGCGTAACGTTATGGATCTGGCCGCGTAGGGCACCGTCGACTCTGCCGGTGTACTGAGACGGTCACGGCCGTCGCGATGCGGTTGGAGAGATTCGACGTGGCTGTCTTCGCGGGAGCCAAGTAGTAGCCTCGGACCGGCTTTCGTCCAGACAGGAGCGCACGATGACGAGTCTCCCGATCGATCGACCGAGCATCCGCGGGACGGCCCTAGCACTGACGCTCGCGGCGGCCGTCGCGACCGTCCCCGATCCGACGCTCGCCGCCACGAGCGGGAGCTCCGACGAGCGTCTCGAGCGCGCGCTGGCTCACCTGGTCGACGCGTTCCCTGGCCGTGCGGGAGTGGCGGTGCGGCACGTCGACTCCGGCGTCGGCGCCGGCATCGACGCCGGCACGCCCTACCCCATGGCCAGCACCTACAAGGTGCCGATCCTGGTCGAGATGATGGCGCGCATCGAGGCCGGCGACCTGAGCCTCGATGCCGAGATCGAACTGCAGCCGTCCGATCAGCATATCGGCAGTGGGCTGCTGCAGGATCTGTCCGCACCCGGGCTGACGCTTTCGCTGCGCAATCTGTCCACCATGATGATCATCCTGTCGGACAACTCGGCCACCGACATGATCATCGACCGGCTCGGGGCCGAAGCCATCACCGCGCGCATGCGATCTCTCGGCTACGACAACATTCGCGTCGATCGCACCACTCTGGAACTGATCGTCGACTACCTCGGCGTGCCCTACGAAGGGCTCGAGGAAGCGGACCGGGCAGAGATCGAGGTGGTGCTGGCCCAACTCGACTTCGATAGCGCCGCCGCCCGAGACGCCGCCGAGGCGTTCTACGGAGACGGCCTCGACAAGGCCTCGGCCGCCGAGATGAACGACCTGCTGGTGCGCATCGCGCGCGGCGAGATCGTCAGCGCCGAAGCCAGCAAGACGATCGTCGAGATCCTGAAGAAGACGCGGACCGGCGCCAACCGGCTGCGCGGCCTGCTGCCCTCGGGGATCACGCTGGCGCACAAGACCGGTACCATTGGTCGCGTGGTCAACGATGTCGGTATCATCTCGCTGCCGGACGACCTGGGCCGCTTCGCGATCAGTGTATTCACGCTAGCGGACGACGGCGTCGACATCGCCACGAACGAACGTCTCATCGCCGACCTCGCGCGGACGAGCTACGACTTCTTCCTCTTCCAGCAGCGAACATCTCACTGAGCGAGCAATAAGACATGTTGGATGACTTTCGTTTCGCAGCCCGCTCACTCGCCGCCTCCCCGGGCTTTCTCGCAGTCGTGGTTGTCACCCTGGCGGTTGGCATCGGACTCAACTCTGCGATCTTCAGCGCGCTGTACGGAATCGTGCTGCGCCCGCTTCCCTACGTGGACCCTGAGCGCGTGATGACGCTGTGGGAGGCAAGCCCCGAACAGGGCATCGAGCAGGAACAGGTCTCCGGCGGCAACTTCCAGGACTGGCGCGACCATGCGGACTCATTCGAGTCACTAGCGGCTTTCCGACGCGGGTCGCGCGTGCTGACCGACGACGAGGTCCCGGTACAGGTGGGAAGCGCCGTGGTGTCGCCCGCCGCGTTCGCTTTGCTGGGCGTCGACGCCCTGCACGGCCGCGTGCTCGCGCCGGAGGAAGAAGCCGAGGAGTACGAACACCTGGCAATCCTGAGCCATGGACTCTGGCAGCGTCACTACGGCGGCGACCCGGCGATCATCGACACCGTGATTCAGCTCAGCGAAGAGTCCTACACCGTGGTGGGGGTGATGCCGCCCGGTTTCCACTTCCCTCCCGGTGAGAAGAACATCGAGGTGTGGACGCCGCTGGTGGTGTCGCCGGTGATGCTCCGGGTGCGCGCCATGCGCTTCTACGATGTCGTGGGGCGCCTCGAGGTCGGAGTCAGCGAGCAACAGGCCCAGGCCGAGTTGACGGCGATCACGGATCAGATCGCGACGGACAACCCGGAGTCCAACGATGGCTGGACCGTCGACCTCATTCCTGCTCGCGAGCAACTCGTCGGCCCGATTGCCTCGACCCTGTGGTTGCTGTGGGCCGCGGCCGGGATCGTGCTACTGATAGCCTGCGTCAACGTCGCCAGCCTGCTGCTGGCCCGCTCTGGCGAGCACCAGGCGGAGTACGCCGTTCGCGCGGCGCTCGGAGCCGGACGGGTCGCGTTGCTGCGGCGATCGCTGGCTGAGAGCTTGCTGCTTGCCGGTACCGGCGGCGTCTGTGGGCTGCTGGTCGGTTACGCCGGCGCCGGCGCGCTGCGTCGGCTGATGCCGAGCGGGATCCCGCGCGTCGATGAGATCGCCATCGACACGACCGTCGTCATGACCGCCGTCGGGCTGTCGCTCGCCGCCGCGCTGCTCTTCGGCCTGGTGCCGGCCATCCGCGCCATGACCCCGCGCCTGGGACTCGTGTTGCAGGAGCAAGGCCGCGGCCATCGCGGTGGCGGCGCCACGGCGCGCTCTCTCGACGTGCTGGTCGCGCTCGAGGTGGCGCTCGCCATCGTCCTGCTCGTCGGTGCCGGACTACTCATCCGCTCGTTCGGGCAGTTGACGCGCGTAGATCCCGGCTTCCGCACCGACAACACGCTGACGGTGGCGATCACGCTGCCGGAGCCCAAGTACAGCGACTCGGGCCTGCGCCGGCAGTTCTTCAACGAGCTGGTCGATGCAGTGGCCGTGCTCCCCGGCGTGCGGAGCGCCGGCGCCACGTCGGCGCTGCCGATGAGCTCCGTGGGTCTGGACTTCGACCTCCCCTTCCAGATTCTCGGGCAACCGCCCATCGCTCAGGCCGACCGGCCCCGCGCCGAGTACCGCTCCGTGATCGCGGGTTACTTCGAGACCATGGGCATTCCGTTGCTGCGCGGCCGGCTGCTGGACCGTTTCGATCGCGAGCAGAATCGGCCAGTGATGGTGATCAACGAGAGCATGGAGCGCCTCTACTTCGCCGGCGAAGACGCACTCGGGCAAGCGCTCGAGGTGCCGATGGCCGGCAATATCGAGATCGTCGGCGTCGTCGGTGATGTGCGCCACAACGGCCTCGGCGATGCGCTCAGGCCCGAGATGTTCGTTTCCTACGAGCAGTTCTCGCTACGAGACATGGAGATCGTCGCCCACACGGACGGCGATGCGGCGCTGGTAATCGATGCTCTGCGTCGTGCGGCTGCTGAACTGGACCCGGTGCAACCGATCGGGCGCGTCGCCAGCCTCGACCAACTCATCGACGAGTCGCTGGCGCAGGCGCGCTTCAACATGGCGCTACTTACCGGACTGGGGTTCTGTGCCCTGGTGCTGGCGGCGGTCGGCATCTACGGCATCGTCTCCTACGGCGTGGTGCGGCGAACCGCCGAAATCGGCATCCGCAAGGCGTTCGGTGCCGACGACGCTTCCGCCCGTCGCCTGCTGCTGGGAAAGGCAGTGCGCCTGACGCTTTCCGGCGTGGTCGTGGGCATGGTGGGCGCCGTGGTCGGCGCGCGCTGGATCCGCAGCCTGCTCTTCGGCATCGAGCCGCTCGATCCGCTGACGCTAGTAGGTGTGACCGCGACGCTCCTGGTCGTCGCGTTGGTCTCGGCCGCGATCCCCGCAGCGCGCGCCGCTCACATCGATCCGGCCATCGCGTTACGGCGACGTTAGCCGCGCCGGAACCGAGCCGGTGGCGATCATCAACGAGACACTCGCCGCGGTCGCGTTCCCCCGTGCGGACGCCGTGGGCAGCCAACTGGGAATCGAGATCGAACCCGACCTACCGTGTCGGGGACGGTGATGAGCCTGGTCCACGGCATCAGTCCGACGGAACCCCTGGTGCTCGTCGCGGCCGCCGCGACGATGTTGCTGGTCGTGGTCACGGCGAGCTGGCTCCCGGCGCGGCAGGCCAGCCGTGTTGATCCGGCGGAGACACTCCAGGCGGACTGACCGCCAACGGCCTCGCCGCCACCCCGTCAGCGCAGGGTTGCCCCGATAGCAGGCGGCGGTTGCGCGTAGGATCACGGCATGGAACAGCCGCCGATGAGCCAAGGAAGAACGGGTCGTGCGCCCCGCGTCGGGTTTCTCGAAGGGTCTGCACCGAGTCTCTCATCCGATACCGAGGTTCTGCTGCGCTCGCGCCTACGAGCCCTGGTCGTGCTCGTCGCTGCGGCCATGGGGTTGTTCTTGGCTCGCGACCTTCTCGGCTTCGGGCCGACGACAAGCGCGTGGCATCTGGGCGGTTTGAGCGCCCTTTTCCTGAGCCTCGCCGCTCTGGGCACGCTGTTATCCAGCGGGTTTCCTCTCAACCTCCGAGGCCTGCGCATCATCGAATTCACCGTCCTCGGCGCGCAGACGGCCTGGATGGCCTACGTCCAGTACTCGTACGTCGTGTCTTGGACGCAACAGGGAAACCAGACCTTCGTCCTGGGACAGATAGATGCTGCTGCGCTTCAGTACTTCGCCCTGATCGTCAGCTATGGCGTGCTGATCCCCAACACCTGGGCTCGGGCGCTGAGGGTTGCCGGGTTCGTGGCCGTCGTGCCGTTTGTCGTGTTCGGGGCGATGTCGTTCCGGGAGCCTGGCAGCACGGCGATTCAACTGTCGACGGCCGAGTACGTAACGTTGGGAGTCGAGATCGGGATCGGCGTCATGATTGCCGTCGCCTCAGCGCACATCATCCACTCGCTGCGCAAAGTCGCGTTCGAAGCACAGCAAATGGGGCAGTATCTGCTCGAGGACAAGATCGGCGCCGGGGGAATGGGAGAGGTGTGGAAGGCCGAGCACCGCTTCCTCGCGCGGCCAGCCGCGATCAAGCTGATCCGGCCCGACGTCGCGGGCGCGCAAACGAAGCACGCCGCCCGCAACCTTCTACGAAGGTTCGAACGCGAAGCGCAGGCGACCGCAGCGCTACGCTCCGTCCACACCATCGAACTCTACGATTTCGGTATCTCGGAAGACGGCGTCTTCTTCTACGTTATGGAGTTGCTCGACGGGCAGGACCTCGACGAGATGGTCAAGCGCTCCGGACCACTGCCTCCGTCGCGGGTGGTGTACCTCCTGCGGCAAGCGTGTGAGTCGCTCGCCGAAGCACACCACATGGGCCTGGTTCACCGGGACATCAAGCCCGCCAACATCTACGCCTGCCGACTAGGTGTGAGTTCTAAAGAGGTTGTTCACGGCTCGTCCTGATTCTGGAGATCGGCGGTCTGTTGCCGATGCCAGCATGGGGTCGGTGGTGATTGTAGCCATTGAGGAAGGGCTCGAGGGCACGGGTCCGCCGAGCGGAGTTTCGATAGGAGCAGGCATAGGCCCACCGCTCCTTGAGGGTGCGGATGAACCGCTCGGCCTTGCCGTTGGTCTGCGGGGTGTACGGCCGGGTGTAGATGTGGCGGATCTGCAGGCGCCGACAGGTTCGATTGAAGAGCCTGGAACGGTAGCCAGGCCCGTTGTCGGTCATCACGCGCTCGATCACCACATCGTGTTTTCGGTAAAACTGCACGGCTCGTATGAGGAAGTCGGTACAAGTGTCCCTGCCCTCGTTGTGTAGCACCTCGACGTAGGCGAGCCGGGAGTGGTCGTCGACAGCGACGTGAGCGTTCTCCCAGCCCGCACCGTCTGCCTTTCGGGACCGATCGCCGTGGATCCGATGACCGGGTCGCACGATGCGCGCCAGCTTCTTGGTATCCAGGTGCAGCAGCTCGCCGGGTCGTTTGCGCTCGTAGCGAACAACAGGCGGCTTGGGCTCGAGCATGTGCAGTCGGCTCAGGCCGTGGCGGCGCAGCACGCGCGAGACGGTCGAACGCGGTATTTGCAGGCGCTGGGCGATGTCCCACGCAGTCAACCTGCGCCGGCGCAGTCGCAGGATCCTGTAGACGACCGCCGAGGGCGTTTGGTTCGGGCACTGGCGCGGTCGACTGCATCGATCCTGCAGGCCCGCCTCGCCCTCTTCCCGGTAGCGACGCAACCACTTGTAGATCGTTCGCACCGACACGCCGAGCGCCAACGCCGTATCCTTCGCAGGCTCCGCCTGCTCCAGGACACGGCGCGCTATCTCGCGACGCTGGTACGGTGTCGTTCGGGCGTTACCATGCAATTGCATCGGGTGCTCCTTCTGAGTCGTTGGGTGCTGGTAACCCCATTGATCTCAGAAGTGAGCCCCGATGTGAACAACGTCCTTGGAATACACAACTAGGCGGCCGCGCCGACTTCATCAAGGTGCTGGATTTCGGCCTCGTGGTCGCCGATCGAAAGCAGCCGGAAGGTAGCAATCGTCTGACCGTGGAGGGCGCGATTGCCGGAACGCCCGCGTACATGGCGCCGGAGTCGGTAGTAGGCGAGACCGACGTCGACCACCACGCGGACATCTATGCGCTGGGCTGCGTCGGGTACTGGTTGCTGACCGGTGAGCTGGTATTCGCGGCGGCAACCCCCATGGCCATGGCGCTGGCCCATGCGCGAGACGAACCCGTTCCTCCCTCGCAGCGGACGGAACTCGCGATTCCTGCCGAGCTGGAGAAGGCCATTATCGCGTGCCTGTCCAAACAACCAGGCGACCGACCCTCCGCGAATGAACTGGCGGCGCTGCTCGACGCCTGCGAAGTCGAGGAATGGACCCAGCGGCAGGCGCAGGACTGGTGGGAACTCCACAGCGGGCACGAGGGCGAGTAGCCTCGCTGCACGCGCCGCTCACATCGATCCGGCCATCGCGTTACGGCGACGTTAGCTTACGGGCGCTGCCGGAAGCCGTTGTACTCGGGGATCTGGAACCCAGGGTCGTAGCGGCAGGGGCCGCTTGCAGTGCCACCGGCGACGAGCGCGTTACAGGAATCCTGGAGGTTCTGCACGGTCGGCTGCGGCTGGCCAGCAACCCAGCTTCGTAGCGATTCCCAGGCCGCTTCAGTCTCGGCGGCACTGAAGCCAGCATGCGACGACCGCTCTTCGACGATGATACCGGTGGTCAGGTTCGCGGGCGGGACCACGGAAGCGTACTCGGACTCGTGCTCAACGATGACGAGGCCATCCTTGTCAGTGTGGATCGAGACGATCTTGACGTCGCCGACCCTGCCGGTGGGCGTGTAGTTTCTCCGGAGTCGGGCCGCTCCGCCGCCCGACCCGACCCGGGCGATGGTCGTGTCGATCAAGGCGTCCTCGTAGGTCGCGCCGCGGTTGCCAAAGCCGCGCCCGCCGCGTTGCTTCTTGGGATCGAACACCAAGTCGTGAAGTCCGAACGTCGCGTCCATGATGCGGCTCTCGACATCGCTTGCGCTGCCCCCGGTGAGATTGCGGTAGAAGGCCAGCCAGAAACTCTGCGGTTGGCTCCTGTCCTTCGGGGGCGTGTCGGTGCCAAGACAGATGTCGACTGATCTGAACAGCTCGGTCGCGTCGAACCCGGGGGGGATCACTTCCGGCAAGCCGTTAGCGGTGCCCGGAATCCGAGCGCCGGGCACATGGTCGCAGCTCACGTCGTACATGAGGCGCATGTCGAGCGCTTCGCCCCAAACAACGCTGCCCGCCACCGTTCCGGACATCGGCAGCCCGCCGACGATTTCGGGGATGCCGCCGGTTTCGACTAGCTGAGCCGTCACCAAACCGCCCATCCCCTCGCCCGTGACGATGATCGTGTCGGGGTCACCGACGCGCTTCTGGAACGCCTTGACCAGCTTCGTGACGTCCTTCCGCGACCTGTAGAGCGCCCAGCCGGTCTGCGAGTAGCTCGAGGCCGCCACTGCGTAGCCTTCCGACAGCTGCACATCCACCAGTGGGCCGAGATCGTCGACCGGACCAGGCGGGTCGAGCGAGAAGCCGTGATTCCAGATCACCAGGCCGCCGGCCGGCGTCCAGCCGTCGGGCACGACGATCCTGTAGTGGGCGCCACCACTCGTCTTGCCCCTCAGATCGGTCTGCGCGACGGCGGTCACCGGTATCAGTGCGAGCGCGAGCCCACCGACAATGGTGGCGAGAAGGTGTCGTCTCATGGCGCGGGTCCTCGTAGTCGGCAGAGTCGGATCAGCGCGACAGTCTAGCAGCGCGTGGCGCCATTCTTCCAAGACATCAACCCACCGCCGTCGCCACCCGCTCGGCAGTGAGAGTCCGGCGATGAATCTCCGGTAGCAATTCGATGCCCTTATCGAAGTCCACGATGCGATTGATGACGTAGAACAGGTACATCGTGGTCAGCCAGGCGGTGAACTCCCGCTGGGTCCCGAGGTGGCGGCGCAGATTGAGCATGATCCAGGAGAAGTGTCCCCAGACGTCGAAGCAGGACCCACAGGCGCGGTCGACGCCGGTGCAACATCGGCGCGTGGTGCGCAGGTCGGCGTTGTAGGCGAGAAAGTGCCGGTTGAACGGCTTGTCGTTGGCGAGACGCTCACGATTGTCGGGATGATCGACGCTCAATGAGGTGCACACCTCGTGTCCCCAGCGCTCGCCGTACAGGGTACCCGTGGAGACGACCTCGCTCACGTAGTCGGATAGCAGGATCCTGTCGGGATACTGCTGGATCGCGCGCTGGACCTCGCCGTGAACCTCATCGAAGCCGTGGCGGTGATCCAGGTCGCCGCCGATGCCGGTAAGATCGCCGTAGAAATTGAACAGCACCCGGTTGCCGTTCTCCACGCACTGGCGCACGACGGCGGGAATCTCGTGCGCATTGCCCGGGGTGAGGGTGTAGTACCAGAACGCGCGGGGGTCGTCGCGGTAGTTCTCGAGCGCCGTGGCGAAGACGTCTTCGAGGCCACCGCCCCGCAGCCGACGATCGGTGCCATGGTCGCCCCACACGGCGATGCCGATCGGCATCTGCTCGAGCCCGTCGTAGGGGATTCGAATGGTGCCGTTGGTGGCAACGCTCATCCAGAAGTTCTCGTAGATCTTGCGCAACCGACCCATTTCCAGGGTGGGTTCGCCCCCTACCACGGTGACGAAATTCGTGCCACGCGCCTTCTCGCGCGCGATGAAGTCATCGAAGTCCCGCTCCTCGACTGGAGCCACACTTCGATCCATCGCCTCGGCGAAGAAGTAGCAGCCTTCACACCGCAAGTTGCACGCATCCGCGAGGTCCACCGAGATCGAGCGAATCGGGCCGACGGCGCGCACCTCCTCGTACATCTGTGCGAGGAAGGGATCGGCGAGGTACTCACGCAGACGGCTCGCCACGGCTAGCAGCCCACGGCAGAAGTCTGCTCAGCCGCCACCAGTCGAGCGTGGCCCTCGTGCGCCTGGACGAATACACCCGCAGAGATCTTCAGACGTGTCATGGGCTCGACCTGCTGGTCCTCCGTGTGCAGGGCGAGGTACTCGGGCGAGCTCATCCTACGGCTGAACTCATGGGTGAGATCCCACTCCGCCGCCGTGGGCTCCCCCGCCTGCAATGGACGCCCCAGGCAGCGCCCGAACTCCTGCACCAGGGCGGCTTCCAGTTCACCGCGGCTGAAGTCCGGGAGCCGTTCCTCGAGCGTGATCAGGCGGGCCCGTAGCGTCTCACCGGCGAGCTGCCGGAACGACTCTCCGGGAGTGTTCCAGACCGCGGTCATCGCTTCGAAATCGAAGCTCATCAGTATGTTCCCGACCACCACGCAGGCCTCGCCGAGCCTTGCACCGCCAACGCCCGCGACGCGGCGTCCATCGACCTCGATCTCGTTGTCGGCGCGCCGCGTGGCGTTCAGTCCCAGCCGGCTCAACGCCGCCACAGGTGCCGCCAGCAGACGCTCGTAGATGGCGGCGGTGGCGGACGCCAACCGCGAGTGATGGAAGATGCACTGATAGAACAGCTGACCGGAATCGAGATAGGTCAACCCGCCGCCCACCCGACGGCGGAATACCGGCAGTTCACGAGTCCGGCACTCGTCCAGGTCGACGACCTCCTCGAGCCGCTGGTGGTAGCCGAGCGACAGATACGGTGTGCGCGGCCGGCACACGATCACCGTATCCGGCGTGGCGACCGTCATGCCCTCGGCAATGCCGTGGTAGAGCGCCTGGCTCAACCCCGAGTCCACCCCGCCGAGCTG
>Ga0255049_10002266_pt1 | contig 10190 bp, 9 predicted proteins | sample JV7_2_3_MG_FD_183615 | JGI IMG/M metagenome (GOLD analysis project Ga0255049, IMG submission 183615) | Seawater microbial communities from Jervis Inlet, British Columbia, Canada - JV7_2_3 | ecosystem: Environmental > Aquatic > Marine > Inlet | place: Canada: British Columbia | collected 2016-10-06
CTGCGTGGACTGCCAGGCTATCCGGTGGCCGGTCGGTAGCAGCGCCGTGGTTCGATCGAATTCTTCTGCGGGGATCAGGTAGGCCATATGATCTCCCGGCTCGGACCATCCGAAGAACTGTTTTACCTCGAGCACACCCACATGCTCGGCTACTGATCCACTCGCTGGGTCAATCAGCAGCAGGCTATTGTCACTGATCAGTCCCAGGTGTACTCCGTCGGACCGCCAGTGCAGATCGCTGATGTTATCTGCCGCCAATGCTACAACTCGCTGCGGCTCATCATTTTCGGTGGACGTTATCACCAGCGTGATATTGCCATTATTTTTGGAACCGGTTGGAATGCGCGTGTGCGCGAGCCACCGGGAGTCCGGCGACCAACTACCGAGGCGCGGCCGGAGATCGTATAACAGCTTACTGGCAACCACCTGTCTGGCTTCCAGGGTCAACTCGGGTACGAAGCGAGGGCCTGGCGCGTTCTCAATTTGCCGCCAGCTGCCCTTGTCGGCGCCGATGGGCCCCACCCATAGCAAGGTTTCATCCGCATCTGCCGTGGCGACCTGCAAGTTGTCTCCCTGCGGGCTGATTGAAAATGCCAGGCTGGATGCCGTAATCGGCGAAGCTATCGATCGTTCGCCTGTGTTGATATTGAATGCCTGTACGGATTGAACTCCGTGGACATCGGTGTTCAGGAATAGTAAACGGTCACCATCGGGGTGCCACCTGAACAATGCATCGGCCTTTAATTGCATCTTGTCACTGAAGCTTGCCGTAACCAGCTTTCTCGAGCTGGCGGGTCTCCAATTTAAGGGTAGTTCCACTGAGTCGCCGCTGGCGATGCTGGATTTATCTGTCCAGATATTCTTCGGCGCGGGCCAGGACCAGAGCTCATATGTAAACAGGCCACTATCGTTTTCCTGGGCGTCATTGGAAACTGCGAACACGACCCCTCGCTGGCCGGGAGACCAATGCGGGGTCGAGACGATCGCTTTGTATGCCGCACTGAACACCCTTCGATGTTTGTCACCTCTCGTGCGGGCGACATACACATGTTCGCGATGGTGATAGGCAATCGCGCGGTCATCAGGGGAGAACGGGATACTCCGGTCCTCCTCCCACGACGGTCCTGTCGAGCTTGGGCAGCCATAGAGCCCGGCCAGCAAGAGGCTGGCGAATAATACCTCGAGGATAAACTTTCGCGACCAACCGGTATATTGCGCGTTATTGTTCACGCAGTAATTCTCTCAGTCTGAGTCCGGCTATCTCGCTCTCCGTCGTTGCCGGGTGCTCGTTGACAATCTGCCGATACGCGACCGCTGCAGCCGCAGCATCGTTGAAATGCCGTTCAACCAAATCACCGAGCAACAGGAGTGCCTGTCGTTGATGCGCTGGATAAGGGCCGGCCCGTAGCGACTGTTCCAGGTTGTGAAGTGCCTGCTCGTAATCTCCAAGGGCTAGATCGAGTTCAGCCAGTCGTATGAAGGCCTGACCTCGCAGGTTGCTGTCGCGTGATAATCGGATGATTGTTTTGTAGGTAGCGTGCAGTTGTTCGCGTCGAGCCACCGCGTCTATAACGTCATCATGCTGATGTGCTGCTCGCTGCCAGAGCACATTCGGATCCAGGCTCGGAGTTGGCGTTGCACAACCCGACAACGCGATAAAGATAGCCATTAACACACCCCTGGCTGCGGGATTTCCCTGTAACGATCCCATGGCAATTTTATTGCACATTATCTTAAGTTTTGACTTTCAAACCCCCTTCCACAAATGATGCTCGCCTATCCTTATATTTGCGCATATAACTGATTGCAAGTATAAAATATTGACTCAAATTGTGATTGATGCGAATCAATTAGGGAGAATTAAGGAGGGCAACAGGACAAACAAAAAAGGGACCAAAAAGAAGATAAAGGCAAAAAAGGGAAAGGAAACGGAGGGGTTTTCTTTTAGCCCCTCCGCCCCTTTATGACCTTTACACTAGCTCAGTCCGGTTACAGGCCGATACCGTGAACGGGTCAATACCCAAAAGTTTCCGCAATCGGCGAAGGTTGTGGGGTTATTGCCGCCGCGTTCCAGTGGTCGCGGGACCATTGCAGTATGGTCCGTGGGTCGCCGCCCTCGAGATCCCGGGGCGGCTGCTGCCCGAGGTGCGACAGTGCGGCCAGCAGCGGGCGTGACGGGTTTCGATGATCGAGCGGATTGGCCCCGGTTTGCTTGCTGAGCTTGACGCCGTCGGGGTTGTTGACCAGCGGCAGATGCATGTATGAGGGCGTGTTGAACCCCAGGCGTTGCTGCAGGTAGAGGTGCAGGCAGGTGTTTTCGAGCAGGTCGGCACCGCGCACGACCTGGTCGATACCCTGCAATTCGTCGTCGACGACGACGGCGAGGTGATATGCGTAAATGTTGTCTCTGCGCCTGAGCACAAAATCACCGACGGATTGCGGCAGGTTGAGTGCGAATTCACCGTACACGCAATCATGAAAACTGACCCGTTGCGCCGTTTCGGTGAGCAGTCGCAGCGAATGGTCTTCGTCCGCCAGGCCCTTTGTGCGGCACAGACCCGGGTAAATCTGCCCCAGCGGGCCGCTTTGTACGCCTTGCTCGCGCAGCATCCTGCGACTGCACTCGCAGGCGTAGCAATCGCCCTGGTCGATTAACTGCTCGAGATAGTGTTGGTACTGATCGAAGCGTTCACTCTGGTAGACGACGCTGCCGTCCCATTCGAAGCCGAAGACCTCGAGATCACGCAGAATCTGGTCGCTGGCACCGGCCACGACGCGCGGTGTGTCCACGTCTTCGATACGCAAAAACCAGCGGCCCTGGCGCGATCTGGTTTCGCAATAGCTGGCCAGCGCCGCTACCAGCGAGCCAAAGTGAAGGGCTCCTGAAGGTGAAGGCGCAAATCGTCCGGTCGGGGTCGTCAAGTCAGCAGGTTTTCAAGAATGCTTTGGTAAATTTGCGACAGCTGTTCGAGTTCTTCGACATCCACGTGTTCGTCGATCTTGTGAATCGATTCGTTGACCGGACCCAGTTCCAGCACCTGTGCACCGGTTGGCGCGATAAAGCGACCGTCCGAGGTGCCACCCGTGGTTTCGAGCGAGGTCGTCTGCCCGGTATGTTGCTTGATCGCCTGCTGTGCCGCGACAACCAGTTCGCCCTCCGGGGTGAGGAAGGGATAGCCCGAGATCGACCAGTCTATGTCGTAGTCGAGTTCGTGCTTGTCGAGGATGACGCGCGTGGTTTCGATAATTTGCCTGGCGTCGATTTCGGTCGAGTAGCGCAGGTTGAAACTGACCTCGGCATGGCCCGGCACGACGTTATGCGCCCCGGTGCCGGCGTTGATATTGGATATCTGGAAACTGGTCGGCGGGAAGAAGCTGTTGCCCTGGTCCCACTCGTGCCGCGCCAGTTCGTGCAGCGCTGGCATCGCGCGGTGGATTGGATTGTCGACCTTGTGTGGGTAGGCGACATGCCCCTGCACACCGTGAATGACGAGTTTCGCACCGATGGACCCACGCCGGCCATTTTTAACGGTGTCGCCGACGCGGACGTGGCTCGAGGGTTCACCGATCAGCGCCCAGTCGATTTTTTCGCCCCGCGCTTGCAGCGTTTCGATCACCTTTACGGTGCCATTGATCGCGGTTGCCTCTTCGTCGCTGGTGATCAACAGCGCGATCGAACCCTGGTGATCGGGATGTTTTGCGACGAATCTTTCAGCCGCCGTCACCATCGCGGCGATACTCGACTTCATGTCGGCGGCGCCACGACCGTAGAGGACGCCATCGCGAATATCCGGGGTGAACGGATCGCTCTGCCACTTTTCCAGCGGGCCGGACGGAACCACGTCGGTATGACCGGCGAAGGCCAGCAGCGGTCCGTCGCTCCCGCGCCGCGCCCACAGGTTGGTGACGTCTTCGAAAACCAGGGTTTCACATTCGAAGCCGATCGCGCGCAGGCGCTCGATCAGGATATCCTGGCAGCCGGCATCGTTGGGCGTCACCGAAGGCCGGGCGATAAGATCGCATGCCAGTTTCAGGGTAAGTGTAGTCGGGGTCATGGCCTGGTGAAGATCTCCTCGTACTGTTGGTTGCTGAAACCGATGTGCAGGCGGCCTGCGACGTCGATGTCGTGCTCGCGCAACCAGCCGCGCGCCTTTCTAATGGTGTCGCAGTTCGGTATCCCGTAGAGTGTAACGGCATCGGTCATCGTCCGCTCCTAGATGTTACGAATCAGTTCGTTGATGCCGACCTTGGCGCGCGTTTTTTCATCGACCTGTTTAACGATTACCGCGCAGTAAAGGCTGTGACTGCCATCTTCCGCGGGCAGGTTGCCGGAGACCACCACGGAACCTTCGGGTATGCGGCCATAGCTGATCTGGCGGGTTTCACGATTGTAAATCTTGGTGCTCTGGCCGATGTAGACGCCCATGGAAATGACCGAGTTCTTCTCGACGATGACGCCTTCGACGACCTCGGAGCGCGCGCCGATGAAACAGTTGTCTTCGATAATCGTCGGCGAAGCCTGCAATGGTTCGAGCACGCCACCGATACCAACGCCGCCGGACAGGTGCACGTTCTTGCCGATCTGGGCGCAGGAACCGACCGTCGCCCAGGTATCGACCATGGTGCCGCTGTCGACATAGGCGCCAATATTGACATAGGAGGGCATCATGACGACGCCGGGGGCCACGTATGAACCCTTGCGCGCCACTGCCGGGGGCACCACGCGCACTCCGCTGGCGGCATGTTGCTCGGCGCTGCAGCCGTCGAATTTCGAATCGACCTTGTCGTAATACTGGGTAAAACCGCCCGGCATGATCTGGTTCTCACGAATGCGGAACGAGAGCAACACCGCTTTCTTGAGCCACTCGTTGACCTGCCAGCCGCCATCGACCGGCTCGGCGACCCGCCGCTGACCCGAGTCGAGGAGTTCGATCGCCGCCACGACCGCGTTCCTGGTCTCGACGTCGACGTTTGCGGGATTGATTTCAGCGCGATTTTCGAACGCCTGTTCGATAATATGCTGAAGTTCAGACATTTTTATTTCTCCTAAAGAACTGCTATCAATGAATTGATTCGCCGCGCCGCATCGAGACACTCGTCGAGGGGCGCGACTAGCGCCATACGGACCCGATTGAGACCGGGGTTACCCGCCGCGGAATCGCGCGCCAGGTATCGGCCTGGCAGTACGGTTACGTTTTGTTCGGCGTACAGTCGGCGTGCAAACTCGGTGTCGGAAATCGGCGTTTGCGCCCACAGGTAAAAACCCGCCTGTGGTTTCCGCGGCGCGAGTGTATCAGAAAGCAGTTGCAAAACCTGCTCGAATTTCTGCCGGTAGAGCTCGCGGTTTTCGATCACGTGGGCTTCGTCACGCCAGGCTGCGGTGCTCGCGGTTTGCGTCGCCGGCGGCATGGCACAGCCGTGATAGGTTCGATACAGCAGGAAACTGCGCAGCAGTTCGGCATCACCGGCGACGAAGCCGGAACGCAATCCAGGCAGGCTGGATCGTTTTGACAGGCTGTGAAACGCCAGACAGTGACTGAAGCTTTCGTTACCCATCTCGGCGGCCGTTCCCAGCAGGCCCGCGGGCGGGTCGTCTTCATCGAAGTAAATCTCCGAATAGCACTCGTCGCTGGCGATAACGAAATCGTATCGATGCGCCAGTTCTATCAACTTTTGCAGGTAGGCGCGCGACATGACGGCGCCGGTGGGGTTACCCGGGTTGCAGATATAGATCAGTTGGCAATCGGCCCATTCGCTGTCGGGGACGGCATCGAGGTCCGGCAAAAAATCGTTTTCCGGCAGGCAGTCGAGGTAACGCGGTGAGGCACCGGCCAGCAGCGCAGCGCCTTCGTAGATCTGGTAAAAGGGGTTGGGCATCAACAGCAGTGGATTGGCGGCGCTGCGATCGACCACGCATTGCGCTATAGCGAACAGGGACTCACGGGTACCGCTTACCGGAAGCACATTGCTTTCAGGATCGATCTGCCCGGGCGGGATCGAGAAGCGGCTCGTGAGCCAGTCGGCGATCGCCTCTCGCAACGCCTGTTGTCCCCGCGTACTGGGATAGATCGACAACTGGTGCAGGTGTGCAATCAGGTTTTCAGTTACGAAATGGGGCGCCGGATGGCGCGGTTCGCCGATCGACAGCGCGATATGATCGAGCTCGGCGGGCGGTTGCAAACCCTGTTTCAACTCGGCCAGCTTTTCAAATGGATAACGCTGTAACTGCGATAAATCTTTGTTCATGGATGATCAATCCGCGCGGGTGAGGTCGACTGCAGCAATATGCAGGCTAGTATAACGGCACAGTCGGCCTTTTGAACTGGCAAATTTGAATCGGCAGCTTTGCGCTTTCAGGGTTGAATCCAGGGCGATGAATACTGAAATCATGAACCGGGAAGCGCTAAATACGCTGGTTTTGCGACACAGGTCCCACTTCGGGGCGTTTCGAGGAGTATACTTTTTATCAGTACCCCTGTTATATTTTGTGTGTTGGCCCCATTTTTCGATGGGGTTTTTTTTCGTCGTATGAATAGTTGATCGCTTCGCAGCTGATGCGCCGGCGTGGATAGCATGGCAGAATATCTCCGTATTGTTGAACGGAGTTCGCTTTGAACGATCTAGTCAGTGCGCAGCGCGAGTTTCTGGCGTTACGCGATCAGTCCAGTAGCGCAATGCTGGCAACCGTCACGCAAGGTCAGAACCCGGCGGCCAGTTATGCTCCGCTGGTCTGGCTGGACGGTCATTGCTACCTGTTTCTGAGCGAGCTCGCGCTCCACACCCGCAACCTTAAACGCTGCTCCTCGATTAGCCTGGTGTTGATCGAGGCCGAGGGCGAGGCCGCCAACCCGTTTTCGCGACGGCGCATATCGCTCGATGGAAGTGTCCTGGTTGTTGCGCGTGACGATTCACTATTCGATCGGGTGTTGGCCGAATTTCATCGCCGTTTCGGCAAAGTCATGACGATTATCGAACCGCTTCCGGATTTCAGTTTATTCAGAGTCTGTCTGCAGGCGGGTCGCTTTGTGCGCGGTTTTGGTCAAGCCTATGATCTGTCGGGTGAAGATCTCGATGAACTGGTCCATATCGACCTGGGGAAGTAATCGCGAAGGCGATCGTTAAATGTCGCTATTGTCTAACATTTTGAGTACTTCGGCGCGCAGGTCGTCCGCCTGGTACATGCCGCCCGGTGTTTCTGAAATCGCCATATACCAGGGTTTGACCATTTTCTTCAGGCCGTCCGCGCTATCCGCGGCCTTGATTTCGTCGATCAATTTGCTGACCCGGACGCGGTTGGCGAAGGTCAGCAGGGTATTGCACATGAATTCCGCGGCTTCGGCGTCAGTCGGCTCATTCGAGCTCTCCGGGCTTTCCTGGCCTGAGTAATCCTGGGCGGCAATGGCGGTGGTCGTCGATGTGCCGCCGTCAACGAATCCACCGTTAATCAGGGTGGTAAGGATTTCGCCGATGTTATCGCACAGTGATAGCCGTTTCAGCTCGTTGCAATCGTTGGCGCCGTTTACCAGGATTAATACGCGCCGATGCTTCATCGACAGGTTTCCGGAGCGAGAGTCGATCTCGGCCTGGCCCTTTGAGGTCTTGTGAAAGATGTCGCTTGCTTTCATCGATGGTCAGCAATGCAAAATAGTATGGTAATGATACTGATCGCTGCGCGAATTAAAACACCGAAGCGCATAGTTCGTAGGTCGCGACGATCATTTTGCGAGCGATTGGATGTTACCTCGTAACGAAATTCTCCGCCGATGCGGTATTTTTCCGGTTTGAGGGTTAGTGCGTTCATCAAATTCCAGTCAGCATTCAGCCGCGCGTAGTTAGCGGGCGATATACGGTTTGTTGGTCAGCTGCATTTATAATAGTACAAACCAGGACTTAGTGATTTACAGGGCAGGGTGATTGTTACTTTTGTCCTCTTTGCCAGGTCCGTGCAGAGTTCCGGCGAAACGAAATTAATACAAAATTCGGTAGCAACTTCGAAATGGCTGTGGTCTACTACTGCCAGTTTATTTCAGTGAGCTGCGGCCGAAACGCCGAAAATAAGGCGCCGGAAGGCCAGTTCAACAAGCCAATGAACCTGGAGGAGATAGCTGCCAAATAAAAAATAAGGCAGTGAGGACGAGGAAAGGCGCCTGTAGGCGCCTTTTTTTTTGCCTGACACCGTGCGCCTGCTTTCCCCCGGTTTACACTAAAAACTCATTCATTCAGGAACTGGCTCAGCGAGTTGGCGTAATAGTTCGCCAGCGGCAGCATTTCCAGGTTTATCTCGTACTCGCCGTCGTCGGATTGGCGGATGATGCCGCGTCGCAGGCAGTGGTTTAGCGCGTGTTCGAGTGTCAGGTTGCGGTTGTCCTGAACCAGTACCAGGTGGCATAGACCCTGCTCGAGCAAGGCGCACAGAGCGTGAAACCGAACCCGCAGTTCATCGGCCGACAGTTTCATGATCGGGTCGTGGAACCACACCCGGCACAGCACCGGGACCGGCGTCGCCGGCACCAGGGCGGTGATGGAGTCGATCATTTCAGCGCCCAGTTTTTCGATCCACTGGTAGCGTTGCGCGCGATTCAGGTCGGGCCAGTGAACCCCGTTGTGCGCCAGCCATTTACTGAAGTAAACCGGATTACCGAAGTTGGCGCAGGCGTAACCGTGCGAGCGCCTGCGCAGCAGTAACTCCCACATCACCCGAGCGACGAAGACGATGCCGTTCCTGAGAATGAAAAGGGGCCCCTTGGTGCGGAAATGCTCGCTGCTGTAACGCAGCATGTTCTGAGCTTCGATGACATGATCGTAATTGATGCCGATAGGCATGAAGACGAGATCGGGAGAAGTCTCGGGATCGTAGTGTTCGGTGACGTAGCTGAGCAGGCCGAGCCGGGCCGGACCCACGCTGCCGTCGCGTGAAAGTTGCCCCTCGAGGAAGATCGCATGCGGTACCCGTGCCGCGGTCGCCATTTGCACGTAGCGTTTGAGTAGCAGGCGATACAGTGGATCGTCGGAATCACGCCTTACAAAATATCCGCCCGCCATGCGCATCAGCGGCTGGATCGGCCAGATGCGTGACCATTCACCGACACCAAACGATAACATCGTGCGGCAGGCCGTCAGGTAATTGGCGATGACATAATCCATGTTGCTGCGATGGTTGATCAGGAACAGGGTCGCGACTTCGTCACCCACCCCGGCCATGCTCTCTTCGTCGACAAAGCCGATTCTCGGATAATAGAGCGAGCGCAGGCCGCTGCGCGCCAGGCGATAGCCGATGCGAAAGTAAAAATACGGGTTGAATGCCGGCACGATGTCCCAGGCGATACGCCAGACTTCGCGCCTGATTTTTTCGAGGGATTCGCCGCGCTCGGACGCAATCTGCCGCACCTGGGATTCGATCTGTGGATCGTTGGCGAGCCGATCAGCGAGGACACGCCGCCGCGACAGGGTAAAGGGCGACAGGTTCAATTGCAGAAACGGATTGACCTCCTCGACGATGTTGCGCGTGCGCGCGCTCCAGAAACTGGCCCACAGCGGAAAAACCACCACGCGGATAAACACCAGTAACGCGGTCAGGCAAAGTACCAGGTACTGCCAGAGCGGAATGGAGATCGTTTCCGTCATCGCTGCGCCACCTTCCTGATCACAGGTTAGCGAACATTATTTCCCTGAATTTGTGTAGCGGCTCGTTGTTACGAATCATCGTCATTGGAACCGAAAAGTGCCCGCGCTTCCAGATATGACGGTTTGCCACCGGTACCTGCCAGGCATCCATGAGCTCCAGTCCGCTTTCAAAAGGAGTCACGTGGTCGTACTGGCCGAGCACGCTGACGATATTGCGCGGTTCCATCACCGGAGGTAAATCCCAGTCGGGATTGAGCAGGGAAATATACTGTCCCGTCAGCTCCGAGGTCCAGCCGCTGGCGATGAGGCTGTCATGCGATTTCCACACTTTGGCGAGAGCGCCGTGGAGGAGTGCATCCTGCTGGTGACCGCTATGCGTAATCAACAGCATTGCCTGCGGATGCAAGTGCTGTGGCCAGTCACGTGCAACATCCGCACACAGCAGCGACATCAATGCGCCCAGGCTGGAACCGCCGGTCGCGACCCGCTTGCTGCCCCGGTTATGCGCCCAGTCGATCAACACCGACCATTCGCGAAGCGCACCGCTAAAGGCATCCAGCGGTCCC
>Ga0255049_10002268_pt1 | contig 10189 bp, 6 predicted proteins | sample JV7_2_3_MG_FD_183615 | JGI IMG/M metagenome (GOLD analysis project Ga0255049, IMG submission 183615) | Seawater microbial communities from Jervis Inlet, British Columbia, Canada - JV7_2_3 | ecosystem: Environmental > Aquatic > Marine > Inlet | place: Canada: British Columbia | collected 2016-10-06
CCACATCAACGGCTTGATCGCGCCGGAGTCCGCCAACAACGGCGTTACCTCCGGTACGCTGATCCCGCTGCTGATCCTCGGCGTACCAGGCGGGGCGACCGCGGCCATCATGGCCGTGGTGTTGGAGTATCACGGCGTAAACTTCGGCCCGGATCTGTTCGAAACCCAACCGATGATCGCCTACGGTTCGTTCACCGTCATGGCCGTCACCTATGTATTGCTGGGTTTGATGATTCTACCCTTGAGCCGATACTTTTCCCGGGTGATGCTGGTACCGACGATCTACATGGCGCCAATCCTCATCGCATTCACGCTTGTCGGATCGTTTGTTCCGCGTGCCTATATATTCGACATGGGAGTGGCCGTCGTCTTCGGCCTGATCGGCTATGTGGCTAGAAGAACGGGCTATCACGTAGCGGCGATCCTCATCGGCGTTATTCTGGGGCCGTTGCTGGAAAACTATTTTTTGCGCGCTCTGCGCATCGCCCAGGGCGACCTCATGGTGCTTTTTTCCTCCACTATCGGCAACGTACTGTGGGTGCTTTTGCTGCTGTCGCTGTTTGCGCCGGCAATACGAAAGCGGATTTTTAACAAAACCTGATCGCCAGTTCCGAGCCACCGAATATGAAACTGCAATCGCTAACACCAGGAAAGAAAAAATGACGGAGTCTGCCGCAGACTACAACATCGTCGGAGAAGAACACTGGACACACAAAGACGGCGTGCGGCTGTTTCTCTGGGAGAAGTATGCTGATAGCCCCACCGGGAAAAGAGGCACAATTCTCTTTGTCCATGGATCGTCCATGGCATCCCAACCAACATTCGACTTGCAGGTGCCGGGACGGCCCTTCAGTTCAGCCATGGATTGGTTTGCGGCGCGCGGCTTCGATACCTGGTGTGTCGATATGGAAGGATACGGCCGATCCGACAAAAATCGTGATATCACTTGTGACATTGCCAACGGAGCGGATGATCTCGCCTCCGCCAGCGCCTACATACAAACCCTGCGCGGGAATGATGCTTTTCTTGTTTACGGGATATCCTCGGGTGCACTACGCGCCGCTGCCTTCGCAGAGATCTGCCCCGAACGGATCGCTCGCCTGGCTCTTGATGCCTTTGTCTGGACTGGCGAAGGCAGTCCCACGTTAGAGGAGCGGCGGAAGAAGTTGGCGTTTTTCCTCGAATCCAATCGGCGCCCCATCGATCGGGCATTCGTGCAGTCCATATTCAGTCGTGACCATCCGGGAACTGCCGCCGATGATGTGGTGGATGCTTTTGCCGATGCGATAATCGCGCTCGACGACTCCATCCCCAATGGCACCTATATCGATATGTGCTCCAGGCTGCCGCTGACTGATCCGAAGAAAATTCTCGCTCCGACCATCATTATGCGCGGTGAGTATGACGGTATAGCCGGGTTCGACGACCTCATCGCTTTCTTCTCGGCATTGCCAAACGCCGATAAGCAATTTTCCGTGATGCCCGGGATTTCCCATGCCAGTTTTCAACAGAAGAACTACATGCTGGTTTATCACATTCTTCACGGTTTCTTCTCCCAGCCAACCCCGGTCTATCGTGGCGGTTGAAGCCGGCCCGATCGGACGTCGCGAATTGTCGGATCCTCTCGACGACGCATCGTTGCGGCGAATGCGCGCGTACCGGCTCGGCCGGGTGCGCCATATTCTTACGGAACGGGGACTCGGCGCCGCGCTGCTCTTCGATCCCTGCAATATTCGATACGCGACCGGTACGCGCAATATGGCCGTGTGGACATTGCACAACCATGTGCGCTGCGCGTTCGTGCCGGCGGAGGGCTTACCCGTTCTGTTCGAGTTCGGCGCCGGCCGCTGGCCGGTGGATGCGGAGCAGTTGGAAACCGTCGGTGAGGTGCGTCCCGCGGGCGGCTGGACACATTTCTACGCGGGGAGTCGCAAAGCGGAGTATGCCGAGCAGTGGGCGGGCGAGATCGCGGCGCTCGTCAAGTCACATTGCGGTGCGGAACGTCGCATAGCGGTCGATCATGTAGATCCGCTCGGCGCCGAGGCTTTGAGTGCCCGTCAGTTGTCCATCGTCGACGGCGAGGGTTTGCTGGAGCACGCGCGCCTGATCAAGTCGGTTGACGAACTCACCTGTATCCGGCATGCCATCGATGTCGCTGAGCTTGGCATGACGAGGATGCGCGAAGTCCTGCGTCCGGGGCTCAGAGAAAATGAGCTGTGGTCGGTGTTGCACCAGACCAACATCGCCCACGGTGGTGAGTGGATCGAGACACGGCTGTTGAGTTCCGGTCCTCGGACCAATCCGTGGATGCAGGAGTGCGGTGACCGGCTCATCGAATCCGGGGATCTCGTTGCATTCGATACCGACATGATCGGACCCCACGGCTACTGCGCGGATATCTCCCGAACCTATCAGTGTGATCCCCAGCAGCCAACCCCTGAACAGCGACGTCTGTATCGCCATGCCTTCGAGCAGTTGCAGCACGATCGGCAAATCTTTCGCCCGGGGAGGACTCTACGGGATGTGGTTGAGGATGAGTGGGCTATTCCAGAGGAGTTCTCACCCTACCGCTACGGTCTGGCCCACGGCGTAGGCCTGAAGGACGAGTATCCTTTTCTCCCCAATCGTGAGGACATTGATCGGCTGTCCGATCCGGACCAGGTTATCGAGACCGGCATGGTGTTTTCCCTGGAGAGTTACATCGGCGCCGTTGGTGGTCACGAGGGTGTGAAGCTCGAGGATCAGTTACTGATAAGCAATGACGGACCAGAGTTGTTGTCCCGCTTCCCATTCAAAGACGTATTGCTCGGCTGAGCTCTCGGCTGCACCCCAATACTTCGCGGCACCATGCCGCCTGGCCTTCAAGCACCAATTCCACTCCCACGAACGCGCGACTTCCGACACGGATACGAACCCGACCTCTGATAATTGGGCGCCGCCAGAGCTTGCCGTGGCCGCCGCCGGTGTTGGCGGCCCGCTTGGCCGCTGAGAATGCTGTTCCTCGGTACAGTCTGCCGCCACCCGAAATGCGGGTCCTCGGGGTGTTACGGAAGGATTACAAATCCCGACGCCGTCAATCCCCCTGCACCCTCAGCTAAAGTTGTGGCTATACTTTTCCGAAGGATAGTTGAAGGGGCGTTCAGTCAGTCTCTGCCCGGATATCGTCGTGAATTCTGGTCTCGATGACTGACTGACAGCAACAGCTGTTGCGTCACAGGCACTTGGAACTCCATGCCCGATAACAACAAACTCGGAATGCGCATCCTTGCGATTCTTCGCCTCTCGTTCCTGCTCGTCGTATCGAGCATATTCGTACTGATCGAATCCGCCGGCGCTACCGACTACAGATCACGTGCGCAGTATAAGAAGCCGGACAACACCAAAAATGTTCTCGTCCTGAACTCGTCCCATCGTGGATACGGCTGGACGGATTCAATCATGGCTGGTGTAGAAGCCGTCATGCGCGCGGCCCCCGAAGACATCGAACTGTGGGTCGAATACCTTGATGCAAGCCGGTTGCAGAGCGCGTCGTTCGCGCGGCAGCTGAAACTTCTGTACCAGAGCAAATTCGAGAATGTGAAATTCGACGTCATCATTACGTCGGACCGCAAGGCGCTGGAATTTCTTCTGGACAACCGCGACGTGATCGCCGACGGCGTTCCCGTTGTATTCTCCACCGCAGGCGGTCTCGGCGGTCGGATCGCGGACGGACGGGCGGGCTTGATGGGCGTATCGGAGTCCGGTGATTTCGTCTCCACACTGGATATGGCGTTCAGACTACATCCCGGTATCGAGCACATGGTCTTCATCAGCCCGGGGCTCAGAAGCCGCCATCTGATCGAGTCAATGGTCGCCGACTACCGCCCCGAGTTGGAGCTGTCGATTTGGCATTATGAGACCCTGGCCGACATCGAGAGGGCCCTCAGTCTATTGCCGAAAAACTCCGTGCTGGTGCCCGTGGGCGAGCCCGTCACCGTCGGCGGCGTCGCCATGCCCATGAACAAGTTCGTCGCCTGGATCGCCGAGCGAACAGATGCGCCCATTTACACCGTATGGGATTTCGCCCTCGGCCACGGCATTGTCGGCGGCAATCTGGTAAGTGGATTCACGCAAGGGGAGACGATCGCACGGATTGCGCTGGAGATTCTCCACGGCGAACTGGGAGCCGAGTACTTGGTGGGTAGTAGCAGTCCCAGTCGTTTCATGTTCGATTATGAACAACTGCGGCGATTCGACGTGGACATGGGGCTGCTTCCGGCTGACAGCGTCATTGTCAATCGGCCGACGACCTTGTACGCAGAACATAAACGGACCGTGTGGCTGACACTCGCCATAATCTCGAGCATGTCCCTGGTTATCCTGGTGCTGGGGGCCAACATAAGACGCCGCAAACGAGCGGAAGGTAGCCTCAGGACGAACCAGGAACGTTTTCGAGATTTTGCCGAGTCCGCCGCCGATTGGTTTTGGGAGGCGGATGCAGATGCGCGCTTTACCTACATCTCCCGGCGTGCTCAGGAAGTCCTGGGTGTTCCCGTAAGTGATTTGTCCGGTCTGCCCATAGAAGATGTATTCAGCGATTCAGAGCAGCAAACCGATGGGGTGACCAAACGGGCCACGAAAGTGACTAAGGACGCGTCCTTTCAGTTGCAGAGCTTCTGGCGCCGTCCCGATGGTGTGCGCCGCGTCATCATTTCCTCGGGTAAGCCGATTCGTTCCGTGGATGGTGAATTGCTCGGCTATAGAGGAACCAGCCGGGATATCAGTGACTCCTACAGTCTTACCGAGGAACTCGGTTACCAAGCCAGCCACGACACACTGACCAATCTTCTCAACCGTCGCGCTTTCGAGCAGCGCCTGCAAACCCTGTTGTCGGGGATCAAGGAAGTCCCCGGAGAGCATGCTCTGTGTTATCTGGATCTCGACCAATTCAAGGTAGTGAATGACACCTGTGGTCACATAGCGGGAGACCAGCTACTGCGCAGCCTGGCCGAGAAGCTACAAAACCAGGTGCGTAAGCGCGATACCGTCGCGCGACTCGGTGGCGATGAGTTTGGCGTGCTCCTGGAAGACTGCCCCCCGGAGAGAGCCTGGCAGCTCGTTTCGAATCTCCACAAATGCATCAACGACTTTCAGTTTGTCTGGAATGACCAATCCTTTCACGTAGGCGCCAGCATCGGATTGGTGCCGATAAATTCATCTGATACAACCCTCGACGAATTACTGGCAGCGGCGGATCGTGCCTGCTATGTCGCGAAGGATCAGGGACGAAACCGTGTTCATCTGTACCGCAGTGATGACATCGCGGTCGCCAACAGTCACGGAGAGATTCGCTGGGTCAGTCGAATTCAACGGGCCCTGGATGAGGATCGAGTGGTCATATGCCTGCAGCCCATCCAACCGGTAATCCCGGACGTTTCCGCCGGCGAAAGCCATGAAGTGCTGGTCCGCTTGATCGATGAGAAAGGCGCGCTGATCTCTCCTGCGGCTTTTCTGCCTGCGGCGGAGCGCTACAATTTGAGCACTTCCCTGGACCGGCGGGTATTGGACGAAGGATTACGACATTTTACGGCTGACAACGCGCGGCTGGCGCGACTGGAGACGGCGTTCATCAATCTTTCATCCCAGACCTTCGGCAACCGAAGCTTCCTGGATTATGTGTTGGATCGGGCGCAGTTCTACGAAATGCCACCGGAGAAGCTGTGCTTCGAAATATCCGAGCGCACGGCGATCTCGCGACTCGAGGATGCCAAGGAATTTGTCGAGGAGCTGCGCAATATCGGCTGTCGCTTTGCCCTCGACGACTTCGGCCGGGGTACCTACTCCTTTCGCTATTTAAAAGAACTCGAGGTCGACTTCGTCAAGATCGACGGTTCCTTTGTCAGAAATATGCTGAAGGACCCGATGGATCTGGTAGTGGTCCGTTCCATCACCGAGATCGCGAGACTCAGCAATGCGGCCACCGTTGCCGAGTATGTGGAAAGTACTGATATCCTGAACAAACTCGCCGAGCTCGGCATCGACTATGCGCAAGGTTTCGCCGTTGGCAGGCCGATGCCAATCGCAAAGCAAGCTGCCTGACGCCTTCAATCGTTATTCGCACCACCCTCCAGAGGGAACTCCGCGAAGGGCGAAATATCGCGGTGGCGTAGAAGTAACACATCCAATTCGTTCAGTGGTTCATAGAAAGCCATAAAGTCCCGCTTCAATTCAGCGCGGGTGGCCGCGCCGTTGGAAGTTTCATGCATCATGTCGAATAACTCGCCGATACTGCGCGAGCCGTCAATGCCGGCGACCAGATCGGCGCTGTGCTTCCCTACTTCGAACTGCGTCGCGCATTGTCGATAATTCAGTCCGCACTCGCGACCAGCCGCGCCGCGAAAATGATCAGCCAGAATGGCCGGATCAAAGTAAAGAAAAAATGGCACCATATCCAAATCATCGGGTGACGCAATTCGGCCCGTCGCCTGGGGCGCGGCATAAAACCCGTGGCAGGTAATCATGCAACTCATAGCCTCGCCGATGGCTTGCTGTTGGGGGCGGGGCAGACGCGCTATGTGGGATCGCAGCGCGGGATCCGATATTTGGTTCAACGGATTGTACATACGGCGAAAGTCGGGAGGATCGGTGTGAAAGGACGTGAACTCGATGAATTGCAACTGTGCGGCGGACAGAAAGTCGTAAATCTCCGGAACACTGTAGGCACGGTCCTGTTCGTGTAGCAGGACGTCGTTCAAATTGCTGTCGTCTTCGAGAAGTTCGGTCAGCTTACGGCCGGGACCGCCGCCGCGCAGCAGCCAGTTCGTTTCCGGAAGCCTCTCAACCACGCTACGCGCGTGCTGTGTTCTGAGGCGGGGTTCCGTCACGCCGTCATTGACCAATTTCATGAGCTCTTGACCGGCGTAAACAGCCAACCTGCCCGCCCGGCCGTACAACATGAGACTCATCGCCCCCTGGGGAGCAAGCACCGTGCGCAATGCTTGCAGTCCACGTTCGGGCTCGGGAAGGTGATGCAGAACGCCCGTGCAACTGATGAGATCGAAGGGAGCCGCATTCAGCGAAGAGACATCCAGAATCGAAAGGTGATGCCAGTCGATATTGTTCAGATTGCGCACCCGCGCGCGCTCTTTTGCGAGCTTCAGGCTTGATTCGCTTATATCAATGTAGGTGACGCGCGCATCGTACTCCCTCAGCTGTTCGGCCAGAAAAATCGTGTGATCGCCGGTGCCTCCGCCGGCCACGAGCACGCGAAAACCGTTTCCGAATCCTTGCCGTCCGCCGTAGCAGAAGTGGTTCAGCTTGCCGAGGGATTCCTGCTCGGCAACCACCAGGCGTTTAGCCTCATCGCGGGGATCGCGCAACGGGAACGGGTAATCCTCGTAAAGCGATCGTACCTTGGGTGCGTAGTTGGCCGGTGGGTTGTTCTGTTCGCTCATTTGCCGGTAATTCTCCCACAGCCCTGCCCAGAGTTGGAATCGAATGTTCTCCTCTCGGGTTTTACCCGAATTTGGGTTAGGCTAGGCAGCCATTCTGAATGGCCTGAAGTATATTTCGACGAGGGGAAATCATGTCTGAATCCAACTTGCACACTGAATCCGTCCAGCTGAATGCCAATGGCACCGAACTGGAGTGCTTTCTTGCCTATGACGGTCAGAAGGGCGCGCCAAGACCCGGTGTTTTGGTTATCCACGAATGGTGGGGACTGAACGACTATCTCCGTCGCCGGGCACGGATGCTGGCCGAGCTTGGGTTTACGGCGCTGGCCGTCGACATGTACGGGGGTGGTGAGGTCGCGGACAACCCGGACGCCGCGGCCGGGCTGATGAACGGTGTGCTCGGGGACATGAGCCAGGCGGATGCGCGGTTGGGCGCTGCGCTGGAATACCTTCAAAATCACGAATCCGTGGACGCGGGGCGCATCGCCGCGATCGGCTATTGCTTCGGTGGCGCGATGGCGCTGCATGCGGCACGCACGGGTCTGCCATTGGCCGGCGTCGTCAGCTTCCACGGAGCATTGGGCTCGGCACACAAACCTGCCCCTGGCAGCGTGGGCGCGAAAGTCATGGTCTGTCACGGCGCCGACGATGTTCTCGTACCCGATGACAGCGTTGCCGCCCTCAAAGATGAAATGCAGGCCGCGGGCGCCGATCTGCGATTCACAGCTTATCCGGGGGCACTGCACGGATTTACCAATCCGGATGCCGACGCCAACGGCGAGAAGTACGGATTACCGCTGGCCTACAGCGAGGCTACGGATCAACGTTCGTGGCAAGACATGCAGGCGTTCTTCAAGGAAATATTTACCTGACTGCAAGCGGTTTTCTAGCTGGCCAATGAATAACAGAACAGCACTAGTCACTGGCGCGAGCCGCGGCATCGGCCGGGCCATCGCGGCCAGATTGCTCAGCGAAGGTTGGCAGGTACTCAATCTCGACAGAGAACCGCCGGAAACCGATCGCGACCTCGGCGATCGCTGGATCGGAGTGGATCTCGGTGATGTGGCGGCGACGAAAAAGGCACTACAGGAGGCACTGTCGGACGGGCCGGTCAGCGCACTGGTCAACAACGCCGCCATCGGTCTCATGTCGTCCCTGGAGGATACCAGCGTAGAGGATTTCGATACTTCGGTAGCGATTAACATGCGTGCGCCCATGCTGTGTGCCCAGGCGGTTTTGCCCGGCATGAAGACTCAGGGGTTCGGACGTATCGTCAACATCGCCAGCCGTGCGCATCTCGGCAAGACTTTGCGTACCAGCTATGCCGCCACCAAAGGCGCCATGGTATCGCTGACAAAAGTGTGGGCGCTGGAACTGGCATCCCGGGGCATCAGCGTTAACGCCATCGCGCCCGGCCCCATCCGTACCGCGCTGTTCGAGCGCGCCAATCCCGCGGACAATCCACGCACCCGGGAAATTCTTGACGCCATCCCCGTTGGGCGATTCGGCGAACCGGAAGACGTGGCCAACGGTGTTGCTTTCTTTGTCGACCAACGTTCGGGCTTCGTGACCGGTCAGATCCTGTATGTATGCGGCGGCGTCACTCTCGCGCGGGGCGGCAGCTGAGACGGGATCGGCGCCGGCATCCGCCTGATCAGAGTCCGCTGCGCACCCTGGGCATAACCTCTTCTGAAAAGCGCCGCATGGAATCCATGGCGACGGCGGTCTCCATGCCCGGCCAATGGGTGCTGATGATGAGATGGTTGACGCCGGTGGGCCGCACGATGTCCAGGATGGCTTCGGCGACTTCGTCGCAAGACCCGATGAGAAATCGATCCTTCAATAGCTCATCCAAAGCCAGGTCGAGTTCCTCACCCTCGGGCATGGGTTTATCCTGGCCCCATTGCACGTAGGCTTGATACTTGCGCTCCAGGGCTGCGCCGCAAAGCCGAAGTGCCTCCTGGCGGTCGCCTGCGACGAATACTTCCCGGCGCATGGGTAGTTCGATGGGGAAGGATTTTCCGCAGGCATCGAGTTCGCGCCGGTACACATCCAGCTGACGCAGTATGGTGGCGACGCGATTGTGCGGCGGTATGTACCAGCAATCCGCCAGACGCGCCGCACGGCGGATGGCCGCATCGGCGTTGGCGCCCATCCAGATGGGCGGGTGCGGTGTCTGTACCGGGCGCATGCCGAGGCTCACGTCTTCCAGTGCAAAGTGCGACGCTTTCATGCTCACACTCTCCTCGGTCCAGAGTCGTTTGATTGCGATGAGGTTTTCCTCGAGCCTGCTTACGCGCGCTGCCTGGGTGGTGCCGAATGCCTTGAACTCGAGATCGCGGTAACCGAGCGCCACGCCCAGGATAACCTTACCCTTAGACATCACATCCAGGGTGGCGAACTGCTCGGCGATGTCCAATGGCTTGTGCAAGGACAGGAGAACAACACCCGCATTGAGACGGCAGCTGGGAGCTTCCGCCATTATTCGCGCCAGAAACGGTATCTGCTGGTAGTCTCCCAGGGGAGAGGCGCCGTAGTGCATGCCCTTCGTGATGCAATCGAACCCCAATTGTTCTGCCAGCCGCGCGACGCCGCAGATCTCGTCGAAGCGCTTTACCATGTCGTCTTGACGCGGATATTGCGCGCGAATCATCAAACCGAACTTGAAATCGTTTGTGCTCACGTGAGAATTACCATGCAAATTTGACGCCCCTGTTGCGTGCTTAGCGAGTCTGTTAAAGCGAGTCGACGGGCAT
>Ga0255049_10002269_pt1 | contig 10188 bp, 7 predicted proteins | sample JV7_2_3_MG_FD_183615 | JGI IMG/M metagenome (GOLD analysis project Ga0255049, IMG submission 183615) | Seawater microbial communities from Jervis Inlet, British Columbia, Canada - JV7_2_3 | ecosystem: Environmental > Aquatic > Marine > Inlet | place: Canada: British Columbia | collected 2016-10-06
CAACGTCGTGGGTGTCATTCCCGGGCGGCGCAGCGAAGAGATCGTGCTGTTTGCGGCCCACTACGACCACATCGGGTTGCGCGACGCCGTAGATGGCGACGTCATCGCCAATGGCGCCAACGACGACGCGTCGGGAACCACGGCGGTAGTCGAGCTGGCCCGATACTTCAAGGCCAAGGGACGGCCCGAGCGCACGCTCATGTTCGTGGCGTTCACGGCTGAAGAAATGGGCGGATATGGGTCCCGCTACCTGTCCGAGCAGATCGATCCCGACGAGATTGTCGCCATGTTCAATATCGAGATGATCGGCAAAGTGAGCGCTGAAGGGCCACACAGCGCCTGGATCACCGGCTTCGAGCGCTCAGACTTCGGCGAGATTCTTCAGCGGGCGGCGGAGGGGACCGAGTACGCCTTCTACGCTGATCCGTATCCCGACCAGAATCTGTTCTACCGGTCCGACAACGCTACCCTCGCAAGACTAGGCGTGCCGGCGCACAGCATCAGCACCACGCAGATCGACATCGACCCGGACTACCACCAGGTCTCCGACGAGGTGGGCACGCTCGACCTGGAGCATCTGACCGATACCATCCGCGCGATCGCGCTAGGCGCCAGCACGATCGTAGCGGGCACGGCAACACCGACGCGGGTCGATCCGGCGACCGTCCGGTAGAACGGCGTCGTCACGATGAGCCGGCTCGAGCCTCGGCTTTGGTCGCCAGGTGGCAAATCGGGGCATCGCGAACGGCCGCGACTTCGAGCTTGCGCTCTGCGCCGTGTTGCGGTTAGCTTGTAGTCAACGAAGACGCTCCCTCCAGCGATGATTTCGCGAGGCGAGTGCCGTAACGGCCCGAGAGCGACTTCTTTCGTTCTGGCCGTGTGTCCCGGTCTGCCGATCAGGGACACTCGATCACCGCGATTCTTGCGGTCATTTCTTTTCCACGCGTGCGGCGGGTTGAGATTTGTAGAAGCCCCGCACCAGGAAGAGAACATGAAAGAACAAGCACGCGCTCAGACTGCTCGGTCCGCGCCTAAAACGCCACGCCAGCAGCCGCAAGGCGTTTTCGCGACACTGATTCCGGAGCTCCAGCGGGCCGTCGAGGCCGAGGGCTATGTTCGCCCCACGCCCATCCAGGAGAAGTGCATTCTGCACCTGCTCGACGGACGCGACTTGCTGGGCAGCGCCCAGACGGGTACGGGCAAGACCGCCGCGTTTATTCTGCCGCTTCTGCAGCGGCTCTCGCGCAATTCCCGCCGACCCCACAAGGGAACGCCGCGGGCGCTGATTCTTGCCCCCACCCGCGAGCTCGCGGCGCAGATCGGCGAGAGCATCCACACCTACGGACGTTTCCTGCGCCTGAGCCACACGGTGGTCTTCGGTGGAGTCAACCAGTTCCGCCAGGTCAAGGCGTTGAATCGTGGGGTCGATGTCCTCGTAGCCACGCCGGGTCGGCTGCTCGACCTGATGGAGCAGGGTTATATCCATCTCGACGAGGTCGAGGTATTCATCCTCGACGAGGTCGATCGGATGCTCGATATGGGGTTCATTCCGGACATCAAGAAGGTGTTGGCCGAGATCCCGGCTGAGCGCCAGACACTTTTCTTCTCGGCCACACTGCCTCCGAAGATCACCGAGCTGGCTCGCACCATGGTCCACGATCCGGTACAGGTGACCATCGCCCCCGACAGGCCGGCCGTGGAGCGCATCGCCCAGAAGGTTCTCTTCGTCGGGAAGAAGAACAAGGGCGCTCTCCTGGTATCCCTGCTAAACGACCGACAGATCGAAAAGGCGATTGTCTTCACCCAGATGAAGCACGCCGCCAACAAGGTGGTGGAGAGGTTGCTGGGCGCGGGCATTCAGGCGACCGCCATCCACGGCAACAAGAGTCAGGCCGCGCGCACCAAGGCGCTGGCCGGCTTCAAGCGGGGCCGTTTCCGGATCTTGGTAGCTACCGATGTGGCGGCGCGAGGGCTGGATGTAGATGACATCACTCACGTGATCAACTACGACCTCCCGATGGAAGCCGAGACCTACGTGCACCGCATCGGGCGCACCGCCCGAGCCGGCGCGAACGGCGATGCCATTTCGTTTTGCTGCGCGGAGACCCGCGCCTATCTGCGTCCCATCGAGCGACTGCTGGGCAAGCCGGTGCCGGCCGACATGGGACACGAGTACCATTGTGACGACGCGTTCCGATCCACCGCTCCGCCGCCGAAGTTCGGCCGTGGCGGTGGTGGTGGAGGCAACGGTCGCCGCGGCAACGCCGGACGGCGTCCCGGTGGACGAGCGGGTCGCGGTCGACGGCACGGCGGGCGCCCGCATGGAAGCCGTCGTGGCCAGCGTCGCAGTGACCGCAGCCGTGGAGGGCGCTGAGACTCGCGTTTCCTCATCATGACGCTGCTGGCTTACGCTCAGCGGGCCATGGCGGAACGGTCTAGTCGCTGCTCCCGCGCGGCGGTGATGGAAATCGCGTGAAGGCTCAGTCGAGAAAGCTGCGGACCGCCTCGAGGAACGCCGCGGGATTCTCGATGAACGGGAAGTGTCCGGAGCCCGAGATGAGCGTATGAATGTCATTCGGCAAGGCGGCGGCGATCGCCGCCCCGCCGAGGGTGGCGCCGGGCTCGTCGGCGCCGTACAGGACTAGCGCCGGGACCGTGACGCCGGCGAGGTCCGCGTGGAAGTCGAAGGATTCCAAGTCGACCATCATGGCGCCGAACTGCGAGCTGCGCGACACGTAGTCGTCCGGGACAAAGAGTTCGAGCAGTGCGGCGTTGGTCGGGTCGGTGAATTGGCTGCGGAACGACATCCGCAGCATGGTCGCGATCGCTTCGGGCTCGCGCCGGCGGAACGCTGCGGTCTCCTGGAAGGCCGTTATTCCGACCTTGGCCTCCGCGGTGATGCGCTCGCCGAGCGCGGCCTCCTCGGCATGCCAGAGTTCAGAGCTTGCGGCCATCGAGTCGAGCAGAATGAGTGAGCGCAGGTTGTCGCTGTAGCGGATGGCGTATCTCATGGCGAGCATGCCGCCCCAGGAGTGTCCCATGAGGTGAATCGGGCCGAGGCCCAGCTCCTGGCGAAGGGCCTCGATGTCGTCGACGAAGTTGGCCACACGCACGCTCTCGGGCTCGGCGGTCCCGGCGGAGCGGCCGCTGAGGCGCTGGTCGTAGAAGATCAGCTCGTAGTCCTTCGCGAGCGGCTCGAGGTGCGGCAGCAGGTAGCCGTGCTCCAGTACCGGACCGCCGTGCACGATGACGATCGGCTCACCGGTCCCCATCCGTTTCACGAAGAGTTCGGTTCCGTTCAGCTGAACGAGCTGTTCCGTCGCCGGCTGCGCGACGGTCGCAAGTGGGGGGGGCGGAGTGTCGCGGCCGGAGGGCGCGCACGCGCTCGCGAGCGCAAGGGCCAGAACCACGTTCGAGGCGGCGGGCAAGCGGCGGTTCATTCGGACCCTACTCCCGGTATTCCGTGGCTGCGGTCGGCACCGCGGCGCTCTGCTATCGGAGTCGCACACTCGGCGGGCGTTACCCTCCATCATGTCGCACGACGTGCCGCGGCGTCCCGCCCTGCTGCCTGGATGCTAACGACCACCGCTCGCCGGCGCTACTGGGCGCCGGTGGGTTCAGTCTGGTTGACCGCGTCCGCTTTGTGGCGGAAGCTGCCGCCCGTAGTCCAGGCCGCGTGACGGCGGCGACAAGCCCGGCGTTCGAACTCGGAGGAGACTGTTGCATACGCAACGATTCAGAAAGCGCGCCTTGATACCGCTGCTGGCGACGGCGACGCTGCTGATGGCGAGCGACTCCGCGGCGGCGCGTGAAGACGACCATGACCTGGGGATTCGTGAGCACGTCTTCGACAACGGCTTGCGGTTGCTGGTACTGGAGCGGCCCGGCGACCCGCGCGTCGCATGCAAGATCTTCACTGACATGGGTGGGCTGAACGAGACCCCGGGACAGGCCGGGGCCGCGCACTACCTCGAGCACCTGATGTTCAAGGGTACCGAGACCCTCGGCACGACCGACTGGGCGGCCGAGGCTCCGATCATGGAGCAGATCGACGAGGCCGAAGAGGAACTCATCGCGGCCTTGAATGCGGCGCGCAACGAGATCGCCGAGCGCGGCGTCTTCCACGACTATCGGCACGCCGAGACGACGCCACGCATCGAAGCAGCACGTTCACGCATCGCCGAACTCGAGTCAATGGCGGCCCCGCATCGCGACAACGGTTCGATGATGCGCTGGTACCAGGCATTCGGCGGCACGGGACTTACCGCGACCACCGAACAGGAGTACATGAAGTTCGACATCAACCTGCCGGTGGAGCGGGTCGAGTTGTTTCTGCGGGTCGAGGCCGACCGCATGAACAACACCGTATTCCGCGAGTTCGACCAGGAGCGCATGATCCTGGTGGAGCAGAGGCTCGGCGATCTCAATCGTGCCAATACGCCCTACACGGAGCGAATGGCGGCGATCTCGGGAGAGTCGAGCCCGGTCTTCTGGCCTGAGGGCCACTACCCGGACGACTTCACGCAGTACTCGCGTGCCTACCAGCGGCAACTGTACGAGCGTTACTTCGTCGTCAACAACACGACGCTGGTGTTCATTGGTGGGGTAACGCTCGAGGAAATGGTGCCGCGGGTCGAGGCGTACTTCGGCTGGATGCCGCGCGCACCGGAGCCACCTCGATCGGAAGCGGTCGAGCCGGTCCCCATGGCTGAGCGTCGTCTGATCTACCGCAACGACGACCTCGCGCCGCGGGTGGAGTTGCGGCACGGGATTCCGGGTATCGGGCACCCGGATCGCGCGGCCTTCGACGTGGTGGCAATTGTCGCGGTGCCGGCGATCGAACGCGCGCTCGCGGCCGCTGGCCTGCCCGGTAGCGTCAACGCCAACATGCGAGTGATCCACACGAGTCGTTTCGGCGTGCCTGCCACTCTGAATCTCGAGGTGCTGACTGCTGCCGAGAATCTCGCCGCGGTCGAGGCGACGGTCCTGGCGGCACTCGAGCAACTCGCGGCCGGCGAAGTCGACGGTGACGACCTGAACCTGGCGAAGAAGACCCTGCGCACACAGTGGTACAGGACGGTGGCGGATGCCGACGCGCTGGCCTTCGAAATCGGTCACTTCCAGACCATGGACCGATGGCAGACATTGCAGACTCACTTGCAGCAACGTGACGCTACCGATGCCGCGCAGATTGCCCGACTGGCTCGCCGCTACTTCGACCCGGACAATCGCGTGGTGGGCATTGTGCGGCCGCGCACACAGGAGCAGGGCCAATGAGGGGCCACGTGGCGTCGGCTGTTCTGTTCGTCCTTGCCACGTCAATCACTCCGGCGGCCGCGCAGCAGGAGCTGTCTCATCCGCGCGCCATGGGGTTGGCCAGCGCGAACTTCGCCGCCCCTGACGCGGCGTCGCTGCGCCACGAGCTGCCGGGTGGGGGCATTGCGTACGTGGTTCGGGATGATCTCGTTCCCTTGGTGCGCTTTACGGCGCTGATCGGCGCGGGGCGTGCCGACGGCGCCGGGGCCGGCAACCACGCGGCCGCGTTGCGCGCAGGTCCGGCCGCGATCGCCGCTGGCGAGTTCTCGCGAACACTCGAGCGCATGACAGCGTTTTATGAGGTCGGACAGGAGGAGACCGAGACGCGCGTCACCCTCGAGGTGCCAAGCGAGGATGCCGCTGCTGGTCTGGAATTGTTCGCGACGCTGCTGCGCAACGCACCTGCGGGCAGGGTGTCGAGCGCGGCCGCGGCGAATGCCTTTGAGCGGACCACGGGTGAATCTGGCCCCGTTCCGTACGAGGGATCGCTGGACGCCACGCTCGAGCTGTTCAAGGCGAACCTGTTCGCAAACCACCCATACAGCCGTTCGTACGCTGGCGATTCGAGCGCCGGGGCGGTGGCGTTCCACGAGCGGTTCGTGGTGCCCACCAACGTGGTACTGGCGGTTTCCGGAGACTTCGAAGACGGCGCGATGCGCGAGGCGCTGACGTCGGCGTTCGTCGGCTGGAGCGGGCCGGCGCCGTTGCTGCCCCTCCATCCGCTGCCGGTCCGGTCAGCGGAGCGCCGCTTGCTCGCGTATCGGGCGGACAAGCTCCAGGGTTGGGTGGCGATCGGTCACGAGCTGCCGGAGGTCCCGGTCGAGGATGAGGCGGCCCTCATGGTGATGAACTACGTGCTCGGCGGTGGGCACTTCGACACTCGGTTGTTTCGTGCGACACGCGATCGTCGCGGCCTCACGAACGATGACAGTGGCTTCCCCGAGCAAGGGTTCCGAGGTCCCGGTGTCTACACGTTCCGCACGTATGGCCGGCCGGAAGTGGTGCGGCTGTTGATTCAGCTCACTTTCCAGGAGATCGAACGAATCCGCGCCGAGCCGGTTAGCGAGGAGGAACTGTTCGTGGCGCGCGGAGCGCTGGCGGATGGCGACTTCTCGCTGTGGTTCCGCAACGGCGCGGCCACGGCCACGACGTACGCGCGCGAGTGGCTTCGCTACCGGAATCACGCGCGCACGGCCAGTTGGCAGGAGAGGGTGCGTGTCGTCACGGCCGACGACGTTCTCGACGCGGCGCGTCGTTACCTCCACCCGCAACGGATGCAGGTCGTGGTCGTCGGTCCGATCGACGCGATCCAAGACGCCCCCGCACTCGAGGGCGAGCCCATACTGGACCTGGTCGATTCGGAGCACCGCTGACGGAGGGCGAGCGACATGCCGCGCAACGAGATGGCTCCCTCGGAGGTCTCGGAGGTGCTGACCAGAGAAGACGTCGTGCGCGTGGCGTTCCACGACGGCAAGGAGATCTACCTCATTCCTCTCGGCTACGTTTGGCGGGCGGCTGCTCTTTACGGCGTCACCGAAGCCGGGCGCAAGACGCGCCTGGCGGCTGCGTCGCCCGGGGTCGCATTTCAGGTCGACACCGCTGCGCAAACTGGTCTGTTCGAGTGGGAGAGCGTGACAGGGTCAGGCCGTTTCGAGATCGTTGGGGACGACGACGAGAAACGGGAGGCACTCGAAGGGTTACTGGCCCTGGCCGACGATGCCCCCGCCTGGTGGCGCGACGAGCAGGGCCCGCGCATGACCTCGGGCCGCCTCCTCGTCTGGAGGCTCCGCCCCGATCGGATGACTGGAGTTCGCTACGTTCCTCCTACCAGGGTTGCAGATGAAGACTAGGTGCTGTGGGATGCTCGGGTTCAGCCTCGTCGGAGTGTTATTGGTGACTGCCGGCTGCGAGCGGCCGCACGAGGAGCCGTCTGGGTCGGGTCTCCCCGACACTGGACATCCGGTCGTGACTGACCCGGCGGGCATCGACGGGGAGAATCCCCCGACGATGAAGGAGTTGTCGTTCACCAACGCGGGATCGAAGATCAACGGGCTGATGTACCTGGCAAATGGCCGGGGCCCACACGCGACGGTGGTTCTGCTGCACGGCTATGCCGGCAATGAGCGCAATCTCGACCTTGCCCAGGCGATGCGGCGCTCGGGATACAACGTGCTGTTTTTCAACTACCGGGGCACCTGGGGCAGCGGCGGCGAGTTCTCTGCCGGCAACGGTATCGCCGACGTGCACCGGGCGCTCGAATGGTTGCGGGACGAGGCCGGCCCTGAATTCCGCGTGGACACGGAACGCATCGCGCTCGTCGGGCACAGCTTCGGCGGCTTCATGGGCTTCATCGGTGCGGCGGAAGACTCGCGCGTCGCCTGCCTCGGATTCATCGCCGGCGCCCAGATGGGGTTGTTCGGCAGGGCCGCCGCCGAAGACGCGGAGCTACGAGCCATGCTGGAGAACGCCCTTGGGGAAGCGATGGACTACGAGGGCGGGCCCGTAAAGGCATCGCCCGGGCCGGTGATCCAGGATCTCATCGATGATGCCGAAAGGTACGACGTCGCAGCGCGCGCAGCGGAGTTGGCTGGGCGGCCGTTATTCGTGGTGGGGGGAGAGCGCGACGTCGACACGCCCAAGGCCCAGCATCATGATTCTGTGGTCGCCGCCCTCCGCGCCGCGGACGCCGGGCAACTGACTGTGGTGGTCTACGACGATGATCACTACTTCGGTGCCCACCGTATCGATCTGGCCAAACGCCTGACCGACTGGCTCGGTTCGGCGTGCTGGCCCGCAGACCCGACGCCCTAGACGAAGGCCATGAACATCATTGTTTTCCTGCTCGTCGCCGTGGGCGGCCTGACCATGACGATGGCTCTGGCCCGGGGCCTTGTCCGACCTGCCGGTGGACGCTGGTGGGCGGTCGTCGTGCCGATTCTGATCGGTTACGGACTGTTGTTCGCGACGCTGCCCTTGCCCGCCGTGGTGACCAACCTCGCGGTGCTCGCGGCCGGCGCGGCGATCGCGACCACCCTTTCGTTGTCCATGAGCACCACCGGCTCGGTGATCGCCTTCGCGGTTGCCGCGGCGGCGGTCGACCTGTGGTCGTTCACGGACGGCATCACGCGCGCCTTACTGGATCGGTTCGGCAGTGGGGAAGCGAGCATTCTGAGGCTGTTGGCCATCACGGCGACGATCGACGGCCGTACCTGGGCGATTGCCGGTATCGGCGACCTGGCAATCGGAACCGCCATCTTCCTGGGTCTCACACGCGCCGGCTTCGCGGCGCGTGAGGTGGCCGCGGTGCTGTGTGCATCCCTGGCCGCTGCGGTAGCGGTGGGATCGCTCATCGGCGGCGCTGCGGGACTGCCCTTCTTCGCGGTCGCGGCCCTCGGGTACACGCTGCTGCGTCCACGCCTGGGCAGGGACGGGTCGGACCAGGCTCCGGACCGGTAGCCCCGAAAGTCGGGGCCGGCCGAATCAGGCAGGGACAGAACTCGGGTCGAGGGTCGATGTGTCGCCGGCCTCCTCGCCGCGCTCCTGCGCCTTGAGCAGGCGCCGCATGATCTTGCCGCTGCGGGTCTTCGGTAGCGACGGCACGAAATCGATCACCGCTGGTCGGGCAATCTTGCCGATCTGAGTGGCGACGCTCTCGCGCAACTCGGCCTCTAGCTTCTCGTCGCCCGTGACGTCGTCGTGCAGGATTACGAACGCCTTGGGCACCTCACCCTTCACCTCGTCGGGGATACCGATTACTGCCGCCTCGGCCACGGCGTCGTGCGCCACCAGTGCGCTCTCGATTTCCATCGTGCCGAGGCGGTGGCCGGCCACGTTCAGCACGTCGTCGGTGCGCCCGAGCACGCGAATGTAGCCGTCGGCATCGCGTACGGCCGCGTCGCCGGCTGCATACATCCCGTCGACAGTGGACCAGTAGGTGGTGTGGTAGCGCTCGGGGTCCCCGTAGATGCCGCTGAGCATCGAGGGCCAGGGTTTGCGGACCACGAGATAGCCACCTTTGCCGTCCGGGCGCGGGTTGCCCTTTTCGTCCACGACCTCGGCGTCGATCCCGGGGAACGGTAGGCCCGCGGAGCCCGGTTTCTGGACGTCGGCCGGCAGCGCCGTGATCAGGATCGAGCCGGTTTCGGTCTGCCACCAGGTATCGACGATAGGGCAGCTTCCGCCGCCGATTACGCGGTGGTACCAGCGCCATGCTTCGGGGTTGATCGGCTCGCCGACGCTGCCGAGCAGGCGCAGGCTCGACAGGTCGTACTTCCCGGGCCACTCCTCGCCCATGCGCATGAACATGCGAACCGCCGTCGGCGCGGTGTACAGGATGTTGATGCCGTAGCGCTCGACGATGCTCCACCAGCGGCCGGCGTCGGGGAAGTCGGGCGATCCTTCGGCCATGAAGCCGGTTACACCGTTCATCAACGGACCGTAGACGATGTAGGAATGGCCGGTGACCCAACCGGGATCGGCAGTGCACCAGAAAAGGTCGGTGTCGCGCAGATCGAACACCCACTTCGACGTCAGATAGGCGCCCACCTGGTAGCCGCCGTGGCTGTGCATGATGCCCTTGGGCTTGCCCGTGGATCCCGAGGTATAGAGAACGAACAGTGGGTCCGTCGACTCCATGATCTCGGTGGCGGCCTCGGCCGAGCAGCCCTCTACGGCGGCGCTCCAGGTGAGGTCGCGCCCCTCTTGCATCGCGACATCATGACCGACGCGCTCGTACACGATCACCTGCTCGATCGACGCACATTGGGCGACGGCCGCATCGGAGGTCTCCTTCAGCGGCACGATCTTGCCGCGGTGATAACCACCATCGGCGGTGATCAGCGTGGTGGAACGGGCATCGTTGATGCGATCGCG
>Ga0255049_10002270_pt1 | contig 10187 bp, 8 predicted proteins | sample JV7_2_3_MG_FD_183615 | JGI IMG/M metagenome (GOLD analysis project Ga0255049, IMG submission 183615) | Seawater microbial communities from Jervis Inlet, British Columbia, Canada - JV7_2_3 | ecosystem: Environmental > Aquatic > Marine > Inlet | place: Canada: British Columbia | collected 2016-10-06
ACGCTCGCGCCAAAACTGAAATTTGCACCCTCCGCGCCAATCAAGACTGCCGTCAGGCCCGGATCGTCGAGATTTTCATCCAGCGCGACCTGCAGCAGATCAATCATCTGCTCGTCAACAATGTTGGCCTTCGGCCGGTTCAGCTTCAGACTTAAAAGGCTGTCTTCACGGAGTAATGTGGTTACCAGTGTGGAATCGGTCATCGTCATTGCTCGCGGTTCAGCTATCGTTTCCGATATTGTTAGCCGGCATCAGGCTTTCGATCAGTTCAGGCGTCCAGGGCGTTCCGATAGCCAGTGCCTGGCGCAGTGCGACAAAATCTATTTCACGGCCAATTTCCCGATTACCTTCATTAAAGGCCCGAAAACCGGTGCGCGCTTCGTTCATCATGTTCAATGCCAGCCAGGCACGGGACCCTTCGTGATTTTTGTTCCACGACTCCAGTTTGGGCTTGCGTAGTTCCTCCAGACTTTTGGTCATACACTCGGGGAAGGTCATCAGCAACTTGGTGCATAGTTGTTCAACCGCCTCATCCAGCAGGCTCAGGTCTACCTCGCCCTGTTTGATCTGTGCACGCCCGGCCTTGAATGCTTCGTCGGTCTTGAATTCACCATGGACGATCCGTCCAAACGAGTCCAGCATTCGGTCGGTGACGACCGTGGGGTTGGCGATGAACTCACCATCGACCTTCAGAGCCGGAACGACGCTGGTGCAGATGCCCAGCCGGTAGGCGCGATGCGCGGAAAATGGTTCACATAAGGTTCCGGATACCATCGCCTGTTCACATCCGATCATGACGGGCAGGAAATCGGTAGAACCACCGATTGCCGCCGAACCGTGTTTCGGACCGGCCTGGCCGAAATTGGCCAGATCCTGCGCCACGCTATAGTCGCAGGCCATGCCGATTTCCTGGCCGCCACCAATGCGCATGCCGTTTACCCGGCAGATCACCGGTTTGTCGCAGGACAGAATCGTGGACACCATGTCGTTGAATAGACGCATATACTGGCGGTATTCCTGGGGGTTGCCGGCATAGTATTCGGCGTACTCCTTGGTGTTGCCGCCGGTGCAAAATGCCTTGTCGCCGGCACCGGTAAACACGACCGCATTCACATCCCTCGAATTACTCGCGGCACGAAACGCGAGGATCACATCTTTCACCATCTGCGTGGTGTAGGCATTGTATTGCGCCGGATTGTTGAGCGTAATCCAGGCGTTAAAAAGACCGTCTGCCACGCTGCCATCAGGCCTCTGTGCCGGGCGTTTTTCAAATATAACGCCGTCTTGCGGGCTAAATGGCACAAGATCATGATTCAACAGGGGATCAGGGGCGGTCCGTTGGGCGATGTCATGGGTGGTCTCGGTCATGGAAGCTTCTCAGGTAGTTGGCATAGGTGTCTGTTCAGGCATTCGGTACTAAGATGGCCCGCTCGGTCAATTCGTGGGCATGAGCGGCGGTAAATACATCGTTGATCTGGTCCAGCGGATATTGTCTGGTAAACGGTTTCATCTGTACTTTCTCATCCAGTACCAGCTGTAATGCGGCGGGGTAGTGCTCAGGCAGGCAACCCCAGTTACCCTGCATGCGGGCATGGAAAGCCATTAGATTGGAGAGTCTTACCTCGCTTTTTTCCATGGTAAAACCGACGATTGCCAGGTGAGCGCCGTGTACCACCAGGGAAAATGCAGTAGCTTGTCCAGCGGTGCTACCCGAGCATTCGAAAATTTTCCATTCAGTCGAGCGCAGCCCCTGTTCACTGGCAAAAGCGGCAATTTGTTTTTTCAGGCTACGGTTGTCAGTGGATCCGGCATTGACAGTCAGGGCTGCACCGAAATCGGTAAGATGCGACAACTTGGCATTGTCAATGTCGATGGCGACCACGGTCGCACCCAGGGCATTGGCAACTTGCACCGCATAACCGCCGACACCCCCTACGCCGACGACAATGGCGAGGTCACCGGGCTCTATATCTGCCAGTAGTGCTGCCTGGTAAGGAGTGGTCACGGCATCGGCCAGAACCGAAACATCAGCCAGGTCCATACCGACGCGGGCGAGATCCGCCTCGTCGACAACACACAAACCGTTTGAAGGCACGGTGATATGGCTCGCAAATCCACCCTGAATATCATTCCCGGGCATGCATTGCTGACGGCAGATGGTTCCCATTCCGCGTTGGCACAAATCGCAACTGCCACAGGGAATGACCGCCGGGATGACCACTGATGAATCCTGGTAAGACGTCGCCGCGGTTCCGCAGGCAACCACACGACCGCTGATTTCGTGTCCCAGCACAAGTGGCAAAGCGTGATTGGTGCGTACGCCATCGTAGAGATAACCAAGATCGGTATGACATACCCCGCAGCCGGCAACTTCAACCACTACTTCATTTTCTTTTGGCATTTCCGGGGTAAATGTTTCCCGGGCCAGGGGTTCATTGACTGCCGTCATCACCCATCGATGTGCGGATATCTGCAAGGTGCCTCCTAAATTTTGTCAGCGTTACTGGAATTATACTGCATTTTACATTACTGTCAATATGTACTATATTACCTATCAATTGAATCCTCCATCACAGCGCAATCCCGAATTAATATGAAAAAAACATCGGAAAACGTATTGGAAAAACCCGCATCGCTTTCCATTGCCATTGTCGGCAGCGGGGGATCCGGTGTGATGACAGCAGGCTCTCTGCTGCTGGAAGCGGCGGGTCATGCCGGACTGTATGGCATCATGACGCGCTCATCCGGACCGCAGATTCGTGGTGGTGAGGGTGCGGCGCTGTTACGGTTTTCAACCAATCCCGTGTTCTGCCACAGCGGTCACTTTGACCTTCTGCTGGCGATAGACTGGTTAAACGCGGACCGATTTGCGGCCGAGATTACCCTGGATGAAAACAGCCACATTATTGGTGATGAAGCAATACCCGAAGTTTTCTCGCAAAGCGGCGCCTCGGTCAGGGAAATTTCTTTTAAACAGCTGGCCGCTCAATCGCCGGGACTGCGACCCAATATGATTGCTCTGGGATTAATCGGTTCTGCCATCGGACTGCCCGGCGAAGCGCTTGAAGACGTGTCCAGGAAGTTGATTAGTAAAAAAGGTGAGGACGCAGTTCAGGCCAGTCTTGCCGGACTATCGTTGGGTGCATCCAATGCCAGTCTGCTGGATGGGTTCGCAGCGATTGCAAACAACCTGAAGCCCCACCCGGAGGACTTGCCCGAATTGTGGAACATCAGTGGTAATGAAGCTGCAGGTCTGGGTGCTATCAGGGGCGGGATCAGGTTTGTAGCAGCTTACCCGATCACACCGGCAACGGAAATCCTCGAATGGTTGGCGCCGTCGCTGGAGAAGGTTGGCGGCGTACTGGTTCAGGCAGAAGACGAACTTGCCTCGGTAAACCAGTTGATTGGCGCCTCCTTCGGTGGCACGCCATCGCTCACCGCCACCTCGGGCCCCGGTTTGGCGTTGATGACCGAATCTATCGGCCTGGCGGTGGCCTCGGAAACACCCATTGTGGTAGTCAATGTGGCGCGCGGTGGACCATCAACCGGTATACCCACCAAGTCTGAGCAAAGTGACCTTAATATCGCCTTGTACGGATTGCATGGTGACGCACCCCATCTGGTAGTGGCGCCGTTTTCTGTCAGCGACTGCCTGTTCTCGACCCAGTGGGCGGTGCACCTGGCGGAAACGCTGCAAACCGCGGCCATCGTTCTTTCCGATCAATCCCTCGGACAAACCCGATCGATTATTCCGCGCCCGGCAAACGTATCCTTTACCACCAGGCGTGTTATCCAGTCCGAAGCCACGGAAAATTACCAACGCTATATGACCGGGGGTAGCGGTGTTTCGCCGATGGCGCTACCGGGTCTGGCCGGTGGTCAGTATACCGCGGATGGTCTTGAACACAGCCCCACGGGTACCCCTTCGAGCCGTGCCGAGGATCATGCGCAGCAACTCGATAAACGGCGCGACAAGCTGTTACAGCATGATTATGGTGAGCACTGGGCGCATATCGAAGGAGACGGGGCGATGGCAGTTATTACCTGGGGATCGAGCCTTGCACCGGTACGGGAAGCCTTGAATGCATTGGCGGCGGAAGGTATTACGGTACGCCTTATTGCCCCGCGCTTGCTGATGCCGGTACAACCCGAACGCATGGCAGCGGCACTGGCCGGTATAGAAATCGCCCTGGTCGTAGAGCAGAGCCATGGCGCCCAGTTTTTTCACTACCTGAGAGCCTTCTACGCTCCAACCTGCGAGCTGCACAGCATGGCATTGCCGGGCCCCCTGGCAATCCGGCCGGACGATGTCCGCAAAGAAATCAGAAAACAATGGAGTCGGGAATGACCACCGATACTATGATTCAATCAGCGTTAAAGGCAAAGGATTACAAATCCAGCCTGAAACCAGTATGGTGTGCCGGTTGCGGGGACTTCGGCGTACTGTCAGCCATTACCAGGGCGCTGGCAGAGCTTAAAATTGCGCCGCAAGACACGGCCGTGATTTCAGGGATTGGCTGCTCATCAAGAATTCCTGCCTACCTCAATACCTACGGGTTTCATGGCGTGCATGGGCGTGCGCTACCGCTAGCGACTGGATTGAAGATATCCCGCCCGGATCTCACGGTACTGGTAACCGGTGGCGATGGTGACGGTTTTTCCATCGGCGGTAACCACTTCATGCAGGCATGCAGGCGTAACGTCGACATGACTTATATTGTCATGGATAACCAGGTATATGGGATGACCAAGGGGCAGGCATCACCGACTACGGATGCCGACTGGGATCGTAGTAAAATGACACCTCACGGAACCCATATCAACCCGTTTTACCCGTTAGTGGTGGCGCTTGCATCGGGCGCCAATTTTATCGCCCGCGCCTCGAGCAGCAATCCCGGTGGAGCCGCCGAGGTTATCAGCGAGGGGATTAACCATCCCGGGTTTTCTTTTATCCAGATATTGAGCCCCTGCGTCACTTATCGCCCGGAACAACGAGACTGGAAAAAAGTAGTGCGTCCGGCGCCGATAGAAGCCACTACCGATCCAGCCGCTGCCGCACGCCGCCTGATGACGGACGATAATTTTTATCTGGGCGTACTTTACAAGGGTGATCGAGCATCGTTCCAGCCAGACGGTGCCGAACAGCCCGTATCTGAAGCGGAACTGGAGCAGGAATTTATATTGTAAATACCTCGAGCATGAAGCATGGTTGTATCTGACTGGCAGGACTGGTACAACCTGACTGTTAAAAAGGAAGCGATTGGACGAAATCATCGACAACAATATGACCATGAATATTGAAAGCCGGGTCGAATCCCTGTTGCAAAGATTTGATGAATCGCCCTGTTACGATACCCAGGGAGAGACCCTGTTTGTCAACCTGGCAAGCAGGCAGGTCGACAGGCGCCGGCTACCTCTCGAAGCGGTTGACAGCTTCCTCGGCGGGCGCGGATTGAACATGTACCTGCTTTACAACCTGATGGACGAGAACCGTCCGGCGCTGGACCCCGAGAATCCACTGATCTTCGGCACCGGCGTTCTCACCGGGTACACCACGGCAGCGGCACGCGCCAATGTCAGCGGATTGTCACCGGACAGCGATGCATTGCTGGATTCGAACGCGGGTGACTGGTTCCCGGCCTACCTGCGCTTGCACGGCATAGACCACATCGTGCTGTTCGGCCTGAATGAGAGTCTGCTACTGATTGAAATCGACCGGGGTAAAGTCATTTTCCACGATGCGGAATGCTGGCGGGGTCTCGATAACATGGAATTTACCAAAACGGTCGAGGAACATTTCGGGGTCCGCGAACGCCGCGACATGGCCCTGGCGCGTATCACCTCGGCCGGTGAAAACAAGGTGTTGTGTTCGGGTATCATGGCGGGCCCCAAGGCCATCTGGGCCCGGGGCGGAGCGGGCGCCAAAATGGGGGCGCTCAACGTAAAAGGCATCATGATCCGGGGCAAGCCCGAAAGACCGGAACTCAATGAAGAATTTCGCACCGTCAACAGGACACTGGGACGGAAGATTACCGCTTCCAGCGTAATCAAGCATGCCCTCAAAACGGTAGGCACTCCATTCCTGTATAAGCCAAGCCGGGTCCTGGGCGCCATCGGCGCGCTCAACAATCAAAAAACAACCTGGACCGACAATCTCGATGCAGATAATTTCGATCGCTATCGTACGGGTATGGACGGCTGCCTGAAATGCCCGGTTCACTGCCGACCGCTGAACGACATGAATCCCGGCGCCAAGGGTGGATGGGGTGCAGGTTCACTGATCGGCCGCAAGGGCAACGCCAGCTATGACAGCAAACAGTCGGACATTGAACATGAAGATAGCGTGCAATACCAGGGTGTCGCCGATGATGGACGTTTCGACCGCTACGATGCCGGGGATGGCCCCGAGTATGTGACCCTGGGCAAGTTCGGGCCCGGCATCGGTATAGAATCGCCACAACAGGTCATGCGGCTGAACAACATTCTAAACGATCTTGGGCTCGATTCGTCCAGCACCGGCGGCGCCATTGCCTGGGCCATGGAATTGTTCCAGCGGAAGATTATCGATACCGATGACACCGGCGGGCTGGATCTGAAATGGGGCAACTATGCCGTGGTGGAAGAATTATTATTCATGACCGCCCGGCGGCAGGGTTTCGGGGACGTCATCGCCGACTCGGCGCGGGCGGTAGCCACCGGCAAGTACCCGCAGGAAGCGTTGAGGTGGCGTATGGCGGTTAAGGGATTGTTTCAATCCGACCCTCACGACAGCCGGATACTCAAGGCCTTTGCACTGGGGCTCGCGGTGGCGACGCGGGGCATGGATCACTTGCGAAACCGGGTTACGCTGGAAATCAACGCTAGAATCAATGACGATGAAGCTTTCAAGACCGAACTGTACGGCGGCAAGGTATCGGCCCGGCCCAATGATTACGAGGGCAAGGAATACGCGGTACGCCGCTGTGAAGACACCTTTGCGGTGGGCGATGCGGTCGGAATGTGCCGCTTCGATACCAGGCTTTTCAATTCGCCGACACTGCCCGGCTGCGAGGAATTTGCAGATCATCTGCGCACCCTGACCGGGCTCGATTTCAGCGCTGACGATCTGCTGCAGATCGGGCGTAATATTACCGGGCTGGAGCGAATGATCAATGCCCGCCTCGGACTTGGCGCCGCCGACGACACCTTGCCGCAGCGCTGGTTCGACGAACCCGTAGACGCCGGGCCTTTTAGCGGTGAGCTTATCGACCGGGACCAGTTCGAAATGATTAAACGACGTTTTTACCACATTACCGGGCTCGATTCCGACGGGCTTCCGCAAACGAAATGGCGGCAGCATCTGCAGGAAAAAACCACTGGATTCGCGATTTCGGTGACACTGCCGGCGGAATGGAAGCCGAAACATTGCATCCCGGATCGACCTACCCCAAGTCTGCTCGAACTCACGCAGTGGATTGAAGATCACTTTCCGGAGTGCCGCGAGAAGTTGGCTGATGTTTCGCTCAACTTCGCGGTGAACGGCGAACTGATCATTGAAAACCAGGAATCTGTGGTGCTTCGTTCCGGCGATGAGGTGGCGCTGGTGCCCGCCGTGGCGGGTGGATGAGATATTCCGGCCGTTGAAACCCGCCGCGGATATCCCGGGACTGGAATCAACGGTTAGCCCGCATTTCTCACCAGGGGGCGGGATGATCGCGCAGGGCTTTGGATTCACAAGGGGGTTTCTGAAGGAGCGGAATAACAGTACGTATTTCCGACTGAAGAAAACCCCTTGTGAATTCAAAGAACAAGCGAGGGCCCACCATCCTGGTGAGAAATGCGGGCTAGATGTACGATGAAGAAACCTGAAACAAAAAAGAAACCCCCGGCTTCCGGCAAAAACGACCGCGCCGGTCAGCTTATGACGGAAGTAGCGCAGCAGGTACGCGCCACTCGCTCGCGGCGCGGCCTTACCCGTAAAAACCTGGCCCATCATTCGGGTATTTCCGAACGTTACCTGGCCCAGGTGGAAAACGGCGAGGCGAACATTTCACTGGCATTGCTGGCGCGGATTGCCGAAGCGCTTGGCGTCTCCATCGAGTCGCTGCTGCCGATCGGGGACAACCGCAGCATTCGGCACGAGCGCCTGGGAAAACTGATCGATTTGATGGACGCGGACACCCGTGAAAAGGCTTACCAGGTATTGAACGAAGCTTTTGGGAAACCCCGGGGCGGAAATCGTACGGGGGTAGCGCTGATCGGACTGCGCGGAGCGGGAAAGAGTACCCTGGGCGAGCATTTGGCGCGCCACCACAAGGTACCATTCGTGCGCCTCGATGAAGTGATTTCAAAGCTTGCCGGGTTGGAAATGGGTGAGCTGATTTCCCTGACCGGGCAGAGTGTCTTCCGCCGCTATGAAGCGGAAGCGCTACAGAAAACGTTGCATGACTATCGATATGTGGTCGTGGAGACCGGGGGGAGCCTGGTATCGGAATCTGAAACCTACAAGCTTCTTCGGCAGCATTTTTTTACCGTCTGGATTCGCGCCATGCCCGAAGATCATATGAGCCGGGTTACCGCCCAGGGTGATTTGCGTCCGATGGACGGATACCTTCAACCGATGCAGGATCTGAAACAGATTCTGATCGAGCGCGCCGCGGACTATGCTCTGGCCGACTACGAACTGATGACGTCGGATCGCAGCATCGACACCTGCTTGACGGAACTCGTGAAAGTTTCCGCGCCTTATCTGCAAAGGCCCCAGTAGCAGAATCGGAGGAATCGGGGTCAGATCGAAATGGTGACCGTTTGCTGCATGGCCCTTGTTGCCTTTTCCAGGCACTGCTCGATCAGGGCATCGTCAAATGCCGTTGACAGTGCCATCAGTCCGCGGGGCGCGATAAACAATCCTTCGTTCAGACAGGCAAGATGGAAACGGCTGATGATATCCAGATCATCACGATCATGATGGATACCGCAGTGTTTATCCGTAAAAAAGAGATTCAGCAATGAACCAACGTGATTGATGGTCAATGCCAGGCCTGTATTCCGTGCGATGCCGAGCAGGCCATTTTTTAACTGCCTGGCCTGCCGTTCCATGATTTCGATGCGTGCGGCGGTGAGCTCACGTACCGACACGCTTCCCGCCACCATGGTCACCGGATTGGCATTGAAAGTGCCGGTATGAAATGCCTTGAGATTGGCGGGATCGAATATGCGCATCAACTCGCGACTGGCGCCGACGGCGCCGACCGGGAATCCACCACCGATCAACTTGCCAAAGGTGGTCAAATCAGGATCGAACTCCAGGGTTTGCTGCCGGCCTCCCTCGGCAAGACGAAAGGTCAGGACTTCGTCGAGCACAAACAGCGCGCCGGCTTCGTGGGCCGCCTGTTTTACTTCATTCAGAAACTCGGGGGCTGCGGCGATAATACCGGAGGCGCCCATGACCGGCTCCAGAAAGATTGCCGCGATTTCATCGCCGTGCTGCTTTAACTGTTGGCTGAAACTGTCGCTATCGCCATATTCCCCAAGATAGGTCATCGGACCCGGTTTGCCAAAAAAACCGGACTCGAATTCCAGCAGGGAACCGTGATATCCCCCCCTTGCCATCAGGATTTTTTGCCTGCCGGTCGCCGCACGCGCGATGATCAGAGCCAGGATCCCGGCCTCGGTGCCCGAATTGGTAAAGCGCAGCTGTTCAATGGATGCAACCCGATTCGTCAATTGTTCCGCCAGATCACTCTGGGCTTCGTTAATAGCGGCCCAACAGGTTCCGTTTGCAATCTGTTTTGCGACTGCATCCGTGATGGGGCCATAGGAATGTCCATGCACGAGCGCGGTGTAGTTATTCAGCAGATCGATGTAGCGATTACCATCGATATCCGTAACCCAGGCGCCAGTTGCACTTTTAATCGTCAACGGATAAGGCGCCCAGTAGCCGGCCTGGCGCGAGTTGCCGCCGGGCACTACGCGGGCGGCGCGGTTGAATGCCTCCTGGCTAGCCGGAGTTTTGCGTAAATATCGCTGGAGAATGTCATCCCCTTTTACAATTTTCGTATCTGCCTGTTTCATTTGCCTGATTCCAGTCTGTTATCCGCCGTCACGGTCGGTGATCTCCAGTGTCGACCAGTAGGCTCCATAAGGTATTTCCATAGATTGCCAGGGCATGTTATAGCTCTCCCACGCGATAATCTTCATTGTCGTAC
>Ga0255049_10002272_pt1 | contig 10184 bp, 8 predicted proteins | sample JV7_2_3_MG_FD_183615 | JGI IMG/M metagenome (GOLD analysis project Ga0255049, IMG submission 183615) | Seawater microbial communities from Jervis Inlet, British Columbia, Canada - JV7_2_3 | ecosystem: Environmental > Aquatic > Marine > Inlet | place: Canada: British Columbia | collected 2016-10-06
TTCCTACGCTGATCGCATTGTCCAGAGCTTGCCCGCGTTCCTGTTTGCTGCTACCTGAATATATACCTAGCAAACTTCTGACCAGTGACGGAACGGCCTCCTGACCTTTACCCGTGCCAAAATCCAGCACCAGTGCCTTGTGGCACTGGTAGCCATTTTGCCGGGCGATGGTTGATATCTCCTGCGCCAGACGTGATTTACCGATCCCGGCCTCACCCCTGACAAGTACAATCTGCCCGAGACTGCTCTCATGGCATTCGTCCAGCATCACGCGGATCTGTGCCAGCTCCGAACGACGACCCACTATCGGGCTATCAATCGACACTTCAGCTGGATCGCTGGCTGACTTCAGTTCGGATAATTCAAAGGCAGCCATAGGCTGTGAAAACCCTTTGATCTCGAAAGCCGGCTGCTCAACTGCCTCAATCAAACTACCAGCGAGTGCATGGGTCTGTTCAGTAATCAAAATTTTCCCGGCAGCGGCCGCTTGCTCCATTCTTGCCGCCAGTGGAACTGTTGGACCGGAGGCATCGTATTCCGGTTTCGCCGGATCATCGCCTACTTGCAGGACTACCACTTCGCCCGAGTTCAGGCCAACCCGAATCTGGATCACGGAATCGTGATCGATTTCCAAATCACCGGCATACTTTTCGATACGGGTTTGCATGTCCAGAGCTGCCCGACAGGCTTCCAGCGCATGGTGCTCACTTGCAACGGGTGCTCCGAACATAGCCATGATGCCATCACCCATGAAACGGCAGACTGTCCCGCGATTATGCTCAACTGCCTCGCACATGATTTGTGTAGCGCGATACAGTAATTCATGCGCTTCCTCGACATCCAGTTTTTCCGTGAGATGGGTCGAACCGACAACATCGGCAAAGAGCATGGTCACGGGTTTACGTTCACCAGGTGTCCGTGACCATGCTGCAGTGTCTTCATCTGACAGTGGAGTTGGCCCGGTTTCTTCCGGTGGCTTATCTTTAGTGGTGGTATTAATCGTTGCCTGAACTTCACTGATGGCAGCGATTTCCTTCAGTAGACGCAATCGGTGTCCGGCTATGCTGACTCCGATATCCTTCAGGGTTTCCTGGTCGAGCTCGGGCAAAAGCTCCCAGTCAATCATGTTTTCCTCAAACATAGTCGAATATTGACCGAGTCCGAGATCATTCAGCCATGTTGTGACCTTTTCTGACATTTTTAGTTACTGCTTCTCCTCTTGAAACAGTATACCGAGCATCGAACTGAAAGTCTGTCGTGGGTCGTGAGGAGCCGTTTAATTTTTAATGACTAATGGCAGCAAAGGGCACTTCTCGGCCGCCCATCGAAATATCCTGGGCGTCCGCTTTGCATAGAACCCGGTTCAGGATTTCACCGTAATACCGTCGATCTGCGCAAGCGTGTAATTCAACAGCTGTTGCGCGATCACCCTGCCCTTGTCGGCGCTGGCGAGAGTCGCCTGCCCGTACACGCCGGATCTTGACCACAGGCCCTGCCCGCGTTCGCGCGTCAGGCGGCCCTCGCCTTCGGCGCCGTCATCTACCGCCTGGTTCATATCGACCACCTCGGGCGCAATGTGCAGCATGAGCGAGGTTTCGTGCTCATCGGCGTGCGATCCGTATCGCTGTTCGAGCAGTTCCTCCGGCAACCCCTGCAGGGCTTCGTCGAGATTCAGGTAGTCGAAGACGAGTCCGTCAGCGAGCAGGTCGCCGACCTGGGCCAGTACGCGCAGCGTCGACAGGCCGGTGTTGAGCACGTGAAAGCGAGTCAGGCCGAAACCGGCCAGGCTGGTACAGGTATCGACAATCACATCGCGTGCGGTCTCCAGGCGCAGGCTGATCGACCCGGGGTATTCGACAAATGCAGGATAAAACGACGCGTTGACCAGCGGCGCAACCACCACTGGCAGGCGTTGCCTGACTTCCTCGGCCAGCCAGTTGGCGATGATCGCGTCATTGTTGAGCGGCAGATGCGGGCCGTGTTCCTTTGCCGCCGCGCCCAGCGGTATGACTACGACCGGATCTGCCGCGAAAAAACGCTCGGCCTCGATCCAGCTGAGCGTTTCCAGCTTGACTCCCTGTCTCATTGTTTTCTATTGTTCACTGGATTTCAGGATTACTCAGACGAAATCTAGCGCATGATAACCTGAGACAAAAGGCAAAACACAACAATGATCAATTCCTTCGACTGTCTTCAGATACAGCAACCGTCTCGGGTGGGACAGTAGTATGGGCGATGAAAGCTACTCGGCCTGGAATCCCGGGATCGTTTCCGAAATTCCGACGGCTTACCGCGAACTGGAGACCATCTACAATCCCGCCAATGTGTTCACGCGCCTCGACGACGTCAATCAACAGGCCACCGAAACCGGCCTGAACCCGGAAGAATTGATCGGATTCCGCCCGCATCGGCTGGTGTTACACGAACTGATCGTGCGCATCACCGCAGATATCGTCGTCCTCGAGGGCGAAAACGAAGAAGACCTCGGCATCAATTTCCGCAATATCGCGAACCTGATCTTCAGCCAGTACATTATTCCCGGCCTGATGCAGATCGAACATGGCTTTGACACCATGCGCACCCGTATAGAGGATATGACGGCGCTCGAGCTGGAACGCGCCCTGTTACCGCAACCCGTTGCAAAACAAACCAAACCCTCGCTCTGGTCGAGCCTGTTCAAACCCAAACCCAAACCAAAGCCGGTTACCACGCATGTGCAAACCCGCCAGGAGCGCGAATTCGAGCTCATCAATAACTTCAAGCAAAGCGGACTTGACGCCGACGATGAGCTGTCCGCGGCCGTGTACCGCAGCCTGTACCGCGTACTGGGGTCGATCGCGACCACGCGCGGTTTTATCGGCAATGATCCCGCCTATCTCAAAGAGATCTGCGTACGCCATGCCTGCAATTACCTCGGCAGCCGCGAGATCGGGCGCAAGGTCGGCGTTCTCGTCGACAAGGCGATCGAGGCCGAAGGCTACGCGCGTATCTCCGATGCCGATAACCCCATCCTCATCAGCCTCAAGGGAGCATCGGCTGCCGGTAAAAGTTCGCTGCGCCCGAATCTGAGCGAAATGATGACGCAGCTGGGCATCGAGGACCATGGCTACGGCACCATAAGCCCCGATATCTGGCGACGCATGCTGGCCGACTACGAGGTGCTCGGCGAGAGTTACAAGTACGCCGGCCGCTTTACCGGCCATGAAATCAACGTCATCGATACCAAGGTCGATCACTACATCCGCGCCAAGGCCGACAAGCGTCAGTCCATTCCGCACCTGATGGTCGACCGTTTTCGCTTCGACAGTTTCGCCAGTGAAAAAATTACCCGCGTACTGCACAAAACCTACGTGCGTTACATCGATACCATGTACATGTACTTTATCGTCACGCCGCCCGAGGCCACCGTCGAGCGCGGCTGGGATAGGGGCCTGGAGCGGGGGCGATACAAGGCCGTCGAGGACTTCCTGGGGCATTGCATCGAGGCTTACGCCGGCATGCCCAAGCTGCTGTTCAAGTGGACCTCGCACGACAAGCCGGTTTACTTTTTTGAATTTCTCGACAACAGCGTCGCCAAGGGTACCTACCCCACGCTGATCGCGCGCGGCACGCAGGGCAAGATGCAGATCTACCAGATACACTCGCTGATCGATATCGAACGTTTCCTGCGCATCAACGTCCTCGCCACCTGTCCCGAGGAGGTGGCGGCGCCGCCCGAACAACTGCTGGTCGCAAATAATCTCGGCTTTCTCAAACAGTGCATTGCCCGCTTCGCCCTCATCGAGTTCATCGATCGCGCCAGCGACAGCTGTTATTTGCGCATTCGCTCAGGCAGTTTCGATGTCTGCGACGCCGATCTGTTCAACGGGAACCTTGCCGATGAAACACTGGTCGAAGTTGTCAAACAGCTGGCGCCCGATTTGCTGGGCGATTAAACCCTGGGCTACACTGGCGTCAGCCAGGAGACCATCGACATGAGCAAAACCACACGCGGCAGCTGCCTTTGCGGCAGCGTCAGCTACCAGTTTCACGCCCCCGCGTACGTATTTCAGTATTGCCACTGCTCGCGCTGCCGTAAGTTTACCGGCAGCGCGCACGCCAGCAATATCCTCGTCGCCCCCGAACAGTTCGAATGGCTCAGCGGCGCCGATAGGGTCGGTCGTTTCGAACACCCCGAGGCGAAACACTTCGCCACCTGTTTTTGCAAGCAGTGCGGCTCGTCACTGCCCTGGATGGCGCAAAGCGGCAACACGGTCGTGATACCGGCCGGCACCCTCGACGAAGATCCCGAAATCAGACCCAGCCAGAACATATTCTGGAAGTACCGGGCGCCCTGGCGTGAAGCCGTGGAAGAGCTGCCCCATTTCGAAGAACTGCCGCCTCGCAAAACCGGGGGCTAGAGCGTTATGCTCCGTCCAGGCCGTATTCTGGCGCTGCTTGTGCTCAGCCTGCTGTTCACGTTACAGGCACAGGCGGCAAGCTACCCTCAGAATCCGTTACAGCTTGGCGATTCGATCTACGTTTCACGACAGGGCGTTTACAAATTCGATCGCAACCAGGCGCAACCGCTGTGGACGAGCCTGGCGGGCATCGAAACCTTCGCGCCCGTGGCCTACCGGGATTTACTGCTGGTCGGCAGCACCCAGGGGCTGTATGCACTGAATTCCGCCAGCGGCCGCGTCGCCTGGCGCATCGAAAAGCAGCATACCCTGTTCACGCCGACAATTTCCGAACGCGCCTTTGCAGGCAGCGTGCACGGCGAACTCTACGCAATTGAACCAGGCGACGGCAGCATCGCCTGGCGCCGCCAGTTCGACGGCTGGGTCTATTCGCCCGCGATAAGCGCCGACAACAGGCTGCTGTGGAGTGGAGGCCAGGCGCACGAGGTCTACGCGCTGGCGAGCGCCGACGGCAACCTGTTGCAGCAAACGGCGACGACGCAGGAGTCGGTTTTCAGCGCAGTCGATCTCGGTGACGACCAGGTCGGCGTCAACCTGTTTGACGGCAGCACCCTGATCCTTGGAAATAACAGCAGGCAGGTAGAAGCCACGCTGGCTGGCGATTCGCAACCGACCGGGCTGCTGCGCGACGGCGAAGCGATTTACCGCAGCCACAGCGACGGCAGCCTGTCCGCCTTCGATCGTGCCGAAATGGCGCTGAAATGGCGCCGCACGCTGACGCCACAAAATCTGATCATGCACCCGTCAACGCCAGGTCAGCTGTTGCTCGGTGACCAGGATCGCAACCTGCTGGTGCTCGACCTGGAACAGGATAGCGTCAGCTGTCGCTTCGAGCACGACGGGCGCTGGCTGCTGCCACTACTCCTCGATAGCGGCGAAATCGCATTTTTTCAAGCTGTGATGCAACCTCCCGGACTTTTGCTGGTCCAACCCCATTCTAAATGCCAAAAATAATGGGGAGATCCAGATGAAAACAATGAAAGTGATATACCTTGGAGTACTTGTATTTTTGACCGGGAGCGTCAATGCGGCCGCGCCGTTCGGTGGCGAAGAGGACGTCAGCTATGCCAAGAACCTGTGGCAGACCATGACGGATGCCGGTTACGCCGGAGAGGGTGGGTTGATGTCGCGGCCCTATACCGGTCAGCACCCGCATGGTGCGATTCTCGACACCATCGAGGGCCAGATCGCGCTCAATGGCAAACTGCACCAGATCATCGTCAAGCGTAATTACGGTGGCGAAGGCGTCAGCATCGCCAATGTTGCCAACGATCCGGCGAAGTACCTCAAGGCCGTCACCGTCATGTTGAAGCGTCCGGGTTACGACCCTGAAACCCAGGACTGGTTCTGGGCGAAGTTCAAGGCCGACGGCAGCCTCGACACCAACCCCGCGGGCATGATGCTCGCCGGCAAGGTCGCCAAGGGCAAGCCCAAGGGCTGTATCGCATGTCATACCGCCGCACCGGGTGGTGACATGATGTTCCTGCACGACTAGATTACCTGTTGCAGTAGTAGTATCCCGGACAAGCGTTTCGCGCTTTCCGGGATTTTTTTGCCTTAACCCGCCTATCTCACCGTTTTACGTAGCGAGGGCGTCGCAAAGACGCTGTGGCGTGCCGCACGGACCAGAGGTCCGCGCCGGCGTGGTTTACACCACGTTTAGCGGGCCGACGGGAGTACGGCGCGTCACAGTGCGCTTTGCGGCGTCCGCAGTACGACTGCATGGATGCAGGAGGTAGAGCAATGCAGGAGCAATTGCCGAGGAAATCGGTGAGATAGGCGGGTTAAAACAGATCCTGCTGCTGGCGCGTGATCGCATCCATCGACGAACCGATTGCATTGAGTATGGTATCCGCGATCGGGGTCAGTTGACGCTCGACGATATGCTCATAATCGAGCCGCGCGTTTTGACATTCGAGCGTCTGCGCACCGGCCACGGTTATCACGTACTCGACCCAGCTGCGGTTGCGATAACGCGAGGGCTCGCCGCGACTGCGAAACGCTTCTTCCGCCTTGATCGCCGCCTGCGCATGCGGCGGAATATTTTTCTGATAGTCGGCAAGCTTCTTGTGTAAACGTTTGCGATAAACCAGCTGCGAGTCAAACTTGCCGTCGAACAGGTCGACGAGCGTCTGGCGGATGAAGCCGGTAGTTTCTTCGCCGTCAAATATCTTCTGGTACAGGGTCTGCTGAAAATTGCGCGCCAGTTCGGTCCAGTCGGTGCGAACGGTTTCCAGGCCCTTGTAGATGATCTTGCGATTGCCCTGCTCATCGTCGATGAGGCCGGCGTAACGTTTCTTGCTGCCCTGCTCCGAGCCACGCGTGGTCGGCATGAAAAACTGACGGAAGTGGGTTTCGAACTCCATCTCGAGACAGGATTCGATGCCGTAATCCTGTTGCAGGTGATCGCGCCAGTAGCGATTGATGTGCTCGACCAGTCGATCGCCGATTTCGCCGGCGGCCTGGTTATCCTTCGAGCCATTGAGGGAGACGAATACCGAATCGGTATCGCCGTAAATCACTTCGTAGCCCTGCGCCTCGATAAGTTTGACAGTCTGGATAATGATGTCGTGCCCACGCTTCGTGATCGAACTGGTCAAGCGCGAATCGTGCACGCGACAACCCGAGGTGCCGAGCACGCCGTAAAATGAATTCATGATGATCTTGATGGCCTGCGACAGCGCCGCGTTCGACTCGCGCTTGGCCTCGTCGCGCGCGGCCCACAGGTTTTCGATGATTTGCGGCAGTATGTGATCCTGCTTGTGGAAACTGGCGCCGTCGTAGCCCGCTATCACATCGGTCGGGTCGGCTTGCTTCGCGGCTATGCGCGCATAGGGGTCAACGCGGAAAGTTCGGATAATGCTGGGGTACAGGCTCTTGTAATCGAGCACCAGCACCGATTCCTGGAGCCCGGGGCGCGAATCCATGACGTAACCCCCCGGCGCGATCAACTCTCCCTGGTAGTCTCCAATATTTGGTGCGATATAGCCCTTGCGGTGCAGGCGCGGCAGGTAGAGATTGTCGAAGGCGGCGACCGAACCGCCAGCACGATCCATCTCGAGGCCGGTCAGGCGGGCGCGTTCGATGGAAAACTTGATCAGATCGGCGTGCTCGAAAATCTCCCACACAAGCTGGCAGTCTTCGAGGTTGTAGGCCGCCAGCTGCGGCTTGTCCTCGTTGAATTGACGCCTGATCTGCTTCGCCTTGTAAAGCGGGTCCGTCTGCCCGCTTGCGTGAATCAGCTTGCCGCGCCCCAACATGTCCCGGGCGACCGCTTCGAGTGCAAAGCTGGGGAAGTTAAACGTCGCCGAGCGCAATGTCTCGATGCCGTCGAGCACGACACGCCCCGGGATCCGCACAAAGTAATGGCTGCGATCGGCCTGCGACTGGCGCCATTGCGGCAACGACGCGGCGCGCCCGATCGCGAGCGGCACGCCCAGCGCCTGCGCCCTGTCCTGCAGCAGGCGCAGGTCAAAATTGATCACGTTCCAGCCGATCAGGATATCGGGGTCGATGCGCGCTACCCACTCGATCCAGCGCGCCAGCAGGGCTCTCTCATCGGCGACGTATTCAATGGTTTCATCGTCGGCGCCATCACCGATCATCAGCACGCGCCGGGTTTGCGAACTGACGAAGGCGATCGAGAATAGCGCGCTGCTTTCATAATCGGATTCGATATCGAAGGACATGACTTCGAAGCTCGGCTGGAAATCGCCGGGCTGCAGGCGGACGTTGTGTAACGGCTGCGCGCTATAGTCGGCGTCCACATCGATCGATGCGGTAATGAAACGCTCGCACAGAAAGCGCTCGGTCGGACGAATATCGGATTCGTAGCAGGCGACGCCCTGTTGCGTCAGGCGATCGCGCGCCCGATAGAGCTGCTGTTGCGAATCGAAGTAAACCGCGCTCACCGGATCGCCGGAAAAACTTTTCAACTGCAGCGGCTTGATCGTCATGCCGCGCTGCTCCAGCCCGGCTACATCTGGCTGACGAATAAAGAACAACGCCTTCTGCCCGTGAATTGACACCGACATCGGTCCCTGGGCCGTGCTCAACCAGAAGTCCAGGCGTATGCCGTCGCGGTCATCCGCCCATTGCCGGGTCAATAGAAATCCCGGCGTCACCTCAGCCTCGCCAGGTCCGCAATCACTTCACCGACCCGTGCCGACAGGGCTTCGTCGCGGTAGTAAAGCACGATATCCAGTTCGACCTGTCCCAGCTGGTCAACGTAGGAAACCAGTCGCTGGTCGTCGAGTTCCTGGCGGATTATCTCCTCCGCCAGCCAGGCAATCCCCATGTCGGCGAGCGCCATCTCCTTGAGGCTTGCCGAGAATGCCGACTCACAGATGGTTTCAACCCGGTAGTCACGAATCACCCGCGGCAGGCAGGCCCCCGCCAGGGCTTCGGCCAGAAACCCGGGTTGCTGATACAAAAGCAGCGGTATCGCCATGCCCGGTGTCATCTCGCCCAGCTGCCGCGCCAGCGTTGTCGACGCGACCGGTATCAGCCGGTCGCTGCCCATTTCCAGCATACACACCGTCCTGTGGGAAAAGTCGAAGCGGCGTTGCGCGCTCTGGTAGCACAACAGCAGATCGCCTTCGTTGCTGAACAATGCCTCGCATTCCTCGTAGTTGGCCGGCACCACGCGGTAGCTCGATTCCGGCAAGCGCAACTTGACGCTGCGAATCAATTCCGGAAAACGCGATATCGCGAGCGTGTGCTGGGCGATAAAGGTCACCCGGTCGGCGGTTTCATGCACGCGATTACGCAGCGCGTAAAATCGATTGACGAGATCACGTACATCGTCTTCAAGGGCCAGGCCGGCTCTGCGGATGCGGATCGGCTTGGTGCTGCGGTCGACCAGTTCGACCCCGAGCCACTGCTCCAGTTGGCGAATTCTGCGCGAATAGGCCGGTTGAGTGACGTGCCGACGCACCGCAGCGCGCGAAATGGAGCCTTCCTCGAGCAACACCAGCAAGTCTTCAAGCCATTTCAGTTCCATGCCGAACAGGTTTGTCCAAAATTAACAATAGTAATTTTACACTAAATTAATTGCATTATTAACCCGCAAATAACTGTGCAATCATGCATAGAATTAATCTTGGAGACCGACATGCACCTTTCCCGCTCCCCCGCCTGCACTTCGCCCATCTGCCCACCCCGCTCAAACCCCTGGAGCGGATATCGAAGCACCTCGATGGCCCCAACCTGTGGATCAAGCGCGACGACTGTACCGGCCTGTCATCGGGCGGTAACAAGACGCGCAAGCTCGAATTTCTGATGGCCGAAGCGGTGAAAATGCTGGCGAGCTTCGAGGGCATACTGCTGGATCCGGTCTACTCGGGCAAGGGTTTCGCGGGGTTAATCGACCTGGTGCGCAAGGGCCATTTCAAGAAAGGCGAAAACGTCGTATTCCTGCACACCGGCGGCAGCGTTTCACTGTTTGCCTATCCGAAGGTTTTCGATCTACCCGGCTACATTTAAGCGCCCGCGCACAAAAGCAGACCCATGACGAAGACCCGATTTAGCAAACCCTTCACCCAGCAGGAGTCCATCCCGCAACAGGGTATAGACGCGGCCATCGAAGTATTGCGTGGCGGTCGCCTGCACCGCTACAACACGATCGCAGGTGAAACCGCCGCAACCGCTCGACTGGAACAGGAATTTGCCGCTTACATGGGCCAGAAATACTGCCTGGCCTGCACTTCGGGCGGCTACGCCCTG
>Ga0255049_10002275_pt1 | contig 10177 bp, 10 predicted proteins | sample JV7_2_3_MG_FD_183615 | JGI IMG/M metagenome (GOLD analysis project Ga0255049, IMG submission 183615) | Seawater microbial communities from Jervis Inlet, British Columbia, Canada - JV7_2_3 | ecosystem: Environmental > Aquatic > Marine > Inlet | place: Canada: British Columbia | collected 2016-10-06
CGGCGGGCAGCGGGCGTTGCGGTTGCAACGGCAGCTGTAGCGTGCCACCGGCCATGCGGTGCAGGCGCAGGGCCTCGGGCCCGAAACGTTTCGAGATGCCTTCGGGGGGTAGATCCATGAAACCGCCGACGGTACGGATGCCCAACCGGTCGAGCGTGTCGCGGGTCCTGGTTTCGAGGTTGAGCCGGTCGAGCGGCACGCGGCGGCTGGCGGCGCGTTCGTCGGCCGGGGTTTTCAACACGATTATCGTGCGGCGTGAACGTGCCAGGGCGTAACTGCCGAAGCGGGTGAAGCCGACGACCAGCGATGCCTTGAAGTGTTGTTGCCCGAGATCGGAACGGATCAGCGAGGCCCAATCCTGCAACGAAGGGAACAACCGCTCGAGCCCCCCGGCGTCGAGCCAGAAGCTGCCGGGATCGCCCTCGGCCGGTTCGACGTCGGGTGTGAAACGACGTAGCCGGCGCGCGATCTGCGAGACGGCTTTTTCGATGCGTTGCGACGGAACCTCGGCGGCGCGCAGTTGCCCGCTGAGCGAGAGACCCGCGGCGTAACGCATGCCGGGCAGTATGCGGAAGCGGCGTGCGTGTTCGTTGACCCACAGCAACACGCCCTGTGGGTGGTCGCGATCGACCACGGCCACCGGGGAGTCCTGCCAGTCCGGGTGGTCTTGCAGCAACAGCTGCAAGGGGAAGGCGGGGAGGTCAACGCAGGCCGTCCGGTCCACGAAACACCTCCTTGTGTTGCCAGCCGGGGCCGCGGCGTTTGTCCTTGAGGATCTGCGCCCGGCAGGTATAGCGATCGTCGCGGTCGCGCTTGCGTATCGCCTCGGCCCGGATCGAGACCAACGCACCGATGGAGGGGCAATGGGTTTCCTTTTCGGTGAGGCAGATCAGTGCGGCCTGATGTTTCTTGGCCAGTCCGACCAGGCGTGACTGCATCGGCGAACTCAACCCCCGCGTGTCGGCGCCGAGGTCGAGCACGACGAGGCCGAAACCGCCGCTGCGCAGCAGGGCATCGGCCGCGCGCGCGGAGCGCCGGTTGTCGAGGGCGCGCACGACGATCAAGGCATCGAGATCGATCGCGGCTTCGGCGGCATCGGGCGGGTAGAACGCGCTGGCGTGCCCGGTGATCCAGACGGCAGGCTCGTTGCGGCGCTGGGCCTCGAGCACGAGTTGGAAAGTGAGGGTCAGCGCGGCGCTGGCACGCTGTGCGGAGATCTCTCCGAGACGCCCGGCGAAGGCGGCGTAGTTCCAGACCGTGGGGCTGTCGGAGACGGGGAGTCCCTGTTGCAACCCTTCGGGAAGAACGAACGGGACGGCGGCGAGCGCGCTGTTGGATCCCTCCGGCATCAAACGTCCAGCGTGCGACGGACTTCGATGACCTTGCCGAGGATGCGCACCTCGTGCGGGTCGGGGAGCAGGATCGGGTAACGCGGGTTGGCGGGGTGCAGTTCGATACGATTGCGGCGTTTGCGCAGGGTCTTGACCGTGGCCTCGTCTTCGACGAGAGCGACGACGATCTGCCCCGACTCGGCATTGGGTTGCTTGCGTACGATGACCAGATCACCGGGGAGGATGCCCGCGTCGAGCATGCTCTCGCCCTTGACGCGCAGGCCGAACAGCTTGCCCGGGGAGCGCCGCGACTGGAACGGTACGTAGCCGTCGAGGTCTTCGACCGCCGCTTCGAGTCCACCCGCGGGGACACGCCCCAGCACCGGCACCAGCACCGTGGGTATCCCGCTCCGGCGGGGCAGGTGATAGCCCCGGGCCTTGCCCGGCTCCTTGGCCAGCCGGCCTTCTTCGACCAGCGCTTCGAGGTGCGCCCGCGCCGACTGCACGGCCTTGAATTTGAACGTCTGCTGGACCTCACGCGTGGTCGGCGGGCGGCCCGCGAGCAGCCGCTCGCGCACGAATCCGAAGATTCTCTCGCGGGTTTCGCCTGCCGGAGTGCGTCCCATGGGGCCTCCTTTTCTGGTTCTTGGGATTCAGACAATATAGCAGACATTTGTCTGTTTTACTAGTCTGTCTTGACGCAGGTTGTAATCTTGCCGAGTTCCGGTGCGTAGGTACGTCCAGGAGGTTTCCGATGCGAAAAACGCTAACGGTCACGTTCCTTCTTGCCGGGCTGGGGCTCGGTTTCGCGCCGATCGCCCTGGCTTCAGACGCACCGGAGAATCGGCAAACCACCTTCGCCCGACGCGTCGAGCAGGCCGTCGTACAGGGTTCCGTCGCCAAGTTGACGGCCCTGCGATCGCATCTGGAAAGAGGTGGCAGCGATCTCTACGATCTCGCCTACGTCGACTGGAGAACCAGTCAACTCCTTCCGGACAAATCCAAAAAAGAAAAACGGAAGCTACTGAAGCAGGCCCAGCAACACCTCGACCAGCTCCTCGAAACCGACTCCAAGAACGCCGAGGCGCATGCACTGCACGGCAGCGTGATCGGCGAACAGATCACGGGAATGTGGAGTGGAATGCGTCTTGGGCGAAAGTCAAAAAAGAGCCTGGATCGTGCACTCGAACTCGGACCGGACAATCCCCGTATTGCGCTGCAGAGAGGTATCTCATTCTTCTTCACACCCAAGTCATTCGGTGGGGGGCTACCGAAGGCTGAAAAAGAATTGAGGCGGGCCCTCGATTTGTTCGCGCGCGAACCGTCCGAAAAGCCATGGCCGAACTGGGGACACGTCGATGTCCTGGTGTGGCTCGGACAGACGCTCGTGAAGGCGGGCAAGCCCCAGGAAGCCCGAGCGTCCTACGAAGCGGCGCTCAAGCTGGAACCGGCTCATACATGGGTCCGGAACGAATTGCTCCCCGCGCTCGATGACGCAGCCAAGCGGAAGTAGCCAACCCTCCGGCCGGGAATCCAGGTGACCAGAACCATGAAGTTCGGCATCGTCGTCATTTCGATCGCGGTCGTTCTCTACTCGGGGCTGTGCTTGCTCCTTTACCTCAAGCAACGCACGCTGCTCTATTACCCGACCCCGGAATCCCACACCGACGACGCCGAACTCATCCGTCTGGAAAGCACCGGCGAAACGCTGAACATCTGGCAGGCGAACCCGGGGCAACCGCACGCAATCGTCTACTTCGGCGGGAACGGCGAGAACGTCGTTTCCACCATCCCGGACCTCGGCAAGCTGTTCCCGCATCACACGGTCTACTTCGTCCACTACCGCGGCTACGGTGGGAGCACGGGCTCACCGTCGGAGAAGGGGCTCTTCGAGGATGCCCTCAACATCTACGATCACGTTCGAGCGGATCATCGCGGCATCTCGGCAATTGGCCGCAGCCTCGGCAGCGGCGTGGCGATCCACCTGGCCGCTCACCGACAGCTCGAGAAGCTCGTCATGGTCACGCCGTTCGACAGCATCGAACGGTTGGCTGGTGAGGCGTTGCGCCTATTCCCGGTTTCACTTCTCCTCCGAGACAAGTACCGCTCGCTCGATCTCGCGCCGCAGATTGCGATCCCGACATTGATCTTGATTGCCGAGCAAGACGAGGTGGTCCCTCGCGCCAGCACCGATCGGCTCGTCGCGGCTTTCGATCCCGCGCGGGTCGTCACGCACGTCTTTGAAGGAGCCGCGCACAACACGATCGGAGGAGATCCCGACTACTTGTCTCGGTTGCGTGAATTCCTCAACGACTGATAAATGGTGTCTACCCATCCGGAGGATGACGCCATGGACACACATCACCCGTCCCGAGAAGACCTCGAAGCCGGACTCGTGGAGATCCACTCCCCGAAGGACGAAGGCCGATTGGAGTTGATCGTCGCGCGGCCCGGAGAGGGCGAGCGGACCGTTCTGGAAGCCGGTGAGTTAAGCCTGATCGAGGGTCTCGTGGGCGACAACTGGAAAACGCGAGGCAGCCGGCGCACCGCGGATAGCACGGCCCATCCGGATATGCAGTTGAACATCATGAACGCCCGCGTCGCCCTGCTGGTCGCGCAGGATCCCGAGCGACGCGCGTTGGCCGGAGATCAGCTCTACCTCGACCTCGACCTGAGCGCGGAAAACCTCCCGCCCGGCACCGAACTGGAAATCGGCGAGGCGGTCGTCGCCGTGACCGACATACCGCACTTGGGCTGCAAGAAGTTCGTCCAGCGTTTCGGCGTCGATGCGATGAAGTTCGTCAACTCCGAGATCGGACGCAAACTGAAGCTACGCGGGGTCAACGCGAAGGTCGTGAAGCCGGGACGCATCGCGGTCGGCGACGTAGCCCGCAAGCGCATCCCGTCTTCATGAAAGTTCCTCGCCAACCGGTCCCTCCCGTGTTTCTCCTGGCGACGCTGATCGTCATGGGAGCGTTGCACGTTTTCGTCCCGATCGCGCGCCTGGTCCCGTCGCCCTACCATTACGGTGGGCTAGCGCTTCTTGCCCTCGGGGTCGGGGTGGTTGTTTCGGCCGCCGGGCTATTCCGCAAGCTTGGCACGCCGCTCAAGCCGTTCGAGGAATCGACCGTGGTCGTGACGACCGGCATGTTTCGTTTCACGCGCAACCCGATGTACCTGGGCATGGTCCTTGGACTGTTCGGTGTTGCGATGCTGCTCGGGAGCCTGGTCTCCTTCTTGCCAATCCCTGTCTTCGCCGCGATCATTCACTTTCAATTCATCGTCAACGAGGAACGATTCATGGAAGAACTCTTCGGCGACGAATACCTGGCCTACAAGCTCAAGGTCCGGCGCTGGATCTAGTGCGGGGTCAGGACCCCAGCGGGATCGGAGCGGCGTCGACAAGCTCGAACTCGGTGGAGTCCTCGCGCACATGAACGACACGGTCCAACGGAACGTTCTCGAAGACCGATAGCTCTCCCGTCGCCGGCCAGCGCACCTCCAGGCGGGCGACGTGATGGGCCCGTCCCAGTCCGATCTCCAACTGCAGGCTCGACGAGCCGAAGCTGCCGCCCGTACCCACGACGCGGTGCACGTGGCGAGACACGCCGTCCTCGTCTTCGACGATCACGTGAACCCGCGCGCCGATGGCCGAGCGGTTGGAGCGGACGCCGTGGAACCGCAGCGTGATCCAGTGGTTTCCGTGGCCTGGATTCTCGAGCAGCACGTTCTGGTAGACGTCGCCGCTGTACGCGCCACCCAAGTTGGCGTAGATGTCCTGGTCGCCGTCGTTGTCGATGTCGCCGAAGGCGACGCCGTGCCCCTTCTGCATGTTCCCGAAGCCTCCGGCGGTCGTGACGTCCTGGAAACCGCGGCCGCGGTCGTTACGTAGCATCACGTTGGGCACGAGTGTATAAAACGCCGGCTCGCCCGTACCGAAGTACATGTCCAACCAACCGTCGTTGTCAATGTCCCCGAAGTTGGCGCCCATGGCCAGCAGCACCCAACCGGTTCCGGTACGCGCGCTCACGTCCTCGAAGGTCCCGTCGCCGCGGTTGCGGTAGAGTTTGCAGCGCGCCGCGCCGGTCGGCAAGTCCAGGTAGTCGGCGACCACCGAGCTGAGCGCCACGCCTCCGAAGTCGGCGAAGGTCGCCACCATCAGATCCAGCCAGCCGTCGTTGTCGTAGTCGAAGAACCACGTGGGGAAGCTCTCGAGCGGCTCCGTAACGCCGGCCCGCGCGGTCACGTCGGTGAAGGATCCGTCGCTCTCGTTGCGGTACAGGACGTTGGGTTGGCCCATCCGCGACAGGAACAGGTCGAGCCGGCCGTCGTTGTCGTAATCCCCCCACACGGCGCCCTTGACGAAGCCGACGTGATCCAGTCCCACCTCCGGCGCGACGTCGGTGAACGTGCCGTCGCCGTTGTTGCGGAACAGCTCACAGGGACGTCGTGTCCCTCTGGACTCGCTCGCAACGAACAGATCCAGCCAGCCGTCGTTGTCGTAATCGCCCCACGCCGCCGAGTGCGTCGGTTGGAAGCGCAGGATTCCGGCTCGTTCGGTCACGTCCTCGAACGTGCCGTCCCCGCGGTTGCGCAGCAGCGAGTTCGGATGCATGCCGTCGTTGCCGAGCCACGCGCCACGCAGGACGAACACATCCGGATGGCCGTCGTTATCGTAGTCGGCATGCACCATGTTGAGACCGCCGATCTGCCCGATCAGCCCGGCTTCCCTCGTGCGGTCGGCGAACGTGCCGTCCCGGTTGTTCTCGAAGTAGCGCATCTGGTCCGCCACGCCCCAGGAAGATGTCACGAGGTCGAGGTACCCATCGCCGTTGAAGTCCTCCATGATGCTCCCGCCGGACAGCGCAACGTGGTCCACCCCGGCGGCGGGAGCCACGTCGTAGAAGCGTCCGATCTCGTACTCGGACTCGAACACCGCGGGTGGCACCAGCAATTGTTCGGCGAGCGCTTCGGGCCATTCGCCGATGGTCATGTAGGCGATATTCAGCAGCCAGCGAAAGTTGAGGTCCTCGGGATACTGCTCCAGCAGCCGTTCGTAGATCGGGATCGCGCCGCGCGATCCGCGTTGCTTCCGGTGCACCCCCTGGTCGCGAATGGGGAGGATGCAGGAATCGACGTTGTGATCGAGAAGGCAGTTCTCCCGCTCTCCCAGGCTGAGATAAGCGATTGCCTTTAGCCGTGCCAGCGTGCGCCGGTTGATGGGAGTGTAGTTTTGCTCGTCCGTCTTCAGCATCTCCGTGACGCGATCGACCTGCTCAATCGCCTCCTCGGGCCGTCCGGAACGCATCAACTGGACCGCCAGCCGCATCTGGGACTGGAGTCCCGGCGGCCGATTCCGCTCGGCGATCTGGCGCCCCATGATCTCAACGCGCTCGTCGTTACGGTACACCGAGTTCTCGACGGTAACGTGATCGGCGATCTGTCTCAGTCGTTTCGCCATGCGTCCGTTGGATTCCGGGACAGGCGGGGGAATCGCCCGTTCCTCTTTCGCAGACTTTTCCGGCGGGGTGTCGGCGCACCCCGTCGCGAACAGCGCTAGCGCCACGCTGGCACCGGCGAGGAAACCAAGACGTTGAGTCATGCGCAAACCAGGTCGACTTCTCCCTCCGGCCCTTTCGCCTTCGGGGTTGATTCCGAGGCCCAGGCTAGCATCGATGACGGGAGGTGTATGCTTGTATCCCAAAATGGTGGGGCGGCATGAAACAGGCTTCCCGTCGGAATAGATGCTTCGTTCCCTGCGTGTGCGTCGCAGCCGCGTTGCTCGTCGTGCTGCGAGTCTTCGCCGCGACCTTGATCGTCGACGGTGACGGCGGCACGCCCTTCCAGACGATCCAGTCCGCCATTGACGCGGCGGTTCCCGGACAGGACGAAGTATTCGTACGCTGCGGCGTGTACGCCGAGAACCTGGTGATGCGCGACGACGTGCCGCTGCGCGGCCAGTCGCCCGATTGCACGGTGATCGACGGCGGCCAGCAGGCGGTGACGGTTTCGATGGACGACCTCGGGTCCGGCACGCGGCTCGAGGGCTTCACCGTTCGCAACGGCTTCGATTCCTCCGGTGCCGGCGGAGGCGTCCGCATTCTCGGAGGCTCTCCGGTCATCACGCGCAACGTGATCGAGAACAATGGACAGTTTTTTGTCAGCAGCGGCGCGGGCGTCCTGGTATCGGGGCTGGGCAGCCTCACGCCGACCGCACCGGTAATCTCCTACAACGTGATCCGCGACAACGACGGGTTCTGGGGGGCGGGTGTCCTGTTGTACTACGCCGACGGCGCGCGGCTGACGTCCAACCTGATCGTGCGCAACGCCGCGTACTACGGCGGAGGCGTGTTCGCCAGGGGTTACGGCGACACGGCCTACGTGACGAACAATACGATCATCGGCAATACGGCCTATTTGGGCGCCGGTCTCACGTCGTACGAGCCGACCGTGATCGTGACCAACAACGCGATCGTGAACAACGAAGCGCTGATCAGCGCCGGCGGCGTCTGGTTGTTCTACTGCGACGCCAACTTCGCGAACAACAACGTGTTCGGGAACTCTCCCGACGACACCACCTGCCCGGTCGATCCGACCGGAATCAACGGAAACATCTCGGCCGAGCCGCGCTTTTCCGACCAGAACGACGACGGTTTTGCGGGATTCCAGCCGCGTAGCGACTCCGTGATGGTCGATGCCGGGGCCGTAACGATCATGCCCTCCAAGGATTTGCGCGGCATACCGCGGCCGGTCGACGGCACCGCCGCGGGTGTGGCGAGGCCGGACATGGGGGCCCGCGAGAATGAAGGGCTGACGCGCCTGTTCGCCGATGCTATCGGCGACTGGCACTGGGATCGGGGCAACCACATTCCCGAGGACTACCATGTCTTTCGTGGCGATCTGGGTGTGCTGCGCGCGACCGGCATCTACACGCAGGATCCGATCACCACGCCCGGTGCGCGGCACTTCTGCGATATCTCGTCGTCGCTGGCGGACATCGAGGAACCGATTCCCGGCCGTGGCTACTTCTATCTCCCGGTTGCCTGGGGTTCGGTCGTCGGAACGCTCGGTTTCGATAGCGATCTCGTCGAACGGCCCAGAACTCTGGAGTGCCAGGGGCCTTGATGCGCCCCCCACGTTAGTCGCATCCCATGTTCGAAGAAGAACTATTCCGACTGCTGTCCATGCTCGAGGGGCTCGGGCTGTGGCCTTCCGTGGTGGCCTGGTTGGTGGTTGCTGGTGGTTGCGCGATCATGACGGTTGTTCTACGCCACGAGCGATCGAACAGAGTCTGGGTACCGGCGGCGATCGTCGGGACGTTGGCGCTGGCGGCCAATCTGACGGATTACTTCGTCACGCTCGCGCTGAGTCCGGATCTCGCGTCCGAGGCCAATCCTCTGTGGCGTAACGTCGCGGCCGGCTGGGGCCTTCGGGTGGCCAAGTGGTACGGCCTGACGGGCAAGATCCTCGTATCCTGTCTAGCGGCGCAGATGTTTGCCTTCTTCCTCGCGAACCTACCCCGGCTGTACCCCTCGCGTGCTGACTCGCTCGGCGAGTTTCTCCGGCGCATGGGCGATCGTTCGAAGACTCGCCGTGACCGTGTGCTCGCGCTGTTTACCCTGTTCGCGTTTTTCTTCTCCGGAATCCAGCTCCTCTACTTCTACATCGCCTTTCTCAACTGGCTCGACGGAGCGCTGCTTCTCGATCGCCTTCCCTCGGTCCCGTCGGCAATCTTGCTGTTGCTGTTAGCGATCTCGGCGGCATTCGCTCTCGTCAGTTATCGAGCCTTTCTTCGCGCCGCCTCATCAGGCAAACCCTTACACGCGCGCCGGTCGAATAGGTAGTTCCTCGTACACCGTTTCTCGACTTCGACCGCCCCGGTTCCGCCGCAATCGAGTATCATCAAGAGAAGAAAGCTTCGGCCGTCGTAGCCGGGAGCTGACCGTTCAATCAAGACTTTCTCGGCGACCCGGCGAACGACCGACGAAACTTCGACCAGCATGACAACCAAGGAGGTGCCCAATGAAAAACGGCATAATCGGAGCACTTGTTGGTCTGTTGATTGGTTTGATGATCGGTACCGCCCTGTTTGGTCCGACAGGTGGTGGAGTCGGGGCCATTCTCGGCGCGGTCTTGGGTTTGCTCATTGTGACACCTTTGTCGGTGGTTCTGGCGCACATGACGGCGAAGGATGCCTTTTCCGTGACATGTCCGGAAACCCACGAAGAAGTCCAGGTGACCCTGGATCCGAAGCAGGTAGGTCGCGCGGAACTGTTGAACCAACGCAAGCGAATCGCGACCTGTTCGCGTGTCAACGGCCGACCGGATTGCCCCGAGGACTGCATAGACCAGATCGACATCTAACCACTGCGCTTCTCGCTGTCGAATGAAAGCACGTCCATCGGACACACATCGATACAGATTCCGCAGTGGATGCAGGACGAGTTGCGATTGTCGAACGCCTGCTGGTTCTTCGCGAACGCCATCACGTCGACGCCCACCTGGCAGTAGCGGCTACACATCGTGCACGAAATGCACTTTTCGTTGGCCTTGATCTTGAGACGTCCGTACCAACCTGTGAGGATCTGGTTCCATGCCGCCAGCGGGCACCAGTAGCGGCACCAGACCTTGCCGCCGAAGAACGGGTAAAGCGCGATCGGGATCACCGCCACGAGCCAGAAGTCGGCGATGTAGCTGTAGGCCTGAGCCCAGGCGTTGTCGGCCCGGGTGTCGTAGATGCCGACCGTAATGAGGGTGACCAGTAGCGCGCCCAATAGGACGACGAAACCCTGGAACTCCCAGGCCCGGCTGCGCGGACCCTTGGGGGCCAGGTGCCGCCAACGGTC
>Ga0255049_10002276_pt1 | contig 10175 bp, 8 predicted proteins | sample JV7_2_3_MG_FD_183615 | JGI IMG/M metagenome (GOLD analysis project Ga0255049, IMG submission 183615) | Seawater microbial communities from Jervis Inlet, British Columbia, Canada - JV7_2_3 | ecosystem: Environmental > Aquatic > Marine > Inlet | place: Canada: British Columbia | collected 2016-10-06
TATACGAGGACCCGATTCGGCTCGTCGACGGCAACCCGTTTGGCCAGGTGCGCTTCCAGCCCCCGGGCCAGTTCCTGGATCTGGTCCTTCATCGCGATGACGTCCGCGGCCATCTGTCCGTCTCGATCACGTACGGATTCGATCGCCTTGCGGAAGGACTTCTGAATAGCCTCGCGCAGAGGCTGGAAGGCCTGCCGCGTCACTTCGCTGGGCTGCGCCCCGGACGCAAGTCGTTGCTGACCCAGCTCCACCAGGTTGGTGGCGATCGTGTCACCCATATTGTCGACTGTGTTCGTGGCAGTTGAAAGGTGCGTCAAGTGCGTCGTCTGCAACGCGCTTAGCTCGAGCTGAGAGAGCTTGGCGATGTACGCGATCATGCTCTCATAGAGGCGTGACAAGTCATCATTCATCGACACAATCTCCTTAAGATTCTCGCGCCCTCCCGCCGCAACGGCAGTGACTGCTTTGTCCAGCATCTCTGTGACACCTTCGCCGAGCCGCACGAGTTCCAGTCGTACACGTTCGAGTGCCATCGCCGGTACCTCGAAGTACACCTCGTCGAGGTAGATCGGCTGAGCCCGCTCCGGCACGATCTCGGGCTTCTCCGGAACGAGCTTCTCGACCAGCGTCGCGATCGTTCCTGTAAACCAGATGAATATCAGTGTATTGGCGACGTTGAAGATCGTATGCGCGTTGGCAATCTGGCGCGGCACCTCTTCAGCCATACGCGCGGCGCCGACCAGCTCCGGATGCGACGGAGACGCTGCCGTGGCGAGCTGCGCGAGAACGTCGATCAGGGGCAGCCAGATGATGACGCCGAGCACATTGAAAAAGATGTGCGCGGCCGCGGCGCGCTTCGCGGCCACCGGTTTGCCGAGCGCGGCGAGAATCGCCGTGACGCAGGTGCCGATATTGGCGCCGAGCGCCAGCGCGATACCGGCCGGTAGCGACATCAGGCCCTCCGCCGCCATCACGATGGCGATGCCCGTGGTCGCCGCGGACGACTGCACCAGGCCGGTGAATATGGCGCCGACGACGATGCCGAGAAAAGGGTTTTCCATGCGCGCCATCAAGTCGAGAAATGGCTCGAAAGAGCGCAGCGGGTACATGGCATCGCTCATGACGCCCATGCCGCCGAACAGCAGACCCAGGCCGAACAGCATCGCGCCGCAGTGTTTGATGTTCTCGCTCTTGCCGAAAAAAATCATGCCGAAACCAATGGCGATGGGCAGCATCGCGTATTGCGTGACATTGAATGCGACGATTTGTGCAGTCATGGTGCTGCCGATGTTGGCACCCATGATGACGCCGATGGACTGTTGCAGCGTCATGATGCCGGCGGTGATGAAACCGACCACCAGCACCGTCGTCACCGACGACGAGTTGAGAATTGCCGTCACGATAGCGCCGGTTATGCCGCTGAGGAAACGGTTCCTGGTCACGCTGCCGAGTAGCGTGGACATTCGCTCGCCGGCGACGGCCTTGAGGCCATCGGACATTTGGTCGATGCCGAAAAGGAACAGTGCGAGGCCACCGAATAGACCCATGATGAGCTGGAACGTATCGATGGACCCCGCTTCCGCCGTTTCAGCGGCGAGGGCCAGGGTCGCAAACGACAAGAGGGTAAGTAAGAGCATACCGCGCACCGAAAAACCCGCACGGAAGTTGGCGTTAGTAAAACTCATTGTGATTATTTCCCCGACTATTGTTCTGGGCGTCGTTGGTGACGCCTATTTGGCCCTAAGCGCCTGTCTTCTCATCCGGGATATCCGCTGGCAGCTCATAGGGTGTGCAGCCTGTTACCGCCTGCTGCCACATCTCACCCCGGCCTGGCTTGTCGACATTTGCGGACCAGAATATGAAATCGAAGATTTCGTCCGCCTGGTCTTCGGTACAGATAGCGCACAATTGTTTGACCAGGTCCGACTCCGGCAGCTTGCCGCGCTTCGTCTTGACCTGGGCGAGGGCTCCGATACCACGGCAGGCCCAGGTGCTGGCCCTGATGACACCGTGTCTCTTTCGCAGCTCGATCAGCACGCGCTTGTCTGTCCCATCGTCGGGCAGGACACAGTAGATGGCTTTGAAAGCCGGGAAGTCCGGCTTTCGGAGAGCCGAATCGGGCGTGGTGCTCATTCCGGGTTCACGTTCAATTGCTTGCGAACCGCCTCGGGTACGTAGGTCGCTGCCCTTTCGACGGGGCTGATAAACATGAATCCACGGCCGGGGGCATCCAGGCCTGCTACCTGGTAAATGGCATCGAAAACCAGGTCCTGCTGGTCCGAAGAAACCAGGAACGCGATAACGTCTTTCTCGGTTTCTACCGCGACGCCCCATGCTCCCAGTCGCTCGCGAGTGCCCCAGCCTTGGACGGTGTGAACGATGGCGCCGCGCGCGCCCACATCGCGAGCCGCGAGCAGCACGGCGTCCGTCCGTTCTTTGTCGACGATGCAGTTGATGACGGCTACATCGGTCAGGTAGATGATCTCGCTCATAGGATTGCCTGCACCTCTTGTTCTTTCGAAATTATTGTCTCCTGCCTGGCAGCACGCATCTGCCGATTCGCTTTGAACCGCGCCCACAGACCGGTAATCATAACGGTGATGATAGGCCCGATCGACGCCATGCACAGAATACCGAAACCCTCCACGGCATTCGTCGCGTTACCGAATCCGATTCCCATGGCGAGCACCAGGGGCACCGTGATCGGCCCCGTCGTAACACCGGCTGAGTCCCAGGCGACATTCACGAAGGTCTCATTGGACAAAATTGTGAGAACGATCGCGGTGAGGTACCCGGGAATGATCAGCCACACCAGCGGCAAATTGAAAATCAACTTGGCGAGCCCGAGGGCGATACCGCAGGCGACACCGATAGACACGGCGTTGATCAGGGTCTTTTTCTTGAACACGCCCTCGGTTAGTTCCTCTGCGGTGACGCCCAATGCGTTCAGTGCAGGTTCCGCAACGGTTGCGCCGAAACCCAGAAACCAGGCGAAGGCCAGCGCAATGACCAGTCCTACCCCGTAGAGGTACATGGGTGAATTCGCGATGCCACCGATCTCCATGAAGGCCGCCGGAACCATGCTGCCAGCATTTCCGCCCAGCTTCGACAACCCATACGTCAGACCGACGTTGAAGATGCACATGCCGATGATCGTGAGCGCGATGCCGTACATGATTTCGCCCGTGTTGGGCAGTCGTTCACGCAGGACCACCTTGAGCACCAGGAACAGGAAGATCACCAGTGGCGCGATGGCTCGTATTCCCAGGATGACCTCAGCGCCCGGGCTGCGTTGGTACCAGGCCAACTGCACACCCTGAGCGGCGCCGGTCGCGAGTCGCGCGGCTTCTATTATCTCGGCTGGCGTCACGGTGTTTGCCACATAGAGGGACAGCAACATCACGCCGAGGATCGGGAACAGCGACGCTAGTGTGACGATGCCGAAGCCGGACAGACCCGATTCGCTCTTGCCGGCGGCTGCAGCAATGCCGACGCCGAGGGACAAAACCAACGGAACCGTCACGGGCCCCGTCGTTACTGCACCGGCGTCCCAGGCCAGCCCCAGCGTAACGCGAAGGTCCGGGTCGTTGGCGAAGTAGATCGTCAAAACCAGCACCGGTGCCAGCGCGAGATAGATGAGCGGCTTTAAACTCCAGCCGTAGAGGAAGCGAACGGTGCCGAGCACTGCCGCCATACCGACGCTGGCGCCCACCACCAGTACCAGCGTGTCGGCCCAGTCGTTGAGCAGGGCATACAGATACGGCGCACGCTCCACCGAAATGTTTTGCCCTGCCGCCTGCAGCGCTCCGATCGCTGGCTCGGCGAAGGTGACACCGATACCGAGGAGCAGCGTGATGAGCAGAACCACCGGCAGCGGCGACTTACGCGGCAGCGTGCTGCCGATGATCTCGCCGAAGGGCATCAGGCCACGAGCGAGCCCCTCCATGAAGATCATTAGACCGGCGATCACGGCGAACAGGCCGCCCGTGATCAACATCGAATCCTCGACGACCTGCCTCAGGATCAGCAATTGGAACAGGGCCAGGTACAGGGCCAGTGGCACCACCGCCCTGACCTGATCCATGAACCGGGTGGAGACGTAAGGCTGGATCAGCCTAAGGACCTCGGTGGCCGTGAACCGCATCGGTGGCTGCTCCACCGGTATCGGTTTGCCGTTAGCATCGAACTCCGGCAACGTCATGAAAAGATTAGCGCTGACCTCGTTCTTCAGGGTGCGGTGCGCGCTCATATAGTCAGAGAAAGAGATTCGTGCCATTCCTGTCCCCGCAGTTTTGTCTTATTGTCGGCGGCTGACCGACCGTCGAGCGAGCCTAGTACATTCTCCCAAATAACGAAAGCTCCGCCGGATAGCAGGAACTCACGTTAGTTCTTGTCATTCGGTTTTTCATGCAGGCGCCAGCTACGCAGTGCGTAGCGACTCGGCGACCCGCTGCAAGCGTTCCTGCGCGTCGCTTGCGACACAACGCAGTTCGTCGCTGTCGGCCAGTTCCTCGGTCTGCATCATGATCGCCGGGTTCACAATGCGCACCAAACTGCCGTTGATGTCGGCTTCCACTGTAACGTTGCAAGGCAGCATCAGGCCGATTTCGGGGACGGACGTCAGCGCCGCGTGGGCAAGGTTTGGATTGCAGGCGCCGAGGATCGTGTACGGGCGAAACTGGACGCCGATTTTTTCCTTGAAAGCCTTGTCGATCTCGATTCTCGTGAGCACACCAAAGCCTTCGGCTTTCAACGCTTCGGTCACTTTGTCGATCGCCTCGTCCTTCGTCAAGGTAAGGCGAACTTCAAATCCCAGATCGTCGCGCATCATTAGCGCCTCCGAATGCTCACGATCATTAGTACTCTTGCCCGAAGTCCGTTGCTATCCGTTTTACGTCCGTTCTAGCCTTCTGGCTCTAGGCGAATTTTTATTGAGCGTCGCTGCCGCTTTCCCAGGCAGGGATCTCGCCGGAATCGAGGGCTTCGATAACGGCATCGCAATAATCATCTTGTGACAAATAGCGATCCCAGGCGCCTTTGGCGAGAATTGACAGCCCGCCGGTTAGCACCGCAAATGTCCCCGATACGAGGCCGCGTTTGGTGTCGATCGTCAGAGCGGGATTTGCCAGAGTGCCGCCGACCTTGATGTAGGGATTGATAACGCCGGCAAGGCTGACGCCGACGCCCTCGCGCTGCTTGACGCGGAAAGAGAGGTCGAGTTTTTCGGTCGCAAGGTCAAGCGTGCCGACGCTGGCGACCGAGAGCTGATCGGTCTGAAAACCCAAAGCGCGCGAATTCGCCATGCCGTCGACCACATCCAATTCGAGGAAGCCGCAGTTCAGGTTCGTGCGCTTCGACTCCTTGGTCATCGGGTTGATGGCAGACAATAACTGCTTGAGAAAGTCGCGCAGCAGGAGGCCGCGAAGCTCGTTGTCAAGCTCGCCTTTGCCCACGCGCAGAGCGACCGAGCCATTAGCGCCCGCGGCCAATTCACGTATCGTACGGCCGCTTGCGGACAGCTCCAGTTCCAGGTCCTTCGGTGGCCGGTCGATTGAAGCGCCGTCGCGGTCGACCGGTGGTCGAAACTCAAACTGCGTGGCGACCGCGCTGAACTGCACGTCTGCCCGCTGGTCGGCGGTGCGGGCAAGGTCAAGTGAGCCTGTCAGCGTACCGCCGTGGGTTAATGACACCCGGCTCGTGTCGATGTGCAGTTCATCGTTGGCGGCGACTGCCGTCAGCTCGACGGCGCCAACATCAAAGTAGCCGCTGTCAAACTGGTGCAGGCGGAGCGTCACGTCGAAGTCCACTGTGTCCAGAAGGTGCAGCGGTAACGGCGTATCCGGAATCAGTCGATCCGGCGGCGCGGCATCGACAGCGGCTTGTTCGTCTTCTTCTTGGTCCTCGTCGCCAAAAAAATCGGTCAGATTGAGGCGCCGGGATTCGAGCTGCCCGGTAATACGGAGTTTGTCTGCGATATCCAGCCCCAGCTCGCCGCTGAGGTCGCTGTCGCCAACAGCAGCATTCAATTTCTCGATTCGGTAGGCCTGCCCGGAGCGCTTCATGGCGCCTTCGAAACGGAAAGCTTCTGCTGGCAGTGTCTGAATTCCGAGTGCTTGTCCGAACCGTTCCAGGTTCGGGCCCGCGACACGAACGTCGAATTCTGCGTTCATGAGTTGCTCGCTGGTTGGCAGTCTGCCGTCAAGCCAGGCGGTTGTTTCACCGACGCGCAGATCGATCTCTTGCAGCTCGATCGTCGTGTCGCTGATCTTCATGCCACCCGCGAATTCGTAGGGGACAGGTACGTCAATGTTGCTGTCGGGAACGTAGAGGCGCAGGTCGGGACCGGATGCGGTGACGTCGATGTCGATACCGGCCGCGATTTCGAAATCACCGAGTGTGCCCTTCATCTCGAGATGCGATTCGCCGATTCGAATTACCCAGGGATCGACGAACCAACCCGCACTCGTCTTTGACAATGAAGTGCGGGTCTCGAAGTCCGCTGCCGGGAAATACAGGTCGGCCACGTCCGGGTCGGCAACCAGCTCCTTGAACTCGCTGAAATTCGTACCGGTAATCGAGGCGTTGATTCGCAGCCCGTCCAGCGATGGCAGCGTACCCGTAGTGCCATCCAGAGTGCCCCGGACGCCGCCAATACGGTACGCTACGTTCGACAGCTGTAACGCGCCGTTCGACCCCATGAGATTTGCTTCGACGTCGAAAGGCAGTGCCGGAACTGCCACGTCTACCCAGGGCTCGAGCAGTGCCTGCAGGTTGTCACCGCCAAGCTCGATCGATGCTGTTGCTCCGTCGGACACCATCGGCGTCCGGAGCAGGTTGGCCACATCGACTGTCGCATCGACCAGTTCGAATGCAAGAACGTCGCCGCCAATACTGCCTTTCAGTTCTTTCAATTGCGGTCGCTGCATTCGCCCGGTGGCGACGGCCCGAATGTCAAAAGCACCCGACGGGACACGCTCTGCAAGCGCCGACGGCAAAAACTCGTGCAGCGCCGGACCGCTCGCCACTAGGTTCACACGGGCGTCAGGATTGGTCAGCGCCGGCACCAGTGCGCCATCGATTTCCAGCCGGGCCTCGCCGGCCGTGAGTACCAGCGACTGGAAAGTCAGAGAATTTTCGGAGGTGGTGATGCCACCGTCGACGGCAAATTCCGCCGACGGCAGGAAACCGGCGTCGAACATTTCGCCGACCGCTTTCAGGTTCGGGCCGCGCAGGTCCACCGAAAGTTCGAGATTCTCGAGCGCCGTCAACGATTGCGCGTGGCCGACGACGTCGGTCGTCAGGTCACCAAATGCGCCTTCGACGCGCAGATCGATCCCGTCGGAGTCGTCCGCGATGTCCACTTTGACATCCACAGGACCCCGTGCCAGTGCCGGCAGGCCGAACCGAGCGAGCTCTCGTTCCGCCGACGGACCCTGCATCACTGCATGGATATCCGGGCCTTGGAGTTTGAAGAGGTCGCGGAACGTGCCCTCTGTCGATGCCAGGAACTGCCCGATCGTAGCCTGAAGCTCCCACCGGGGTCCTTTGCCGTCGAGCAATGCCGACAGCGGACCGACGAGGCCGTCAGCCGCGATCGGGTCGTCGCCGATCGCCCCGGCGAGTGTCATCGTCAGCAAGTCACGCTCGTCGGAGGAAAAGCTCGCATCGCTGACGGTGATGTTGCGAGGTGCGTCCAGCCACCCCTGACCATAGGTGACGCTGATACCTTGCAGACGGGCCCGCTCCAGCCAAAGTGGCAGCTCGAAAGGCTCGCTGGCGTCGTCCGCGGCGGCCACATCATCGCCGAACGACCATGACGACCGCTGCGTGTCGGGGTCTTTCTCGACATGCAGCGTAAGGCCTTCGACCTCGAGGTTTAGTACCTCGATGGGACGGGACAACAGTGACCGGGCGTCGATACTGACAACAACGCGTTCCAGCTCGAGGATGTTAGCTGCGGTACCCCAGTCGGCGTTCGCCAACCGCACGTTCTCAGCAACCAGGTCGATCGTATTGCCGATCGATGGCTCGAACCGTCCGGCAATGACGAACTCGCGGCCCGTCGCTTCGGTGACGAATTGCTCAACGTTGCTTTTGAAACGACCAAGGTCGACCGTCAGCAACAACAGCAGGGCCGTCCCGACGAGTACCGCTACCACAGTGGCGGAGATCAGTATCCAACGAGTCCAACGCATCACGATGATGAATATGGGGCGTTGTCTCGATCTGTACAAGCACTTATTTGCCGTGCGTTGGTTTCTTACTAAACTTCGCGAAACGGTGCAGGTCTCGATTGAGGCCTGGTATCCGAAAATCGGCAATTTTTTGGCTTGTGTAGATTAAAAGACGACATGCCCTGAGTGATGTGCAATGATCGGGACGACTCGTGGTTGTCGAAAGGAGAACAAGGAAATGAAGAAACTCTTGGCATTGGTATTCGGGCTGTGCGTTGCGACATCGGCCTTCGCGCAAAACAATGATTTCCTCACCAATTACTCGAACCTTGAGAAACAAGAAAAGGGGGCATTCGTCGATAGATTGTTCCTGGTGCCAAATGCGGTGCAACGACTTGCCGACTACGATGGCGTCATGGTCGATCAGCCGGAGATATTCATTGCGGCCGACTCGAAATACAAAGGTGCGAAAGGCGACCAGTTGAAGGCGCTCGCGGACGTGGCGAGGCTGTCGGTCATCGAGCGACTTGAAGCTGGGGGTTTCAACGTTGTTGACGAGCCGGGTAGCGATACGCTGTACATGCACTGGGCGATTACGGACCTCTATTTGCAAAAGAAAAAGCGTGGCCTTCTAAGTTTCACGCCGGTCGGCATGGTCGTGCATGCAACCAAGGGCGCTGCGACGAGAGACCTTTGGAAGAAAATCGACATTGCGGAACTGAGCCTGGAAATCGAGATCTCGGATGTTGTCACGGGCGAAGTACTTGCTGCTGCGGTTACCAATCAACAAGGCTTGCGCAAAAAGAAAGGCGATAAGGCACAAATCGTTTCCTGGCAAGCGCTGGATGCACTGTTTACCACGGTGGGCGAGCGCGTGCGCTGCAATCTGTCGAATGCTGGAACGTCGGAAGCGTCGTGGGAAGATTGCAAGGCAATCTGGATAGAGGCCGAGGCACCGTAGAAGAAGTGAGCTGGAACAGTGCCGGGCGGGAAGGTCACTCGCCGGTGCTCTACTACCAACCGTTAGATCGTCGCCGGCAATTGCCGGCGACGTTACTAACGAATATTGAATCGTTCAAAAGGGCCGTCCAAGGAAGAAGTACACAGCGTCTTTGGAGTCCTCGGCTCGGCCGTAAGCCAGATAGACCGGGCCAGTGATTATCCAACTCCAGAAACCCTGATCTCGACATCCTGCTTTCGAGTCATGAATACCTGTGAAGATTAGCCACTTAGAGTGATAGCCAGGGCGGACCGCACGTGATTCGATCTTCAGACTCTGACTGTTGTAACGACTAAACATAAGCCCAACACAGGTTGACTCCATGGGGTTCATTGAACTACAGTATGGTTCATTGGGTCATAGCTGATGCGGACGCTGGTTCCGATCGGTAGTTTCGAAGATAAGGCCTGCAAGTTACTAGGCAGGGCCGGTTTTGACGAATTGCTGGAATTCCTGGCCAGGCGACCGAAGGCGGGTCGAGTCATCCAGGGTACCGGAGGCCTGCGCAAAGTGCGCGTAGCGCGGCCGGGCAGAGGCAAGAGCGGCGGTACCCGGGTGATTTATTACTATCACAACGAGGACAAGCCGATTCTGCTGTTGCTAATTTACGCCAAGGCTAACCAGGAGAATCTGACCGATGCGCAAAAGGCACAATTGAAAAAACATGTCGATGCCATCATCGACGAATTTCGTTAGGAGACAAGCGATGGACGACAAGCTGATTAAAGAACTCGACGCGAATCTGAAGGAGGCGGTGAAGGTTGCTAAAGGTGCTGCGACGCCAAAATCAGTCTACGTGGTGTTGACCCCGGCAGACATCAAGGCCATTCGCGCCAGTGTAAAAATGTCTCAAGCTGATTTCGCACGCTCGTTTCAACTCAGCCTCGACACTATTAAAGGTTGGGAGCAGGGCAAGCGCAAACCCGATGCCGCTGCCGCAAACTTTCTGCGCCTAATCCACGCAGATCCAGAACACGTGCAAAGAACGCTTGCAGCCTGAG
>Ga0255049_10002278_pt1 | contig 10169 bp, 5 predicted proteins | sample JV7_2_3_MG_FD_183615 | JGI IMG/M metagenome (GOLD analysis project Ga0255049, IMG submission 183615) | Seawater microbial communities from Jervis Inlet, British Columbia, Canada - JV7_2_3 | ecosystem: Environmental > Aquatic > Marine > Inlet | place: Canada: British Columbia | collected 2016-10-06
GGATACGATCCAACAAGCGTTGGTTCTCTCTTGCGCGAGGACTCATCGGACGATCACACCAGCCGTAATAGCCGCTCGGTGATACCTTGAGACAGCGACACATCAGCCGTATCGGATAGGCTTCGCGGCAACGATCGATCACCCGGTACTTCACTTCGGGCTTTTCGCGAAGAACGTTGTCGCTTCTCGTAAAAAATCTCGCTCCTTCCTGAGCCGGTTGACCTCGCGCTTCAAGTTGGCCATCTCTTCATCACGAGCCACACCCTGGCCCAGAAACGCTTTTGATCCGTTTGCTGAAAGCTCTCGCTGCCAGCGCGTGATCATATTCGGATTGATTTCCAGTTCGCGTGCGATCTGGGCCTTCGTCACGCCAGGCTGATTCGCCAGGGCAACGGCTTCACGTTTGAACTCCGCCGAGTACATTCTTCTTTTTGGCATGACACTCCTCCATGACCATTATCGGTCTTTTCAGATGTGTCCGCGATATCAGGGGTTAACCCATCGAGACATTCCGCAAGAGAGAGTTGAGAAAGGACTGGATATAACTGAGGCGCTGGCCAGGCAGGCAGACGGGCCGACATCCAAAGAGATCTCAGCCGCCGTTAGCCGACCTATGGGGCAGCTGTTCAGCATGCTGGTTGTTTTGCAATAACGAGGTTGCGTCGGTTATCGGGCGAATTCGGAACGCTACGAATTGACGCCGAAACTGTTTGCGCTTTGCAATGAGCTGGCGCCGGTGCGTCGCCTGACGATCGCAACGGCCTCGCTAATGATTACTTGCTCGGGTCACATCCTGTTGGCTCTTGCGGACGATGAGTCACGGCAGGAAATGCTGGACAAATTCCCTCCTGATCACGGCGAACCAACCGTGCTCGCGGTAGGCGATATCGTGAGTCGTATCCGGGACGCCGCGTTCGAGTCGGTATCGAGTGCTCAAGTCCAGAGGATGCAGGATATCGGTTATCCGGTCGTCTCGGCCATAAGTAGTTATTCAAACTGCACATATGGAACGCGGTTGCATATGTGAGCGCGATGTGTAATTCTCTACTGAGTGCAAGCGTGCTACTTGATTGCGCATGCGCATCTCGCGATGGTGTCCGGCAATGCATCGAAAAGCCCCTGGAGATCCGAGCATTCGATTATTAGGGGGGATCATAATGGTCAACGAACTAAGAGGCCGGCTCACACTGGCTGTGTTTTCAGGCGTACTGGCAATCAGTTTGGCTAGTCACCCTTCTCACGCGCAAGACTCCAGCGGGGCAGAAGATTCCGCCATAGATGAAATTACTGTTACGGGTATGCGTGGCAGCGCCCTGTCCATTCGTGAAGCGAAGAGAAACTCGGACAATGTTTCCGACTCCATTTTTTCGGAGGACATGGGCAAGATGCCGGACGAAAACATCGCCGAGGCCATGCAGCGAATTACTGGCATCAGTATCGATCGGGCGGACGGGGAAGGCACTACTGTTACTGTGCGAGGTGTTGAAGCCAGTCTAAACCAGGTGACCATGAACGGTGTCGTGATGACCAACGGTGGCGACGACAACGCGGTGGATTTCACGAACATGTCAGCCGATATGCTCCGTTCCATTGAGGTAATCAAGAGCCCCAGCGCAAACCACGATGAAGGAAGCCTGGGCGGGGTGATCAACCTGAAAACGTATCGGCCGCTGGACGCAAAAAACAGAGTTACATTTACTCTGCAAGGACAACAAGACGAATTAGCGGACGATATGGAACCCGTCATCAAAGGCGCAATCGTTCACAAGTTTCTTGATGACAGGCTGGGCATTGCGGTGTCCGCTTATCGGGACCAACGTTCGACGCGAACTGACTATCACAACCTGAATAACTGGAGAAACTACAACAATGTCGTAGCAACAAGTTGGCAAACAGGGGAAGATCTCGGTGCCATCACATCCTTCGAACCCGCATTGAACGACATCGGGATCAAATTTCAGGAACGGGACAGGACCGGCGGCGCTGCAACCATTGAATATGATCTTAGCGACACGAGCAGTGTATGGCTGGACCTGTCGTACAGCATCCTGGATCAGGACTTCCTGTCCCATCAGATTCGGCTGACCAATGCGCGGCTAGGCAACGTCTGGGACGAAGAAAGCGGTACATCAGTCTTCGGAAGTTCGCCGACTACTCGCGGAAATATACTGACGCGTAATCAGGAGACTGAAACAGAGACGACAACAATAGGCCTGGGCTATGACATCGAAGTAAGTGATATGACGATCACCGCTAAACTCGGTAGCAGCAAAACGGATCAGGAGTGGGGGAAGAACAGGCGGGTCAACTTCAGGCCTGCTTTCACGCCAGGATCCTACAGCTGGATAGATGCGAATGGAGACTTCTATGATATTCCATCGGTCGAGTGGGATACGCCTAGTGGCTTCTTCGACCCGGCGGCCGCTTTTCTGTTTCAGATATATGATGATGATCGCCAGGTGACTGACGACTATAATTCCGCGAGTATCGACGTAGCCTGGCAAGTGGATGCCGGTCCGATTGATGCTATTGAGTTCGGCGCAAAATACTTCGACCGTAGTAAGGACCGATCCCAGACAACCGGAAATACGCCATTTAGCACAGATGCCAACGGAGACCGGGTCTTCCTGGCTGATGTCTCGTTGCCGTTCCCCGTTAATGACTTTTTTGCCGGCGTTGCGGACAATGCATACCCTGGCTGGCCGGTCCCGGATATCGATTACATACATCAGACCTACTTGCCGGACGGGTTTGCTGGCGATGTGAACGAGTTGAACACCTACACGACTGACATGGACGCCAGCGCAGTGTACGTCAAGGCTGTTTTCTCAGCTTTCGATGATCGATTCCTCGGCGACTTCGGCGTAAGGTTCGTTGACACCAATGTGCGGTCTGTTGGCGCCCAGGGCATCAATTTTCCTGCTGGCTCAGACCCGATCAGTATTGTGTATCCGGTTGATCTGTCGAACGACTATCAAAATACGCTGCCGAGTTTCAATGGTCGGTTTCTGCTGAACGACGAGATGCTTATCCGCTTCAGCGTCGCCAAAGTAATGGCGCGACCGAAGTTTACCGATTTGCGGCCCGGACTTGTCATCATCGCGACTAACCCGACTAACGTGAGAGGTAACGGTGGCAATCCTTTATTGAGCCCGACTGAGGCGGTGCAATTCGATCTTTCGTGGGAGTGGTATTACGCCGAGGACGGGCTACTGTCGATCGCGGCGTTCTACAAAGATTTGGATTCTTTCATTTACACCCAGACAGAGGATCGTGATATTGCGTGTCCGCCGGATTTGCCAGCTGATCTTTGCCTCTTGCTCGGCCCTACGCCCATTACCAGCGCGAAAAACGGTGAGGGCGGTTCGGTTCAGGGTATCGAATTGGCGTACCAGCAACAATTTAGCTTCTTGCCCGGCTTTCTCAGTGATTTCGGTGGTATTTTCAATTACACGTATGCGGATAGCGACGCCACCTACGTTTCCTCCGATGTTGAAAATTCCGAGCTGTTCGCGGGCTTCCCGTTCCTGAATACGTCCAGAGATACGTTCAATGCGACGGTGTACTGGGAGCGAACAGGCCACACCGTACGGCTTGCTTATAACTATAGATCAGAAAGTTTGGCGCAAGCCGTTCAGAATGATGGTTCTATATGGGCCGACGATCGCGAGTCGCTGGACATGTCCGGTAAATTCCGACTGACCGACAATATCAACCTGACGTTTGCTGCGACGAACCTGACGAATGAAGCCAATCGCACGTTCGTAACTCGGACGATCGGAACGGCGACCCTGGAGCCGGAGGGCAGTGCACTGGACGGCTCAGCGCCACAGTGGCGTACCAATCGGTTCAGTCATATCGGGCGATCATACCGCATCGGATTAAACTTCAGTTTCAATTAGGTCGCCGAGAGGCGTGCTGCGATTCCCACCTGGCAGTACGCCTCTCATTCAGACCCGGACTTGATGAGAATTCTCAGATCCAATTGAATGATGCGCTTGTGCCTCAATTCGGATAATTAGGGAGCTCGTTTGATCTTGTGAATAGTGCCGGCACCGAAGTCCATTAGATAAAGTTCACCGTTAGTTGCCTGCCCGAAAGTCACAATTCCCAGTCCTGTATCAAACATTAACCTTGGCGTAACGCCCGCGGCGCTGTCCTGCGGAATAGCAAAAACACTGCCGCTGCCGAAGTCTCCAAAAACGTACCAGCCGACGAGATTCGAGATCTCACTTCCTCGGTATACGAAGCCACCTGTAACCGATACGCCGTCTCCTCGATCGTACTCGGTGATCGGGTCCGTGAATGCGGTTGAGCAGCTCATCGCCGGGTCGAAACAATGCGCACCTTCACGTACGCTCCAGCCATAATTCTGATTGATTTCGACGACGTTAATCTCTTCCCAGTTTCCTTGCCCGACGTCGCCTGTCCAGAGCTTCCCCGTCATCTCATCGAAGCTGAGGCGCCAGGGGTTGCGAAATCCCCATGCGAAGATCTCGGCACAGGGCGCGCTACCATAGCCCTGCGCACACGTTGAATTCGCAGCATTCGGGTTGGACGGAGGAATTTCGTACGGAGCCGCACCATCGACATCGATTCGCACAATCGTGCCATGCAGATTCGTGTCATCCTGACCGTTCGCATGCGGATCACCAGGCCCGCCGCCGTCGCCGAATCCGATGTACAGGTAACCGTCCTGGCCGAACGTAAGGTCGGCACTGTTGTGATTGTTTTCGGGTTCAAGCACCGTCACTACGGGCTCTTCGCTGCTGGCTAGCAACGTCTGCCCGCTGTCTGTGCTGTAGAAGCGGGATATGTACGACACCAAAGGTGCGTCGGCTCGCGTGTACGAAACGAAGGCCTCAGGTGTAACAGGAAAATCCGGGTGAAACGCGAAGCCTAGAAGACCGCCTCCGCTGGCCGTTTGCGTCACACCCGAGATATCGAGGAACACGTCGCTCGACGACGTAGTCTGGTTGTTGGCAAATACCCGGATGAATCCATCCTGTTCACCGACAAACCATCGCGATGAATCGCCCGGTGCCTGCTTCAACGCCGTGGGATTGTTGAACGACAGCTGCGTAAACACCTGTGCCACTGTGATTTCCGGAGTCGTGTCAACGGGTGGTGGGTTGACAGTGCCCTGGGTGCCGTTGCCGCCGCCGCAGGCGGCCACCGTTAACGCCAAGATACCTGTGAGAATTCTGCTCATGTCTATTGCTCATCTTGTTTGCATTGGTGCCGTCACTGTGAAATATTGGTGTATATTTTATATATACATATCGAGTGCACATATGATGTACAACTTTCCTGGAGAACTCAAGACAGCGCTCCGGGCAATGGCGATCGCCGTCCTCTTTGGAGTTGCAGCCTGCCAATCGCCGGATTCCGGATCTGCCACGCGCGGGAAAGTGGAAGCTGTCGCTCCAAGGCCAAATATCGTCCTGATCTATGCCGATGACATGGGCTGGGGCGACATCAAAGCGTATAACCCCGACTCGAGAATACCGACGCCAAGTCTCGATGCTCTTGCGGCCGATGGAATCATATTCGCCGATGCGCATTCCTCGTCGGCAGTCTGTACGCCGTCGCGCTACTCCCTGCTGACTGGACGCTATTCCTGGCGGACATCGCTCAAAAGTGGAGTGCTCAACGGCCGTTCGCCGTTGCTGATCGACACGGAAAGGGAAACGCTTGCCGACATGCTCAAGCATGCGGGATACAACACGATGATGATTGGTAAATGGCACCTCGGGCTGGGAGTTGACGAACCCAATTACGCTGGTTCTCTGTCGCCCGGTCCCAACCAGCTTGGTTTCGATTATTTCTTCGGCATTCCTGCCTCGCTGGACCATGAGCCGTATGTACTGGTGGAGAATGACCGTGTAACTACGCCTCTTACTGGCAAGACGATTGCGCGCAGTGGAATGCGGCGCGGGGGCGGCGAGGGATTCTGGCGGGAAGGTGAGATCGGTGAAGGATTTGTTCATGCAGAGGTTCTGCCGACCTTGGCACGGAAGGCGGTAGAAAAAATCGAGGAGGTTGCATCTGACGACAAGCCGTTCTTTCTGTACCTGCCACTGACATCCCCGCATACGCCATGGTTACCCACCGAAGAGTTCCGAGGAATCAGCGGTGCGGGATACTACGGTGACTTCGTCGCACAGACCGACGGTGTGGTGGGCATGGTTATGCAGGCGATCGACGTCGCTGGTATAGCGGGCGACACTATCGTAATTTACTCCTCCGACAATGGCGCACACTGGAAGCCGGAAGACATCGAATCATATGGCCATCGCGCTAATGGGTCCTGGCGGGGCCAGAAGGCGGATATTTACGAAGGTGGGCACCGTGTTCCTCTCATTATCAGGTGGCCGGGTAGAGTTTTGGCTGGTTCAAGTAGCGATGCTCTTGTAGTACTGAACGACATCATGGCGACCATTGCGGACATCGTCGATGTCGAGTTGGGCGATGGAACTGCGCCTGACTCCTTCGATTTTTCAGACGTTCTTCTTTCGAGTGGTTCTGGCGAACACAATCGACCGGCCGTCGTTCATCACTCTCACCGAGGCCGTTACGCGGTGCGGCGAGGAGACTGGAAGCTGGTCGAAGGTCTGGGAAGTGGCGGATTTTCGCGGCCTCAGGATGTCGACCCGGAGCCGGGGCAAATCCCGTACCAACTCTACAACCTTGCGGAGGACCCTGCCGAAACAACGAATGTCGCGGATGATGATCCTGAACGGGTGGCCGAATTGCTGGCTGTCCTCAATCAAATCCGCGACGCCGAAGGCGAATGACGTTAGTCAGTAGCATGAGCAGATTCGCTCTGACGATAACTCTGTTGGCCGTTCTGAATGTTGCTATCGCTGCCGATATCTATGTCAGTCCAGAAGGGAGAGACACGAACGTCGGAAGCCGGGAGAGACCATTGGCCACTCTCGAAGCAGCACGTGACAAAGCCCGGGCATCTGCGGGTATAGAAACGGTCACGATTCATGTGGCGGATGGCGTCTACTACCTTCCCGAGACATTGGTGTTTGATCCCAACGATTCCGGCACTGCTGATGCGCCGGTTGTATATCGAGCCATCAATGAAGGCGGAGCAGTTCTCAGCGGTGGATCAAGGCTCGAACTGGAATGGACGGCGCACCGCGCTGGTATTTTCAAGGCAGATACGCCCAAGGGAATCGCCATCGATCAACTCTTTATCGATGGAGTGAGTCAGCGCATGGCGCGCTACCCAAACTACGACGCAAAGAAGACGACGGATGCCTGGCAGGGCTTTGCTGCGGATGCTTTTTCCAGTGAACGCGCTGCCAATTGGGCGAATCCGACGGGCGGGTTCATTCATGCCATGCACGCCAAGCGCTGGGGCGGCTATCACTACCGCATTACCGGCAAAAACGCGCAGGGAGAGGTGACTTATGACGGTGGATGGCAGAACAATCGCCAGATGGGAATGCATGATGATTTCCGCATGGTTGAAAACATCTTCGAAGAGCTCGATGCCCCGGGAGAGTGGTTTCATGACAGCGATACGGACACGCTCTATTACTTACCGGAGACGGGCTTTGTCCTGAATAAGGCGAAGGTAGAAGTCGTGCGTTTGCGCAGTCTCGTAGAGTTTCGAGGATCGGAGGCAGCCCCGGTTAAGCACGTCACTCTGCAGGGCTTTGTTGTGCGGCATGCGGCGCGCACCTTCATGGATACGAAAGAACCGCTGCTCCGATCCGACTGGACGATTTATCGCGGAGGCGCCTTCCTGCTTACCGGCACGGAAGATGTGAGTATCCTGGATTTCGAATTCGACCAGGTGGGCGGGAACGCAATATTCGTCAACAAATACAATCGGCGCATACTTATCAAGGGTTGTCATATCCATGATGCCGGGGCCAGTGGTATCAGTTTCGTTGGCGATCCTGGCGCAGTGCGCGACCCGCTATTTGAATACAGTCAAAAAAATAACTTGTCTAATATAGATCGTACGCCTGGACCGAAGAACAATGATTATCCCAGCGCCGGTGTTGTAGCTGACTGCCTGATACACGGCATTGGTCGAGTGGAACGCCAACCGGCCGGCGTGCAAATTTCGATGGCGATGGATATTACTGTCAGGGACACAACAATCTACGATACCTCGCGAGCAGGTATCAACGTTAGCGACGGTACATGGGGTGGCCACTTGATCGAGCGGGTCGATGTTTTTGATACCGTGTTGGAAACGCACGATCACGGTTCGTTTAATTCGTGGGGTCGGGATCGCTATTGGAGGAGCGACCATCGTGAGACGTCGCAACAGGCGGTGGATGCTGACCCCGGTTTGCCGTTCATCGATGCCATGAAGGCGACCGTCATTCGCGATAGCCGTTGGCGTTCCGATCATGGCTGGGATATAGATCTCGACGATGGTTCGTCGAACTACGATATCTACAACAATCTTATGCTTAGTGGAGGCTTGAAGCTGAGGGAAGGATATCGCCGCCGTGCCTGGAACAACATTACAGTGAATAATGGTCTTCACGCACACGTGTGGTTTAACAACAGCAACGATCAGGTGCATTCCAATATATTCATGATGCCGCACCGGGACATACGGGTGAATTTCGGCGGGCAGACAGTCGACAGGAATCTGTTCTTCTCCAACGATCCAAATGTCATGAAATCGAAACGTGAACAAGGTTGGGATGTGAATTCGATTGTTGCAGACCCGCTTTTTGAGGACCCGGAGCGTGGCGACTTTCGGGTTAAGTCAGGTTCTCCAGCTCTGGATGTCGGTTTTTCAAATTTTCCGATGGATCAGTTCGGGGTCAAAAAGCCGAAGCTCAGGGCGATTGCCAGAACGCCTGTCATTCCACCATTAGTAATATTTGAGGACCCGTCGTCCGAGAATACGACAGATGCGGTTTGGTTGGGTGCGCAAATACACGCGCTGCAAGGTGAGGAGTATTCAGCATTCGGTGTCAGCAAAGAGGCAGGTGGAATAGCTGTGTTGGAAATCCCTGTGGGGTCGGCCGCAGCTGTTGCCCGGTTGAAGGTTGGTGACCTCATTCAGTCGGTCAACGGCAATCAGGTGTCGACGATCGCTCAGTTGTTTGGCGTACTTGAGAGACTCGGCGATGTCCCGATGAAGCTGGAGTTAGTGCGTCACGGACACCTCTTGATTATTGAACTTGAGGAACGCCTCTGAATATCAGACCCGGATCGGTACTCGTTGAGCGTCCAACCCCGGTGAGCGGAGTGAATATGATGATTGAGTTGTTCTTATGATTTCAAAAGCAATGATCGTAACTCTTGCGCTTGGATTTGCGCTTGCATCGTCCGTCGGCGCTGCGCCGATCGAGGTGTATGTTTCCGTCGCTGGTGACGATTCAGCCGACGGAAGCATATCCACTCCGCTCGCAACTATCCCCGCTGCTGTAGAAGAGGTCAGACGCCTTCGACGTTCGGGCACTACAGATCCTGCAGTGATCTCCCTCCGCGGGGGGCGCCATCAGCTTGATCAAACCCTGATCCTGGGCATTGAAGACGGTTACGCTTCACCGGCCGAGCCGGCTGATCCTGAAGATTATGGCGCCGGCCCAATTACCCGGCCTGCATTGCTTACATTCGCTGCGTATCCAGGTGAAGAGCCTGTTGTGAGTGGCGGCATTCCGGTTACCGGTTGGAAACGACCAAAAATGGCACCTGCCGAGTTGCCCTCGAGTGCAGCAGGTAAGGTCTGGGTAGCTGACATGCCCGAGACTCTGGAGAATTTCTACACTCTCTATGATGCAGAGGGACGGTTGAATCGTGCCAGAGATGATGGTTTCGCACCGACTAAACCCGGTGATAGAAGAAACCTGCATTTTCCTGAAGGGAGCTTGAGGAACTGGAAAAACATATCTGATGTAGAGATTCAGATCAGGCCATCTCGCGCCTGGGTTATTAATATGCTTCCGCTCGAATCGGTTGATGAATCGAAGGGCATAGCCAGAACAAGGGTATCAGCGACCTATGATATGTCGACGTTGCCGCCCTACCTGTTGAATATATTAGGAGACACTGCAGCCTCAGCCTGGGTCGAGAATGTTCTTGATGAACTGGATGAACCCGGGGAATGGGTGGTGAATACCAGAACTCGCAAGATCTATCTGTGGCCTTCCGATCCTGCACCCGGTGGAGCGCCGCGC
>Ga0255049_10002281_pt1 | contig 10157 bp, 9 predicted proteins | sample JV7_2_3_MG_FD_183615 | JGI IMG/M metagenome (GOLD analysis project Ga0255049, IMG submission 183615) | Seawater microbial communities from Jervis Inlet, British Columbia, Canada - JV7_2_3 | ecosystem: Environmental > Aquatic > Marine > Inlet | place: Canada: British Columbia | collected 2016-10-06
ATGCGAATAGTGGGATTTTCCTTTACGAAAAGATGCGATATCTCGCGCATGTGGGGCACACGGATCGAAAAAGCCCCGATCTCTCGACCGGGGCCCGTTCCCTCCGTGGTCCTTACCGGCAGCGGCAGCTGCCGGCGCGCCATCCGTGGCGCCATCAAATATTGGCATTTCCCGCTCGCGACTATGGCTATTCGTAACTGCTTGATGCATTAATAAACGCGTCGTTCCTGGTTATTGTTGGAAAAGCCACGAAAAATGATAGGACTGTTACAACGCGTCACGGAAGCCGCCGTCTCTGTAGATGGCGAGACAATTGGTGAAATCGGGCGCGGCCTGCTGGTGCTGGTTGCCGTACACCGGGATGACGAGGAACGTGATATCGCAAGGCTCGCCGAGCGGATCCTCACGTACCGGGTGTTCCCGGACGACGAGGACCGCATGAACCGTAGCGTGGTCGACGAGGGGCTGGATTTACTGCTGGTACCACAGTTCACGCTCGCCGCAGATACCAGGAAAGGCACACGAGCGAGCTTTACCGGGGCCGCATCACCCGCCAGGGGCCAGGATTACTTCGAGCGTCTCGTCAGTGCCTGTCGAGGCAGCCTGACCAAGGTTGAAACCGGCCGTTTTGGCGCCAATATGAAGGTAAGGCTGACAAACGACGGTCCCGTGACTTTTTGGCTCGAATCCTGAGCGGGTATTGCGCTGTGACACCGGCACGGTATTGTGCGGTCTTTGGCGCTATTATGGCCACGAAGAATGATTGCGGGGCCGGGCCCCAGGAGACTTAGAAATGTTATCAGGCATAAGCTGGCCACAATTACTGATCGTGCTGGTCATTGTGCTCGCCATTTTCGGTACCAAACGTTTTCGCTCGCTCGGGTCCGATCTCGGTAATGCCGTTAAGGGGTTTCGTTCGGCCATGAGTGATGCTGAGAAGGCGAAAGGAGAGCTCAGCGACGACTCGAGCGAAGACGCCAGCTTTGACAACACGCCGGTCGAAGAGAACCACAAAGACACATAAGTCGACCATAGACCATGTCCGGAGTCGGCTCTTCCGAACTCATTATCCTGATTTTGATTGGGCTCATCGTGCTTGGGCCCAAGCGTTTGCCGCAGATCGCCAATCAACTCGGTAGCTGGATCGGCCAGGCAAGGCGCATGACCCGGGCCATGCGGCGACAGCTCGAGGACGAGCTGAATTTCGACGACGACTTCAAGACCAAGGCTCCAAGGATCGGCCCACCTCCCACGATCGCCGGTACGCCCGACCCGGCGGATCCGGCATACGATCTCGACGAACCCGAGGCGCACGTGCCGAACGACGACGACAGTTTTTCGCCGCTGCATGATGACGACAGCGAAGACAAGAAAGACGCGTGACTGCCGACGACGATAAACAAGAAGAGAGTCTTTCCGAAGGCACGTTGCTTTCGCATCTGATAGAGCTGCGCAGCCGACTGATAAAGATTGCCGCTGCGGTCATATTGTTGTTCGCCGCATTGATACCATTTGCACAACGAATTTTTGAGGTCGTGTCCAAACCACTGGTCGAGGTTCTTCCCGGCCAGCAAATGATTGCTACTGCGGTTGCCTCACCTTTATTGACCCCCTTCAAGCTGACGTTTTTCGTTGCGCTATTCGCCGCAATGCCTGTGATTCTTTACCAGGTGTGGGCGTTCGTTGCGCCCGGCCTGTACAAGAAAGAAAAACACTTCGCGTTTCCGCTGCTTGCGTCAAGCATCTTGCTGTTCTATGCCGGCGTCGCTTTCGCCTATTTCATCGTTTTTCCGCTCGTGTTTGGTTTCTTTACGGCCATAACGCCGACCGGCGTCGAGATGATGACCGATATCTCGTCGTATCTGGATTTCATTACGACAATCGTGCTTGCCTTCGGCCTCGCCTTCGAGGTGCCCATAGCGACTGTCCTGGTCGTTTGGACCGGACTGACGACGCCCGGCAAGCTTGGTAAGGCGCGCCCCTACGTTTTTCTGTTGGCTTTTGTCGTCGGCATGTTACTGACACCGCCTGACATCATCAGCCAGACACTGCTGGCCGTTCCGGTCTATGTGCTCTACGAGCTCGGAATTATGATGTCACGTCTGTTTTCGAAGAAACCCGAAGAGGAAGACGCTGTCTCAGTAGACGAGCCGTAGGAGCGCTCCTCGGAGCGCGACTGGTTTTGCCATCGAGCAACGCACGATCGTACTTAATCTCATTCGCGCCTCGGCCGCTCTCGCACATTCATGTGCTTTGCGGCATAAGGCCGTCCTGACCAAGAGAGGCGCACCAACAAAGATCATCGCCGGTCAAGTAGCAAGTTACTGACAAAATAGTGTTTAATGCTTAGCCCGAGCTGCACGCATTCTGCGGTTCTGGCTATAGCCGGGGGAAATAATAATGAGTGACTCTGTGGCCGCCACGGCGGACGAATTCAATAACGACGACGATCTGTTTGGCCATCCAAAGGGCCTCTACGTCTGCTTCACAACCGAGCTTTGGGAGCGGTTTTCATTCTACGGAATGAAATATCTGCTGCTCCTGTACCTGACAAAGTACCACCTGTTTTCTGATGCGGCCGGCCTCGACGTGCTCGGCTCGTACGCTGGCCTCGTCTACGCGCTGCCTGTCATTGGCGGCCTGATTGCCGATCGATATCTCGGTATGCGCAAGTCCGTCCTGTTTGGCGGCATCTTGTTGTCGCTCGGCCACTTACTCATGGCTGTAGAGGGCTTCAAAGCCATCAACTACGCCGCCGGAACGGTGCTCGTCGACAGCCTGACCCTGGCAAGCGGCGAGGTGCTGGCGGCGGGCACGATTTTGTCCGAAGCGCTGACTTTCCGCGATACCGCAGCCCTGAATGTTTTCTATTTCGCGTTGGCGCTGATCGTGATGGGCGTCGGCTATCTGAAGCCGAACATCTCGACCATCGTCGGCAAGCTGTATAGCAAAGAAGATCCGCGCCGCGACTCCGGCTTCACGATCTTCTACATGGGCATCAACATCGGCTCGTTTGCAGCAACGCTGCTGTGCGGATGGCTGGGTGAGACCTTCGGCTGGAAATACGGCTTCGGTGCTGCCGGTATCGGCATGATCATTGGCCTCATCTCATTCTCTTATGGTCAGAAGTTTCTTCGTGGCCACGCGGAACCATCAGATCCGGAGCAGCTAAAGCAGAAAGTGTTCGGCCCGATTAGCCGTGAATGGTCTATCTACCTGTTGAGCCTTCCGGTGCTTGGCGTATTCTGGCTGCTTGTGCAGCACGAACCAGTTGTGTTGCTGACACAGAATGTCTTTTTGATTTGCGCGATTGTCGGCATCATTCTGTATTCGATGATTCATAAGAAAGCGGAGGGGAGCAACACCGTCGCCTATGTTTTTGCAGCCGTTGCCATGATTGTCGGTTCTTACTCAGCCGCCGCGAATCTCGGCTACCTGCCAGGTAACGAGATGGTCGTCGAGTACACGGTCTATGCGGCGATTGCGCTCATCGTCGGTTTCGTCATCTACGGATTCAAGACACACAATTCCGATGAGCTCGGCCGTACCGTCGTGTTGATGTTTCTTATTCTCACCACCGTCGTCTTCTGGGCCCTGTTCGAACAATCGGCCGGATCAATGACGCTGTTTGCGGATCGCGTAATCGACCGCGAAGTCGGTGGCGTTACGGTCACTGCCGCCCAATTCGGCTCACTGAATGCGGGCTTCATATTCCTGCTTGCCCTGCCGTTTGCATGGCTTTGGGTCTGGCTTTCCAAACGCAATCTCGAGCCATCGACTCCGGTCAAGTTCGGTATCGGCATCATCCAGGTTGGCCTTGGGTTTGGCATGCTCGTGCTTGGCGCCGAATTCCCCGATGCGGCTGGCAAGGTCGCCATGATATGGCTGGTTCTCGCTTACTTGTTGCACACCACCGGTGAGCTCTGCCTGTCGCCGGTTGGCTTGTCCGCGGTTACCAAGCTGTCGATCGGAAGGGTTGTTGGGGTCAGCATGGGAACCTGGTTCCTCGCGACAGCGCTGTCCGAAACCGTAGCCACGCGCCTGGGCAAGATGGCAGCAATTAGCACCCACGGCGGTGAGGTTGTCGACTCGGCCGGCGCCCTGGCCACGTACACGCAGCTCTTCGAGTTCCTGATGTATGTCGGAGTTGGCGTTGGTGTCTTCGTACTGCTCGTCTCACCGTTACTGCGGCGCGGCATGCACGGAGTACATTAGGCGTAACCACAAAACTGGAAGTCAAAAATGAATAACTTTACAAAATTGTTTGTGGGCAGCCTGCTCACGATTGCTCTTGCTGCGTGCTCGCAGCAGGCCACCGACGAGACAGTCGCAGTCGCACCGGCAGAAACCGCTGATGAGTTCGTCGCACGCGTCAATGAAGAGCTCAAGGAGCTTAGTCGCGAAAGCGGCGCGGCTGGCTGGGTCAGGGCGACCTACATCACCGAGGACACCGCAATACTGAGCTCGCTTGCGAGAGAGCGGCATGCGGCATGGCATAGCAAAACGGTTGATGAAGCGCTGCAATATGACGATCAGGAACTGCGCACTGAGACGCGTCGCGCTATCGACCTGCTGAAGCTCGGCACGTCATTACCGGCGCCGAAGGACGCCGCAAAACGCCGTGAGCTGACGGAAATTGCGACCGAACTTACAGGCATTTACGGCGCTGGCAAGTATTGCCGCAGCGACGGTGACTGTATTTCCGGGACAGAGCTTGAGCTCAAGATGCAGCAGGTTAGGGACTACGACGAGTTGCTCGAGCTCTGGCAAGGATGGCGCACGATTTCACCGCCCATGCGCGACAAGTTTCAGCGTTATGTCGAGCTTGCCAACGAAGGTGCAAACGATCTTGGCTACGGTGACCTCGGCGAGATGTGGCGAGCCGGTTTCGACATGAGCCCGGCAGAGTTTCAGGCGGAGACAGGCCGGCTCTGGGAGCAGGTCAAACCCCTGTATGACGAGTTGCACTGCCATGTTCGCGCCAGGCTCGGCGAAGTTTACGGCGAAGACAAGGTGCCGCAGGATGGACCGATACCGGCACATTTGCTCGGCAATATGTGGGCGCAGACGTGGGCGTCACTCTACGACATGATGGAGCCGCATCCCGGCGTCTCGGACCTCGACGTCGACACGACGCTCAAGACCAAGAATTATTCACCGCAGGAAATGGTGCGTTCTGCCGAAAACTTTTATGTGTCGCTCGGCATGCCGAGACTTCCCGACACGTTCTGGGAGCGCTCACAGTTCTCGAAGCCCGCAGACCGCGAAGTCGTCTGTCACGCCAGCGCATGGGGGCTCGATGGCGGCGATGACTTGCGCATCAAGATGTGCATCAAGCAGACCTACGATGAATTGCGCGTGATCTATCACGAGCTTGGCCACAACTACTACTTTGCTGCCTACAAAGATCAGCCGCCGCTATTCCAGGGCGGCGCTCACGGTGGTTTCCATGAGGCAATCGGCGATACCGTCGTGCTGTCGATGACGCCGCAATACCTTGCCGATGTTGGCCTTATTAACTCGGCCGAGGAAAGCGAGCAGGCGATTATTAACCGCCAGATGCAGCAAGCCCTGAGTTCAATTGCATTCCTGCCTTTTGGCAAGCTCATCGACGAGTGGCGCTGGACCGTATTCTCGGGAGACACCGCAGCGGAGGACTACAACAAGACCTGGTGGGAAATGCGGACACGCTACCAGGGCATTGCTGCCCCGGTAGCGCGCAGCGAAGCCGACTTCGATCCGGGCGCCAAGTACCATGTCGCGGCCAACGTATCGTATACGCGTTACTTCATGGCGCGGATTCTGCAGTTCCAGTTCCAGCGGGCGCTGTGTGCTACCGCCGGCCATGAGGGCGACCTGCAATCCTGTTCCGTTTTCGGCAGCAAGGAGGCCGGCGCAAAATTCCACGCCATGCTCGAAGCAGGTCAGAGTGCTCCGTGGCAGGAAACGCTGGAGAAGCTGACCGGTACGCGTGAGATGGATGCGACTGCAATCATCGATTACTTCGCGCCGCTCATGGCCTACCTTAAGGAACAGAACGAAGGGCGCAGTTGCGGTTGGTAAGATACACGATAGTAGGAGCCCGCCCTGGCGGGCGATCGCCCGCCAGGGCGGGCTCCTACAGATTCTAATCAGGGGAGCCACATGTCTGAAGAACAAGAACAAGCAAGGCCCAGCCTTGCCACGCGCATGCTCGCAACCGTCGAGCGTGTCGGTAACAAACTGCCCGATCCGGCAGTTCTGTTTATCGTGCTGTTGTTTGCCGTCTGGGTGTTGTCGTGGCTGTTCTCATACGTGACGTTCAACGTCGTTGATCCTCGCACCAGCGAACCGCTGGTCATCAATAACCTGTTGTCCGGGCACGCGATGACCGAATTCTTGTCCGTCATGGTGACTAACTTCTCGCACTTCCATCCTGTCGGTGTCGTACTCGTTGCAATGCTTGGTATTGGCGTCGCGGAACATACGGGCTTTATTACTTCAGGCCTGCGCGCACTGCTCGGAGTAACGGCCAAGTGGCTGTTGACGCCGATGGTCGTTCTCGTTGGTATCGTCAGCCACTCCGCTGTCGATGCGGGTTATGTGCTCGTCATTCCGCTCGGCGGCGTTATTTTTTACGCTGCGGGACGGCATCCACTGGCTGGCATTGCTGCCGCCTTCGCTGGCGTCTCGGGCGGCTTTTCCGCGAACTTCGTACCGTCATCGCTCGACCCATTACTACAGGGTCTGTCACAGGCGGGCGCGCAGATTCTCGATCCTGACATGGTTTTAAATCCGCTGAACAACTACTTCTTCACGACCGCGTCGTCCGTGATCATCATTGGCCTTGGCTGGTACCTGACCGAGAAGGTCGTTGAGCCGCGCCTGCAAAGCATGCAGGTTGACGGTGATCTCGACGACCTGCCAAAGATGCACGATCTCGAACCGCACGAGCGCAAAGGTCTGCGGGCCGCCGGGTACGCCTTTTTGCTGGGCGTCATCGTCATGGTCGTCACGGCGTGGCCAGCGACTTCGCCGTGGCGCGATGCGAGCGGCGACCTGACCAGCGGCGCAGCAGCGATGATGCGCTCGATCGTGTCCCTGATTTTCCTGATGTTCATCATCCCGGGCTATGTGTACGGCATTGTAGCCGGCACCGTGAAGAGCTCCAGGGATATCATCGAGGGCATGACCAAGGCAATGCACCAGATGTCCTACTACCTGGTCATCATGTTTTTCATCGCACAGTTTGTGTATGCGTTTGGCCAGTCGAACCTTGGCATCTTGCTCGCGCTGCAAGGCGCAGCCGGGCTCAAGGCGCTCGCGCTGCCATCGTTCATGACCATCGTCGGTATTGTGTTGCTAACGGCGTTCATCAACATCTTCGTTGGGTCCGCGAGTGGCAAGTGGGGCCTGCTCGCGCCGATATTCATTCCGATGCTGATGCAGCTCGGCATCTCGCCTGATTTGACGCAGGCCGCCTATCGCGTTGGTGACTCCAGCACCAATATCATCACGCCGCTGATGCCGTACTTCCCGCTAGTGGTGGTGTTTTGCCAGCGCTACGTGAAGAGCACCGGAATTGGCACGGTGACTGCGATGATGTTGCCGTACTCAATCACATTCCTGGTCGTCTGGACGATATTCCTGTTGCTGTACACGCTGGTCGGCTTGCCGCTCGGCATACAGTCGAGTTACACCTACCCGTAGGAGCGCTCCAACAGTCAATCGCCAACACAGGCGCCGGCAAAAGCCTTATCTACATCGGCGTTTTCCAGCTGGCACTCGTTATCGTACGTGACGCCATCCATTCCACACACGGGTGCGTAGATGCGCGGGCAATTTCTGCCCTGACCTTCGCACATGCCAGCGTAGTCGATACGCATGCCCCGGCGTTCCGCCTGGCAGGCATTGCTATAGGTCAGGCCGTCCGACCCACAGACGGGCACGAAGATGGTCGGGCATGGCCTTACGTCGCAGATGCCCTGCGTGAATGCCGCAATACCTGTCTTATCGGCGTGGCAGGCGTTGTCATAGGTAACGCCATCGTCACCACACACCGGCGCGAATACTTTCGGGCAATTCCTGACGTCGCATAAGCCTTTGCGTTGCACGGGCACGCGCTCAACGTCTGCTTCGCAGCGATTGATGTAGGTGCGGCCGTTCATACCGCACACCGGCTCTTCAACACCAGGGCAGCCATTCGCAGTGCAGGCGCCGAGCCCCGCTACCCGCACGCCGGTCAGGCGTGCGAAGCATTCGTTGATATAGGTGTTGCCATCGAGACCACATACCGGGTCGAATTCCTCGCTGCAGCCTGACTGACCGGCCTGGCACATGCCCTGCGTTGCGACCTCCACGCCAGCCGCCCGGGCAACACAATCGTTGCTGTAGGTGTTGCCATCAACGCCGCACACGGGTTCATACTGCATCGTGCACGCAACGGCGTTCGGCTCTGCGATGCGCGCAGTATCGTCGTTTTGGGCAAGCACCAGGTAGGTATCCAGCTCGCTCGCCATGCCGCCTGACGCGTGTGCCATGATGAATGCGCTTGCCAGAATCCGGGTTGTGTTTCTCATGGTTGCTTGCTGTGTGTAATGACAGGGGGATTAGAACCCATAATTCAGATGCGGTTCAATTGTAGTGACAACAATTCGCCAATTGTTATCAACTCGAACCCTTCTGCACGCAGTTTCGGCAACACGCGCTCGAGCACGTCGAGCGTTTCCGGAAACGGGTGACCGATAGCGACCGCGTGCCCCTGCTTGCGAGCCTTGGCCTTAAGGCGCTCGATCTCGTGTGTAATGGCCTCGGTTGAGCGCTCGTTATCGAGAAACACGTCTCTCCTCGTGGCCGCTACACCAGCTTCTGCGGCCATTTTGAGCGCAATACTCTCGTGTGTCGTGTAGCTGTCGATGAAGAACAACTCGCCTCTTTGACTTATTTCCTGCATCAACCAGCCCATGTGGCCCGGGTGTCGCGTCAACAGGCTGCCGCGGTGGCTGCTAACGCCACTTGCAAACGGTACTGTGGCAATCGCGTCGGCGAACGTGGCGCTGAAAGTCGCACGGGTCATGTCGAGCATTATCGCGCCCGGTTCGGCCGGGCCTTGATAATCAACGGCTTCGAGCGGTAAATGCAACAAAACTTCCTTGCCTTGCTCGTTCGCAATCCGGGCGAGCTTACGACCCTGCGGCGTTCCGGGCAGAACAGCAAACGCCACGGGCCCGGGAAGATCGATTGCGCGCCGGCCTGCCTGGAGTTGATAGCCGAGGTCGTCGATTATGATTGCAATGCGCGGCAATGGCTCCGCGACACTCTGTGTGGCCAATAGCGCCGCCGCGAGCAGAAAGCTGCCGCGGATCATAGTGCCTTGCTGTGCATCACCTGTTGGCGTTGGAGCCGCTCGACCGCCTCGATGAGTTGCGTATCAGCAACACGATTCACGCTGCCGCTCAGGCTGAGATCGGGGAAGCCCGGCGTGTCTTCAACGAATACATCCGGCGTGATGCCGGTTTCATGAATCGAACCACCCGACGGCGTGAAGTAGCGCGATGTCGTGAGTTTTATCGCCCGGCCTTTGGACAAAGGCATAACGGTTTGTACGAGGCCCTTGCCGAAAGTTTCCATGCCTACCACAAGCGCCCGTCCATGGTCCTGCAGCGCCCCGGCCACGATCTCGGATGCCGACGCCGAGCCCTGATTAACAAGCACAATTATTTCTGCACCGTCCAGGACGTCGCCACGATGTGCGGAGCGCCGAAAGCGCGCCTCGGCCGTGCGCCCTTCTGCTGACACGATGACCCCGGAATCCAAAAATAAATCGGAGACATCCACCGCCGCATCGAGAACGCCGCCTGGATTATTACGCAGGTCAAGCACGAGGCCATCGAGCATGCCGTCATTGTCATCCTGCATCGAATCGATCGCACGACTCAGCTCCCGCGCCGTTGTCTCACTAAACTGGTTAACCCGAACATAGCCAAAGGACGGCCTGAGCAATTCATAATGAACGCTGGCAACACGAATCACTTCGCGACGCATTTCGTGGAGTATCGTCTCCTCGTCGCGCAGCACCGTGACACTAATCTTGCTTCCTGCCCTCCCACGCATGCGGCGGATCGTTTCGTGCAGCCTTTCGGGCTCGACCGCATCGCCGTCTACCGCAACGATTTGAT
>Ga0255049_10002282_pt1 | contig 10154 bp, 8 predicted proteins | sample JV7_2_3_MG_FD_183615 | JGI IMG/M metagenome (GOLD analysis project Ga0255049, IMG submission 183615) | Seawater microbial communities from Jervis Inlet, British Columbia, Canada - JV7_2_3 | ecosystem: Environmental > Aquatic > Marine > Inlet | place: Canada: British Columbia | collected 2016-10-06
GGCCTACGGATGAGAACATTGTTCGACAAAACGCGATAGCGTTTTGGGCGTCGGAGCGGAGCGACGACGGGTCGTAGACCCGATGATCGCCCTAAGGCGATCTGAGCCAATCATGGTCGGGGTACCAAACCCTCAAAAGTTTCAACGGCTTAGAGTTTGTGAAATTTCCGAGTCGGAAGTAAATCAGAATCTGCCCCGTATTTGCCCCTTAAAATTTCAGCTCGCACGGTGATATTGGCGATCACTTCAACGTCCGCTTTTCCCGAAAGCGGTCGTTCAGAATGCTAGAAGACCACGAAAATGAAGGGCCGCTTTCGGCCAGAAGCGGCCTTTTGGAGGTGGCAGCACTTCGATCAACTATAATTCACCTTGAGGTGAATACAGTGATATTGACCCAATGACCGGAGTGCCCACTGATAGATTGATGTCTCTGGACGCGTTTCGAGGATTGTCGATTGCGGCGATGATTCTGGTCAACGATCCGGGCAGCTGGGATCATGTGTATCCTCAGCTCCTGCATGCCGAATGGGTAGGCTGGACATTCACCGACCTCATATTCCCGGCATTTCTGTTCATCGTTGGCGTTTCGATGTGGTTTTCATTTAAGAATCATGCCGGCGAGTCGCGATGGGCCATATGGCGAATGAGCCTGTTAAGAGCGATCTTGATTTTCCTGGTCGGCCTTTTCATAAGTTGGTTCCCTTTTTATAACCTGTCGAGCGACGACCTACACTTTGCTCACGTTCTTCAGAGAATCGCCGTTTCTTACGTTATTGCGGTGCTCGTCTGCACATCGTTCGGGGAAAGGATGATCGCAGTCACGGCCGCGCTCTTGCTGCTCGGGTATTGGTTGTATATCTCCCAGATCGGTGGGGCAGGAGGTTACGAGCGGGACGTATTCTTCAGCTCAGGAATTGACCACCTCACCTTTCTTAGCTGCCCGGCATCTGCCGTACCAATTATTTTCGGTTATCTGGTGGGGTCCTACATCGATCGGAGCGATTACAACCTGCGCATGTTAGGTACTCTGATTGTCGCTGGTGTCGCGATGATACTGGTCGGTCTTCTTTGGTCGCTCGAATTGCCGATAATAAAAAGCCTGCTCTGGTCGAGTAGTTACGTATTGTTCACGGTCGGCACAAGCATCGTCGCGTTCAGCGTTTGCTTCTATTTGATCGACATGAAGGGCATTAGATCGTGGGCGAAACCGTTTATCCATTTCGGGTTGAATCCGCTTTTCATTTATGTCGTATCCATCATCCTCGACAAGCTCACCTGGATTTTCAGAGTTGGCGATGGCGATTCGTCCGTGCCTGTCCACACCTGGATTTACGAAACGATTTTTCGTCCATTAGCTGGCGAGATCAATGGATCACTGATGTATGCGGTCGCGTTCGTTATCCTTCATTGGGCGATCGCGTACGGTTTGTACAGAAAACGAATATTTATGAGGGTCTGAGCTCTGACAATCCGAATGTCCGCTTTGGGTCGTTAGCGGACCCTTTGACCGATTTTAGCTGAATGTCCGCTTTTGGGGATAAAGCGGTCATTCGTCAGGCCGATTTCTGACGCTCAACCGCTAATGTCCGCTTTTCCCGATAGCGGACGTTCAGATACCCCGAGATCTACGAAAATGAAGGGCCGCTTTCGGCCAGAAGCGGACGTTGTATGTCAGCGGAAATTTAGAAACTTTCGCTGATCCGACTACTTGTCCAATTCAGCCCGCAATTTGTTGATTGTTACTACTAATCGCTCATCAAGACCTGCTAGTCCGAAGTCGATTGTGTCTGAAAGTGTAATCATTCGTTCAGCAAGGACACCTTGAAACTCGCGATTTGCAATTAAATCTGCGGAGTTCACCCTGTGGTCCTCAGGTATTTCTAATAAATTTGATGCGCAAAATTCTGGTGCCGCTGGTTTACAGGTCGCGCTGCTGATAATTTGCAGCAACAAACCTTGCTGCCCATAAAACGGCAGCAATCTTTCAAAAAACATGTTGCTATCTCTGGTAACGATTAGTTCTATGTCGCTGAACCTAACTGACCAAGCTCCCAGCTCTAACCGTAGTTCCGAATTGCTAATTATAGAAAGGTGCCCACCGGACACTGCTGACTGGAGAACCGGAGCCGAATAGTTCGACGGTGTGTTTATCCAGGCCGAATCAGCAAGCAGAGAATCTATATTTTCGACCGACTTATTGTTGGTACGAGGCACTTGCAGAAGGAGCGTCAGAACTGATTTTCGCATTTCAATGGTGGACGCCAAATCAGTTCGGGCATTTCCTCGGATGTCCTCGAATTCGTCCAGTATTGACTGAAGGATTAACCGCTGTTCATCTCGCTGCTGTCGATCCTGCCACCACGCATCGATCGAGAATGCCAATAAGATGCTGAGAATTACCGCCGACCCTTCCAGAATCAGCCAGCGAACCGACTGCCGGCTTGTTGTCCTAATCGCCATTCGAAATCTCCCAATTGGGATATCTGAATAGTATATGTCGGAAGGAGCGTTCGACGACCGCTTTGGGTTGTTAGCGGACGTTTCAGCCCATTTTAGCCTAATGTCCGATTTCGGCCACAAGCGGACATCGCCTAAGTCTTTTGACTAGCTATTCGGCGGGTGCTGGCGTTTCATTCCACATGTCAACGACATTCTTCCAATGTCCCTGTGAGTCTTTGCGCCAGACTGTAACGACCTTGTTGTGGGTTACGACCTTGTTTCCGTCCGCATCATCTCGTTCCTCGACATTTCTCTCGATCAAATAGGCCATATCGCCATTCTCAGAGATATGAGCAGAAACTGGCTCCCATCTAATTTTGTAGCCTGGAATATCGGCACCAGCTTTAACAAACTCTCTTATTGCCTGTTTTCCCTCAACGGCCGGCATTCTGGGAGGCATCACAATCGCGTCGTCTGACCAGAAATCCACTGCGGACTCAAGATCCCCAGACTCCAGAACCGTCAACCACTCTCGGCTTATCTCCATTAGAGCCTTGGCTTCCGCCTCCTCGTCCACACCCGATTCAATACAAGCGCCAAGACAAATTGCAAGGCCTGAAATCAGAAGTAATCTAAAGCCCATAAATATCTCCCTAGCCGACTGTACTGCTGATCTACCGAATCTTCGCGAACGACTGCAATAGGTCGTTAGCGGCCCTTCCGGACGATATTAGCCGAATGTCCGCTTTGGGTCGTTAGCGGACGTTTTCACCCATTCTAGCCCAATGTCCGCTTTCGGGCGGAAAGCGGACGTTCCTCGTGCCAATTTCGGGAACCTAAAGCGTAATGTCCGCTTTTCTCCAAAGCGGACGTTCGGATGGACGAAATTAGGGGATTTTGAAGGTCCGCTTTCGGCCAAAAGCGGCCACTAGCGAACGGCAAGTTCTGACCTTTGCTTGTCACCTGTACAGAATGACTTTGTTGCTTGCATCCTGCCGCGTATATGCCCACATTGAAGAAATCTGACGGGCCGCAATCGACTACTGCACATCATTTCCGGACTGTTTTGCCAACGCTGTGTCAAGCATTTCAATTAGTGCTTCGCGGTCGTAGCTGTACTTATGATCATGATTCTGTTCGACCATGCGCTCGATGGCCCGGTTGATGGTCCAATAGGCTTGCTCCTGCGTGGGAACAATCAAGTATCGCGGCTTCGGGTTGTCATCGAACAGCGCTTTCATCACCGTATCAGCCACTTCCATGGGATCGCCCTGATCGCTCTCAAAAAGACTAAGCCAGTTGATGCTTTCATCCATGGCTTCCTTGAACTGTGAGTCATCGGCCGATTGATTTTGCTCATCCATCCGCTCCAACGCGCTCTTGCCAATATTTGAACGGTAGGCTCCCGGCTCGATCAGGCTGACATGCACACCGAACGACTTCATTTCATGCGCCAGCGCATCAGCATAGGCTTCCATCGCGAATTTGGTCATGGAGTAAGGCCCCCAGGTCGCCGATGACAACGTTCCCGAAATGGAGCCGATAATACTGATGCGGCCCTTCGACTCGATGAGTAATGGAGCAAACGCCCGGGTAACACGGTATGGACCGTAAATATTTACGTTCATTTGGAAATCAAAGTCTTGTTCTTCAATTTCTATCAGTGGCTGCACTACTGCCACGCCAGCATTATTGACCAGGCCATACAGGCCGCGGCCGGCCTCCGAAATAGTTTTCACCGCCGCATCGATCTGGTCTTGGTTGTTTACGTCCAACCGCACGCCCTGGATATTTTCAATTGCAGTAAGTTCTTCCAGGTCCTTATCTTTGCGAGCGCCGGCGTAAACGAAGTATCCGTTTGCAGCCATCGTCTCCGCCATTGCGCGGCCGAGACCGGAACTGGCGCCAGTGACGAGCACCGCTTTTTGATCAGGGGACGTATCGGCAAGTGCAACTTTTTGGCCAGCCAGGACCATGATCGAGATGAGTAATACGTTGAGTATTCGGATCATGAGTTTCTCCGGTGCCGCGGTTAGTTCTACCAGAAATTCGCCACTTGGCGACGGGCCGCTTTGGGTCGTTAGCAGACCTTCCCAGCAATATTAGCTGAATGTCCGCTTCTGGGGGTAAAGCGGACGTTCAAACGCACTGAAAAAACCTATTTTGAGGTCCGCTTTCGGCCAGAAGCGGCCAATTATTGTTCAGCCTTGTTAACGGCCCTAAACGCCGCGCGAGAGATTCTTCTCAAGTAGACGGATAACTGTCTCAATTTGCAGCTCCGCTTGTCTTATTTCCGCCGCATACCGTACGGCGTTTATTTTGTTCTGCTTTGCATGGCTCATAAGCACGACATTATTGCGAAGACGAACTAGGTCTTGGGGTGTTGCGACGGGCAGGAAGACTAAGAATCTGTTTATGTAGCAATGTCTGTGTGGGTTTTGTCTCGAGCAATCTTCGGCCGTGAGATTGCCTACCTTCATCCGCCAGGGCCCTCCACTTTCAGCTATATCGTTCCAAACTGTCATCGCAGTTTGTGACAGATATTCACGATCTTCGACGGCATCTTCCAGGATATTTACGAATGTCGTAAGCGCCTCTCGCAATTCGTGGTCCCGCAAAATTCCGAGACTTCCAGAACTCGTCAGCGCGTCGATGGAACCTCGGACTGCGTCAAATGTTCTCGGATTGGCAAGCATTTGAATATGTTGCTGCACTTCGTCGGTCGACAACGCGAGTATCTCGTCTTGCCCTAATTCCATCAGCGTTGCTACCGAATGAACCGCCGTTTCATGTGCCAGAATAACGGAGGCTACCTCATCCTTATTCGTCTGAAACTCAACAAGGAGTGACTCCAGCACTTCTTTTTCGTCGATACGGTCCTTCCTCTCATCCCACCAAGCGTCTATAGCAAACGCAAGAAGGATGCTGCTAACAATCGCGGCAGCCTCTACGGACAGACGCCTCCATGGAATATTCTGGTTACTTATCATTATTGAGTGCTTCGGTTTGTGACGTCCGGTTTGGGTCGTTAGCGGACCCTTTGGACAATACTAGCCGAATGTCCGCTTCTGAGGGTAAAGCGGACGTTCGATTAGGCTAAGAAGAGAACTTTTGCAGTCCGCAAACGGCCATGAGCGGACTGTCAATCCGATACCAACCTGGGTTGTTAATTGGTACTTTTGGCATTTCTTGCGAGAATCGCTACGCTTAAGAACCATCGCAGACATTGAGGAAGACTCCTTGTCTTTGTACCAGGAACTGAAACGCCGCAATGTAATCCGTGTGGGTGCCGCCTACGTGGTGACAGCGTGGCTGCTCATTCAGGTAGCGGAAACCATATTTCCACTGTTCGGTTATGACGATGCACCGACCCGAATCGTGGTCGTAGTACTGGCAATTGGGTTCATTCCATCCCTGATCTTTGCCTGGGCCTTCGAACTCACGCCGGATGGGTTGATGAAGGACAAGGACGTCGATCCTGACCGGTCTCTAGCCCCGGACACCGACAAGAGGCTGGATCGGGTGATCATGGTCGTGCTGGCGCTGGCGCTCGGCTACTTCGCATTCGACAAGTTTGTACAGACGCCGCAACGCGAGGCCGCGCAGCGCCAGCAGCAAAATGTTGACCTGGAAGTAGCCCGCCACGTCGGTCGAACCGAGGCGCTGGTGGAATCCTATGGCGACAAATCCATCGCTGTGCTGCCTTTCGCCGACATGTCACCCGAGGGCGACCAGGCCTATTTTTCTGATGGCATTGCCGAGGAATTGCTGAATGTGCTCGCCGGGATCAATGAACTCCGGGTCATCTCCCGTTCTTCGTCGTTCGCCCTGCGGGACGACGATCTGAGCATCCCGGAGGTGGCTGAGAAGCTCAATATTGCCTACGTGCTCGAGGGATCAGTCAGGAAAGCCGGCAACCAGGTACGCATTACAGCGCAATTGATCGAGGCCCGTTCAGATACCCATCTTTGGTCGCAAACCTACGACCGCACGCTGGACAACATATTCATCATCCAGGATGAAATTGCTTCAGCCGTTGTGAATGGATTGAAAATCACGCTGCTGGACGCCATGCCCCAGCCGCGGGATGCGGAACCTGAGGTCTATTCGCTGTATCTGCAGGGCAAGTATTTCATGACTCCGCCCCGGGAAGGCAAGGAAGACATGGAAAAGGCTGTTTCAGCCTTTCAACAGGCGCTGGCCATTGACCCCGATTATGCGCCGGCCTGGGTGGGCCTCTCCTGGGTCTATGAATATCAAACCCGCTACCGCCTCCAGCCACGGGCGAAAGGCATTGCATTGTCACGCGAAGCAGCGGAAAGAGCGTTAGCCATAGATGACACCATGGCCCTGGCCTGGTCCACTTTGTCATATGTGAAAAAAAAATATGACTGGGACTGGGAAGGCGCCCAAGCCGCCATGGACAAAGCCTTACAACTCAATCCCAATATTACAGACGTATACCTGGGCTTAGGTTCTGTGGCATCCACCATTGGACAATTGGACAAGTCCATCGAATTGTTCGAGCGTGCCGTCGCGCTGGACCCGCTTGGGCTAGTGGGGTTGGCGAGCCTCGGAAGTCGTTACCTCGCACGCGGCCGTTACGACAAAGCCCTGGACGCATACCACCGGGTACTGGTGCTATACCCGGAAAACTCCTTTGCTCTGATTGGTATCGCCGAGATCTATCTGCGCCAGGGCAATCCTGAACGTGCTTTGGCGGAAATAAACAAATTGCCTTACAGTCATAGACTCAATTCCTTAAAGGCCGAAACACTTTTCATCATAGGGGAAGAAGAGGAGTCGCGGGCGCTTACCGAGGAATTTCTCAACACGCCGGCGAAGGAAAACCCGTTTCCGAAGGCTATAATTTATGCTTGGCGGGGTGAAAACGACAAAGCGTTCGAATCCCTGGAAGCAGCTTTTGAGCAACACAGTAGCGGTATGCACAACATTCTGCTTGTTGACGCCTTTCACCATCTCGAAGATGACCCGCGCTACCCGGTTTTTCTTGAAAAACTTGGCTTGCTTGAAGCCTGGAAGTCGATGCCGTCTGAATAAGGCGGGCCACCCTGACCACTAACCTGAATATCCGCTTTTGGGGGTAAAGCGGACGTTTCGGCGAGAGCAAGATTAACCTTGGCCATACGGTACGTATGTTAGTTACGGTTCATAGCGTTGCTTCTAGATTAATTTCGCAACGGCGACCCATGCCCCAGCATGTGCTGGATTCTTGCTTTGGTTTCCTGGGTCCTGGCAAGAGTCAGGAATGCTTTGCGTTCCAGAGCGCATACTTCGTTTTCAGTCACTGTCTTACCGGCATCGATGTCGCCACCGGTGACGATCATCGCGATCTGAGCGCCGGTCGTTACATCGTGGGGTGTCAGGTGGCCCTTCTCCTGAGTCTTTATCAGCCAGTCCTTCATGTCCTGCCAGACTTCCCGGCCTGGCATCTGAAGCGGCTCACGGAACGTCGGTGAGTAGCCGTCTGCAAGTTCCCGTGCTGCGTTTGTTGCTGTGTCCAGCAGGCGATCCCTGTTCATGACGTATTCGTCAGTACCTTTCCGGAACATCGCCAGCGGTTCCGCCTCGACCGGTGAACTTGCGGTCTTGCCATAGCCGATATTCATAAAGGCCTGCCATGCGGCTTTGTTGATATCCCCTAATCGCTCGTACCAGCGATAAAGTATTTCCTTTACGCCGCCACCGCCCGGCACCACACCAACCAGCGTTTCCACCAATCCGGTTACCGAGTTTGCGTGAAAAATAACCTTGTCCGAATGCAGAACGACTTCGAAACCACCACCCAGGGATAGACCGGATGGTGCAGCGACGACGGGGATCGGCGCGTGTTTCATCGCTAACACTGTTTGTTGAAAATGATCGAGGAAAGAATCGAGCCCGTCCAGGTCCTCGCTCGTAATGAAACTCAACACGCTTTCGAGATTGACGCCGCAGGAAAAATGCTGGGCATCGTTGTGGATGATGAGTCCTTTGAAGTTTCCTGTCGCATGTTCGATAGCTTCTGCAAGCAGATGCATGGATTCTGCGTCGAGCGTGTTTGCCTTGCTGTGAAACTCCACCAGTCCAAGGTCTCGGGGCAGGGCGAAATAGCTGGCTTTTTCGTTTTCAATCAAGGGCTTGAGTATGCGCCGTTGTTCGTTTAGACGGATGATTCCCTTGCCGCGCTGCAACTCCTGGTAACTGCCGTCTGCGCACAGGTATTCGAGGACGGCGTTTTGTACTCGATAAAATGACTTACCTTCGGCGGAGGCGAGGAACGCCGGAATATCCCGCTCTTCGTTTCGCAGACGATCGATGAACCGATCTGTACCGATCGCGTCAATCATCTCGAACGGCCCCTGCAGCCAGTTGTAGCCGAGTTTCATGGCATCATCGACCGCGACGAGAGACTCATTCACGTCCGGTATTAATTGGGCGGCATAACAAAGCGTGTTGGACAAAATCTCCCAGGCGTACTGGCCATACTTGTCGTCTTGCTCGAGCAGAAGCGTAAAATCCCCGGCCAGTTCGGCGTCGATTGATACTTTCGGTTTGGCTCCGTCGAAGTCGCGGTAAGTGAAGCTGTCGAAGTCCAGTGTTTGTTTGCTCTTTGCGTCAATCGGATCTTTCAGCCGGTAGAAACCGCCTTTCGTTCCTTTGTTGCCGAGGTGTCCTTCATCGATCATCCGCTTCATCAATGGTAATTCTGCGGAGACCGCGTGAAAATTGTCGCTCTCGGGAAGTATGGATACCAGGCTCCTGGCAACATCGCTCATCAGGTCGATGCCGATCAGATCGTAAAGGCCGAAGACGCCTGTTTTCGGAACGCCCATCGGCCGTCCGAAGATGGCATCCGCTTCCTCGGGATTGAGTCCCAGTCGGAATGCACTATACAGGGCCGTTTGGATAGCAAACACGCCGACGCGGTTGCCGAGAAAGCCGGGCGTGTCGTTGCATACGACGATTCCCTTGCCCATGCGCGATTCATTGAATTGTTCCAGGCAGTCGACGACCCCCTGTCGTGTGTTTTCGCCCCGCACGATTTCCAGAAGCCGCATGAAGCGCACCGGGTTGAAGAAATGCGTGATGGCGAATTCGGCCTGGAAGTCCTCTGGCATGTCGTCGACGAGCATAGCAATGGGGATCGTGGACGTATTCGATGAAACGATCGATCCCGGTTTGCGGTGCTCGTCGATCTGTTTGTAGAGACCCTTCTTAATATCGAGTCGTTCGACAACGGCTTCTGCGATCCAGTCGGCGTCTGATATTCGGTGCAGATCGTCCTCGATATTGCCGATGCTTATTCTCTTGACGTAGTCCTCGTGCAGGAGGCCCGCCTGATTTTTGTCGAGCAATCGTTCGAGCGCTCGTTCGCAGATGGCATTGGGGCTGTCGCCTTCGGCCTTAATGTCGAGTAGCAGAACCTCGACACCGGCATTGGCGAGTTGACCGGCGATCCCGAGTCCCATGGTTCCTGCGCCAATCACGGCGGCTCGATTGATCTCATACATAGGGAGTGATTTCTACGTTGCAGGGTTGTTGGCGAAGATGAATGTCTTCAACAGAAGCCGACATCTATCGGGTGCTTCCTGCGGAATCATGTGGCCGCTATCGGGAAACGTGTGCACTTCCGGATCATTCAGATGCTCGATTAGCACGCTGGTGGCCTTCGCCGGCGCCATGCGGTCCTTTCCAGCAATCAGGACCTGAAC
>Ga0255049_10002283_pt1 | contig 10153 bp, 9 predicted proteins | sample JV7_2_3_MG_FD_183615 | JGI IMG/M metagenome (GOLD analysis project Ga0255049, IMG submission 183615) | Seawater microbial communities from Jervis Inlet, British Columbia, Canada - JV7_2_3 | ecosystem: Environmental > Aquatic > Marine > Inlet | place: Canada: British Columbia | collected 2016-10-06
CGTTGTTTCTCGGTGAAAAAATTTCCGCGCGCGGCTGGCTGGCGATCGTGACAGGGTTCGTCGGCACCCTGCTGATCCTGCAGCCGCAAGCCGATGATTTCAACGCCTGGGCGACGCTGCCGCTGGTATCGGCAGTGCTATATGCCGGCGCGATGATTCTGACGCGCAGCAAGTGCCGCCATGAAAAACCGGCGGTGTTGTCGCTGTGGCTGAACCTCGCCTTCGTTGTGACCGGCTCGATTGCGTTGCTGGGCTTGAAACTGTGGAGCCCGGATGCCGGACTCGTCGCCTGGAACCCCTTCCTGTTCGGTCCGTGGACACCGATGTGGCTGGAGGAATGGCGCACCATGGGGATACTCGCGGTCGCCATCATGGCCGGCAGTATCGGCGCCGCATTCGCCTACCAAAAAGGGCCGGCGTCGACGGTCGCGATCTTCGATTTCAGCTACGTCGGCTTCGCCGCGATCTGGGGCTTCGTAATCTTCGCCGAGACGCCCGCAATGCCGGTATCGATCGGCATACTCCTGATCGTGGCGGCCGGCATGATCGCGGCGCGGCAGAAAACCCAGGGAAGCCGTCATTGCGAGGAGCGCTAGCGACGCGGCAATCTCCTGGAGATTGACTCCAGGCCAGGGAGATTGCTTCGCTACGCTCGCAAAGACGCCTGTATTTCGCGGGGACAGTATACCTCAGGAGTCAGTCGAAGCCGACGGATCCTCGAGCCTGGCGGTTTTGGGCTCGCCTTTCGGCCAGGCGCCGAAAGGATAGGGTTGGTAGTTGCTGTTAAAGTTCATGTACTGCAGTATCTGGTAGATATAGGTACTCAACCCCTGCCCCAGCTTGCGCAGGCGATCATTGGTATCGCCGCTAAACAGCTTGAGCAGAAACTGAAAGATAATTATCGCGAACAGCACGATCTCGGCGATAGTGTAGAAAAAGGCATAGATCAACATGTACAGGCCACGCATCCAGGTGGACTGGCTCTTCAGGTTTTCCTTGACGTCATTGCTCATGGTCGCTTGCTCCTCAAAACGGGTTGGTGTCAATATACTCCGCCAGGTTCGAAAATCTAGCACTCATATCGAAAAACGAATTGACCTGGCTCAACGGTGACGTCCAGGTAACAAGCATAATATCCTATTCTGCAGATTCTTTGTTCAGGACAGGTAAATATCGGGCTGTCACACTGATAGTATTGCGGCATTGGGACGACCCGATTTCGCATCATTTTAGCAGGGCGCAATGGAGACAAGACCGGCAATGCCGACACCAGGATTCAAATCGATAACAAGTGTTTTTAACCGCCTGTTAATACTGCTGGCGCTATCGACAGGGCCGGCATCGGGCATCGCGCTGGCGACCGACGCCCCGCAACCACGCGACCTGATTCGCGCCGCCATGGAACACTGGCGCGGGCTAACCTCGTATTCCGAAATGACCATGACCATACACCGCGAGGACTGGCAGCGCAGCTTTTCGATGCAGGCCTGGACCGAGGGCGACAAGCTATCACTGGTTCGCGTAACCGAACCCAGGCGCGACGCCGGCAATGGCACATTGATCCAGGATCAGAACATGTGGACCTACTCACCCAAGATCAACCGCATCCTCAGGGTACCCCCATCGATGATGAACCAGAGCTGGATGGGCAGTGATTTTTCCAACAAGGACATCAGCAAGTCGACCGACATCATCGATCAATACGACCATCGGCTGATCAGCACCGAAACCCGGGACGATCACCTTGTTTATACCATCGAGTCGATCCCGCACGAGGACGCGGCAGTCGTCTGGGGTCGGGAAATCCTTGTCATTCGCGATGATTACGTCATGCTGCGCCACGAATTTCGCGATCAGGATGACGTCCTGGTGAAGGAAATGAATGCCACCGAAATTGCACTCATGGATGGCCGCTACATCGCTTCGCGCATGCGCATGTACAAGCTCGAAACGGAACAGGAATGGACCGAAATGAGCGTCGAAGCCATCGACTTCGACATCGAATTGTCGGCTAGTTTGTTCACTCTCTCCAACCTCAGGAACCCGCGCCAGTGAAGAGCGTCGTACTGCGCATGGCCTGGCGCAACCTGTGGCGGCACGGGCGCCGCACCTGGCTCACGGTCGGCGCCATGATCTTTTCCAACAGCCTGCTGGTGTTTTCGATTTCGCTGCAATTCGGCAGCTACGACATGATGATCGATAACAGCCTGCAAACCTTCTCCGGACATATCCAGTTGCAACACCCCGCCTACCTGGATCAGCCGAAGATGCGTTACACCCTGGCGGACATCGCCGACAATGCGCAACAGCTGCGTGACGAACTTGGGCTGGAGACCATCAGCGCGCGTGCTTCCGGGTTTGCGCTCGCCTCCAGCAACGAACGTAGCCACGGCATCCAGCTGCTCGGGGTCGACGCGGATCACGAGCCACTGGTATCCACTTTCCCCGGCCTGGTGAACGAGGGGCGTTACCTGCAGTCCGGTGCACGCGAGGAAATTGTGATTGGATCGATCCTGGCGCGCAACCTCAGGGTTGGGATCGGCGATGAGCTCAGTTTTCTCGGCAGCGGCCTTGACGACTCGTTTGCGGCGGGTGTGGTAACGGTAGTCGGCATCTTCGAGTCGGGTATCGCCGATCTCGATCGTATAATGGCGCAGGTCAACCTGGGTTACTTCCAGGACAGCTTCGCGATGCAGCAAGCGGGGCACAGCATCGCCATCCGCGCCGCGCACATCGACGATGTCGAGCAACTGATGGCGCGTATCTCGGCCGGGCTCGACGACCCCACCAGGGTCGTGGCGCGCGACTGGAACGAATTGCAGCCGGGCCTGCGCCAGGCCATACAGGCGGACATGACCAGCGCCTGGTTCATGTACATCGTGCTCATCGTGCTGGTCGCATTCAGCGTCCTCAACACACAGCTGATGTCGGTGCTGGAACGCACCCGCGAGTTTGGCACGATGATGGCGCTGGGGCTGAAACCGGTGCGCCTGGCGCGCCTGGTGATGCTCGAAACCGGCATGATGACGGCGCTGGGACTGCTGCTCGGCATCGCCCTGGGCGGTCTCATCACGGCGTACCTGGGCGTGGTTGGATTCTCTTATCCCGGCATGGCGGAAATGGCGGTCAAATTCAACCTGCCGGAGCGCATGTATCCCGTGATTTCGCCGCTCTCGCTTATCCTCGGACCGGCCATCGTCGCGCTCGGCAGCCTGCTGGCGGCTATCTACCCCGCGCTGCGCCTGAACCTGCTGCAGCCGATCGAAGCGATGCGAGCGGTTTGACATGGCGGCGCACAAACTCCATTTCAGCGTACTGTTAACCCTTTCATGGCGTAACCTGTGGCGCAATCATCGGCGCACCGGCATCATGCTCGGTGCGATTGCGGTCGGGGTATGGGCGATGATTTTCATGACCGCATTGATGCGCGGCATGGTCGATGACATGCTCAGCCAGGGTATTCGCAACCTGCCGGGGCATATCCAGATTCAACACCCCGATTTTCTCGACGACCCGAGCGTAGCCAACAGCATCGCTGTACCCGGGGCCGAATTCGAAGCGCTGCTGCAGCGCCTCGAAAGCAAACGCTGGACGACCCGGATCAGGGTGCCGGCAGTCATCGCCAGCGAACGCGAAACGCGCGGTATCAACCTGATCGGCATCGAACCCGCCGCCGAGGACGATGTCAGTGGTCTGCCGGCGCTGTTGAGCGAGGGTCGGTTTTTCGAATCGCCACTCGACGGCGGCGTCATCATTTGCGCCAAACTGGCCGAACGCCTGGAAACGCGGCTCGGCAAGCGCGTCGTCGTCATGAGCCAGGATCCGGATAACAACATCCGCGAGCGTGGTTTCAGAATCGTCGGTATCTACCGCGCCAGGCTGCCCGGTCTTGAAGAGTTCAATGTCTACGCCGCGCGCGATACCATGCAGCGGTTGCTGCGTATCGAGGGTCGGGTCTCGCAAATCATCGTCGTCGGTGAAGACTACCGCGAAATCGAGCCGCTCTATCGACAGCTTCGCCAACAGGCGCCGCCCGGCCTGCAGGTTCGCGCCTGGTACGAGATCGACACCTACCTCGCCGCGATGTTCAACATGATGGATGGCTTCGTACTGGTCTGGGTAATCATCATTTTCCTGGCGCTCTCCTTCGGCCTGGTAAACACGCTGGTGATGGCGATATTCGAACGCGTGCGTGAAATCGGCCTGATCCAGGCGCTCGGCATGCGCCCGGCGCTGATCCTGTACCAGATACTGATGGAATCCACGCTGCTGCTGCTGATCGGCCTCGGTCTCGGTAACGGGCTGGCGCTGGCGACGATAATACCGCTGCAGGACGGTCTCGACATTTCAGTCGTCGCCGAGGGTATGGCGATGATGGGTGCGAGTAGCATGCTGTACCCGAAGCTGACTGCTTCCGATCTGTTGCTCGCCAACTCGGTCGTCATCCTGCTTGGCGTACTGACCAGCATTTTACCGGCCTGGCGCGCCGCCAAACTGGACCCGGTGCGGGCACTGAATTCCACCTGACGAGACGATATGAGCGCAATACACTGCCACCAACTCTGTAAAACCTTCCACCAGGGTGACGAAATCATAACCGGCCTCGATCACGTCGATATCACCATTGAAACCGGCGAATTCGTATGCCTGTCAGGGCCTTCCGGGTCCGGCAAAACGACCCTGCTGAACGCTATCGGCGGACTCGATACGCCCGACAGCGGCGAGATTCGAATGGGCGATTTGCGCATCGACCAACTCGAACGCGGTGCGCTCGCCGATATGCGCCTGCACCACATCGGTTTCGTTTTCCAGGCTTACAACCTGATTCCGGTGCTGAGCGCGCGCGAAAACGTCGAATTCGTGATGCAGGTACAGGGAGTGGCGGCCGCGGAACGTGCACGCAAAGCGCGCGCGATTCTCACCGAGGTCGGGCTCGAAGGCCTGGAGGACCGCCGCCCGGCACAGCTATCCGGAGGTCAGCAACAACGCGTCGCGGTTGCGCGCGCCATCGTTTCGCAGCCCGACCTGGTGCTGGCCGACGAGCCCACCGCTAACCTCGACAGCGTCGCCGCGTCACACCTGATGGGATTGTTTGCCAGTCTCAATGAAAACCACGGGATCACCTTTGTCATAGCCACCCACGACAAACGCGTGATGGCCTACGCACGGCGCCTGGTAAAGATGCAGGATGGGAAAATCATCAGCGATGAAGCGCAGTAATCTCATCCCGGCGAAAACGGCAATACTATTGTTGTTCATCGCCAGCGGCACCGCGCAGGCCTACGAATTGGGCGGACACCTCAAATCCCGGGTAACGGCCGTCGACATCCCCTCCGACAGCGCACTGCAAGAATTCAGTGACGATCCGGCAACTGACATCGGTTTCGATCTGCGCCTCAATTTCTCGGGCGGCGCGGATAACTGGAGCTGGCAAGGTGACTACCAGTTACTCGCAATACAGGGCGATCAAACCGAACTGTTACAACAGGACTCGATCCCAGGATTCGGCGGCGCGCCAGTGGTGGACGATGATCATCGCGTGCTCGACCTGTCGAGCCGCATCATCGATCGCGACAATCGCGTCGTCGCAAACCGGCTAGACCGTTTTTACCTCGGCCATACCACCGACAAAACAGTATTCAAGATTGGCCGCCAGGCTGTGTCCTGGGGTAACGGCCTGATTTATAACCCGGTCGACTTTTTTAACCCCTTCGACCCTGCCGCGATCGACACCGAGTACAAAACCGGTGACGACATGCTGTATGCGCAGTACCTGCTGGATAACGGTGACGATGTGCAGGCCGTCTGGGTCGGACGGCGCGACAATGACGGTGATGTCACCAGCGATGTCAGCAGCCTCGCGCTCAAGTACCACATCTTTTCCGGGTCCAGCGAGCTCGACCTGCTCGTCGCCGATCATTTCGATGCGCGCATCGGCGCCATCGGCGGCAGTGTCGATATCGCGGGCGCGATCTGGCGTGGCGACCTCATGCTCACGGATGAGGATGGCGAGCAGTTCACCAGCGCGGTGCTGAGCTGGTCGTACGCGCTGCTCGCCTGGGACCGCAACCTGAGCACGACCATCGAGTACTTTCACAATGGCTTCGGCATCGACGACGGCAACTACGACCCGCTCGCGCTCGCCGCCAACCCTGAGTTGGTAGAACGCATCGCGCGCGGCGAACTGTTCACACTTGCGCAAAACTACCTGGCGGCCGCGGCGACCATCGAGCTGACGCCGCTATGGCTACTCACCACCAGCGTTTTCAGAAATCTCGACGACGACTCGATGCTATTGCAGATATTCAGCCGCCACGACCTGCAACAGGACCTGCAGCTATTATTGGCGCTGAACCTGCCGTATGGCGATGACGGTAGCGAGTTTGGTGGTATCGATTCGGGCGTTTCCGAGGATCCGCTGTCCGTCGGGACCTCGCTCTTCGCGCAACTCGCCTGGTATTTCTGAAACGGCGTCCGTGAAAGCGGATACGGGTAGCGCATTAACTCAAGGCGATTCGTGGACTGGCGTTTGCACAGCGACATAGCCAAACCTGGGCATTTTTCCTCTGGCTTACCGACGAACGGTTGAAATTCAGCTACCAATGGTCATATGGCCGCCAGAATTGCGACTATGCTTTGATTCACTGCCCCACACCTGTGAAGTGCGTCACACTCTTTTTCGAAGCCAGACGCCCAAAAACAGGCTTTCGAGTCAGGAAGCAAGACAGGACTCAGGGATGACAAACGAGGAAGACAGACAAAATGCTCGCCACAAAACTCGAAATCGTAGGCGCAAAAGGCGCCAGAAATCCAGCCCAGAACCCGGTCTATAACTCGGTCAAACGGTTTTCCCTGGAAGGTCTCAGTGACCTCATCCGGGTGTTGATGGAAAGTGTCGATGACGCCCTGTTCGAACTCTCGGACAAGGTCGACAACGACAAGGAACGCAACATGTATTTCGAAGCAATGCGCGAAATCAGGTTGAAGCGTGATGGCATGAAACAGCATTTCGATCACGAAATGCAGCAGTGTTTCGATCGCGTTACAGGCGCCGCGCGCGCCTCCGCAAACGACCATGACGACGAAGATGAGTTGACGCTTATCGAACTCGACGACGTTGAAGACAACATCGCGATCGACAACATGATTTCACGCGCGCGGCCGCATTTCGAAGACGAACTGTTCGCGGTGACCGAGCGACTCAAGCTGGTGTTGAAACGCAAGGAACTGGAACAGGACGAAAATCCGCTCGACCCCAGGGCCATCTGCGACAGTTTTCACAGCGCCTCGGAACTGCTGGATACCGACATCCAGGCCAAACTGATCTTTTACAAACTGTTTGAGCGCTACGTCATCAATAACCTGGGCCACTTTTACAAGGAAGTGAATCAACTATTTGTCGAGAAAGGCGTGTTACCGGGTTTCAAGGCCGACCAGGAGCGCATGAAACAGACGACTCGTTTCATGGCCAATCGCATTAAAAACGATTCCGCTCAGGCACTCCCCGCGGGAATAGCCGGCATTGCCGCAAGCGCCGATGGTAACCTGTTCGCAGCCTTGCAACAGGCAGTCCCAGGTGCAGGCGGCGTGGGAAGTGGTGTTGCTGGTCTCACGGGCGATACCGGCGGGCAGGCTCTGCCCCCTATAGCGGCCGCGGACTTTGTCAGGGCATTGTCCGGCCTGCAAAACAACAGTTTGACGAATCAGCCATTGGACCAGCTCGATCCGCAAAACCTGCGCTCCGCCACGCAACAGCAGCTGATCGACTTCAGGCAGGAAAACGGGCACCGCTTCAACGGCACCGACAATCAAACCATCGACGTGGTATCGATGTTGTTCGATTTCTTTTTTGACGACAAGGCATTGCCGACGCCGATCAAGGTACTGATCGGCCGCTTGCAAATTCCCATGCTCAAGGTCGCCATCATCGACAAGGATTTTTTCAATCAGAAGAAGCACCCCGCGCGCAAGCTGCTCGATAGCATTTCGCGCGCTTCGCTGGGCTGGAGCGACAACAATGGCGACCAGCAGGCACTCATCGACAAGGCTGAAGAAATCGTCAATTTCCTGATCAACGAGTTCGACGATGATATCGGCGTATTTGAAGAAGCCCTCATCAATTTCGAAAACTTTGTCAGCGAGGAAAGCCAGGAATCGGATAAAGCAGTACAGGCGCTGCAACAGCAGGAACAGCAAAAAGACCTGCAGATTCAGGCGGCCCAGGATGCCGCCGCTCATGTGATCGACAAGCTCACCAGGAATCGGAACCTGAGTTTCGAGGTAACCGATTTTCTCGAAACCACCTGGACTTCGGTACTGTTCAACGCCTACCTGTCACTGGGCGAATCGTCGAATCACTGGCGCAACCTGAAACGGATCTCGACCACCTTCGTGTGGACGCTGATCCCCAAGTTCCGAGAAGACGAGCGCGTCAAGATTATCAAGACTATCCCGGCATTGCTGCGAGCACTGTCAAAAGGCATGGAACTGGTCAATATCAGTACTGAGGTGCAAAACCGTATCTACCAGATGCTCGCCAAAGAGCACGCCAGGGCCGTCAAGCAGACTTCGAAAAACATCGTCACGCGCGTCGATGACCAGACGGTATGGCCGGAAGATGGCGGCGCCGCGGCGTTCGCCCGGGCGCAGGGAATCGATCCCGCCGAGGTGATCGACCTGGAATTCACCACGGACGCTAGCGGCGAGGTTCAAGTCGTCGAAAACGAGGAAGACGACGATTCGATTACCATCATTTCGGCCGCATCGACCAGTGACGTCATCGATGATCTCAACCAGTTCACCTCGGGTGTCAAAGAGGGAGAGATCAAGGTCAAAGAGGAAATCGTACTGTCTTCCGATACGGACGACTTTCATGAGCTGGTCGACGAATCCGAAAACTACCTCGAACAGGCGCTGGCGGTCGAAATCGGCAACTGGGTCGAATTCGTGGAATCAGAGTCAAAAATCCTGATCGCAAGGCTGTCCTGGAAGAGCAACGTCACCGGCAACCTGGTTTTCGTCAATCGCCAGGGGAAAAAGGTGCGTAACCTAACGATTAGCGGCCTCGCCATGGAATTACGCGCCGGCCGCGTCAAAAACGTCCAATCGTCCTCGGTGTTCGACCGCGCAATCTACACCATCATGTCAAAGGAGCGACACTAGCCCTGGAAAGGTTCTCGCGAAGGCGCGGAGACCGCGGGGTCCGCGGAGGGTGTTTTACACGGTGGACGTCACGGATTTCTCTTTGCAAATTTCACAGATCCCCTGAATTTCTCAGCGCACTCTGCCCCTCTGCGCCTCTGCGAGAACCTTTTGATCAGCCCTGCCCATCGAAACTGGCTGGCTTCGGTGGTATAAAATATCTTGTTACCACTATAAGAATATTCCTTTCGAACAGGCTGGATTACTGCTCCCCAATCGCGTATTTTGAGTGCCCCGTAATTCCGCAAACCTGGCAGCCCGAGAGATAACCGCTATGAGCTACACCATTGACCGCCTGATCGAAACTTCCGACCTCGAAGAAGTCGATCGCAGAACCCGCGCGGCGCTGGCCTCGCACGGCTTCGGTGTCCTCACCGAAATTGATGTGCAGGCGACCATGAAAAAGAAAATCGATGTTGACATGGATGCCTATCGCATTCTCGGCGCCTGCAACCCGCAGATGGCGTACCAGGCCATCGGCATGGAGCCGCGCGTCGGCGCGATGCTCCCCTGTAACGTGATCCTGCGCCAAGTCGAAGGCGGCATCGAGGTCAGCGCAATCGATCCCGTCGCCTCGATGCAGGGTATCGATAACGATCAACTGCACTCAGTTGCCGGCCAGGTGCGTGACATGATGAGCGCGATCGTCGAGGAAATCTGAACGCGCCCTTAACCGGATTGATTCCCAGGGAGGTTCTCGCCTCGGCGAGAACCTTTTTGATCAACCCTCCGATCACCTGGAGAGTGCCGATTCCTGTGAGATATGCAGGTTAGTCCGGCGCGTGGCGAGCGATCTCCGCGACAGCGTTCACCAGGGCTTCCAGTTCCGGGTCCTGGTTGTAGTAGTGCACCGAGCTGCGCACCATGTCCGGCAACTCGCGTCGGGTCGCATCGATCAGGGTACTGCTCGGTGTGGTCATGCTGACGTTGATGCCAAGCTGCCGTAACCTGG
>Ga0255049_10002284_pt1 | contig 10146 bp, 12 predicted proteins | sample JV7_2_3_MG_FD_183615 | JGI IMG/M metagenome (GOLD analysis project Ga0255049, IMG submission 183615) | Seawater microbial communities from Jervis Inlet, British Columbia, Canada - JV7_2_3 | ecosystem: Environmental > Aquatic > Marine > Inlet | place: Canada: British Columbia | collected 2016-10-06
CGAGCGAGTGCGTGTTGATGATTCCAAAGTGGCCCTGATCGGTCTCGATAACGGCGCCAACGTACACACCGCATTCGCGGCATAGCAGAAAGTCGGCCGTGCGCATCGCAAACCGATAGCGTTGCAGGTTATCTGGATTTGCCGCCGTGAATTCGAGTGTGCCGGCAGGATCCGAGGTACTCAGTGCATCGTGCGCTCGGCAAAACGCACACTGGCAGGCACGGATTGACCAGTCTGCCGGCGCGACGGCTGTTTCGTACTTGTAGCCGATCGAGCCGCAGAAACAGGTCCCCGCAAAGGAGCTCACGAAGCAGAAGCCTCGTTCGCGTGGCCGGGTATTCGCTTACTCAGCCCGACCGCAAGTACCGCGGGACCGACGGCGGCAGCTATATGTTTGAGTGCGTGACCGCTCATGACCTGCGTTCCCTCAAAGACACCGACATCGAATTGCTCGAGCAGTTTGGCGATGACGTAAAACGCTATCATCAGCCAAATATAGCGACCAATATCGTTTTCACCTTTGTTCATAACAAGAATGGCCGGAACGACCAGCATGGGTAAAAACTGCACAATCGCATAGGGGCGCAGGTCACCGGCACCAATCGATTCAGTCCACTGCCAGTAGAGTACCGAGCCGACACCAATGAGCAGAAATATCGGCAAGCAGCGATTTGCGGTCACTTTTGAGCCGTATTCGCCGATGACCGCGGCAAACAGGCCCGAGAAAGCGATGGTCATGGGCAGGCGATCCCAGAAAAGTGTGCCGTCACCGGGTTCATAGTGAAAATAACTCGAACCGAACGCCGTCAGAAATACGCCCGTGAAAAAGACCAGGTAGGCGTTTCTTAACTCGAAGCTATCGAGTGATTTCGCCAGCGACAAAACGAGAAGAAAACCCCAGATGCCGATGAACATGAAGGGTAGATTCGACAGGACGTTCCAGAAGTTCGGCACCGACAAGATTGTTCGAGAATCAGCGAAGAGATAATAGTTTGGGTCCTGCGGATACGGGCTTGTGAACAGGAACAGTGCGCCAATTAGTGCAAACCCCACCAACCACATAATCCATTTGCTCATCGATTTTTGCATCGCGATGCCTTAGCTTCTAACACAGTCGGTTCTTGTTAACGGAAAATCGACGTGGGCCTCGCCATCGGATGTAACGCCCTCAATGCGACCTTGCAAGTGATCACTGTCGACCATCCGATATATTATGCGTTGCGGAAAATCGTGATCCGGGTTTTCGAAAATCACGATCTTGTCGCCTAGCTGTTTCAAGCCGAATTCCGCGGTCTCCTGACCGGACGGTGATGCAATGAAAACCAGGCCGTCATCGGTCGTGACGATACGCGTGAATTCGTATGCGACCATGCGTCCGCCGCGTACAACGCGCGCCATACCAAGCATGGAACCGCCGGCCGGCGCCATCCATTGTTCTCCGTTGCCAGGCTCGGCACCATCCGACACCCAGCAGCCCGTGAGCCAGGCCAGGTCGTCGATCGCGGGTAGTGAATCGTCGCCGCTAGCCGCGCCAGCCAGTAGCAAGGTCAGCAATAAAATTAGTGGTTTCATAACATCATCCTGCGCCGTTAAGCGCTACGTCGTGTGCTCTTGCTCAGCTCCGGCATGTTCACTGATCTGTTTCTCCACCCGCCGGTCCGTAAAATACAACCCACGCGCCAAAATCGTCCGTGAACTCCCGAAAGCGATGTTCGACGCCGGCCGGCACAAACAGGATATCGCCGGGTCCGAAGTCCTGTTCAGTGTCGCCCAATACAAATTTTCCTCTGCCGGAATGGACGACATACACCTCATCCTGGTCATGCGGCGTCTGCGGGTCTGTGCCGGACGGCGCGTAAAAACCTATTTCGAGCGTGCCATGCTCAAGCAGGACAGCGTAGCGTTCGTCGCCGGATGCGGCTACGGCCTGCAATGCCGTTTCGACCGTCATTCGATTGTCCACTTTTGGCTCCGATGCATTTTCGCGACAATCGTCCACGTTACTGCAACGGCCGTAGGCGGGCAATAAGAGGCTGTGCGCAAGCGTCCCTGTTCGGTTTAGAATATGCCGATGTCGTTTTTCCGAAATCTGCGCGGGGTGATCATATTTTCCGGCCTGACGATCAACACGATTTTCTGGTTCATTCCCATTATTGTTCTTGCGCTGGTCAAGCTGATACTGCCCGTTCCGCCGCTGCGGAAATCCATTACGCGTCTGCTGATGTGGTTTGGAGAAAGCTGGGTTAGCCTGAACCGCTACATCCTGGCCGGCGGCGGCTCAATGCAGTGGCAGGCGACCGGAACTGAATCGCTTGGAAGCGATGGCTGGTATCTGGTTATAGCGAATCACCAGACCTGGGTTGACATCCCCATCCTGCAAATCATATTGAACGGTCGGGTTCCTTTCCTGAAATTCTTTATCAAGCAGGAGCTGATCTGGTTCCCGTTTCTCGGCCTGGCCTGGTGGGCGATGGATATGCCTTTTATGAAGCGGTACGCACCGTCTTACCTGGCGAAGCACCCGGAGAAAAAGGGCAAGGACCTCGAGGCGACGCGAAAAGCCTGCGAGAAATTCAAGGATGCGCCAACCGCTGTCATTAATTTTGTCGAAGGAACGCGATTTAGTGAGGAAAAGCGTCAGTCGCGGCAGTCGCCTTACGGCAATTTGCTCGCGCCGCGGGCCGGTGGCATAGCGATTGCCTTGTCTTCAATGGGTGAGTTGTTTGACGCGGTTCTGGATGTGACGCTTTTCTATCCGGATGGCATCCCCAAATTTTGGGACCTGTGTTGCGGCGATACTGTGCGCGTGATGGCGGAAGTGCAGGTTCGCGCCTGTGACGAAGCACTGGTGGGCGGCGACTACCAAAGCGATCGTGCCTATCGCCGCGACGTGCATCGCTGGCTTTCCGGAATCTGGCAGGAAAAAGACCAGCGTCTTGACGCCTTGCACGGCGACTCGCAATCGGGTGCCCGTGTGGCGTAGACTGAGCTTTCTCTAATTCGCGCGGAGCACACGATGTCCCACAGCCGGTCCTACGACACCGTCGCATTCGACGTTCGTGAAAACACGACCATGCTGTTTTTCGCCAGCACGTCTGACGAAGGGGACATTACTGACTATCTTTTGTTGATGCGGACCGTTGAAGACGACTTCGATGAGTCACTGTACATCGAAATCAACGAAGATCAGTTTGGCGGCCACAATCTGCTGAGTGAAGCACGATTGCTGGACAACACGCTGACACTTGTCCTTCATGAGCCGGCGAAGGAGCTCGACAACGCCTCGCAAATCGTTTTGACCTTCGAAGCGACCGAGAGCAATCTCGAAAGCATGGAGGCGGGCGCCTTTCGTGTCCTCGGTGATGCGATTACCGGCGGTAACGCCTGACGGTTCTGGTCACTTGAGTTGTGGCCAGATGAGTCGCGACGACTACAGTCTTTATATACTTTTCTGCGCGGATGGCAGCTTGTATACGGGCATTGCCTGTGACGTGCCCGGTCGAGTGGCCGAGCACCAGAGTGGCAAGCGCGGTGCCAAGTACTTGCGCGGACGCAGTCCGTTCGATCTGGTTTTTCAGCATGCCGTCGGCGATCGTAGCTCGGCTCAGCGCATCGAGTATCGCGTGAAGCAACTTAGCAGGAGCGAAAAACTCGATCTAATTGAAGGTCGTCGCCAACTGGCGGAGCTCGTCGAGGAAGACGGCTGAGAGTCAGGCTTCGGGTTCGCGCTCCGGATAAATTGGCATCGCCTCGCCGAAGACTGGCAGGTAGAGGCGCGCATCAGCGTCCCAGGTTCGCCGGAACTCTTCCATCAGCATAACGCTCTCGGAAAAGTCGTCGAGAAATGTCGGGAACAACTCAACGACGCCAAACGGCCTGGTGTAATCGTCGAAATGGATTGGAATGATCGTGGTGGCCCCCGTAGATGTGACAGTGGCCTGCCAGTAGCGCTCGAAGTAGTCACGCCCAAGTCCTTCAATCATAGCCGTTCCGAGCATGACAACGTCAACATCAAGATCATCGAGCGCGGCTTCCTTGATGCCGCCGCTGCCATGCACCAGTGTTGAGCCACTGGGGTGGGATATGACGATGGAATAGCTGGTGCCTTCACGCCACGATCCGATTGGCGTCGGAGTTCTCAACGGTTCGTCAATCGTTCCCGCCAGAGGGATCGATCCGCGCAAGCCTACGGGTGCGTGATTAGACTCGAAAAAGCTTACCGTGAACTGGCCGAAGGTGTACTCGGCGCCAGCTTCCACGACAACAATCTGATCCTCGGGCACACCGGCGCCGCGAGCGACCTGTGCAGTCGAGCCGGAGCCCAGTATCGACGCGCTGGTGCGGTTGCCGATGGCACCAACATCCATGGCGTGATCGTAATGGCTATGGACAGGAATGAGGGCGGCAAGTCGACGAATCCGGTACTCGTTCAGAAAATAATTGATCGTCGCGAAATCGTTGCGAACGGGACGTTGAGTCAGCACCTGAAAAAGGGTCGGTCGGGAGATGAATCCATCAAACAGAATCTGCGTCTCACCATCATCGAACAGCAAGGTTGTGACACCGAACCAGGTTGCCGTTACGGGGGATGCGAGATCATGGGTCGTGGGGGCTCGTGCAATATCGATTTCGTCCAGCGAGCCGCGATCGCGCCAAAGCATCGTCAGAACCAGCGCTCCGAAGGAAATCATCGCAGCAAGCGCAACCAGCGTCCGCGTTGTGATTCGTTTGATGTCAGTGATCGATACGCTTTTCATCAGAAGCGTGTCGTCGTGCCTATTGACCGGCCGCCGTGCGTGCCAAGTGGCCTGCAATCGGAGCCAGATAATTCCCCATCGCGTAGCCGAGCAACGCCATCAGGATCGATGCGGGCACAAGGCTTGGCCGATGGTGTGCTGCCACGATCGGCGCCGACGCTGCAGCGCCGATATTGGCCGCCGATGCGATGGCAACGCTATGCACGTCGACGCGAAACAACCAGGCGCCAGCGAGGCAGAAAAGACCGTGAATGAATATCCAGATAAACGCGCCGAGCACGAACCAGGGCGCCTCCTGCAGACCGGATATGGATGCCTTCGCTCCCATGCCCGCGACGAATATGTAAACGAGCGCGGTTCCGAGTGCTGTCGAATTCGGTAATTTGGATACGCGTGTGACCGAAAGTCCGAGGGCCATGGTTGTGACGAGCAGGATGCGTACCGTGGTCTCGCCAGACAATGCGTTGGTTACGGCCAGCGGAACCGCAAGAAGCCCCCTGGTTATTCGGGGCGCGCCATCAGAAAGCGCCGCGATTGAGTCGGCTGCGGCCGAAAGCGTATCGGCTACGGGCAGAGCTACCGTGCGGCCAATCCAGGTCACGCCGATCACAACCGCAAACAGGTACAGGTACTGCGGCATTGTCGGCGCCGAGTCTTCCTCGACGTGTAGCTCGGCAGCAGCGTCCATGGCCAAAATTCGATCCTCGGGAACGCGCGCCCATTTGTTGAACTTGTCGGCGAAATCTCGGGACATGAGCAGCAGGGGTAGCCACACAATGTAGACCAAATTATCAGCTAGGACTGCAAGCCCGAATTGCTCTTCTGATGTTCCGAGCATTTCCGCAGTTGCCGCCATATTTGCAGTTCCGCCAATCCAACTGCCCGCGAGCGCGCCGTAACCTTTCCATGCATCGGGTGATAGATGGGGATGTACGATCATGTACGCAACAAAGGCGCCGACCATCACGCCGGCCGTACCCATCAACATCACGAGTACGCCCTTGCCCATGACCTTGATGACGGCGGGAATATTAACCTTGATCAACATGAGGACGATAAACGCGGGCAGTAAGTAGGCGCTCAGTCCTGAATAGACAATCGACTTGCTTGGGATGACATCAAGATTATTCAGGATAACCGGCGTCGCATAAATAAACAGCAGTGGCGGGATGTACTGAAACAGTTTCGCCTTGGTGAGTTCGGCGAGCAGGAAGAAAAACGCGGCTACGGAGCACAGTACTGCGAGTACGCCAATGGGCGATGAGATCAGGGCAACAGGGGTTTCCATTGATTGCAAGTCCGGCGACGATTTGAAGCGCCAGAGTATAAGCCATCACATGCGGAGGAGCGCCTTATCGAGCGAAATCGACGGGCTCAGGTAAAACCGATTTGGGCAGCAAAATCTTTGCGGGCGGCCTCATCGCTGAGTACGGCGGCATTGAGTGACAGCCAGACAGCATGCCAGTCCTCGATCTTGCTTGGTCCAAAAACGAATTTGGCGATGAAGCTTTCGAGATTGTCGACGCGGATAACGTTTTTCGGCATGTCCGAGGTGAACTCAACCGAGCCCGTGAATATCACGAGATTGGCGACCGGGACTTCCGGCATTATCTGTTGCAGGGCGCGTGTGCGACCCTCGTTCTGAATTAGCGGATTCAGGAAGCGGCGGCGTGACACACCATCGACATTCGTCCACTGCGCTTCGTCCTCACCGCCGAAAACGATGCCGTTGTAATGCACGGTGCGAATACAAAGAATGCCGCCCGCCGTCATAATCGCGTGATCAATTTTCGCGAGCCCGCCATAGGCGCCGGGTACGATGAAATCGTGCAGGACGTCCTTGCTGCGGGCGAACAGTGCGCGCTTGATCCGGAAGCGGCCGATTTTCGCCGTGAGGTAGCTTGTTAAGTGGCTCGTGCTCGAACGAAAAATGAGCGTTAGCAGCAGTGCCGCCGCTATCGTGAAGACGAACATCGCCGGGCCAACCTTGGTGATTCCTGTTTCGACGCTGTCTACGGCCGCGAGCGCTGGCAATGCGATCAGCGGCAGGCTTGAGAGCAGGGTTCTGATAATCAGGAGCATGGTCCGAGGATAAGGCTGGCGACGTGTCTCTGTATCGTAACAGGTCACGTTTTCGCGATTTCCCCTGGGTAGGCGAGGAAATAGCCGTCAATTTCCTGCACCCGGATCGCTGCGGCATACACGTCGCTCAATGTTTCGGCTGTCAGGACTGATTCCTTGCTACCGTCCGCGACCACCCGGCCCTCGCACAACAGGACAACCCGATCGACTTCGGGCGGAATCTCGTTGAGGTAGTGAGTGACCAGCACAATGTTGCGCCCGCTTGCTGCCAGCTGCCGAATTCGGGCCAGGTAGTCGAAGCTTGCGGCGAGATCCAGGCCGGCGGTAGGTTCATCGAGGATCAGTGTTAGTGGGTCGTGTACCAGCGCCCTGCCAAGCAAACAGCGGCGCTGCTGACCCGTGGACATGAATTTCAGCGGTGTCTCCGACAGCGACGCGATGCCGAGTTCAGCCAGTGTTTTCCTTGCGGCATCGACCTGCGCTACGCCGACACGGTCCGCAAGCAACCCATGAACGCCGATGCTGGAATAAAAACCCGACACGACTACCTCGAGCGCCGTTGTTGTCGGTGTGTAACGTTGATGCAGGTCGTGCGACACGACGCCGATGTGCTTGCGTAATTCCCAGACATTCCACCGCTCGCGGCCGAGAATCCTGACGTAGGAGTCGTCGCTAGCGACCGGGTAAAGCTCTCGATTGATAATTTTCAGCAAGGTCGTCTTACCTGAACCGTTTGGCCCAAGAATGGCGACGCGCTCGTGTTGTGCGATCCGCAAATTCAGGTTTTCGAAGACACAGCTTGAACCGCGCCAGATCGTGGCGTTGCGGATGTCGATCAGGTCCGTATCAGGCAATCTGTTTTTTCCAGCGGCCACGACGGAAAACAATAACGCTGAGAACGGTTAGCAAGGATTCGGAGACGACAATCGCGATAAATACGCCGTCCGGGCCATAGCCCATTGTTCTGGCGAGCCACAAAGCCAACGGGATTTGTATTATCCAGAACGTAATCAGATTCAAGACCGATGGTGTTCCCGTGTCACCTGCGCCATTTAACGCCTGGGTCACGATCATGCCAATGGCATACATCGGGAAACCGATACCCATTATCCGCAGGCAACTCGTGCCATAGCGCAGCACTTCCGGGTCGCTCGAGAATAAACCGGTAATTTGCGGCGCTGTTGCCAGCATCATGACGCCCACAATCGTCATGAACACGGTGTTGTATTTCGCCGCCTGCCATGTGGCCTCCTCGGCTCGCTCCGACAGGCCCGCTCCGATATTCTGGCCGACCATCGTTGCGGCCGCATTGCCCAGCCCCCAGGCGGGGAGGATGACAAATTCGATCATGCGCAAGGCGATCGTATAGGCCGCTATCGGGCCACTACCGTACATGGCGACAATCCGCATGAGCATGACCCAGCTCGCCGTCGTGATCAGAAACTGGCCGACTCCACCGATCGAGATAATCAGCATGCGCCTTATTAGGTCACGTGCCACCGCAAGGTGTCTGAAATGAAACGCCAGTCGTCCGCGCCCGTTGAACAGGTAGTAGAGCTGGTACACAACCCCGACACTGCGGCCGATCGTCGTGGCGACCGCCGCGCCCGTCACGCCCATTTCCGGGAATGGGCCCAGACCGAATATCAGGCAGGGATCGAGAATGATGTTCAGACCGTTGGCAATCCACAACGAGCGCAAGGCGACGGCCGCGTCACCGGCGCCGCGAAAAGCTGCGTTCAGGAGAAACAGGTAAACAATGCTGGCTGAGCCACCCAGCAGAATTGCTGTGAATCCCTCGCCTTCCCTGACGACGCTGTCTGATGCGCCCATGAGAAGCAACAAATCGCGCGCGTAAATGAAACCGAAAATGCCGATGCCGATGGACAACAAAGCGCCGATCCAGATCGCCTGGCCGGTGACGCGCGCAGCGCCGTCCTTGTCTTTGGCACCGATACGTCTCGAGACCATCGCAGTCACGCTCATGCCGAGGCCCATTGCGATGGCGTACAGCACCGTTATTAGCGCTTCGGTAATGCCGACCGCGGCAACGGCATCCGTTCCGAGTCGCGAGACGAAGGCGATATCGACGACCGCGAAAATCGACTCCATGGCCATTTCGAGCATCATGGGAATTGCGAGCAATCCCAGCGCGCTACCTACCGCGCCGCGGGTGTAGTCGACCTCGTTGTCACTCAGTGACTCACGAACATATGCTCGCGTGTTTTGCCACCAGGACGATTGTTGCCCCTGCGATGTCATGTATGCTCGTCGTTCACTGCCTAAGGATTTGCCGCTATGCCCGACGGACTATGGCCGATCATTATCCTGATTGCGATTGTTATCGCCTGGGTGTTGTCGAAAGTTCGTTTTTACATGCGTAAGAGCGAACAGCAGTGGCGTGATGTTGACAAAAGCAAACTGCGTGAATGGGACGACGAAGACCCTTAAGCTTATTTACCGCGGTCACTGCGAAACAAAGTCTCCAGTTCGGCGACGGTGTCTTTTGAGCTTTGTATCAGTTTTTCTTCTGAATCGTGGATGGCGTGTTGCTCGGCGAGCAGTTGTTCGTCACGTTCTAGAAACATATTGGCAACATCTATTGCCTGCTCTTCGTCCATGCCCGTTTGCAGCAGCACGCTCTTGCTCATCTCTACGCTCGACAGCAGCGTGTCGCGGAATATATGCCTGACGCCAAGATCCATTAGCTTATGGGCATGCCGTCTGTTGCGGGCCCGTGCAATGATCGTCAGGTTCGGAAAATTCTTGGCGACGTTTTCCGCAATATGAAGTGACGTTTCCATGTTACTGGTTGCAATCACGATTATTTTTGCGTGCTCTGCACCGGCCGCGCGTAGCAAATCAAGTCTCGCGGCATCGCCATAATGTACTTCGCCGCCGTAGCGTCGTATCAGGCTGACTTGTCCGGCGTCAGCTTCGAGCGCGGTGAACGGCGTGTCCACGATGCGCAGCAGGCGTCCCACGATCTGCCCTACGCGTCCAAATCCGACAATGAGGATATCGTTGTGTTGATCCAGATGAACGTCATAATCCGGTTCCCCACGATTCTCCATGCGCTGCGTCACGCGCTCGGCCAGCAGGTAAAGGAAAGGTGTCAAAAGTAGCGATACCGTGACGGCCAGGGCCAGCGTCTGGCTGAGGCCGACTTCTATGACGCCCTGACGTGACGCCAGGGCAAACAGAACGAAGGCAAACTCGCCGCCTTGCGACATTGCTCCGGCAAGGCGCAAGGAAGCGGCCGTATTACACATGCCGAATGCGCGGGCGAGTTTGCCTTCGTTCTGTT
>Ga0255049_10002285_pt1 | contig 10142 bp, 11 predicted proteins | sample JV7_2_3_MG_FD_183615 | JGI IMG/M metagenome (GOLD analysis project Ga0255049, IMG submission 183615) | Seawater microbial communities from Jervis Inlet, British Columbia, Canada - JV7_2_3 | ecosystem: Environmental > Aquatic > Marine > Inlet | place: Canada: British Columbia | collected 2016-10-06
AGAACGGGCATATCAATAACGCGATGTTTGTACGCTATCTGGAATCGGGCAGGCTCGACTATTATGATGAATTATTCAATAAGCATATTGATCAATCACCGCACCCGGGTTTCATTCTCGCCAGTCTAGCGATCGACTTCCTCAGACAGGTAAATCATCCGGCAGAGCTGGCCATAGGAACCCGTATCAGCCGGCTTGGAAATAGTAGTTTTCAATCAGATGGTGCGATTTTCCTGCCGAACGATGAATCACCGGTTGTAATATCGACATCGACCTGCGTCTGGTTTAACTATGACAAGAAATGCAGCGAGCGCATTCCGCAGGCGGCGCGTGAAGCAGTGATCAATTACGAGAGGGTCAAACCATTATGAGCTTTGAGTATATCTTGCTGGAGAAAAGAGCCGCGGTCGGAATAATCACCTTCAACCGTCCCAAATCAATGAATGCATTATGCCCGCCATTGTTCGCGGAATTGAGCGAGGCGCTGGATGATCTCGAATCCGATGAAGCGATAGGCGCGATCATTATTACCGGCAACGACAGGGCATTTGCCGCCGGTGCCGATATTGGTGAAATGAGCGAAACTACTTATCAGCAAATGCTTGCCGATGAAGACCTTAGCGGTCAGTGGGATCGAATCGCGCTATGCCACAAGCCGGTGATTGCAGCGGTCGCCGGGTATGCGCTAGGCGGTGGTTGTGAGCTCGCGATGTCCTGCGATTTCATCATCGCCGCCGACAATGCCAAATTCGGCCAACCCGAAATTACCATTGGCACCATTCCGGGCATTGGCGGCACGCAAAGGTTGACACGCCTGGTCGGCAAGGCCAAAGCGATGGACATGTGTCTGACCGGACGCATGATGGATGTGCAGGAGGCCGAGCGCGCCGGGCTGGTAGCTCGTGTCGAACCGCTGGATTCCTACTTCGAGGTTGCGCTCGAAGCTGCAAATCAGATTGCCGGTTTTTCGCGCCCGGTAGTAAAGCTGGCGAAGGAAGCGGTCAATACCGCACTCGAAACCACATTGTCACAGGGTTTGAAAACCGAACGTCGATTATTCCATTCGACGTTTGCATTCGACGACCAGAAAGAAGGCATGAAGGCTTTCATCGAGAAACGAAAACCGGAGTTCAAAAACCAATAGCGCGGTCGATTGCCTGCCTGCAATGTGGCGTTGAATTTGCGCCCGGTAACCTCATATTTGAATTTTTTTAACACATTGCAATAAGAGTTATTCCAGTTTCCGATTTGTGTGATAGAATATGCGCCGGTAGAAATCCGGTTCATCAAAATTTCTTTTGTAAATCAATAATTTGCAGCAGTTTTGACGTCTTTGTATTCGAAGGCGACACTATTTTTTTGGGGATTGCTGGATGGTAAGTCCTCGATCGAGTAGGCAACCACAGATTTTTTATAAACTTTTTTCTTGAGAGCAACCATGGCTGACCTGAACAATTATCGCAACATTGGCATTTTTGCCCATGTTGATGCCGGTAAAACCACCACCACAGAACGCATTCTAAAACTTACCGGTAAGATTCATAAGATCGGCGAAGTGCATGATGGTGCAGCGACTACCGACTTTATGGATCAGGAGCAGGAGCGTGGTATTACCATCCAGTCAGCGGCAACCAGCTGTGAGTGGGATAGTCATCGCCTGAATATCATCGATACCCCGGGACACGTCGACTTCACCATCGAAGTTTATCGCTCCCTGAAGGTGCTAGATGGTGGTATCGGCGTATTTTGCGGTTCCGGCGGCGTCGAGCCGCAATCCGAAACCAACTGGCGATATGCCAATGACTCGGAAGTCGCGCGCATTATTTTTGTCAACAAATTAGACCGCTTGGGCGCTGACTTTTATCGCGTGGTAAAACAGGTAGAAGACGTATTGGGCGCCAATGCGTTGGTGATGACTTTACCGATAGGCACCGAAGATGACTTTAAGGGTGTTGTAGACCTGCTTACCCGCAAAGCCTGGGTATGGGACGATTCCGGTGATCCGACCAAATACGAAATTACTGAGCCGCCAGCCGAAATGGCGGATCAGATCGAAGAATATCGCGAAAAACTGATCGAGACCGCTGTCGAACAGGATGATGATTTACTCGAGTTGTATCTTGAAGGCGAGGAACCGAAGCTGGAAGACATCAAGCGTTGCATCCGTCTTGGTACTATTGCGTTGGATTTTTTCCCGACCTATTGCGGTTCTGCGTTCAAGAACAAAGGCATTCAGCCGGTGCTCAATGCGGTAGTGGACTATTTGCCGAATCCGACTGAAGTTAAACCTCAGCCCGAAGTTGATCTTGAAGGCAACGCAACAGGCGAATTTGCTATCGTCGATCCCAATAAACCACTACGCGCGCTAGCGTTTAAGATCATGGATGACCGCTTCGGCGCTTTGACCTTTACGCGTATTTATACCGGTAAGCTCGAAAAGGGTTCAAACGTGTTAAATACTTTCACCGGTAAGACCGAACGCATCGGCCGTATTGTTGAAATGCACGCCGATGAGCGAATCGAACTCAGTTCAGCCGAAGCTGGCGATATTGTCGCCATTGTCGGTATGAAAAATGTGCAAACAGGTCACACTTTGTGTGATCCGAAGGCACCGGCAACATTAGAACCGATGGTCTTCCCGGATCCGGTTATCTCGATCGCGATTAAGCCCAGGGACCAGAGCGCCTCGGAAAAAATGAGTATCGCCCTGGGTAAAATGATTAAGGAAGACCCGTCTTTTCACCTTGAGACCGACGAAGATAGTGGTGAAACCATTATCAAGGGAATGGGCGAGTTGCATCTCGATATCAAGGTCGACATTTTACGTCGTACCCATATGGTTGATGTCTCTGTTGGCAAGCCTCAGGTTGCTTACCGCGAAACTATTACACAACGTGTCGAAGACAGTTACATACACAAGAAGCAGACCGGTGGTTCGGGTCAATTCGGCAAGATCGACTATATTATCGAGCCTGGCGAGACCGGCAGTGGCTACCAGTTTGAATCTAAAGTGACCGGCGGAAACGTGCCGCGTGAATTCTGGCCGGCGATCGAAAAAGGCTTTGGCAGTTGTATGGGAGAAGGTGTGCTCGCGGGATTTCCGCTACTCGATGTCAAGATTACATTGATAGACGGTGCTTACCATGCGGTTGATTCATCGGCGGTCGCGTTTGAGATTGCCGCCAGGGGCGCTTACCGCCAGACGATTCCCAAAGCGGTGCCGCAATTGATGGAACCGATCATGAAAGTTGATGTATTCGTTGCCGAGGATTATGTCGGTGATGTTATTGGTGACCTGAATCGCAGACGCGGAATGATTAAATCGCAGGAACCCGCGGCAACCGGTATCCGAATCAAGGCCGCCGTGCCCCTGTCTGACATGTTTGGATATATCGGCGATCTGCGTACCATGACCTCGGGCCGTGGCCAGTTTTCGATGGAATTCGAGCATTATATGCCTTGTCCGAAGAATGTATCTGAAGACGTGATCAAGGAAGTCAAAGAACGCGAAGCGGCGAAAAAATAAGCCTGGAAAAAGCATTATTTTTAATGGCGTAACAGGGTCCTGGATTTTTTGCGACCTTGTTCATTAAAGCTTTGATTTAATTAGGTGAATTATCGGTATCTCTATTGACATGCCGATAGTGCCTGTAGAGAATACGCACCTTGTTTGGAGGGGTTCCCGAGTGGCCAAAGGGGGCAGACTGTAAATCTGCTGGCTCAGCCTTCGGTGGTTCGAATCCACCCCCCTCCACCATCTATTAAATGGGGCACCTCTGGTGCTCCATTTAATAGATGGTTACGGAGGTTAGGATTCTAACCACTGGTTCGACAAAAATGCCTGGAGCATTTTTGAACGTCCGCAGGACGGCCCGGTGGGACAAGCAGGTATAGACACGAATGGCAATTAACCAAAAGCGTCATTCCCGCGAAAGCGGGAATCTAGTTTGGCTGATAAGCAGTGTCCTATGGATTCCGGCTCGGGGGCCGGAATGACGAAATGCGGTATTTAGACTTCATAAATCAAGGAGTCAGGTTAGGCAAAAAGTAAAAGCTTGCGGGTGTCGTATAATGGTATTACCTCAGCCTTCCAAGCTGATGACGCGGGTTCGATTCCCGCCACCCGCTCCAGATTGTTTGCGAGGAAAGGGGCTTACGAGGAAAGGGCTGTTAATGAATCATGCTCATATAGCTCAGTCGGTAGAGCACTTCCTTGGTAAGGAAGAGGTCTCCAGTTCGAATCTGGATATGAGCTCCATTATTAAGTAGTAATTGTTTGATTAAAATTGGTTAATAAAATTAAGGGCTTTAAGAAGCCAAAATAGTTGAGAGAAATCTTATGTCAAAAGCGAAATTTGTAAGAAACAAGCCCCACGTGAATGTGGGCACGATCGGTCACGTTGATCACGGTAAGACCACGCTGACAGCGGCATTAACCAAAGTCATGGCGGAACAGCAAGGCGGCGAGTTCATCGCCTTCGACGAAATCGACAATGCGCCGGAAGAGAAGGCTCGCGGCATCACGATCGCGACCTCGCACGTTGAATACGAATCAGCGAACCGTCACTACGCCCACGTAGACTGCCCGGGCCACGCCGACTATGTGAAGAACATGATCACCGGCGCGGCACAGATGGACGGCGCGATCCTGGTGGTATCGGCGGCAGACGGCCCGATGCCACAGACCCGCGAGCATATCCTGCTGGCACGTCAGGTAGGTGTACCTTATATAGTGGTATACATGAACAAAGCCGACATGGTCGACGACGACGAACTGCTGGAACTGGTGGAAATGGAAATCCGTGAACTGCTCGACGCCTACGATTTTCCCGGCGACGACACACCGATCATCATCGGTTCGGCATTAAAGGCACTCGAAGGCGACGACAGCGAGATTGGCGTACCGTCGATCCTCAAGCTGATCGAAGTGCTGGATACCTATGTACCCGAGCCCGAGCGCGCCACAGACGGTGATTACCTGATGCCGGTAGAAGACGTATTCTCGATCTCCGGTCGTGGTACCGTGGTTACCGGACGTATTGAACGCGGCATCATCAAGGTTGGCGAAGAAATCGCCATCGTCGGCATCAAAGACACCCAGAAGACCATCTGTACTGGCGTGGAAATGTTCCGCAAGCTGCTCGACCAGGGTCAGGCAGGCGACAATGTCGGCATCTTGCTGCGTGGCACCAAGCGAGAAGAAGTCGAGCGTGGGCAGGTACTGGCGAAGCCGGGATCGATAACACCGCACACCAAATTCGAATGTGAAGTGTATATCCTGTCGAAAGACGAGGGTGGACGACATACGCCATTTTTCAATGGATATCGCCCGCAGTTTTACTTCCGTACCACCGATGTTACCGGTGCCTGTGAACTACCCTCGGGCGTTGAAATGGTAATGCCGGGAGACAACGTGAAGATGGAAGTGACACTGATCGCGCCGATCGCGATGGAAGACGGACTACGCTTTGCGATCCGGGAAGGTGGCCGCACCGTGGGTGCCGGTGTTGTATCTAAAATTATCGAGTAACTGACATGGCAAGCAATCAAACTATACGTATTCGCCTGAAAGCCTTCGATCATCGTTTAATCGATCGTTCGGCGGCAGAAATCGTTGAAACCGCGAAACGTACCGGTGCTCGTGTGAAAGGGCCGATCCCTTTACCGACCCGGAAAGAGCGTTTTACTATCCTTATTTCGCCGCATGTTAATAAGGATGCGAGGGACCAATACGAGATTAGAACGCACAAGCGATTGATGGATATTGTCGACCCGACTGACAAGACTGTAGATGCGCTGATGAAGCTCGATCTTGCAGCCGGTGTTGATGTGCAAATTAAGCTTAACTAAAGTCGTAAGACTTTATCCCGGAAATCTCTCAGGGATTACCCGGAATGACCGCCAGATGGCGGAAATGCAAAAGAGTCGCCAGGAGCGGCTTTTGCCTTGTAAAAAGCTTTAAAATAATTTGATGGAATAAGTCTTAACTTACACGAATTATTCTGTTATAGTGCGCGCCCTCGCGGCCTGATGCAGATTTTCTGTATCAGGCCGTGTGTTTGAAAAAGGCTAGATAAATCAACAGGAAACCCTGATTTTGGTTTCCACAACGCAGGGATGCAAAGCCGTTTCCAGTGACCGAATTTAGTCGCTGGATTTAGAAAGAAAAGCAAATTAAATATTTTTTCTGCTTTTCTCCCTCTGATAATTCAAGGATGGGTTGTTCAGAGGTCCGATTATTTGTAAAGAGGTTAAAAATGTCTCTCGGTTTAGTAGGGCGTAAAGTCGGCATGACCCGGGTTTTCTCAGACGATGGAGTATCGACTCCAGTGACTGTTATTGAGGTAGAACCCAACCGTATTTCACAGATTAAAACTGTTGAAACCGACGGCTATACGGCTATTCAGGTGATTAGTGGTTCGCGTCGCGCCAGTCGTGTGACGAAACCGATGGCTGGCCACTACCGTAAAGCCGGTGTAGAGGCAGGGCGTGGCACCTGGGAATTTCGTGTCGATTCAGTCGATGATTTTGAGCTCGGCTCCGAAATCAAGGTCGATTTGTTCCAGCAGGGACAAATCGTCGATGTCTCTGGAATTAGCAAGGGTAAGGGTTTTCAGGGCGGCGTAAAACGCCACAATTTCACCATGCAAGACGCCACCCACGGTAACTCAATCTCGCACCGTTCCAACGGCTCTATAGGCCAGAACCAGACTCCCGGCCGCGTGTTCAAAGGCAAGAAAATGTCAGGCCACATGGGCGCGGAAAAATGCACCACGCAAAATCTGGAAGTCGTCCGAGTCGACGCCGAGCGCAACCTGGTGCTGATCAAAGGTGCGGTGCCTGGTGCGAAGAGTGGCGACGTAATCATCCGCCCAGCGGTTAAGCGATAACAGCCTGGGGGCATAGAGATTTCGTCATGGACATAGCTATTCATCAATCAAGCAAAAAAGTATCTGTTTCAGAAGATGCTTTTGGTGCCGATTTCAACGAAGCACTGGTGCATCAACTGGTAGTTTCCTATATGAGCGGTGCGCGTGCCGGTACCAAGGCGCAGAAAAATCGTGCCGCCGCCAGTGGCGGGGGCGCCAAGCCCTGGCGGCAAAAGGGTACTGGACGTGCACGTGCCGGTACTATCAGAAGCCCGATCTGGCGTTCTGGTGGTGTTACTTTTGCTGCCAGCCCAAGAGACTACAGTAAAAAACTGAATAAAAAGATGTACCGAGTTGGCATGCGCAGCCTGGTTTCAGAACTGGTGCGTCAGCAGCGCCTGATCCTGATCGAAGAATTGGGTGTAACCGAAGCAAAAACCAAATCCATGAATGCCAGGCTCACTGAACTCGGTATAAACGATGCATTGATACTGACCGATGGCCTCGATTCAGCGGTTTATCTAGCGGCCAGAAATATTCCCAATATACAGGTGATGGATGTCGCCATTGTCGATCCGCTGAGTCTGGTCAGCCAGAAGCACGTTATTATCGATGCGGCCGCACTGAAAAAACTTGAGGAGCGTTTGTCATGAACGATGAGAGAATTTTTCAAATCCTGAAATCACCGCATATTTCGGAGAAAGCTGCGATCCTGGGAGATGCGTCTAACCAGCACGTGTTCAGAGTAGCAACTGACGCCAAAAAGCCCGAAATAAAAGCAGCTGTGGAACAATTATTCGACGTTAAGGTCGCCAATGTGCGCACCATTAACGTTAATGGAAAAAGCAAACGTCAGGGTGCACGCCGAGGTAGCCGAAAGGATTGGAAAAAGGCATATGTATCACTAGAGCAGGGTCATGAAATTGATCTTGCATCAATAGGGGTGTAACTAAAGACATGGCACTAATAAAGGCAAAACCAACATCACCAGGACGCCGGTTTGTCGTTACCGTCAAGACCCCCGGGCTACATACTGGTAAACCTTTTGCGGCACTGGTAGAGAAAAAATCTAAAACCGGTGGGCGTAATAACGCGGGTCGTATCACCACGCGCCATATCGGTGGTGGACACAAGCAACGTTACCGCGTAATCGATTTTAAACGCAATAAGGATGGCATCGATGCCGTTGTCGAGCGTCTTGAATACGATCCAAATCGTAGTGCGCATATCGCATTGCTGAAGTATATGGATGGTGAGCGACGTTATATTATCGCCCCCAAAGGTGTCGTTGAAGGCACTGTTGTACGTTCGGGCGAAGACGTCGGCATTAAAGCGGGTAATTGTATGCCGTTGCGCAATATGCCGGTAGGTTCGACGGTACATTGCGTTGAATTAAAGCCCGGAAAAGGCGCACAGATAGCACGCTCAGCCGGGACTTCGGCGCAGTACGTGGCGCGAGATGGTGGCTATGCTACTTTGAGATTGCGCTCCGGTGAAACGCGAAAGGTTCTGGCAGTTTGTCGTGCGGTAATCGGCGAAGTAGGCAATGGTGAACATAGCCTGCGTTCGCTGGGTAAAGCTGGCGCAACCCGCTGGAGAGGCGTTCGACCCACGGTTCGTGGTGTTGCGATGAACCCGGTAGATCACCCGCATGGTGGTGGTGAAGGTCGTACATCGGGTGGTCGTCATCCGGTTTCGCCCTGGGGCACGCCGGCCAAGGGATTCAAAACCCGATCAAACAAACGCACTGATAAATTGATTGTGCGCAGACGGAGTAAGAGGTAACTATTCATGCCACGTTCACTCAGTAAGGGTCCGTTCGTCGATCAGCATCTGCTCAAGAAGGTACTTGATGCGGTCGCGACGAATAACAAACGACCGATTAAAACCTGGTCCAGGCGTTCAATGGTTTTACCGGAAATGGTGGGGCTGACAATCGCGGTTCATAACGGTAGACAGCATGTGCCGGTATTGATCAATGAGAATATGGTGGGTCACAAGCTGGGTGAGTTTTCCCTTACCCGGACTTTCCGTGGCCATATCGTCGATAAAAAAGCGAAGAGATAGGTAAGGGTTATGCAAACCAGTGCAAAACATCGTCATGCAAAAATATCTGCGCAAAAATGCCGCCTGGTAGCCGATCAGGTTCGTGGTATGGAAGTAGATAAGGCGCTGACCCTGCTGAATTTCAGCAATAAAAAAGCAGCGGTCCTGGTGCGTAAAGTGCTGGAGTCGGCGATTGCAAACGCAGAACACAATGACGGCGCAGATATAGACGAACTTAAGGTTTCGGCGATTTGTGTCGACCAGGGACCGAGCATGAAGCGCATGCGTGCACGTGCCAAGGGCCGTGGTAATCGTATTTTAAAACGCACCAGTCACATCACCGTGACTGTTGCGGATAGTTAAAGAGGCAGCAATGGGACAAAAAGTTCATCCAACGGGTTTCCGCCTCGGCATTGCGACCGACTGGACATCCAAGTGGTATGCAAATACTTCAGATTTTGCAGATTTCCTCGGTGAAGATCTGAAGATACGCAATTTTTTGCGTAAAAAGCTCTCGCAAGCGGCGGTGAGTAGAATTGCGATCTCACGCCCTGCGAAGGCAGTTACGGTAACAATCCATTCTGCGCGTCCAGGCATTATCATAGGCAAGAAAGGCGAAGATATTGAAAAACTTCGAATTGAAGTAGCCTCGCTGGTATCGGTACACCTGAACAACGTCAAGATCAATATTGAAGAAATTCGTAAACCTGAGCTGGATGCACAACTAGTGGCCGAAGGTATTGCTTCACAGTTGGAGCGCCGGGTCATGTTTCGTCGGGCCATGCGTCGCTCGGTAACCAGCGCAATGCGTATCGGCGCCGAGGGCATCAAGATTAATGTATCCGGTCGACTCAATGGTGCTGAAATTGCGCGTAACGAATGGTATCGCGAAGGTCGTGTACCGTTGCACACGTTGCGCGCAGATGTTGATTATGGTTTCGCTGAAGCGCTGACCACCTATGGCATCCTCGGTGTCAAGGTGTGGATCTACAAGGGTGAAGTTTTTAACCTCGAAGCTAAAGGTTCTAAAGGTTCGGACAAGGGCAAGCAGGCCGGTAAATAAGGGCCGGTAAGTTAGAGACAAATTATGTTACAGCCGAAAAGAACAAAATTCAGAAAACAGTTTAAGGGTCGCAACAGGGGCCTGGCGACGACTGGTAGTAAGGTTAGCTTTGGCGAGTACGGTCTTAAAGCCGTCGAGCGTGGAAGAATTACCGCGCGCCAGAT
>Ga0255049_10002286_pt1 | contig 10139 bp, 9 predicted proteins | sample JV7_2_3_MG_FD_183615 | JGI IMG/M metagenome (GOLD analysis project Ga0255049, IMG submission 183615) | Seawater microbial communities from Jervis Inlet, British Columbia, Canada - JV7_2_3 | ecosystem: Environmental > Aquatic > Marine > Inlet | place: Canada: British Columbia | collected 2016-10-06
TTTAGTTCTTCTCGTTCAGTTATTAGTGGAGACACATTACAGGTAACAGTAACAGTAACAGCAGCCTCAGCATAAGGAGTAACTAATGGGTATTGAAACTTTTGAATTTATTGATGACCTTGTCGCTGCTAATCCTACGTCAACTGATAATGTCAGTGAGGGTGATGACCATCTTAGAGGACTAAAGACTACCCTTAAGAATACATTTCCAAATGTTACTGGTGCTATTACTCCAACAGAGACTGAGCTTAACTATGTAGATGGTGTAACCTCTGCTATACAGACACAACTAGATGCTAAGGCTACTGCTGCTCAAGGAACAACTGCTGATGCAGCATTACCCAAAGCAGGTGGTGCTTTAACTGGGGCAGTAACTACAACTTCAACATTTGATGGAGTAGATATTGCTACTAGGGATGCTATCCTAACAAGTACAACTACAACAGCAGGTGCAGCTCTACCTAAAGCTGGTGGCACTATGACAGGTGCTATTACTACATTAGCTATAACAGAAACAGAAGCTACATCTTCAGCATCAACTTACACAATTGATTTAGCTAACGGTACTTTGTTTGAAGTAACTCACGCTACTCTATGTACGGTTACGATGCCTACCGCAGCAGCAGGAAAGAGTTTCACAGTTATATCAACTGTACCAGCAGCTTGGTCAGGTACTATTATTTGGTCAGGTGGAGCAGCCCCAACAACGGGGAGTGCTAAGACAATCTATTCATTCATATCTAACGGTAGTAGTTGGTACGGTATGCAAGCTGGAACTGGTTTCGCCTAATGGCATTTGCTTCAGATAAAACTAGACAAGGTGCTGCTGGTGTCAGTAGTGGCTACGAGATAGCAAACTCTCTACGCTTTAATGATGATGATTCTGCTTATTTAAGTCGAACTCCATCGAGTGCTAGTAATAGGCAGAAGTGGACTTGGAGTGGTTGGGTTAAATTCACGGAAGAACAGGCAGGAACTCAACCAATTTTTGCAGCAGGTACTGCGAGTACTTATACAAGAATAACTTTAATATCTAGCGGAAATCATCTTAGTGTAATGGAATATAATGGTGAATGGGCATTTTCTGTTAAATCTAGTAATTTAATAAGGGATTTTTCAAATTGGTATCATATAGTAGTAGCATTAGATACAACACAAGCCACTGCCTCTAATCGTGTAAAAATGTATATTAATGGTGAAGCAGTAACTTCTTTTTTTGATGCGACTTACCCATCCCAAAACTTTAACACGGAAATGAATAACACTGTTGCTCATTATGTTTCAAAAGACCCAGATGATTATTTAGACTGTTACCAAGCAGAAGTAAACTTCATAGACGGTACAGCAGAATTACCTTCAGCCTTCGGAGAATCAGGTGACTACGGTGAATGGAAGCCTATTGAATATACTGGTACTTATGGTACTAATGGTTTCTATCTTCCAATGAATCAAGACTATTCAGTAGAAGGTTTTAGTACGGTTACTTATACTGGTAATGGTGGTACACAGTACATAGGTGGTACTGGATTTCAGCCAGATTTTACTTGGATTAAACAAAGAAGTTCAATTCAATGGCATCAACTTACAGACTCAATTAGAGGTGTAGGTAAACAAATATTTAGTAACGCTACTAGTGCAGAAGATAATGCTACTAATAAACTTACAGCCTTCAATACTGATGGTTTCTCTCTCGATTCACACGAAGGAGTAAACGGTTCAGGTGCTACTTATGTAGCGTGGAACTGGGATATGGGTGGTTCAACTGTCAGTAACACAGATGGAACTATTACCTCTAGTGTAAGAGCAAATACTACTTATGGACAGAGTATAGTTTCTTATACTGGTACAGGTTCTAGCGGTACGGTTGGACACGGATTAGATTCTGCACCTGAAATGATTATTTGTAAAAAGAGAAGTGGCGACCAACAATGGGGAGTGCAACATACTTCAACAGGAATCCAAGTTGCAAATCTAGAAGCAACAGGTGCTTTTTATACTTCAAATACAGTTTGGAATACTTCTCCTACTGCTTCAGTATTTGGGTTAGGCACTAATGCTTTATTAAATGCTTCAAGTGGAACATATATAGCCTACTGTTTCCATAGTGTAACTGGGTATAGTAAGTTTGGAAGTTATACTGGTAATGGTTCTACTACAGGAACGGTAGTAACGACAGGATTCAAACCCGCCTTCTTACTTATAAAAGCATCTAGTGCTGCTGAACATTGGTTTATTTTTGATACAACTAGAGATACAGGTAGTAACCCTGTTGACAAATTTCTTGTACCGAATTCTTCTGGTGTAGAAGGTACTGGTTATAATATTGATTTCACTTCAACTGGATTTCAATTAAAGAGTACATTAACTGAAATTAATGGTAACGGTACTACCTACATCTATATGGCTTTCGCTGATAAACGTGAGGCTGCTTTCTGGTTAGATGCTAGTGGTAACAATAATGATTGGACTCCTAATAATCTTACTGAGTCAGATGTAAGCAAGGATTCACCTACGAATAACTTTGCTACTTGGAATCCCGGTTTAATTTATTATCCCGGCTATGCCTCAATCTTTTCAGAAGGTAATTTAAAAGGAGGTCACGATGATAATGGGTGTGTGTTTGGCTCTATAGTTATGACTACTGGCAAATGGTATGCTGAAATGTATTTTGAAGATAACGCTGTTGACCAAAATATGGCGGCAGTATTCGCAGTAGATACAGCAACAAGTAGTTCAAACTCAACTATTGAAAGAGGCATTTCTTATAAAGATACTGGTGATAAGGTGGTAGATGGTACAACTACTGCTTATGGTGCAACTTATTCGATTGGTGATATTATAGGTATTGCTGTTGATGTAGACGCAGGTAATGTTACTTTTTATAAAAACAATACTTCTCAAGGTTCTACAAGTTTAGGTGCAGGTGATGACCACGTTTTTGCTTGTGGAGGATGGAACGGAACTTGGTATTGGGTAGCCAATTTTGGTCAAGATTCATCATTCGCTGGTAACAAGACAGCACAAGGCAATCAAGATTCTAATAGTATAGGTGATTTCTACTACACCCCGCCTACAGGCTACTTAGCATTATGTACATCTAACTTACCTGACCCTGCTGTTATACCTAGTGAGCATTTTAATACTGTGCTTTATACTGGTAATAATTCGACTAATGCTATTACTGGTGTGGGTTTCCAACCTGACCTTAACTGGATAAAATGTAGAAGTACAGGTTACAACAACGTTCTTAATGATGTATTAAGAGGCACAGGTGATTTGTTTTCTGATACTACTGCCGTTGAAGCAGACTATGAGAGTGTATCTTTACAATCTGATGGTTTTACTCTTGGAGGAACTAGCAGAGTTAATGCAAATACCGACACTTTCGTTGCTTGGAACTGGAAAGCAAACGGTAGTGGTTCATCTAATACTAATGGTTCTATAAATACAACAGCAACCTCTGCTAATGTAGATGCTGGATTTAGTATATCTACTTATACAGGAACAGGTGTTAGTGCTACTATTGGACACGGATTAAGCAAAGCACCAGAAATGATTATCGCCAAGAAAAGAAATAGCACTGGTGACTGGATGGTATATGCAAATAATGACCCTACAGATTATCTTAGAATGAACACCACTAACGCATCAACAGATTCAAATAATGCTTGGGATGATACTTCACCTACTGCTACTGTATGGAGTGTTGGTGTTGATGGTGCTGTTAATGGTAGTGGAAATACTTATGTAGCATACTGCTTCCACTCTGTAGACGGCTACTCTAAGGTGGGTTCATATACTGGTAATGGTTCGTCAGATGGTACGTTTGTTTATACTGGTGGACGTGTCGCTTGGCTTATGGTTAAGAGGTCTGATGGTGTTGAGAACTGGGTAATGATAGATAATAAAAGACATCCTATTAATGATGTTAATACCCCAAGACTATATCCTAACTTAAGTAATTCAGAATATGAAGATGCCTCTATATATGTAGATTATTTATCTAATGGTTTTAAAATCCGTTCGACACAAAATATGATGAATACTAGTGGAGGTAATTATATATATCTATGCTTTTTCGAGCACCCATTCAAACATTCTAACGCAAGATAACAGGAGCAAACAATGTGGTATTACAACGCAACAATAATTAAGACACCTAAGAGCCTAACGGTAGATGGTGTGACATACCCCTCGGCTATCTTTAGAGATGCTGAACAACTCTCCAGTTTAGGTGTTAAACCATATAGTGAGGTTAGGGTAGACCAAAGATATTACTGGACAGGTCAACTTACAGTAGATGACTCTGGTGATGCGGCTATAGGTACTTATACAACTACTGATAGAGATGTAGATACTTTGAAAGAAGGTATGTTAGGTACTATTAACTCTCAAGTATCTAGTATCCAAGGTGGAATAGATTGGTACTGGGCAAGAGCATCTAAGGGTGGTAAGGCTGTACCAGCAGATATTCAAACTTATGCTGATACTATTTATACAGAACAAGCAACCAAGGAAGCAGAGGTAGATGCTTTAGTTACTTTAGATGATGTAATACTGTATGAAGCTACACCATTCACAGAGGTAAGAAAGGTTAAACACACTGCCGAAGATGGTACAGAAACTTATGGCCCAACTACAGAGAGTTCGGATAGAGAAATTAATATGTTAATGCACTGGACAACTAATCCAAATGATGAAGTAGACCCAGCATTTGTATCATTAACTAAGGATTAAAGATGGAAATAACCCAAGTGTTTATGTTTGGACTAGGACTTATAGTGATGATGCTGGGATATTACCTTTCTCAAGTAAGCTCAGATATTAAGGAATTAGAACATAATATGACATCGTGCCAAGCAGAACTGCCTAAAGATTATGTACTGAAAGCAGACTACAAAGATGAAATAGCAGAGATAAAGACTATTATGTCTGACATCTATGGCATAGTAAGAGAGCTAAGTAAGAAATGATAACCTTGCTTACAAATGTAGCACCAATAGTTATGGGCTTCTTGATGAAGTTAGTAGCTATAAGAAGTAAGGCAGCAACAGATGTACAGAAGTTACAGATAGAGGCATTAAGTGCCAGAGCTGGACAGATAGATAGTGCTAGAGCTGCTGCGGATAAGGAATCACCTTGGGCTGCTATGAACAGACGAGTGATTATCTTTGTATTACTAGGCATTATAGTATTTACACAGGTAGCACCAGTATTCTTAGATGTACCAACAGTTATACCTACATTAATTAAAGGCACAAGTTTCTTAGGGTTCGACATTACACCAGATAAGATTGAATATATTACAGTTAAAGGAATGTTAAAACTTGATGAGGTATTCAAGTGGACTACCTTGATAGTAGAGTTTTACTTCGGAGCACAATTAGCAAAAGGATAGAGGGAATATGACTTATAGAGAAATTATAAATTCAGTATTGCGTAGATTAAGGGAAGATACTATTACTTCAGATTGGTCTGGTGCATTATATGATTCTGTAACTGTAACTGATTATCAGAAATTGATAGGTGAACTAGTAAATGACTCTAAGAAGAACGTAGAGGCTTATCACGACTGGAATGCTCTGAGAGAAACTTTCAACGTCAAACTTAAAGATGGTAATATGCAGTATACTCTAGGTGATGCTACCAGAGGTGCAGGTGTTACATTTAAAGTATTAGATGTTATAAATCAGAACAGTGGACAAGTATTAGACCAAGTACCTAATGATTGGCTCAATGAACAAGTATATCCATTAACTAGTGTAGGCACAGGTGCTCCTACTAAGTATGCCTTTAATGGTATCTCTCAAGCTAGTACAACTAGAGAGCCTGACTTCAATATAGATTTTTATCCTGTACCTGATTCTTCCGTAGCTAATAATGTAGTATCAGTAAATATAGTAGGTGCTCAGAAAGAATTAACTACAGCATCACAAGTTCTGAGGACTCCTTCACAGCCAGTTATCTTAGGAGCGTGGGCTAGAGCTATCGCAGAGAGGGGTGAGGATGGAGGTACAGTATCTAGTTTGGTTGCATCAGAAGCTAAGGATTCACTCAATATATCTGTACAATTAGATGCTGGTAATATGGAATATGAAAGAGACTGGACGGTAGTATAAAGTATGCCTACTAAGCCTATACAAGCTGTATCATTAGATACCATAGGTATTAATGGTGTAGATACACAGACTAACCCTACTGCCCTAGGACCTACTTGGTTCACTAAAGCAGACAATATAGTATATACTGAAGGTGGTAAGGTAGCTTTCAGGAAAGGTCTCAAACAAGGTACGTTAGATGCAGGAGCTAAGATAGGTGCTATACACGAACATTTCGATGGTACTAGTCACATAATATTTTCTACTTCAGGTTCTTATATATATAAATTAGATTTATCGGATAAAGACGCTGCTTTCACTAGTGGTTATAATACTTCATCTTCAGGTAGTGTATCTGATTGGCACTTCCAGAACTTCAATAATGAATGTCTGTCTATGCAATCAGGTGAAGAAATACTTCATTATGAATCCAGTGCTTGGGGTAAACTAAAAGATGATTCAGGATATACAGCACCTAGTGGAGTAACTACATTCGACCCTTCTTGTGGTCTAGGTTTCTACGGTAGATTTTGGTGTGGTGGTATAACTGAAGAGAACGATGTACTATATTACTCTAAGTTATTGGATGTACATAAGTGGGGCTCTGGTGACGGTGGTTATATAGACCTTAAGTCTGTATGGGGTCACGACTCTATAGTAGCTATACATTCCTTCGCAGGTAAGTTAGTCATCTTTGGTCAGGAAAATATAGTGATATATAATAATCCTGATGTGATAGGTGATATAATCCTAGATGAAGTAATTAGAGGTATAGGTTGTATATCTAGAGATTCAGTACAGTCAATAGGGGATGACTTATTCTTCTTATCTGATACAGGTGTAAGGTCTCTATTTAGGACTACTCAACAAGATAAGTTACCACTGACAGAGAAGTCTATTACTATCACAGATGAGTTAGTTAGTCATATAAATAACTCTACTAATGTTAAGAGTGCTTACCTACAGAACGAAGGTATCTATATACTATCTTTCGTAGACAGAAATGTAAATTATGTATTCGATATTAAGTTTAAGACTGAGAGGGAGACTCCTCGTATAACTAAATGGGATTTTAGGGATGATAGGAATCCTGCTAGTCTAGCCTATACACAGACATACGGTCTATTAGTAGGACAACAATCAGGTAGAGTAGCTACTTATGAAGGTTATTATGATGTAGATTATAGTGGTTCTAGTGTATATACTTACACTTCCTATAGTAGTAACTTCTCTACTGTATGGATTGATCTGGGACAAGGTACTACTTCCTCTATACTGAAGAGATTGATTATGGTGGTATCAGGAGGACAAGGAACAGATGTGGGTCTGAGGATGTATGGTGATTTCAATATAACTCCTAAATTATCCCATACCTTTAAACTTAATCCTCCCTTAAGTGGAGAGCCTTCTTACTGGGGAACAGATAAATATCCTTCTAGTGCAGGGACACCAGCTTGGAGTGACTATAAATATCAACCTATACACGGTTTAAGAGAGACATCTATACCATTAAGCAGTTCAGCTAAGTACGTTAGATTTGAATGGGATGCAGTAACTAAAGGATATAAGGCTTCACTACAATCAATATCATTATTATTTAAACAAGGTAAAACATTATGAGTAATTATACAATAGCAGTTGGATGGTCAGGTAAGGATGCACTCTCGGATACAGACCCCGGTAAGGTAATATCTGGAGATGACTTCGATACTGAATTTACAGCAGTAAGGACAGCAGTTAATTCTAAAGCAGATGCTAATGGTTCTGCTTCCGAGAACTTTGTATGTAATCTATTGACTGCTACTACAGGTACAGTAGGAGGAGAGACTATAGTAACTCTAGATACTCCACAGACATTCACTAAAGCACATCCTACTGCTTCAGAGACAGTGACATTAGCTTCTACTCAGACAGCTAACTTACTCAATGCTAAATTATTTATAGTTAGTGTACAAGGTAATCATACTCTCAATGTATCTAATATGACATCAGGGGTAGAGGCTACTTTCTTAGTGAAGAATACAGGTGCTTATGATATTACATTCAGCACTGATTTTAGTTTTATAGGGGGATATAACCCTACTATTACTTCGGGTAGTGGTAAGGTAGATTTAATTAGGTGTGTGTCGGATGGTACTAAGATGTACTGTAACATAGCACAGAACTTAACTTAAAAAACAAGGATAAGATATGAATTGGATGGGTGTAGGTAACAATAGTATATTCGGAGTAGGTGGAGGATACCCTTATCAAGGTGGCGGTTATAGTGGTGGTTATGGAGGCTCTCCTGCTCTTAGAGAATACCCTAAAGTTGATGCAGGAATGAGAGAACCTTGGTGGATGAATGCTGGTGCTCAAGCTCAACCTGCTCCTAATTTTAATACTTGGGGAGCACCTACTGCATATAATCCTTATACTGGTTACAATAATACTGGATTTAATCCTAATATATTTGGCTCAGGTACACCACCTCCTAACTACTTCAATAATACTACACCTTGGTGGCAACAGCAACAGCAGCAACCTACTGCTCCAGTGACTCAAGATGGTCTAATAGATGATGGTTGGGCTAACCCGGCTACTGAAGGGGAACAATATTCTTCTTCTTATTATAGTAATAAAGCAGGAGGAGACCCTGAGGCTGCAGCTAGGATGGCTATGGAGGCTGGGGATAAACACGCTGCTTACAGATTAAGTCATTTGGCTCAAAGACAACAAGCAGGTATAGGTGATTTCGATTTAGAAGGATTTAGACCTAGTTTCTATCAAGGAAGTACTTTTGAAGGCACAGATGGGAAGGAATATAACATACCTTCAGATATGGAGACACTAGACTCATTTAAAAACATATTTGATTTGGTGGGTAGAATGGGCAGTGCTTATTTAGGAGGTCCGTTTGGTATGCTATCTGAAAAATTAGGATTTAGTGATTTTCTTAATCACGACCCTAGTAAAGTTATTATAGAGGATAGGAATAAAGCTAGGACTATACCACCTGTTAATATAGATGAACAGTTAGGAGCTTATGATAATCTATTATTTTCAGAGAACATACAGCCACAAGCACCTGCTCCAGCTATAGTTAATGGAGTGCCTACTAAGAAGGAGATACAACGATTGATTAATAATAATATTAATGCAAGAAGCGATTATGCTTTAATAAATAAGGCAAAAGCTCAGTCTCAGACACCTGCTCCAGTAGTTAGTGCACCTGCTCAAATAGATGATGGTTATGCTCATACTCCTCAAGAAAGGTATACAGCACCAGCACCGATTAAACAGTATGATTATAGTGGTAGTAGAAGGTGGTAGATAATATGAATATGATAACGGAGATAATATAATGGATTGGACAAGTTTAATAGGAGCAGGGCTACAGTACTTAGGTTCTAGTAACGCTGCTAGTGCACAGACAGACGCAGCCTCTCAATACAATCAAGCGATGATTGAGGCATCTAAACCTATATCAGTTTATGACCCAATGTCTTCCGCTTCATACGATGATGAGACTAAGCAGTATTCTTTAGGTCTATCGCCTCAACAACGAGGTTTATTTAATGCTTATCTAGGTGATATATATAGGCAGAGAGCTTTAGTCGAGCCTTATATGAGAGACCCTGAGGCTGCAGCTAGGAAGAGGTACGCTGAGACTACAGCAGCTATTACTCCTGGAAGGGAAGCTATGACTGAGACTCTCTTGAGCAGACTAAATAAGGGTGGTCTATTAGGTTCTACTGTAGGTGCAGGTATGGCTTCTCAAGTAGATACTCAGAGAGCAGTAGAGGACGCACAGAGAATGGGATTAGCTAGGTCAGGGGTTCAATCCGATATAACTAATTATCTCAATAGAGCTAATAATGCTAGGACAGGTATGTTAGGTATAGGTGCATTACCACAGTCTCTAGCTAGTATAGGTACTGGTCTAGGTAGTACTTATGCTAATGCAGTAGCTACAGGAGGTCAACATCTTATGAATGCTCAATCTCAACAAGGATTAGCTAGTGGTATGTTCCCTTATACTTTAGGTACACAGTTGATGGG
>Ga0255049_10002291_pt1 | contig 10122 bp, 5 predicted proteins | sample JV7_2_3_MG_FD_183615 | JGI IMG/M metagenome (GOLD analysis project Ga0255049, IMG submission 183615) | Seawater microbial communities from Jervis Inlet, British Columbia, Canada - JV7_2_3 | ecosystem: Environmental > Aquatic > Marine > Inlet | place: Canada: British Columbia | collected 2016-10-06
TGACCTCCGTACCCGTTATGTTTCAGTAGAAGCGGGTGAGGCGATCGATAACACTTCACCCTTTATTACAATGGGTACCATATTTGATACCGAGTTAACTAACTGGATGGACTTTTTGGTAGATTACAGTTTCCAGTTAGTTGAAGAAGAATCCGGCCGTTATATTCATTACTTCATTACGACCTTATCAACCGAAATCATTGGCGATCTGGATCTGGATGTCTCCCTGGTCTGGGAAAGAGTGGAAAACCCGCGTGCCGATGAAGTTGGCAATGTTCCCGCAAAAGATGATTACCAGTTAATATTTGGTGTCAGTTATGAATTTTAACCAGCAATTTAAAATCGCATCTCGACTTTAGTATAAAGCTCACGATTGGTTAACCCGCCATCATTAACATCTGATTCAAAATTATATTCGGCTTTAATACCGGCCAGTACGGAGATTTTTTTAGTCGGTTTGTATATCAAGGTGTACTCAAAAGTTTTCTCGATTTCCTTATCCAGCTCGGTTCCTAACCAGCGTGTCAGATCGCGCCGGGTCAAATCATCGAGGTATAACAATCGATGGCTAATCTGACTGTTTTTTCTAAACAGAGTGGTAAATGAAGCAAAGTTTTCCTTGTACAGACGGGAACCATCCAACCCGAAATCACGGTAAGTAGTTTGCAAAATAAATTGCCAGTTATCCAGCCGGAAGGATATTTTCGGTTTTAACTCTTCCATGTCTCCGAGCACCAGGTTATCGGCATCGGCAATTTTCCCCCAGCGACCATCCAGATTAAAAGTCCAGTTTGTCCAGGGTGAGGTCTCCAGGTACCATTGCCAGTATTCTTCATCAAATAACGGCGCGTTACTACCGGTAGCCAGGCTATTTTGATTAATACGGTTCACCGCTCTTTCGCGGTAGCGTTTACCCAGTCGCAATACACTCTGATACGAACCCCTGAACTCGGCCCATACCCCAATACCGTCTTCGACCCGATCGTCTTCTTCGTGTGAGCGGCTATGGGTATAAACAAGGTATCCACGTATTCTCGACTTACCCTTGTCGTCCCTGAGCGTGTTGACATACCACTTCCGGCCATAAGCCATGTTTAGAGAACGAATATCGACTTTATTTTGAAAGCCCAGATCGGCACGAAAGTCCGGTGAAAAATCCTCGTAACCTACCCAGTACAAGGAGTCGGGACCATCGTGTTTATATCTGATTTTTAAGCCATAGCCGGTTAAGGGCTTGTCAAATTCGGTTCTCAATACCTGCGCATTAACCGAACAACTACCTAACGGGCAGATAGCCGGCGGGGGAATAGTGGTACAGTCATCTTCCTCGCAAAGGTCGTCGGCAAAACGTTCGGGATATTCGGTATCCGAATACGAAACCTGATAACGTAATTTATCATCCAGGCTGATATCCCATAGTCCGTCAATACCAGTCAGTGCATTATGGTAGCCATCTGCAGTACGCAAGGTGCCAATCAGGCCAAAACTGCGTCGATTTTTTGAATATCGATAACGCACGGCGGCAGATTTACTGGTTTCTAATAATTCCACCTCGTCGGAACCAAAGGTGTCTGGAATGATGACTTCGGTCTCTTTATCATTTACCCCAAAAGCGCCAAAGGAACTGAAGACATCGTCGCGGATATACGACGCACCCCACTGCGGCTGAATAACATTACGTGTGTAAACGGTCGGGATCAGTGTATTGTAATACTCGGTCGATGATCTGAAAAAACGACGTTTTTCCGGTTTGAAGACAACAAAAGGATTATTAATACTCTGCCTCGCAATATCGGCTTCAACATCTGTGTAATTTGGGTTTATGGTAAAGGATAATGTCTGCGCGCTATTAATATGATAATCAATATCAATACCCGCTTCGTGTAATTCGTGTTCATCTACCTTTTCAAACTCACCGCCAATACTTCTTTTTTCATCGAAATGATAAATATAATGTGGCCGGTAATTTATCTTGCTTTGCCGCTCAATATTCTTGTCAGAAGATCTACCCTGAACAGCTTCATTATCAGACGCTACAGCAGTAATTTGATCGTCCTTGTCGCCGCGGGTGGTATACAAAAGAAATGCCGCCAGGGTTCGGTCTACCCTGCGCGGGTAGGATCGTTTCAGGATTATAGCGCCCCTGTGATCCGCATCCTTAAACCTTGTTGGTGAGCGAATCGAACCAACCGGAATTGCAATTTCAACCGTGTAGCCATTTTTATTAATTTTGGCCGCGGCGTCCCAATCCGTATCCCAGTCATAGATGTAACGATCACTAATGGTATCTTGCACCACATCGGACAGGGTACCGTGAGGATTAACCCTGAATTCATATTTTTTTGCCAGGGTTCCGGTAGGATCAATAATAATCGAGACATAATCGTCTTCCTTGCTGGCATCTCGCTCACGCAAGGCTGAACGTATATTTTCAGGATTCGGATCAGAGGCATCAAACGCCACAAATATATGCGTTTTGCTAGCCGCCACCCAGGCCTTGGTTTCAACCACGGCGGGCGCAAGCCGGGTCGGATAAAGCTCAATCTCTAAATTGAATGATACAGCCTGCTGCCAGAATTGGTCATCGATTTCGCCGTCTATTACTGGCTCATCATTGGCTATGGTGAAAGTTATTTCCGGGATTTCGAACTGTTTATCTTCAGGTGCCGATTCGGCGGAGAGCCCGACATCAGATTCAGGCGCTTCATCTTCATCGGTGGCAGCATAAAGATTGGTACTGACAATTAGTGAGATCAAACAGATAAGACAAAACTTATCCATAGTCCCGCGATTTAGAATACTATTTTCGATTCAATTTAATCCAAAATATTTCTTGTCCACCTCCATTTTCATTAATGGAGGTGTCTGCTTTTCATCGGTAACCCGGCCTGCTAACGCTGAATCCTGATCAGGGTGAAAAAGCTAAATAAGCTATTTAACACCAATGTTCCATAAGCCTGTGTCTTTTAGCGCGGTTGTACATTGACTACCCAGGCTGGATTCATTCTGTACCAGACAACTCACTATACGACCGTCACCAGGCACCACGTCGAGGCAGAACTTGTCGGCATCCGCTTCACAGGCCTTAATAGAATAGTCTATTGCCATCATGCCAGCTTCTAATGTCATAGCCGCTTCAACAATACCGACCGCACACGCGGTGGACAGATTGTCCTCATAAGCCATCAGGCACATAAAAGATTTCCGACTATTTAAAGGCAGACCAGGGCAGAGTAGAGCGGCATCCGCTTCACAACCTCTGACTTCAATGTTCACAATAAGGGTAGTGTTGGATAGTTTATCAGCCAGTTTTTCACCTTCAGCTATGGCCGCACCGGAAATAAATATCGTTGCCAGGATAAGTGTCGATACAGTTCTAATTACATTCATTTTAAAGATTCTCTTGATTGTTAAGTATAGTAAGCGAGATTGATCAGTAGAGGTGGACCTTAGTAAAGTTTGCCTCATTTTGAAATCGAACGGAACTATACATCAATCGTAACTTGCTGAATACCGCTGCTATTTTAAAGGCCCGCTTCATCGGTAACTCAGCGTGTCAACCAGTAAGCCGCTCCCGGTAGGTCCATGATGCTGAAGGTCAGAAACCAGGTGGTGTCGAAGTCACTAAAATCACGTGCCCCCAGCCCCATGCGCAGGCGGTCTTTCAGAAAGCTCACATGAAAATCACCGCCAAAGGTATCTTGCTCGCCGATTATGGGTTGGTTCGAGGAATGGTATAAGGTGGGGGTAAATCCGACGCTCGAGATCGTGGCGGACTCGGTGCGGTGTATATATCCCAATCCGAGAGCGAAATAATTTTCTCGCCTTTCATCGGAGTTGGATCGAAACAGGCCGCCTGCGAATCCAAGGCTCGCACGTAAATCCAGCAGGTTGTTACTCGACATCGCCAGGGTAGGCTGCCAGGTTGCAATTATGTCTCCCTCCAAAACATCGAAGCCGAATTCGTAAGGTATGATGTTACGCCAGACCCAGTCTTCAGGTGCGGTCGATGGAGCGAAAGTGAACCCGGGATATTTGTATGTGGCGCTTTGCAGTAGATGTGCGGTGGCCCCCATGAGGGGTGTATTGGAAAATTTTCGAAGGCCTGGATCCGGTTCGCGTGCGGAAAATATATTGGCCGCCTGGCGTTCCAGGTAAACCAGACGAGCAGAAATACGCCGGGTCATTTCCGTCCCCCAGGTGTCGGAGTCGTCTATGATCTGCGTCAGCAGCGGCTCGGTCCCATTCTCTGACCTGGTTGGGATGAAGTTCTCTGCCTTCAGGTATGCGAAAAAGTTGTCTTCCGTGGCAAAAAAACCACTGCCTCCATTAATACTCTTTTCGCCCGCTTCGAGTGCCTTTGCCAGACCATCATGGATAATCTGCATGTCGCGGTCCACAGGAGGTAAGGGCGAATAAGAGAACCCGAACAGGCCGTTGCCGGTAAACTCTTGCTCAGCGATGCGGGCGAATACATAACGGCCACGCGCGTCGTCACCGACGCCTACCACATCGTAGAACTGCCTCCCTGTCCGTCTGGCGCACTGGCGGAATTCTTTCGCCTGTTGTTTCGGCGGATACTGCAAACTACAGAGGCCGTTGGTAACCATGACAATGGCGTCATACACGCCGACATAATAATCGTACTCACGAAATTTGTAGTCGAGGAATGAACCAAAAGCGCTGAGTAGAGTCCCGGTTATCGGGGCGCCACGGCTTGAGACTCGTAATGAACGATCATCATGAATCGATTGACGCGATCGGCCGATGCTTTCATACAACCTGTCATCGGCCATGTTCAGGCGTTTGATGATTAACATCAAAGATTCGGCCATCGCATTGCGATAGCGGCTGATTTCAAGCCGGCATTCGATACGGGACCCGGAATTGCCATCCACAGCCGACTGTGCGCAATTATTAGCGATCCCGGCCTCCACCAGCCGTGCCGGCGAGTACGGCGGCAAAATTTCGGGTTTGACTCTGTCGTAGGCGATTTCAAGCAAGCGCCCCGCCCTGCGGATTGCCTCGGCGCAAGTGACGGGCTTATCGAAATACTGCAACTCCTTCCTACAATCGAAATCCGCATGTTCTTCGTTGACAATTTCCGCCAGTTGGTAAGCCAACTGCGAAAGGTTGCGTCTCCAGTTCGCGCTGGTGGTTTCGCGATACAACTCATACCTTCTGGCCGTACCGTAAGCGCCCACTAGCATCTTGCTTTCGGAGAACAGGCTGAAGTCCATGATAAGGCAGGCCTCGGGTGGATTGTTCGAGGCGCAGGCGCGGATGTCGGGTGGATCGGGGGTTTCGTATCGAAGGCGATCCGGGTCAATGTAAAGGTAGGTGACCGGCAATGGGCTCTTCAAGGCTCTGAAATTGAGCTCTGCCAATGTCCGGGCCAGTCCGACAGGCAGATTGTCGAACAAACCGCCATCGGCAAATACCGCCTCGTCGAGTTCGTACCCGGTTGGACACACCAGATCGCTATCGGATTGATTCGATGGGGATTCCGGCGCGGTGTCGCTCCGGCGCACCCTGAGACGGCAGTATTGCAGCCGCCTGCGGCCGAATGCTGCAGGAAAGGCGCTGGTCGCAACAGCGACCTCGATGATGCTCTTATCGGGAATGGAGAACTCAGGCGCGTTGCGGGGGTGTGGCATCAGTATCATCGCCGGGTCGTCAGAAAGCCTGGGATAGTCCGACGGGTCAAAGAAGTACGCGACGCTGCCATCTTTCTGCACGCGCAACTCGAAAGGGATGTAAAAGCGCTGGTTTTGTATCTCGATATCTTCGACCATCAATGTCAATGGTTCGACCCTTGTTACGGTAACGCCCAGCGGCACTCTGCAACCACTGCGATAAGCAGGCCTGCCCCACTGCTCCACCAGATCGCCAGCGGTAGCAAAATAATCTCTGCGAGAAAGTAAGGCGTCATCCGCCAAATAAACTCCCGAATCCGCCTGAGCGGGTAACAGCGCATTAATATCCAGCCGAAGCCAGGTGTCGCGGAATACATTTTTGTCGATTCGACTTGCAAGCCCACCTTCGGATTCCGGACGGGAACACCAGGTTAAACCGGAAAGTATTGAATTGATGCCACCGGCCGAAGCGCCCGCGACACTGGTTAACTCCAGTGGCCGAATTCGGCCACCACTCAGGGTGTGTAGATCTTCGCTCTCCCGTACCAGTTTGAGGATAGCCCAGTTGAGACCAGCTTCGTAAGCGCCTTTGCTGGCGCCACCGCTGATCGCGATCGAGACGCGCTGACGCTCGGTTGGTTCTTCAGCACTGACGATTCCAAACATCAGATCGGCGCCGATGACGATGGCCATCAGTATCCCGGGTAAGCGATTCATCCGATAAATTCTCTTTGATTAGCCGCCGATGATCCAATGTGGGTATTGATCTCATTGCCTCCGGTTAACTGACTGTACCTGGCATTACCCAAATACAAAATAACGGCTGGTTTACCTGGCAAACGGTCGTCCATCTAAAGATGGTTCCTTTAAAATTGGTTAGTTCGTCAGATACTAGCGCGAAATACTATTGGAGACCAATGATCTAAAAAAAACAGGGGGCAAAATATCTCTTTCAATCATCACCTGATAAGGCAGTGGTAATGCTGGCGAAATCAGTATTTTGCTCCTTCATTTTCCAAATTAGCTTACGCTGTTTTAGATTATCCATGCACTAAATATGGAAATTCAGGCATATAATATGGTAATTTGATAACATCCATAACTGGATTCATGGGGCCGGGGACATGAGCATCTGGGAGCTTCCAGAGATACAGCAATACGACCTCCCGAAAAAAAATGAAAAGTCAAAGGAGATAGAGATGACTTCGAACCTGAAATCAAAAAACTTGTTGTTAGTATTGTGCCTGACGGTGGCATCGCCACTCCTGTACGCGAGCGACGCCGGCACCCCGGACCCGGAATTTATGAGCAAGCTGTATCCCGGTAAGGCTTACTCACCCTATGCCCAACGCGCATTTCCGAGCAATGTATACTGGGGTGACACTCACCTGCATACCGGTCTTTCACTCGATGCCGGCCTGTTCGGCAATGTTCTCGGACACGAAGACGCCTACCGCCTGGCGCGAGGGGAAGAGATTGTAACCTCAACCGGGCTACCGATAAAACTCAGCCGACCGCTCGACTGGTTGGTGATCACGGATCACTCCGATATGATGGGTATTGCGACCGATATCCAAAAAGGCGCACCCAACATTCTGGCAAATCCGAAGGGCAAGGAATGGGCGGCGGGATTTGCCAAGGGCGGCCAGGCTGCTGGCGAAGCGGCATTCGACCTGATCACCCATTTCGCGCAGATGAAGATTCCCGAGGAATTCCTGCAACAGTACTCGCCTGGCTCGCCCATTTATAACAATCTCTGGGACGAAATCATCGATGACGCCGAACAATTCAATGACCCGGGCAGATTCACGGCGCTGATTGGCTTCGAGTGGACCTCGGTGCCCAAGGGTTTCAACCTGCACCGCAACGTAATCCTACGCGACAATGGCGATCGGGCACGCCAGGTGCTTCCGCTAACCACACAACCACCGATAGGCACGACGGACCCGTTGGATCTGTACCAGTGGCTCGAAGATTACGAAAACAAAACCAATGGCCAGGCTCTGGCGATCGCCCATAACGGCAATCTCTCGAATGGCTGGATGTTCCCCCTCGAGAAGACCTATGCCGGCGGCAAGGTCGATAAGAACTATGTAAGCTTACGCGCCAAATGGGAACCGCTCTACGAAGTGACCCAGATAAAAGGTGACGGCGAAACGCATTCTGTCCTGTCGCCCGACGACGAGTTTGCAGACTACGGAACCTGGGACGTGGGCAATCTCGACATTACGGAACTGAAGAAACCCGAAATGCTGAAAGGCGAGTACGCCCGCGAAGCGTTGAAACAGGGGCTCGCGCTTGAAAAGAAGTTCGGAATTAATCCCTACAAGTTCGGCATGGTCGGTGCGACCGACTCCCACACCTCGCTGCCGACAGCGGAAGAAGAAAACTTTTTCGGTAAATCTGTCAGCGTCGAACCATCCGCGACGCGGATATCGCACCCCTTCATCAAGTCCAAGCTGGGAGAGATTCCAGGCGACCTGCTGGTGGCATCCGGCTACCAGGGCGTATGGGCTTCCGAGAACACGCGCAAGGCTATCTTCGATGCGATGAAACGCAAGGAAACCTATGCGACAACCGGTCCGCGCATACTGGTGCGTTTCTTCGGTGGCTGGGAATTCGATGACGATGATCTGCGCAGTCGTGTACCGGCATTTAAAGGTTATGAAAAAGGCGTGCCCATGGGTAGCGATTTAACCAAAGCGCCCGCGGGGAAATCACCGACTTTCATGGTGTATGCCCTGCGCGATCCGATCGGTGCGAACCTCGATCGCATGCAGATCGTCAAGGGCTGGCAGGACGACAAGGGCAAGTTACATGAGCGTGTCTACGATGTCGCTGTGTCCGGCTTCCGCAAGATCGGCAGCGACGGCCGTAGCAAGACGCCGGTAGGCAACACGGTCGACCTCGAAGCCGCCAACTGGACCAATACCATCGGTGCCTCCGAGCTGATGGCCGTCTGGAAAGACCCGGATTTCGACCCGAACCAAAGGGCTTTCTACTATTCCCGCGTGATCGAGATACCGACCCCGCGCTGGGTCCTGTACGACAAGGTTCGCCTGGGCGCCAAGGTGCCCGAAGGTGTAGACCTGATCCACCAGGAGCGTGCCTATACGTCACCGATCTGGTATACGCCCGAATCGTAATCAAACCTGGTGTCGATGGGCAGTTTCAAGGCTCTCTCGCGAGAGCCACTGGTTCATTTTCTGCTCATCGGCGCGGTGTTGTTCACGGCATTCGAGCTGAGGCAGGAAGAGGATAGCGCGGCGCCGAATCGAATTCTGGTCGACACCGGCCAGGTCGAGCAGCTCGTTGCCCGGTTCGAGCGTACCCGGTTGCGCCCACCCACCGATATCGAACTGGCCGCGCTGATCGAGGGTCATATTCGCGAAGAAGTTTACTATCGCCAGGCCCTGGCCATGGGGCTCGATCAGGATGACCCGGTGCTGCGTCAACGGATGCGCCAGAAGCTGGAGTTTCTGCTCGAGGACCTGACGGCCGAAGCGACTCCCACCGACGAGCAACTGACCCGGTTCATGCAGCGCCATCCGCAGAAATTCCGGCAACAACCCCAGCTCTCGTTCACTCATGTTTTTCTCAACCCCGACAATCATCAGGACCTTGCGGCCGACGCCTTGCAGATGCTGACCCGGCTGAATAAAGGCGCCCCACCCGATATGGAAGGTGACCGGTCGCTTATAGCGCCGGAATATCAACTTGCGACCCAACACGAGATCAAGCGTGTTTTCGGCGATTCTTTTGCACAACAGATGGTTCTGCTGGAACCAGGCGGATGGACCGGTCCGATTTACTCGGCTTACGGTGGCCACCTGGTCAGGGTGAGCGCAAAGCAGGAGGAGCGGTTTCCGGTATTGGCGGAAATTCGCGCCCAGGTCGAGCGAGATTACATGGCCGAGCGCCGCCAGGAACTCAAGGATATCACTTATCGCAAACTGCGAGAGGGCTACGAGATCATCATCGAGGAAAGCGCCGGGGTTGCCGCTGTGATGACTGAAACCGCAGGCGTGGCGTCGGATCAGCCCTCAGAATGATGAGATACGCGTCCCTCCTGAGCGTTGTCTTGCTGTTTGCCTGCACGGCTCAATTTAACCCGGTACTGGCCCATGAGCTACAACCGGGTTCACTACAAGTCCGGCAGCTGACTTCCGAACGCTACGAACTGATCTGGCGGGCCCCAATTTATTACGCCAAGCCACACCCGGCGAAACTGCAGTTGCCCGCCAGTTGGCAAACTATCGGCGAGCCCAGAGTCCGACGCTTGTCGGACTCGCATCTGTATTGGCGCATTGTTAATGTGCCGGGTGGAGACATCGATGGCGCATCGATTCGCTTCTCCGGGCTCGAGGCGACGATTACCGACGTATTCGTGCGAATTTCCTGGCTGAACGGAGTAGAGACAACGGCAGTCGCGCGCCCCGGTCGGCCCTGGTTCGAAATCCAGGGGCAGCGCTCGGCCTGGCAGGTG
>Ga0255049_10002292_pt1 | contig 10120 bp, 8 predicted proteins | sample JV7_2_3_MG_FD_183615 | JGI IMG/M metagenome (GOLD analysis project Ga0255049, IMG submission 183615) | Seawater microbial communities from Jervis Inlet, British Columbia, Canada - JV7_2_3 | ecosystem: Environmental > Aquatic > Marine > Inlet | place: Canada: British Columbia | collected 2016-10-06
ATCCTGGAGGCTTATCATCAGTGGCGTGAATGGGCGGAGAAAGCCGTTGCCGACTACACGTTCCATGTCGCCATCACCTGGTGGGATGACACGGTCGAAAAGGATATGGAGACTCTCGTCAACGAGCACGGCGTCAACAGCTTCAAGCACTTCATGGCGTACAAAGGCGCCATCATGGCCGATGACGAGATCCTGGTTAACAGTTTCTCCAAAGCATTGCAGCTCGGCGCAATCGTCACCGTACATGCAGAGAACGGCGAGCTCGTATTCCGTCTGCAGCAAAAAATGATTGACGAAGGGATCACGGGGCCGGAGGGCCACCCGCTGTCACGACCACCCGAGGTCGAGGGCGAGGCTGCCAACCGGGCAATACGCATCGCCGAGGTACTCGGTGTCCCGATATACATCGTTCACAATTCCTGTCGCCAGTCGTTGGAGGCTATAACGCGGGCGAGAAACGAAGGACAACGCGTATTCGGTGAAGTGCTTGCAGGACACCTGCTGGTTGACGATTCCGTCTATCGGGATCCGGATTTCGAAATAGCCGCAGCACATGTCATGAGTCCGCCATTCCGGGCGGCGGAACACCAGAGCGCTTTGTGGCGTGGCCTGCAGTCCGGCAACCTCCAGACCACCGCGACGGATCACTGTTGTTTTTGCGCGGATCAAAAAGCAGCAGGCCGGAAAGACTTCAGGCTGATACCCAATGGCACCGCCGGTATCGAGAACCGAATGGAGGTTCTCTGGCATCACGGCGTCAGTACCGGTCGCCTGACGATGAACGAGTTCGTTGCCGTCACATCCACCAACGCAGCACAGATTTTCAATGTCTATCCGCGTAAAGGCAGTGTATCGGTCGGCGCGGATGCGGACATCGTGGTTTGGGATCCGCAAGCTACCAAGACGATCTCCGCTGAGACCCATCACCAAAACATTGACTACAATATTTTCGAGGGAATGACGGTTACGGGCTGTGCTTCGTACACGGTCAGCCAGGGCAAGATTGTCTTTGCCGACGGAAAACTCAATGTGGAGCGTGGCGCCGGTAGATACGTCGACCGGCCGGCCTATGCGTCCTACTACGAGGCTTTAGCCAAGCAAGCTGAGCGAAAGAAGCCGACGGCCGTCAAGCGCGACGCCCTTCAGCCCGTAAAACATGCCTGAAGACGATAACGCCGCGGTGCGTTCCCGCCGTCTTACCGACGAGGAAATCGCCAGGAACTTTAGCGATATGCATCCGCCACTCGGGCGCTCGGAGGCGCTGATCGAGGCGGACCGCTGCTATTTTTGCTTCGATGCGCCGTGCACGACGGCATGCCCGACCGGCATCGACATCCCGGGGTTCATTCAGAAAATTCGCAGCGATAATCTGACTGGCTCTGCCCATACGATACTGCGCGAAAACATAATGGGCGGCATGTGTGCCAGAGTTTGCCCGACGGAGGTGCTGTGCGAGGAAGCCTGTGTTCGCAATACGCATGAGGACAAGCCCGTCAACATCGGGCTCCTGCAACGATATGCAACCGATCCCGTATTCGAAGAAAACAAGAACCTGTTCGAGCGCGGCCCGGAGACCGGAAAGCGCGTAGCAGTTGTCGGTGGCGGACCTGCCGGACTGTCCTGCGCGCACCGTTTGTCCATGCTCGGTCACTCGCCTGTTGTATTCAATCGCGACGAAAAGCTCGGCGGGCTGAACGAGTACGGCATCGCCGCTTACAAGACAGTCAATGATTTTGCGCAGCGCGAGGTCGATTACATTCTTTCCATAGGCGGCATCGAAGTCCGAAACAAGGCAGTACTCGGGGAGACGTTCACGCTGGTGGATTTGCAGGATGAATACGATGCCGTGTTTCTCGGGTTCGGCCTCGGATCAGTGAACGATCTCGGCCTGCCGAACGAAAATATCGCCGGCGTGTTGAACGCCGTGGATTACATAGCTGAACTGCGCCAGGCCAAAGACAAGGGCGATCTGCCCGTTGGTGATAACGTAGTCGTAATCGGCGGCGGCATGACCGCGATCGACATCGCTGTGCAGACCAAGCGCCTTGGCGCCGGGCACGTTGACATCGTTTACCGCCGCGGGCCGGAGGAAATGGGCGCCAGCCGCTACGAGCAGCAATTTGCCCAGACGAGTGGCGTCAAAATACGTCACTGGGCGAAGCCCGTGAAATTACTGACCTCGGACGGTGTAGCCGGTGTCGAGTTTGAACAAACGGCGCTGGACGAGGCGGGTAAAGTGGTGGGTACCGGTGAGCGCTATTCCCTGGACGCCGATGTCGTATTCAAAGCCATCGGACAGTCCTTGTCCGAAAAGGCACTCGACAGTACTACCGGCACGCTCGATTTACAGCACGGAAAGATTGTGACGGACGATGATCGGAAGACCTCACTGCCTGCTGTCTGGGCAGGGGGCGACTGCGTAGTTGGCAACGACGACCTGACGGTCTCAGCCGTGCAGGACGGCAAGATCGCCGCGATTGCTATTGATCGGTATCTTCGACAGGAGAGCAACAATGGCTGACCTGAAAAGCGATTTCCTGGGCATCAAATCGCCGAACCCGTTTTGGCTCGCCAGTGCACCGCCGACCGACAAAGCCTACAACGTCAATCGCGCCTTCGAAGCGGGCTGGGGTGGCGCAGTCTGGAAGACGCTTGGCGAAGACCCCCCTATCGTTAACGTCAACGGGCCACGTTACAGCGCGCTCTACAGCAACGAGCGCCGGGTTATCGGTTTCAACAACATCGAGTTGATTACGGACCGGCCGCTGGGGGTCAACCTCGATGAGATCCGGCAAATCAAGAAGAACTGGCCCGATCGTGCCGTCGTCGTCTCGGTCATGCTGCCGATGGAGGAGAAGGTCTGGGCGAAGTACGTGCCGATGATCGAGGATACCGGCGCGGACGGCTTCGAACTCAATTTCGGCTGCCCGCACGGCATGTCCGAGCGCGGCATGGGTGCTGCCGTCGGTCAGGTGCCCGAGTACATTCAGATGGCCACGGAATGGTGCAAAAAGCACGCATCGGTCCCGGTGATCGTGAAACTCACGCCGAACGTGACCAATATCCTCCCGCCTGCATCTGCCGCCAGAGATGGTGGAGCGGATGGCGTGTCGCTTATCAATACCGTGAACTCGATCATGCGTGTCAATTACGACACATTGACGATGTATCCGACCACGGATGGCATGGGCTCACATGGCGGCTACTGCGGGCAGGCGGTCAAGCCGATTGCGCTGAATATGGTTGCGGAAATATCCAGAAACAAGGATACGGCCGATATACCGATCTCCGGCATAGGCGGAATTCATGACTGGCGCGACGCAGTCGACTTCCTCGCACTCGGTGCATCCAATGTTCAGGTCTGCACTGCTGCCATGGTCTACGGCTTCAAAATCATAGACGACCTGACGGATGGACTCAGCAAGTTCCTCGATGAAAAAGGCATGTCATCGGTCGTAGAACTGGTCGGAAAAGCCGTTCCAAGCGTAACCGACTGGCAACACCTGAATCTCAACTATGTAGAAAAAGCCGCGATCGATCAGGATCTGTGCATTCAGTGTGGCCGTTGCCACATCGTTTGCGAGGACACGTCACACCAAGCGATCACATCGAAAGTCAATGGCGAGCGACGATTCGAAATAATTGACGAAGAGTGTGTGGGCTGCAATCTTTGCGTTAGCGTCTGTCCGGTTGACGGTTGTATTACGATGAAGCAGGTAACCGACGGTATCGATGCTAGAACGGGAAAACCGATCAACATGGAAGTGCTGGACTGGACGGCACACCCGAACAATCCGATGCGAAAATAATCTTTACGGGCGACAGACAGTGGATGACAAACAACTTATCGAGGCAGCAAAGGAAGCGCGCGAAAACGCGCATGCCCCTTATTCGAATTATTTTGTCGGCGCAGCGATCGTCGATGACCAGGGCAGTGTCCATCGGGGCTGCAACGTGGAGAATGCCGCGTACCCCGAAGGGAATTGTGCCGAGGCGAATGCGATCGGTGCGATGGTTGCCGCCGGAGGCAAAAAGATATCTGTCATCGCCGCAGTTGGTGGCAGCGATGCGCTGGAATTTTGCACACCGTGTGGCGGTTGCCGGCAGAGTATTCTTGAGTTCTCGGACGATGATACGCGCGTCATCCTGCTCAACGAAGAAGGAAAGATTCAGAATTACAGCATCGATGAGCTGTTGCCGTTAGCCTTTCGGTTGCGTCAGGCCCGACTGTAATTTTTCGACATCCTCGCGAAAGGGCATTGACGGCTGCGCACCTGATCTTGTTGCCGCGCATGCACCCGCAGCACAAGCGAACTCAAGCGCTTGTTGATGGCCCTGTTTCTCGACCAACGAAATCGTCAAAGCGGCGGTAAAGCAATCTCCCGCACCTGTTGCATCGACTGCATCGACTGCCGGTGGCGTTGCACTGGCAAGTCGTTCGCCACTCTTTTGTAAACGAGCACCCTTCGCGCCGCGTGTCACTGCCACGAGCGCATCCGTATCATTCAGAAGTTCGCCGTAGAAGGCCGCTTCCGTCTCATTGACGACGATCAGGTCAGCGCGGGCCAGGATTGCCGAGGGCACCTGCATTGCCGGCGCAAGATTGACACAGAAGAATCCGTCAAATTCCGATGCTGCCTTGCATATGGTTTCGACCGGCACCTCCAGCTGGCATATCAGCGCATCGCCCCACGGCACGTCGAACATTTCGGGGAGCAACGTGCGATTCGCGCCCGGCGCCACGACGATCTGATTTTCACCCGATGGTGCCACTGAAATCAGTGCGACACCTGTGGGTGCATCTGGATCGACGGCACAATCGGACAGGTCGACGCCATCGGCACGGAGCATGGCCAGCGCCTCTTCGGCGTTGGAGTCATTACCCACGCGTGCATGCAGGTACACGTCCGCGCCGAGGCGCCGCGCAGCGAGGGCCTGATTGGCACCTTTTCCTCCGGGGTATCGACCCAGCTCCGCGCCGGTCACTGTCTCGCCCGGCGCCGGCAACCGCGGCGCCATTGCTGCGAGATCGAGGTTTACTGAACCGACAACGACAATCGTCGGACTCGTGCCGGGCACATTGGAATCTCGCCGACTCATTAATCGAAGCGAGCCAGACGAGAGGTCAGGAGTTCGTAAAACGCGTCGGCATCGACCGCATGAATCCAGTTGGTATTCCTGGGCCGGTCGGTCACATGCCAGAAATCGACTGCTGTATGGCCCATGGTCAGCTCCGATTCGGTCTCGACGGACACGTTGCAGAGTTTGCCTTCGAATATGTCGGGCTTGAGGAGATACGCAACCGTGCAGGGATCGTGCAAAGGTGCGCCTTCGTAGTTGTATTTTGCCATGTCGTGGCGGTTGAAAAAGTCGATCATGCCGACCGTCGCCTGAGCCGCTCGGTTGTCAATCTCCTTCAAGCGCTCAATCCGCTCTCGCGTCGACAGGACCTGGTGACTCGCATCGAGACCCATCTGCGTTATCGGACGACCACACCTGAACACGATGTCGGCCGCGTGCGGGTCAACCAGGATATTGAATTCCGCCGACGGAGAGCGGTTGCCACTCTCGCGCATGGCGCCACCCATCAGGACGATCTCCCTGACCTTTTCCACGACGTCCGGCGCCTTCGTAAACGCCGTACCGATGTTGGTCAATGGTCCTGTTGGGACCAGCGTAATCGTGCTGTCGCCCGCGGCACGAAGCGTATCAACGATGAAATCGACGGCGTGCTGTTCCTGCAACGGGTGCACCGGCTCTGTCACCTCGATGCCGTTGATACCGGTTGACCCATGTACATGTTCTGCCGTGACGAGATCACGGACCATCGGCTTGTCGCAACCCGCGAAGACCGGGATATCACTGCGTCCGGCAATATCACACATCAGGCGCGCATTTATTTCGGTAAGCGCGAGCGGCACATTGCCGGCGACTGTCGTTATGCCGAGGATCTCGAGTTCGTCGGGCGACGACATCGCGAGTAGCAAGTTGACAGCATCGTCCTGCCCGGGGTCACAATCCAGGATGATCGTGTATTTCGTCACTAGAAAGTAAGTAGCAGCCCCGCTAGCGCCGCACTCATCAGGTTTGATAACGAACCGGCTGCAACCGCTTTCAGCCCGAACTTGGCAATCAAATCCTTCTTCTCTGGAACGAGGCTCCCGAGACCGCCCAGGAGAATTGCGATCGATGACAGGTTCGCGAACCCACACAAAGAAAACGTGACGACTGCGCGTGTACGCTCACTCATTCCCGCCAGGTAATCATTCAGGTGACTGTAGGCAACGAACTCGTTGAGAATAAGTTTTTCACCGAACAGGGAACCGGCGGCCTGGGTCTCGGCCCATGGCACGCTCAAGACGTACATGATCGGCGAGAAAATCCAGCCCAGTATTTTCTGAAGCGTCAGGCCCTCGATGCCGACCAGGCTCGCCATGCCACCGACGATGCCATTGAATAATGCAATCAAGGCGATAAACGCAATGAGCATCGCGCCGATATTAACCGCCAGCATGAGGCCGTCCCTTGCACCCACCGCCGCCGCAAGAATCACATTGACGTGCGGACTGTCCTCCATTGTCAGGTGTTCGTCGTCTTCCTTGGCCGAGTCGACGTGATCGTCCGGCATGATAATTTTCGCCATCAACAGCCCACCGGGTGCGGCCATGAAGCTTGCCGCCAGCAGGTACTTGAGCTCGGCACCCATCTGCACGTAGGCAAGCAGCACCGTACCAGCAACTGACGCGACCCCTGACACCATAATCGCGAAAAGCTGCGGCTCGGTCAGGCCTTTCAGATATGGCCGCACGACAAGTGGCGACTCGGTCTGACCGATGAAGACATTGGCTGCTGCATTCAATGACTCGACTGCCCTGGTTCCAATAATCCAGCGCAAGGCGCCGCCGACCAGTTTTACAACAACTTGCATTATTTTCAGGTGGTACAGCACCGACATGAGTGCCGAGAAGAAAATGATGATCGGCAAGACTTGAACTGCAAAGTTCCACATGCTCGGCTCTGTCGCAAGTCCGCCGAACATAAATTCGATACCGGCGCGCGAGTAATCCATGACATTCTGCACGGCGTTACTCATCTTCTCGATGACGACTTTGCCAGGGGAAGAATAAATAACGAATACCGCAATCGTCGCCTGCAACGCGAATGCGGCGCCGACGATTCGTAAATTGATGGCTTTACGATTTCCGGACAATAAATACGCGATACCGAGAATCACGACGATTCCCAGCAATCCGATAAAGTTTCCTGACATGATGTGTCCCCGCGTCTTTTTTGTTCTTATGCTTGTTACTGCCAATAAGCATACCGGCTATGTGCCGGAAATACCGACTAATCTGCCGTTAGTACCTCGTAGACAGTCGGTCGTTCATCGGGCCTGTCTGCAGAAATGGCGCAGGCCCGACTTATTAGTTCTGATGCCAGACTTGCATCGTCTTCACTCGCCGCGTGAACAACGGCCAGCGGCCGATCGGTCCCCACCATTTCCCCGATTTGTGCGATATCGGTGAGACCGACGGACAGGTCCAGTTCTTCACCAAGTTGCTGGCGTCCGCCACCAAGCTCGATGATCGCGCTGCCGACCGCATGTGCATCGACCTCTGCCAGAAAACCTGTTTCCGCCGGATGTACCGGCACGTAGATCGACGCTTTCGGCAGGTACTCCGTGTACTTCTCCAGAAAATCTGCAGGACCACCCATAGCAGCAATCATTCTGGAGAACACCTCGACTGCAGCGCCCGAGGTAATGGATTTTTCAACCTTGTCTCTGGCTGCAGCGTTGTCCTCTTCGATGCCGGTCACGATCAACATTTCGGCACATAGCGCGACAACGACCCCATTAAGCCGTGCCTCCCGATACTCGTTCTTCAGAAACTCGACCGATTCGGCGATTTCGACAGCGTTGCCCGCAGTCTGCCCCAGCGCCTCATTCATGTCCGTAATCAGTGCATGGGTTTTTAACCCGGCGGTGGCTGCTGTCCCTATGATGCTTCTGGCGAGCTTGGTAGCCCGTTCGAATGACGGCATGAAGGCGCCGCTGCCCACTTTCACGTCCATCACCAGGCCGTCGAGGCCTGCCGCAATTTTCTTGGAAAGGATCGAAGCCGTTATTAACGGAATCGATTGGATAGTGGCAGTCACGTCTCGAATTGCGTAGAGGCGCCGATCCGCCGGAGCGAGGTCGGCGGTTTGACCGATGATGGAACAACCTGTGGTCTTCACGACTTTTTTGAAGAGATCAAAATCGGGTGTAGCGTGATACCCGGGGATACTCTCTATCTTGTCCAGCGTTCCGCCCGTGTGGCCCAGTCCCCGGCCTGAAATCATCGGCACATAACAACCGCAGGCCGCGGCGATCGGCGCCAACAAGAAGCTGACTTTATCCCCTATGCCGCCGGTCGAGTGTTTGTCGACCACCGGCCCGTCCAGATCTTCGGCTCCCCAATCGAGCACGGTGCCGGAAGAAGCCATCTCCGTCGTGAGTTTTGCCGTCTCGTCGAAGGTCATCGATTTGAATATGACCGCCATCGCGAGCGCCGCTACCTGCTCCGCCGGTATGCTGGCATCGACCAGGCCGTTGACGAAAAACTCAATCTCTGCCGCTGTCAGCTCACCGCCATCCCGCTTTTTCTGAATGACGTCCGCAAACAACATTAGCCGACCTGCCCGAATCCACGGAGAGGAAGATCGGGACCGCGCTGCAGCCAGTTATCTGCTGGATAGTGACAGTTCTGATCGATGACGTGTAGCGTGTACGCGTGTCGGGATTTGTCGGACGTGTTGTGCTTGCTCATGTGAGGGGTACGTCCGTCAAACATGACCATCGTGCCGGTGGCTGCCTCGGCCGGAATTTTCAGATCTTCCGGCCACGGCGTGTCGTCCAGCGTTTCGAACGTGAACGAGTTCTCGTCAACCCGATAGTTGCGTTGCTTCAGTGGCCCGCGATGTTGCCCGGGTATGAAATACATGCAGCCGTTTTCAATCGTCGCGTCTTCCAGCGCGAACCAGAAACCAACGCAGGACTCCGGTTCGGTATATATGAAAGTCGAGTCCTGATGAAAATGAACCTCGCCACCAATGCGCGGTGGTTTGAATATATACATCGACTGCAAAAGCCCGGGATCAGAGACGCCGAGACTGCGCGCAATTTCACCGAGTTCCGGCCTGTAGGAAAATTCTCTGAACACGGGATCGAGATCATGCATCGCGTGACCCATCTTGTTCAGGCAGTCCTCTTTGGCCTGAATCAGGTTTCCGGATTCGTCGAACGCATCGTATTCAAGAAAAAAGCGGATTTTGTCGCCGGACTCGTAAAAGTACCGGTCATCGAGTTGCGTCTGTTCTTTCGCCGAGAAAATGCTTCGTACTTCTGTTGGATCAAATTTCTCCACCAACCGCTGCGCCCGTTCCCGCAAGCCCGCGCATTCTTCGCCGGACACGAAGTCCTCGAGGATAAGGACCCCGGCCTCGTTATAGGCATCAGTCATCTCCGACGTCAGCTTGCCACCAGGTGGCGCCGAATATGTCGGCAAGGCATCTCGATACTCGCTGGACAATTTGATGAGATCCTAGTTTATTTGTTTATTAATCAATTGATTATGTGTGCTAGCCGGCTACCCATAAAGCGGCCGGAAGCAGCTGGCTCATAGGGTAGAATGCCTGAACGACGACCGAAGGACAAAAAATGAAAAATAAAATATGGTCGCCATCGCCGGCCATTAAGTCTGTTTCCCTGATAATTTGTGCCGCTCTGTCGGCTTGTACGCCGGCCGAGCCGCCCGATGAATCAGTCAACGAGTCACCGACCGTCGACCTCATCGTAGAGGGAGACTATGTCGTCACGATGGACAAGAATCAGAATGTCGTTCAGGGCGGTGCCGTCGCGATCAAGGACGGCGTGATCGTTGCGCTCGCATCTGCCGAGGACATCAACGCGCAGCACACGGCTGCCGAAACCATCAAGGGCGAAAACCGAATCGTCATGCCGGGACTGGTCAACGGGCACTCGCACGCGGCTATGACGCTGCTGCGAGGCGTAGCAGACGACATGGCGTTGATGGAGTGGCTCAATAACTACATTTTTCCGGCGGAGGTCAAGTTTGTC
>Ga0255049_10002293_pt1 | contig 10118 bp, 11 predicted proteins | sample JV7_2_3_MG_FD_183615 | JGI IMG/M metagenome (GOLD analysis project Ga0255049, IMG submission 183615) | Seawater microbial communities from Jervis Inlet, British Columbia, Canada - JV7_2_3 | ecosystem: Environmental > Aquatic > Marine > Inlet | place: Canada: British Columbia | collected 2016-10-06
ATCCTCAGTCCTTACGGGTCGACGGATCACACCATGGGCAGCACCAACGAGCACGTGAAGCTGTGGTTCTCGTCACTGCCTCCTGCCGGTGTTGAGTTTGCGGTGACGGTGAAGATCAACGGTGATGTGTGGGGTACCTACCCATTCACCTCCTGGTACGAGGAGCCGGAGCCGGTGGCCAAGACGGCCAACAGCACCTACGGCTCTTGTTCCGAGGACCCGCCGTACGACATCTACTACGGCACCGCCCCCGAAGGCACCAGCGTGTCGATCTCGAGTCCATACGGTTCGGGAGAGACCACGGCCAACGGTTCGGGCGAGTGGAGCAAGAAGGTGTTCTTTGCCGGGGCACCCATTGACGAGCCATTCACAGTGACGGTCACGGTGGGCGGCGAGGTCTTTACCTTCGGGATGGTTGTGACGGGCTGATCGAACCGGCTGTCCGGGCGTGCGCCCAACTTCCCGGACAGCCTTCGGCCGGACCTCCTCACCCGGGGACCTCTTCAGGGGTCCCCGGGTTTGCCTTTGTCGTGCGCCTTAGAAGACCTCTTTGTTGTTCTTGTCTGGGGCCTTGTCCGGCGGTTTGAGGTCGGCTCGACGAGAACGCTCGTCGGCTCGCTTCGCCTGCTGATCCAACTCTCCCTGCAGCCGTTGGTAGCTCTCCACCCGGACCTCGGTGAGCCGACCGTCGGTCACCGCGGCCGCCACCTCGCAACCCGGCTCCTGGTCGTGGCCGCAGTCGCGAAATCGGCATTTCTGGGCGAGAGCCTCGATGTCTGCAAATACTTCGGCTACTCCGGCCTCGCCCTCCCACAGGCCGAGCGCCCGTAGTCCCGGGGTATCGATCAGGACACCGCCGGTGGGGAGTGGTATCAATTCCCGCACCGCCGTGGTGTGCCGTCCGGCACCGTCGGTCCGGGTCGATCCGGTGTCGAGGTCGTCGCTTCCCAATAGGCGGTTGGCCAGGGTGGACTTGCCGACCCCGGACTCGCCTATCGCCACTGCAGTAACGCCTGGTCCAATCTTTTCGGCGACGGTTTCGATTCCGGCACCGGTCTCACTGCTGACCACCAGCACCTCGACACCCGGAAAGGCACCGGTCGCCTCGGCGACGGCCGCAGCGGTTTCGTCCGGAGCAAGATCAGACTTGGTCAGGAGCAGGATCGGGGTTGCGCCAGCCTCCCGGGCGACCACCAGGACGCGCTCGACGCGTCCCGACCGCAGGTCGCGATCCAGGCCATGCATTGCCAGCACCAGGTCGACATTTGCCGCCAGCACCTGCGATCGATTGTTGAGAGGATCGGCCCTGGTGATGGCGGTTCTTCGTGGCAGTAGCGAGGCGATTACGAATTCCTCACCGGACGATTGCTCGATGCAGATCCAATCACCAACCGCCACCGCCTCCTGGTCGCGTTGCATGTGGCACCTGATCGCACCGACCGGACTTGCGGCGGTGACCATGCCGCGATCGACCCGGATGATTCGACCCGGGATCTGTGCCGGTGATGATCGTCTGGCGTATTCGTCGGCGAGTTGCTGGTCCCAGCCGTATTCGACGAGTGGCCGGAATTCGGACGGCACGGGATCCTGCGAATCAGCGTCGTTTTGCACTGCGGCGCACTCCTGTCCCCCAGGGATGCCACCGACTCACTGCTTCAGCGGAGCGTGAGGAAACCGTTGATCCGCCCTTCGACTCGAGAAACACCTGAAGGGTACCTCGCCGCGACCCACCGGATCGGTGCCTGGACGGCGGCCTGGGGAATCACGGTGTGACGGTTGCCAGCTAGATCTCGAAGCTGATTCCGGTCATTCGTTCCGAGACCTCCCAAAGGAGGTCGAATTGCTTGTTGCTGCGAGTCCACGGCAGCAGCGGCCGGCGTACGGTGGCTCCATTGACGACAAACCGAGGGGCATAGAGCCGCCCACCCTCGGCCGAGGGGTCGGTTGCCCCCCTGATCTGGGAAAGGGCCCCGCGGGAGGCTTCCATTCCGAACCGCTCCACCCAACGTGAGGCAAGGCGACGCCTCAAACCACGAGGCTCGTAGCGAGTCCGTTCGCCCAAGAGGTTGGTGTGGGCCAACCCGGGGTGGGCGACCAGGCTTGCGATCGGAAGGCCGGCCCGGGTTGCTCGTCGATCCAACTCGAGGGCAAACCGCAGGTTGGCCATCTTGGACTGGCCGTATGCCTTCCACCGGTTGTACTCACCGACAAGCGGCGGGTCGGTCGGATCGAACCTGCCTCGGTAACGCCGGGCAAAGCTGGTTATGGCAACGATTCGAGCACCATCACCGGTGACGAGGGCCGGCCACAGTTGGGCGGTGAGGGCAAAGTGGCCGAGGTGATTGACCCCGAATTGCATTTCGAACCCGTCGGCGGTCTCACGCTGCGGGATCGCCATCACCCCGGCATTGTTGACCAGGATGTCGACCGACGGATGGCGGGTGACCAGCTCTCTTGCTGCTTGGGCCACCGACGTCAGCGAGGCAAGGTCGAGCGGTTGGATCTCGAGCACAGCCGCGGGGTGTTCGGCGCGGACCTTGGTCCTCGCCTTCTCCGCCTTTGTGAGATTTCGGGCGGCCATCACTACTTCTGCACCCGCACCGGCGAGGGCCCTGGTCGTTTGGTAACCGAGCCCGGTGTTGGCCCCGGTGACCACAGCAACTCTGCCGGTGAGGTCGGGAATGTCCGCGATGCTCCATGGCATGTGGTGATCCTCGCGGTCGGTGAGTCCTGAGCAAGTTGGTCTCCCGGTTCTGTGGGGTTAATCCAGGGGCCACTAACTTGGCTGTATGGCGCTTATCGGCTGTCCCGAGTGCGGCCAGACCATTTCCAGTCAGGCGCGAAGCTGTCCTCATTGCGGGAGTTCGCTCGACCGAGGGAGGAACAAGGTCGACTACGTGACCGGTGAGGTGCTCGGGATTCAATCTCGTCCCGGCGCCCGCGCCGCCCAACCCCCGCTGCGCTACCCATCGCCCGCCGGCTTGATGTCGATGGCCGCCGGAGCAGTCCTGGTGATCGTCGGCTCCTTTATGCCGTGGGTCCAGCGGGGCTCGGTCTCGGTGTCCGGGGTGCAGAGTTACGGTCGCATCACGGTTGTGTTTGGCCTCCTGATGCTGATTCTGGCTCTCGCCTCCCGCTCGTCTCCGTCGAGCCTCCCTCGGGTGCTGGTGATGATTGGAGCGGTCTCGACGATTGTTGTGGCCGGCATCGACAACGCCAGGCTCCGCCAGGGCGTATCCGACCATCTCATTGGTGCTGGGATCGGCATCGTGTTCCTCGGTGGGCTCATGACGCTGATCGGAACCTTCCTTCGTGACCGATAGGACTCAGCCGGGTCGTCGGGGTTCGACGACGTGAAGCCGTATTCCTACCTGACTGAGAAGGGGAAGATACGGCGGATGCACGGCCTCGCCCAACGTGCCTTGCAGCAGTACGACCTCGAGGTCAAGCGTCTGACGTGTGTGGCGCGCCAGCGCAACACGACCTTCCGGGTCGACACCACCTCCGGCGACGTGTTTGCGCTGCGGATCGGCATCCGCCCTTCTCGAACCGAAGGCGACACCGCCACCGAGGTTGCTTGGCTCGATGCGTTGGCCAGGGACCCGCTCATCTCTGCTGCCCACCCGATCAGGAATACGGAGCGCAAACTGTTCACCAACGTGAGCCACGAGGGCGTCCCCGAGCAGCGCCCTTGCGTCTTGTTCGACTGGATCCCTGGCCAACCGGTGGGCGATGCCGCCGGTCCAGCGGATTACGGGATGCTGGGAGAACTCTCAGCCCACTTGCACGAAAACGCCGAACGGTGGAAGCCGGGGCGCCGTCGTCTGGAGCCTCTGGTGTGGGATCGGGTGTTCTATTACCCCGACGAACCAAATGTGTTGTACGAAGGCCGGTTCCGACGGGTTATGACTCCGGAGCGGATCGAGATCGTCGAAGAGATTGAGACGCTGGCCGCCTCAGAACTCAAAAGGCTGCGTCGCCGGGCGCCGCAGATGATGCTGCACGGTGGGCTCCAGCCGTGGAAGGTCCACCTTCATGGAGGCAGGCTGCATGTGTTCGACTTCGAGGACGTGATGCGGGGAGCCCCGGTGCAAGATCTTGCGATCACGCTCTCCTACAACCGCCAGCATCCGGAGTACGACGCTCTGCTGGGCTCTTTCGTCGAGGGCTATCGATCGATTCGGGAGTGGCCCGTCGAGTACGCCGGACAGCTACTCCTGCTGATGGCCGCCCGCAGCGTGATGCTGATCAACTACATCCTGCGGATGGGGTTTACGGCCGAGGAGTACGTCGCCATCGCAGTCGGTCAGATGACGGAGATCCTGGAGGACGCCTGACCGGGCGCCTCTCCGATGAGCGAGACCAGTTCATACACTTCGGGCACTCGTCCGCTGACGATTACACGGTTCTCGACCACCAGCGCCGGGGTGCTCGTCACACCGTGGGCCACGATCTCGCCGTAATCGGTGATCATCTCGATCTCGTCGTCGACGCCGAGACGGCGAAGCGCCTTACCGGTGCGGTCCTCGAGTGCCTGACAGTTGGAGCAGCCCGCTCCGAGCACTTTCACCTGCATGGCAATTCCTTTCTCATGCCATCGCCCGACATCCTCTCCCCGCATAGGTGGCTACGACAGGGGCAAAGGTCGGTTCCAAAGGGGCTAGAAAGAGAAGGTGCGTCCCTACGACGAACTGACCGAACCGGGAAAGATCCGGAGGATGCACGGGATCGCCCGTGACGCCCTCGGTTGCTATGACCTGGAGATTGCTCGGCTCAAATGCATCGCCCGCGACACCAACACCACCTTTCGTGTGGACACGGGCGGCGGGCATACCTTTGCCTTGCGGGTCGGAGCGCCCGGTGTCGACACCGATGTGGACACGCCTACCGAGTTGGCTTGGCTCGATGCCCTGGCCGACGAGTCGCTGATCACGGCCGCCCATCCCCACCGCAACCGAAGTGGAGAGTTGGTGACACGTGTCGAGCATCCCGGGGTGCCGTTCGAGCGCAAGTGCGTCCTGTTCGACTGGCTCGCCGGTCGGCCGATCGGAGACGCTGCCGACCGAGACGACTACCGGATGCTCGGGGAGTTGGCGGCTCGCCTTCACGACCACGGTGAGGCTTGGCAGCAACCGTCGAACCTCAATCCCCTGGTGTGGGATCGGGTCTTCTACTACCCGACCGAGCCGGTGGTCCTATTCGACAAGGCGTACCGCCACCTGATGACGCCGGAGCGGACCGAAGTCGTCAGAGCGGTCGAGGCGAAGTGCGCTGCCGAGTTATCCAGAATCCATCGGGAGTTGCCGGTGTCGATTCTCCACGGTGATCTTCATCCTTGGAACGTGATGCGCCAACGCAATCGACTGGTCGTGTTCGACTTTGAGGATTTGATGATCGGCGGTGCTGTTCAAGACATTGCCACCACTCTGTTCTACAACCGCAACCATGAGGACTACGCAGGACTCCGTGCAGCTTTCCAGCACGGGTACGTCGAGGTACGACCGTGGCCGGTCGAATACGACGGCCAGTTGGAACTGCTGATGGCGGCGCGCACCGTGATGTTCATCAACTACGTGTTGCGGCTGGACCTCGATCCGGATGAGTACATCCCGATGGCCACAGAACGGATCAGCCGGGTCCTCTAACTCAGGTTGCCGTCGAGGGTTGTTGTATCCCATCCCCAGTAGCGGGCGAGGATCCGATCGCCGAAGCCACCAGGCCGAAACAGCCACACTCGTAGCGAGGTGCCCAGCACCAGGAGGACCACAGCCGAACCGGGACTCCAGAAGGCAAACACTGCCGCGATAACCCCGAACATCACCAAATTGAACCTCACCGGGTGCGCCCGCTCGCGCAGGGCGAGTCGTTCCGAGAATCCTGGCTGACGATCCATGTCATAAGTCAACCACAGACGGCCTTTCCGCAAGAGAAACCATTAGCGGCTCTTCGGTCGTCCCCCTCCGGGGGACGTGGACCGGGATAGCCGGCGACGGAGGGGGTCATCTCGAACTGACGACTGAAGACCGAGGACCGCGGGCTTCTGCTCCTACCCAAGCACCTTCCCGAGACGCCTTACCGCGGTTACCACCGTCTCCTTGGGTTCGGTGGCAAAACACAACCGCATGAAGCCCGGTTCGCCGTTGCGACACACCGATCCAGGGGTGAGATTCACGTTGGCCTCGTCGAGGATGCGGTGCCACAGAGCATCCTCGGCTTCCCACGTTTCCTCGTCGAGGTATCCGCGCAGATCGCACAAGAAGAAGAAGGCGCCTTCTGCGGGCACATATCCGATGCCCTCTTCGTCGAGAGCGGAGGTGACGGCGGCGTAGGACTCGCCCAGGCCCTGGCGCATTGCCGACAGGTAGTCGTCGATCCAGGCGCTGTCGTTGATCATCTCGCCCAGAATGTGCTGAGTATCTCCCGATACCACCGACCAGTAGGCGAGAGCATCGATACTTTGCATCAGGTCTACGTTTTCGGTGATGAGTACTCCGCAGCGCAGTCCACTGGAGCCAAAGTCCTTGCTAAAGGCCCAGACGATGTGAATGTGATCGCCGAGTTGGGGCCGGACGGAGGCTCCGCTGATGAAGGAAGTGTCGCCGTGGATCGACAGCGCGTAGATCTCATCGAGTACCAAATGGATGCCACGTCTTTCGGTCCACGCCATGACCATCTCGATCTCGTTGTGTGAGGCAATCGATCCCAGTGGGTTGCTGGGATTGGTGTAGAGCAATGCCTTTACCGGTCTGTCCGACGATTCGAACGCCTGGTCGAGCAGGGCCTCGGTGAGAGTGAACCCGTCGGCGCTGCTGGTGTGGACCGGAACGATTCTCAGTTCGTCTCGCGTCTCGAGATCGGCCCAGAAGCCCGCGTAGCTCGGCGTGGGTACCAGCACTGCGTCACCGGAGTCGGCCAGGTTGTGAAAGAGGATCTCCAACACGCTCCCGGTCCCAGCCATGACGGCGATGTGACCAGGGTCGAATTCGCGGTCTAGGAACGCCCGACCCATAAACGCACTCAACTGCTCACGAAAACGGCGCGACCCGATCATCTCGTCGTAGCAAATCGCCTCGTGCGGCAAGTTGGGTCGAGCTGCGGTGAGTTTGGGGCGGAGCAGATCCCACACGAGCTTGTTTTCGGCGACGCACAGCCCGATGTACCCGTCCGGGTTGGTCTCGGCGTCGTAGTGGTCGTCGAACCGCTCGAAATGGGTGTGGATGTACTCGGGCATCGGCGCCCGGTCGAGCAGGTCCTGACCGCGTTCAGAAAGTGGCGGTTCCATGACCAGAATCTACTCGCCCGATCACCTTCCCCTTGAGGGGGAGTCGACGGCGGAGCTACAAGACGGCCTGAACCAACCAACCGAGAGCCAGAGACCCGGCAAAGAGAAGTCCGACGACCAGCCACACCACCCGCGATTTGGCGATGATGAAGAGTCCGGTGATGGCACCGATGCTGGTACCGGCTCCGGTGACGAGAAACGCCATTGCGGGTCCGGGACCCATTCCTCCATCCATCAACCCGGCTACCAGAGGGAGTGAGGCCTCGGTGTTCAGATAGGCCGGGATGCCAAGGATTGCCCCAAGCGGCACCGCCATCATCGAATCCCCTCCGAGGTAGTCCACCAGCCATGAGGTCGGGATGGCTTCGATGACGAGATATCCGATGGCGGTAAAGGCGAGGAAGAAGAAGGCCAGACGGCGGCCAATCTCGATCAGCTGGGTTCTGAATTCGGGCCAACGGAGCCGTTGACTGAGTGTTTGGTACTCGGCAACCGAGGCCGTGCCGGGTCCGACGCTGAGTGCCACCGGCTCGATAGAGCAGCTGTCATCGCATCCGCACGAGTCGTCCGCTACTTCCATCCGGGCCTGGCCTTCCAGCCACCCGGTCTTTTCGATGAAGTAGGCGATAACACCGGCCGCGATCCCCAGCACAACGGTTCCAAGGAAGAAGATCCAGGCGAATTCCCACCCGAACAAACCGGTGGAGAGCACCAGCTCCGAAGGACTGGTGAGCGGTGACGAGACCATGAAAGCGATCAGCGGAGCCCAGGGGGCGGATGCGGCCATCATGCCGAGCAGCACCGCGGTTGTGCCGCAGGAGCAGAAGGGGGTGAGTGTTGCCACGACAACGGCCGCTCCGATGGCAACAAATACCCGCCGTTTCAACAGGGCGGCCACTCGATCGGTTCCGACATAGGTCGTGACTGCAGCAGCTGCAACGATCGAAATGAGCAGGAACGGCCAGGTGTGAACGATGGTCACCCAGACATCTCCGAGCACCCGCCACAGCAGGTCGCCTATCGAATCCAACATCGCAATCTCCCGATATATTGATGAACGTCGATATGGTATCTCACATATTGATACGCGTCAATATGTTATTCCTCACCCTCAGGGGGGTGGCACGGGCAAAGCCGGTGACCGAAGGGGTCACACGCCGCCAGCGGTGGGGAATCCCACCCCACCTGCCTAGGTTGCATCGAGCAATGGACATCGAGATTCTCTACTTCGACGACTGTCCCAACTGGCGCCTTACCGAGGCGCTGGTGGATCGAGTCGTCAACGATGCCGGGGTCACGGCGGCCATCCGACATACGCTGGTCGAGACCGAGGAGGAAGCCCAACGTCTCTCCTTTAGAGGCTCCCCGACGGTGCTGATCAACGGGGTCGATCCGTGGGCCAATCCAGACGCACCGGTAGGTCTGAGTTGTCGGATCTATCTGACCGACTCGGGTGTTGCCGGGGCACCGTCGGAGGCCCAAATGGCCAAGGCGATCGCCGACTCCGGCTGAGACTGCGACCGGTAGCCTCGCCGGGTGTTTTCCCCGATCCGTACCGAACGGCTGCTGTTGCGACCGCCACGCCTCGATGATGTCGAGGCACTCTTTGAGCGTCGCAACCATCCAGAAGTAACGAACGACGCCAATCCGTCACTTCCGTTGTCTCGAGAGCAGGCCCAGAAGTGGGTCGAGGGCGCCATTGCAATGGAGGGCCCCGTCAGCGACGAGTGGTGGATGCTGATGATCACCGATGCCGAGACCGATGAGGTGTACGGCGATTTGGCGCTCCACCTGCTCAACGAAGGGCGAACCGCCGAAATCGGTTACGTCCTCGCGCCTGCGTTCTGGGGGAAGGGCTATGCGATCGAGGCGGCCAACGCACTGATCGAGTATCTGTTCGACACCGTCGGAGTGACTCGGGTGATGGGTTTCGTCCACCCCGACAACCGGGCTTCGGCAATGGTGCTGGAGCGCACCGGGATGCTGTACGAGGGCCAGACCCAACTCTCCTACTGGGTTGGGGACGCTCCGTCAGACGATGTCATCTACGGCATGACTCGGCCCGATTGGGAGACTTGGCGAGGACGACCTCGGCGAGCACCGGACACTGTGAAGTTGATCGAGGTGACCAACGCCAACTTCAGAGACGTGTACTCGATGGAAACCCATCGGAGTCAGCGGTCGTTCGTGGCGCCGATGCCCAAGTCGCTGTCAGAAGCTTTGATTGCACCGTCCGATCCCGACGATCCCACCGTGCCTTGGTATCGGGCTATCGAGGCTGACGGCGTCATCGCCGGTTTTGCGATGGTGGCACTGCCGACCCCGAAAGACCCTGAGCCGTACCTGTGGCGGCTTCTGATCGATCGGATGCATCAGCGGCGCGGGATCGCCTCGATGGCTCTCGACCTGGTCGAGTCCGAGATGCAGGCGCTGGGCTACTCGACCCTCATCACCAGTTGGATTCCCGGCAAAGGCAGCCCTGAGGCCTTCTATCTGGATCGCGGCTTTGAGCCCACCGGCGAGGTGGACGACGGAGAGATCGTCGGCCGCAAACAGCTGTAGAGATAACTCCCCCCTTGTGGGGGAGTCAGCGGCGGCAGGCCGTCTACCGCAGTCCTATCTGAACAGCCTCGCCATGACGTCTTCACCGTTCTGGGCGCCTTCGAGGATGAGCTGCGTAAACCCATTCTCTGGATCGGCGGTGAGCCGATCGGCGCGTTCCAGAAAGAGGGCGTCGATATCGGCGCATTCCAACTCCTGGCCGCGCAAACCGAGTGCTTCGCCACGTGTTTCGATCTCGACGAAGGCCGGGAATTCCTGACCCTGGGCCAGTGCG
>Ga0255049_10002296_pt1 | contig 10111 bp, 10 predicted proteins | sample JV7_2_3_MG_FD_183615 | JGI IMG/M metagenome (GOLD analysis project Ga0255049, IMG submission 183615) | Seawater microbial communities from Jervis Inlet, British Columbia, Canada - JV7_2_3 | ecosystem: Environmental > Aquatic > Marine > Inlet | place: Canada: British Columbia | collected 2016-10-06
TTTCGCCCGCCGAATGGATTAGACACTGCTTTCGAGAATGGGCAGGAAGCGCGCGGGTGGTAACAGGCCGAAACGCGGATGCTGCCACCGCAGCAATGCTTCGAGACCAATCAAGCGCCCCGTCGATAAGTCGATGCGCGGCTGATAGTGCAAAGCGAACTCGTCGCGCACCAGCGCGTGACGCAGACCGACTTCGAGTTCTTCGCGTTGTGCGAGTTTGGTGTTGAGGGCATCCGAGTAATACTGAAAGCGTCCGCCGCCACGTTTTTTTGCTTCGTACATGGCGATATCGGCAGCTTTAACCAGGCGCTCTGAGTCCGCGCCCGAGTCCGGATACAGCGCGATGCCGATGCTCGGCGTCGCATACACTTCGCTGCGATCGACTTCGTATTTTTCTGACAGGACCAGCAGCAATTTTTGAGCCGCGGCTGCTGCGTTGCGAATCTCACCAAAGTCTTCGAGACACACGACGAATTCGTCACCGCCCCAACGACCGGAATAATCGCCAATGCGCAGGTTGTTTTTCAGCCGCTCGGCAACTTCGATCAGTACGGCATCGCCAATGTCGTGACCGAGCGTATCGTTCACTGACTTGAAGCGATCGAGATCGATAAACAGCACGGCAAGGGGCGTCGACTTGCGTTGGCTGCGTCCGATGGCCCGCGACAAATGCTCTGCGAAGGAGCTGCGATTGGGCAAGCCGGTTAGCTCGTCATATTGAGCGCGTTTTTCGAGCTCGTTCGTATGCTGTCTCGCATCCGTAATATCGCGGAACGTGACAACACCACCGACAAGTTCGCGGTTACCATCGTAAAGACCCTGGCCATTGAGGCTTAGCCAGGTATCGGGTTGCTCGGGTGCGCGATAGATGGCCACCTGGTCCGAGAATTTTTCGCCGTTGCGCGCTCGCATGAGCGGTAAATCGGCCGCATTACGATAGCTGTCGCCAACTTCGTCAATGCAACAAAAAGTTTGTTCCCACGTAGGGTCCGGTTGCATCCGCGGTCCCAGCGCCAGAATCGTGCGCGCGGCAGGATTGATATCGAGTATGTGGCCATTTCTATCAACAACGAGCACACCATCGTTAATGTTTCTTAGAATCGTCAACACGTTTACGTCGGTGTCCGACAGTCGCTGTTGCAGATGGTGGCGCTTGACGGCGTGGTCGATGACGGCGTCCTGGCCTTCAACCGAGATGTCGTCGACACAGATATACGCTTCCGCGCCCGCGCTCACGGCCGCGATACCACGATGCTCATGTTGCTTGTGAGTCAGGGCGACAACCGGAAATTCGCCGAGTGCGCTGATCAGGGCAGACAGCGACTTGCCGGCCTGGGCAATCGACGGGCCGGCTTCAATCATGATGACATCGATGACCGAGGTGGCTTCGGGGGGCAGCTCGAGCCGCGCCGATCGCATCAGCATCGTACAGCAGGGTAGGGATTCGAGTTCCGACAGGTATTCGGCTGCGAATTCGCCGCGACCGAGATAAAGAATCGAATGCCCCGTCATAGATTTTTTCTTTTTTTAAGCCCGAAAAAAGTGGCCATTGTCGAAACGGGCCAGCGGAATAATAACCCAAAATCGGGCCCAAATTGCCTGATATTTAAACCCTCAGAGCCCCACAGGCATCAAAGAAACAGGATAAAGGGAGATTTGGCGTATGGCGGCGCTTTTGGCGGCAGAAACCAGCGATTATAGTCAGGGAATGGTGGTTGCCTCTCAATCAGTAGTCAGCGAAGAAGCGCTTTGGATCAGACGGGCACAAAAGTCTGATTCGCGAGCTTTCGAGCAGCTGTACCGCATGCACATAGACAAGGTCTATGGCCTGTGCCTCCGGATGACGGGAAATGTCGCTGAAGCCGAGGATTGTGCCCAGGAAGCGTTTATCCAGGCATGGAACAAGCTCTCCAAATTTCGCGGAGATAGTGCGTTTTCGACCTGGCTGCACCGCATAGCGGTTAACTCGGTACTGGGACGGATGCGCAAATCGAAGCGCGAGCAGGACCGGATTCAGATTGCCGCGGAGATCTCACCGGGGCCCGCAACGATCGGCGATGGCGGAAATTTGAACGACCTCTCGGACGCTGTTAACCGGTTGCCGGAAGGAGCAAGACACGTATTTGTACTGAGTGGTATTTACGGATACAGCCACGAGGAAGCGAGCAATATGCTCGGAATTGCGGTCGGTACGAGCAAGGCACAACTGCACAGAGCGCGCAGATTGTTGTCGCAGCAACTGACCGAGGAAGGATTTGAGGCATGAATGACAAAGCGGATGACAAATTAATGGCTGCGGCAGCACTGCTGCCGACCGAGATCGCGCCGGAGCGCGACTTGTGGCCCGACATTGCGACGGCGATCGCGGAGCCAGCACCGCAGCGACGCAGCTGGACGCCTTACCTGGCACAAGCGGCGGCAATCGTATTGTTGGTTGGCGGCTCGTCGAGCATCACCTACATGATGACGAAGAGCGAGAACACAGTATCGCCAGTTCTGATGACGGCACCTATGCACGCGCAAATTGTGGCATTCAGCAATCGTTACGAGTTGGACAATTATGAGTCGGACCAGGGATTCCAGGATGCACGTAGCAACCTGGCGGCGCGGCTCGACCTGGAGCTTGACCGGCTGTCGCCGGAAGCCCGGGCAGGGGTCGAAGAAAACCTCGAAGTGATTCGCAGCGCTATCACTGAAATCAATTCAGCGCTTGAGGAAGAGCCTAACAACGTTCACCTGCAGGAATTGCTGCTAAAGACCTATCGCGATGAATTGACCGTGATGCGCAAGGTCGGCGGACTGACCCAGAACGTTATGTCGAGGAATGATATTTAGCGCGCCGCCGGGACGTGGCGCATTAATACAAGTGAGAAATAGTATGAAGAACGTAGCATTGATATTGATCGGAACATTACTGGCATCGCCGGCTATGGCGGAGCGCATCGACCAGACTAAAGACGCGGACAGTACCGGCAAGGTTGAAGTCTTCAATCTTTCCGGCGACGTCGAAATCTTCGGTTGGGACCGTAGCGAGATTCAGGTGACCGGTACCATGGGCGATGATGCCGAAGAGTTTATTTTCGAGGTCAGCGGCAAGGTGACGACGATCAAGGTCAAGGTGCCGGACCGCATCCACGGCCACAAAGACGTTTCCAGCGATCTGATTATTCGTGTGCCGAAGGGCAGTTCGATTGAAGTGGATACCGTCAGTGCCGACATTACTGCCGAAGGCGTAGAGGGCGAGCAGGAATTGCAGTCTGTCAGTGGAGACCTGACAACAGACGTATTCGGAGCCGATGTTGAAGCAGAGACGGTCAGCGGCGACGTTGAAGTCGAGGGGTCAAACAGAGATGCCGAGGCGAAGCTGGAGTCTGTGTCCGGCGATGTCACGGCTGATAGCCTGAGTGGGGATATCAAAGCGGGAAGCGTCAGCGGCGACATTGACGTTACGGATGGCGATTTCGGTCGAGCAAGGATTGAGACGGTGAATGGCGACATTACCTACGTAGCCGCACTGCGCTCAGGCGGCAAGCTCGATGTTGAGACCATTAATGGCACGGTCGACGTAATGTTTATCGGCGACGTCTCGGCCGATTTCGACATTGAAACGTTTAACGGCCGCATCAGGAATTGCTTCGGGCCGGAAGCGAAACGCACATCCAAGTACGCGCCGGGCTGGGAGCTGAGCTTCACGGAAGGTGATGGCGACGCCCGGGTAACAATCGCGACGCTGAATGGCGGGTTAAGACTCTGCAAAGAATGATGTAGGAGCCCGCCATGCGGGCGATCTCCGCACCAAATCGCCCGCATGGCGGGCTCCTACAGCGGGCTCCTATAGCGGGCTCCTACAGCGGGCCCCTACAGGCAGGATTTGATAGTCTAGGCGGCCCCGGTGTGAGCTCTCGAAAATGGGCCGATTCATCAAGTATTTCTTCTATGCCGTTGGCGCGCTGGTCGCGCTGGCGGTTCTCGCAGCCATCTTGTTTGCGCTGCTCTTTGATCCCAACGACTATCGCGAAAATATAGCCGCGGGTGTAAAGGACGCGACCGGCCGCGATCTCGTTATTGAGGGCGACCTGCAACTCGAGTTGTTCCCCTGGCTGGCAGTTCAAATCGGCAAGAGCTCCCTGGGCAACGCAGAAGGCTTCGGCGACGAGCCGTTCGCGAGTTTTGATTCGGCGCGACTCAGTGTGCGCTTAATGCCGTTGCTGCTGCGGCGGGAAATTGTTGTCGGCGCCGCCGAGATCGAAGCACTCGATCTTAGCCTCGCAGTTAACAAGCAAGGGGTCAGCAACTGGCAGGACCTCGCGGAGCACGGCGATTCCGAGGCCGAAGCCGACACTGAGGGCGAAGCCGAATCGGGTAGCACGCTGGATATCGCGGGCGTCGAAATCGGCGACGCGATGTTGACCTATGTCAACGCGCAGTTAAACGAGCGCTACCAGCTTTCAAACCTGAACGTCACGACCGGATCGGTCAGTGCAGGCGAGCCGATCGACATTGAGGGTAGCTTCGACTTTGATGCGCAGCCAGCGGACGTCTCCGGGAGTGTCGAAATTGACACGGTCATAGCCTTCGACAGCGACGCTGCGACGATCGCGTTTGACGGTCTGACGATTGATGCCGGCATCACGGGTATTATCGACGTTCCGACCACGGTGACATTTGCCGCGCCTTCGATCGTTTTGAAAACCGAAGATCGTGTTGCCGATGTTGGCAACATCGAACTGTCGCTTCTGGATATCAACTTGAGAGCGGACATTGATGTATTTTCGTATGCGGACAGCCCTGCACCCAACGCGACGATCAGTATCGATGCGTTTTCGCCGCGCAGCCTGATGCAGACTCTTAATATAGAGGCGCCTGACACGGCGGATCCAAGCGCGTTGGGCAAGTTGATCATCGACGCAAAAGCCGCGGTCAGCGAGAACAACATCACACTGGGCGAACTCGTGATGGTGCTGGACGAAACGCGCTTCAGAGGTGAACTCATCGTGCCACGGGATTCAGGCGGCACGTTCCAGCTTGATCTGGCCGCAGACAAAATCGATTTAAATAGGTACATGGCGCCGGCCAGTGACGCGGGATCCTCGGGCGCAACCGCGGCGGAGGCGCCGGTTGAGATTCCGGCGGAGCTCATACGTGCAATTAACGCGCGCGGCAAGCTCACAGTCGATCAGGCGACGATGGGGCAAATGCAATTCGACAATGTCGTCGTGGCCCTCAACGCGGGCAATGATCAACTGCGTGTGTATCCGATATCCGCGGAATTTTTCAATGGCAGTTACAAAGGCGACATCCGCATAAACGCGTCTGGCAATGTTCCAGTTTTGTCGGTTAACGAACAAATTCAAGACGTCAGTCTTGCGTCGCTGGGTCGTGCGATGTTCGAACAGGACAACCTGACCGGGACGATTGAAGGCTCGTTCCAGCTAAGCGGTCGCGGCAACGACATGGCGCAAATCCAGCGTACGCTGGGCGGCAACATGGCGTTTACGCTGACGGATGGGACTTACGAGGGCACCGATGTCTGGTACGAGTTGCGTCGCGCACGAGCAGTATTCAAGCAAGAAGCGCCACCAGAGCCGCAGCTGCCGGCTCGCACTCGCTTCAGCGAGGTTCGGGCGACCGGCAAGGTCACCAACGGCGTGCTGCGCAACGACGATTTTTTCGCCGAGCTGCCATTCATGCAATTGAATGGTCGTGGCAGCGTCGATCTTCCGGCGGCGACCGCCGATTATTCATTGTCGGGCCGCGTTTTCGAAAAACCGGAGTTCATGCAGGACGTGTCTCCCGAAGAACTCGAGGACCTGACGAAAGCAGTCATTCCTTTGCGCATTACAGGCCCGCTGGCGTCACCGAAAGTCAGCGTCGACTTGGAAGCGCTGCTCCAGGAGCGCGTCAGGGAAGAGGTCGAGGACAAGCTGAAGGACGCGCTCAAAGACCTGTTCAAGAAAAAATGACGTTTCGTCTGCTGTTGGCCGGACTATTGCTACCGGCATTTTCCAATGCGGCGGAAATGCGCTCGGTGCATGTCGAATACGAAGACGGCTACTACTATCTCGAGTCTGAAGTGTGGTTCGATGTTGGCCGTGAAGCGATCTTCGAAGTTTTTCTCGATTGGGATCTTGCTGAACAGTATTCGAGCATCATTGTCGAAGCCAAAAACGTCGGCCCGGACGAATTCGGCGGCATGGGATATTACATTCACAATCGCGGCTGTATCCTGTTTTTTTGCAAAACGGCATTGAGAAACGGGTCGGTTACCTCGGAATCTTACGAATACATCCACGCGATCGCCGATCCGGAAACGAGTGACTTCGAACTTAGCGACGAAACCTGGACGTTTCGAATTGAAGACGATGGCACAATTGTGCGTTACGAGTTAAAAATGAAGCCGGACTTCTGGATACCGCCGGTCGTTGGGCCGTACCTGATGAAACGCAAACTTCGAAATGAAGGTGGTGATGCGATCGATCGAATCGAGCAAATCGCACAGCTGCGAGAAGAGCAACGTGACTGACTTAGCGAGACGGCTGTTGGCTTGGTTCGATCAACATGGCCGCAAGGACCTGCCGTGGCAGCTGGAAGCGAATCCGTATCGCATCTGGATTTCCGAAATCATGTTGCAACAAACGCAGGTTCAAACCGTTATTCCGTATTTCGAAGCGTTCATGAATCGCTTTCCCGCGCTCAATGATCTGGCCGATGCAAACATCGACGACGTTCTCGCTCATTGGTCGGGTCTTGGTTATTACGCACGTGCACGGAACCTGCACCGCGCCGCGCAAACTGTTCGCGATGAGCACGGCGGCAAGTTTCCCGACGCGATTGACGCGGTGGAATCCTTGCCCGGCATTGGCCGTTCGACCGCGGGGGCAATACTGTCATTGGCATTTGAACAACGACAAGCAATTCTCGACGGCAACGCAAAGCGCGTTCTTGCACGACACGCGGCGATTGGCGGTTGGCCGGGTCAGGCGGAGGTAGCGACGAAACTGTGGGAACTGGCTGATAAGCACACGCCTTCGAAGCGGGTGGCCGACTACACGCAGGCAATAATGGATCTCGGTGCGACACTGTGCATTCGCTCGAAACCACGTTGTGGGGAGTGCCCGGTGCGGAGCGACTGCATCGCCCGTGAAACGGACGAGGTTGCAGCTTATCCGGGTCGCAAGGCGAAAAAGAAGAAGCCGCTCCGTGACACGATAATGATCATGGCCATGGCCGGAAACGCGGTGTATATGGAGCGTCGGCCCGCGAGCGGCATATGGGGCGGCTTGTGGAGTTTTCCGGAGTTGGAGGAAGCGGGCGTCGAGGACTGGTGCAGCGAAATTAGCGGCGACGGAGTTGTTGACCGCGAGAACTGGGGTCCCTTACGTCACAGTTTTAGCCATTATGATCTCGACATACATCCTGTCGTGGTACGTTGCACGCAATTAAAGTCGGCCGTGGCTGACAGCCCCGATTCGACCTGGTATCAACTCGACCAGCGGCCACCCGGCGGCATTGCCGCGCCGGTCAGAAAGCTGATTGATTCTTTGAGGAACGGTGACAATGTCCAGAACCATTAAATGCGTAATGCTCGGCGAAGGCGCCGAGGGCATGGATTATGCCCCGTATCCGGGCGATCTCGGACAGCGAATTTACGACAACGTGTCGAAGGAAGCCTGGCAGCGGTGGCTCGGACATCAAACGATGCTGATAAACGAGTATCGACTTTCGCCGATCGAGCCAGACGCGCGAAAATTTCTCGAAACCGAGATGGAAAAGTACTTCTTTGGTGAAGGATCTTCGGCGCCGAAGGAATTCGTACCGCCCGCTCCTACATAGCGACCAGGTACTGTACGCTAAAGAGTTTGTTTGCGTCGGTCCATACTTTCTCGACACGAAACCCGGCCTGTCGGGCCAGTTCGCCAAAGCCGTCGAGCGTGTACTTGTGGGAATACTCGGTCAGGATGGCTTCACCATCGGCAATGTCGATGCTCTTGCCCCCGAGTTGGGCGACCTGGTCCTTCTCGCTAACAAGCCGAATAACGACGCGACCCTCGTTGGGATCGTAACGTGCGTCATGCGTGAAGTTGTTGAGGTCGAAATCGGCACCGTAGTCACGGTTCAGATGGCGCAATATGTTGACGTTGAACGCGGCCGTCACGCCTTTGCTGTCGTTGTAGGCACTTTCAATAATGTCGGGATCCTTTTGCAGGTCCACGCCGATCAGCAATGCGCCACTATCCTTTGCCTCGTGCCGCATGACTTTAAGCAATGCGAGCGCGGCGTCGTACCTGAAGTTTCCAATCGTCGACCCGGGGAAATACACAATGTTGCGCAATGGCATTAGGGCAGGTTGTGGCAAGTCGAAGTTCTGAGTGAAATCCGCAACGACCGGCAGGACCTCAACGTCGGGAAACTCATTGCCGATTTGTTCTGCGGAAGCCAGTAAATGTTCTTCGGAGATGTCGACGGGCACGTACACGGCAAGACCATTTAGGTGCTCGAGTAGTACGCGCGTCTTCAGGCTTGAGCCGCTGCCAAATTCGATCAGGCTTGCTTGCTTGCCGACCAGCGCGACGATCTCATCGATATTGCCGAGCATGATGCCGATCTCGGTTTTCGTGAGGTAGTACTCGGGCAAGCGCGTAATTTCGTCGAACAGCTGCGAGCCATGTTCGTCGTAAAAATATTTCGGTGAGATCGACTTCTCATCCTGGTCCAGCCCCTCGATGAGCTCGGCCATGTTTTCACTATGCTGACTCATTCATGGCCGTCTTTTGCCAGGCGGAAACCCAAAAACTGCCAGCGTTGTGCGGGGTAGAAAAAGCTTCGGTAGCTTGCACGAATGTGGTCGCGGGACGTAACGCAGGAACCGCCGCGGACCGTCATCTGATTGCACATAAATTTGCCGTTGGATTCGCCGAGCGTGCCTTCGAGGCGCTTGAAACCGGGATAAGGCGCGTAGGAAGACAACGTCCATTCCCAAACGTCACCGAAATACTGTGCGCCACCGTCACTTGCCGCCGGATGCCAAAAACCTGAGTCGAACAAATTGCCGTCAATGGACTGCTCTGCTGCCGCATGTTCCCACTCGAATTCCGTTGGCAGCCGCGCATCCGCCCACCTCGCGTACGCATCAGCTTCGAAGTAATTGACGTGTGCGACAGGCGCCTGCAAATCAATTTCGCGCATACCGGCGAGTGTAAATTCCTGTTCCAAATCCTCGTCCCAGTACAGCGGACGATTCCATGCTTCCTGGTTGAGCAATGCCCAGCCATCGGAAAGCCAAAATACAGATTCGGAATAGCCACCCGCCTTGATGAACTCTAAATACTCGCCATTAGTAACGAGTCGATTGGCGATGCGATGATCATGCAGCAGCGCGTCGTGGCGTGGCGTTTCGTTGTCGAAACAAAAGTTTTCGGAGTTGGCACCGATTCTCGCAATACCGCCCGCAACATTTTCAAAAGCAAGCGTTGCTGCCTGCGAAGTCGGCGGATGTGGCAGTGTCGGATTGACGGCCGGTTTCATAGGGTTGCAGGAAAATACGTGTTTGATGTCCGTCAGGATAAGTTCGTGATGTTGCTGCTCGTGGTGCAGACCGATTGTCGCGAGGAAAGCAATCTCATCCTCATCGCCACGCTTACTTAGCAAGTGCAACATCGCATCGTCAACGTGCTTGCGATAGTCGAGTACTTCGACGAGTGTCGGTCGCGATAGCAAACCGCGTTTGGGCCGCGCGTACATCTGTCCGGCCGTGTAGTAATAGGAGTTCAATATGAAATCGTAGCGGTCATCGAATACCTGGTAACCAGGAACGTGCGCCTCGAGAATAAACCGTTCAAAGAACCAGGTAACGTGAGCGAGATGCCATTTCGTCGGGCTGACATCGGGCATGGATTGCACGACGGTATCCTCAGCCATCAACGTGCCGGTGAGTTCCACCGTCAAAGCCCGCACGGACTCGTATTGAGTTGGCAGAGATTCGGGGTGACCGTTGGAAACGGATGCGGGGCGACCGTTGGAAACGGGTTCAGCGCTTGAAGCCATCGGTAGTTCCTGGATTAGATTTTGATGCCGGCTTGGGATATTACCGCAACGGTAGCTCTGTCGTCTT
>Ga0255049_10002299_pt1 | contig 10106 bp, 7 predicted proteins | sample JV7_2_3_MG_FD_183615 | JGI IMG/M metagenome (GOLD analysis project Ga0255049, IMG submission 183615) | Seawater microbial communities from Jervis Inlet, British Columbia, Canada - JV7_2_3 | ecosystem: Environmental > Aquatic > Marine > Inlet | place: Canada: British Columbia | collected 2016-10-06
CAACGCCGCCCCGCTTCCCGTCCGTGTACTTGTAGAAGCCCCAGCCGTTCTTACGGCCCTTGCGATCATCCTCGATGAGACCGGCCATCATGTCCGGACCCTTCATGCGGTCACCGAACGCCTCGTGAAGGATGACAGCGACATGAGCGCCAACGTCGATTCCGACCTCGTCGGTGAGCAGCAGAGGGCCAACAGGGAAACCCCAGTCCTCCATCGCCATGTCGATCGCCTCAACAGAGGCACCCTCCTGGAGGAGGAACGCTGCCTCGTTGAGATACGGTCCAAGCAATCGGGATGTGTAGAAGCCCGTACCGTCGTTGACGACGATGACCGTCTTGCCCTGTTCCTTGCCAACCTGGACGGCAGTGGCCGTGACCCAGTCCGCAGTCTTCTCCGTTGTGATGACCTCAAGAAGCGGCATCTTCTCCACCGGGGAGAAGTAGTGCATGCCCACGACATTCTCCGGACGAGCCGAAGCATCTGCGATCTTGGTTATCGGGAGCGTCGATGTGTTCGATGCGAAGATTGCCTTCTCGTTGACGACGTCTTCGGTCTCCGAGAGAATTGACTTCTTGAGGTCCAGGTCCTCGAATACCGCCTCGATGACGAGGTCGGTGTCGGCGAAGCCATCCCACGTGGCCGAACCGGTAACGCGGTTGAGTACCTGATCCACCTCGAACGGTGACATGCGTCGACGTTTCGCTTGCTTGGTGACGTACCGGTTCACGTAGGCGAGACCACGGCCAACGCCTTCGTTGTCGATCTCTTTGATTCGAACGTTCTTGTGCGCCTTGAGTGTGGACACCGCAGCGATTCCGCCACCCATGAGCCCGCCCCCCAGAACGGCAACGTTCTCGACTGCAACGGGGTTGGCGTCCGAGTCGATTCCCGTGTCGGCCTTGAGCTGTGTTGTTGCAAAGAAGATGGATTGGAGCGCCTTGGACTCTGGGGTCATCACCAACTCAGCGAAGAATCGTATCTCTGCCGCAACCCCAGCGGCTCGGCCCTGCTCCGCACCGATCTTGATGGCTTCAAAGGCACGCTTCGGCGCGGGATAGTGGCCCTTGGTCTGGGTCATCATCGTGTCGTACGCCTTCTTCCACAAGACCTTGCGACCAGCCGGATTCTTCTCAAGCGCGAGCTTCTGGAGATTGTCTGTCGACACATTGAGCGCAATGACCAGGTCTTCTGGTTCCGCATCGATTGCCTCAGCTGCTTGTGTCCTTGCCACTTCGATGAGGACCGCTGGGGGTACTACCTCGTTCACGAGTCCGAGCTTCTTTGCCTTGAAGTGACGAACCGGCTTGCCGCCCATGATCATCTCAAGACCGGCCGCGAGACCGACGAGTTCGGGCAGTCGCTGGGTTCCGCCAGCGCCGGGGATCAGTCCGAGCTGGACTTCCGGCTGTCCCAACTGAGTCCTCGTGCTCTTCGAGCAGATCCTGTATGAACACGTCAACGCGAGTTCGAGGCCACCACCGAGGCATGCCCCGTGGATCGCTGCGATGACGGGCTTTCCGTGTTCAGTGTGCAGGGCCTCAATCCGGTCGAAGATACCGTGAAGCGTCGTTAGGCCAGTAACAGCCTCTTCTGCGGTTGTCATGCTGGCAAACATGCGAATGTCAGCCCCGGCGAGGAAGTCACGCTTGGCCGATCCGAACACGACTGCCTTGACGTCGTCCTGTTCCAGGCGAGTAACGACGTCGAAGAGTTCCGTGAGGAGGTCCTCGCCGAGGGTGTTCATCGACTCGTCCTTGCGGTCGATGAGGACTGTTGCGACGCCGTCGTCGTTGAGATCGAAGTGGAAGTTCTCGTAGGTCATCGGGTCACCTCTCCAGGACGACGGCCGCACCGAGGCCCCCTGCCGCGCATTGGGTGACGAGGGCGGTGCCTCCACCTCGCCTTTCGAGTTCGTTCGCCATGGTCATGATCTGTCGTGCGCCGGTAGCGGCGAACGGGTGGCCGATGGATATCGACCCTCCGTAGATGTTGAACTTGTCCATGTCGATCTCTCCGATGGCCTTCTTGCGACCGAGACGCTTGTTTGCGAATTCGTCTGATGCGAATGCTTGGACGTTCGAGAGGACCTGGGCTGCAAATGCCTCATGCATATCAACAACGTCGATGTCGTCAAGCGTCATACCTGCCCTGTCGAGGGCCAGTGGTGTGGCGAACGCAGGTCCCATGAGAAGTTGCCAGTTCGGGTCGAGCGCGGCGAACGCATATGACTTCAAGTAGGCCTTCGGCTCGTACCCGAGCGCCTTCGCGACCGACTCGTCCATCAGGAGAAGGGCGGATGCTCCGTCGGTGAGAGGAGATGCGTTGGCTGCCGTAACGGATCCGTACTTCTTGTCGAAGACTGGCCGCAGCCCAGAGAGCTTCTCGAGGGTTGAATCGGTTCGGGGGATATTGTCGCGGACGACCGTGTCCGTGTACTTCGGAGGAACGCCGTACGGCATCACTTCCTGATCGAAGATTCCCGACTCCCAGGCCTCGATCGCCTTGGCATGAGAGTGGACAGCAAACTCATCCTGGGCCTCCCTGGTGATCCCGTTCTCTTTGGCCATGTCCTCGGCACTGTGACCCATTGTCTTACCCGTCGAACGTTCGGCGATCGCTGGCGGGTTCGGAGCGAGGTCCTTGGGTCTGAGCTGCGACAGCGCCTTCACTTTCGAAGGGGCGTCCTTTGCGGCATTGGCCTGCATCAGAATCTCGACGAAGCGGTCTGAGTACATGATCGGCGGCTTCGACAGTGAGTCAGCTCCGCCTGCGATCACGATGTCTGCGTCTCCGAGGAGAATCGACTTGGCTCCGTCCGCGAACGACTGCGTCGACGTTGCACATGCCCGTGACACGGAATACGCATCGACGGTTTGCGGGAAGGGTCCTGCGAGGACGATCTCCCGTGCGATGTTCGGAGAACCGACGTCGGCCACCACCGCTCCGTAGACGACCTGGTCAACGGTGTTGGCATCGATTCCTGTTCTCGCAACGAGTTCGGCGACGACGCCGCTGGCGAGATCAAGTGTCGACTCCTTGCGGAACACGGATCCCGACTTGGCGAATGGTGTGCGGAGACCGTCGACGATCGCGACGCGTCGTGCCTTCTTGGTGGGTGACATCAGCTGCCTCAATTCTTGAGCGTTCGCTCAAGATTCTAGGGCAGTGGCTTTGCTTGCGGTTCACCACGTTCGCCTCGGCGTTCAAGAACACCCTCCTCGCGAGGGCAGGCAGTTCGCGCCCGCAACCAGAGGCATTGATACCGCCGAACCGGAGACAGCGGCCGGATGCCTCGCGACGCTCATGGCCAACGAAACGCTGGAGGACGCGATCCCCACGTATCGCGGCGCGCGCCGGTACTGAGACTTCTATGCATCCAAGCGAACGACTCACTAAGTTCTTCGCATGGCAGACTCGGATTATGCAGGTGCGTACCAGCGCTCCCTCGACGATCCATCAGGATGGTGGGGCGAAATCGCCGAGCGCATCGACTGGTACACGAAGTGGGACACTGTGCTCGACGCATCAGCAAAGCCAGTGGCTCGATGGTTCTCGGGTGGCAGCCTCAACACCTGCCATAACGCGCTGGACCGACATGTGGCGAACGGTCGGGGAGATCAGGCAGCCCTGATCTACGACAGCGCCGTGACGGACACGGTGGTCACGTACACCTATCGAGAGCTGCTCGACGAAGTTGCTCGATTCGCGGGAGTGCTCGCCGGCGCCGATGTTGGCAAGGGTGACCGTGTCGTCGTGTACATGCCGATGATTCCCGAGGCTGTCATCACCATGCTCGCGTGCGCACGCATCGGGGCCATCCACTCTGTGGTCTTCGGTGGATTCGCGGCGAAGGAACTCGCGAACCGTATCGATGACTGTGATGCAAAGGCTGTTGTGTCCGCTTCCTGTGGCATAGAGATCGACCACATTATTGAGTACAAGCCTCTTCTTGATGCTGCGATTGAGATTGCCGACCACAAGCCCCTGCATTGCATCATCTACCAACGTCCCATGGCCACCGCCGCGATGCAGGTGGGGCGGGATCGTGACTGGGCGGAGGAAATGTCCGTGGCCGAACCGCATGCCTGTGTGCCCGTTCTGGCGACCGACCCCCTGTACATCCTGTACACGTCAGGCACTACGGGGCAACCGAAGGGAATCATCCGCGACAACGGCGGTCATGCGGTCGCTCTGAACTGGACCATGGACGCCATCTATGACGTTCAACCGGGCGAGGTCTATTGGGCCGCGTCGGACGTGGGGTGGGTGGTAGGCCATTCCTACATCGTCTATGGGCCATTGCTCTACGGGTGTACGACGGTGCTGTACGAGGGCAAGCCCGTTGGGACACCAGACGCCGGAGCGTTCTGGCGCGTCATTGCAGAACACGGCGTTTCATCCATGTTCACCGCTCCAACAGCGCTTCGGGCAATCAGGCAACAGGACCCCGAGGGTGACGACATAGACAACTACGACCTGAGCTCGTTGCGATCGCTGTTTCTGGCAGGCGAGCGTTGCGATCCGGACACCTTGGCCTGGGCGCAGAGCAAGCTGGGCGTGCCGATCATCGATCACTGGTGGCAGACCGAAACCGGCTGGGCGATCGCGTCAAGCTGCCTCGGCATCGATACTCCGACGGTGATCCCTGGTTCACCGGGAAGGCCTGCCCCGGGGTGGGACCTGGTTGCCCTCGATCCAGATGGAAACGAGCTGGCACCGGGCGATGTCGGTGCTCTCTGCGTGAGGCTGCCGATGCCCCCCTCAGCATCGCCGACGCTGTGGAATGCGGAGGAACGGTTCGTCAAGGCGTACCTGTCCGGGTTCCCAGGGTTCTATGAGACGGCAGATGCCGGATTCATAGACGAAGCCGGATACGTGCATGTGATGGCCAGAACGGACGACATCATCAATGTTGCTGGCCATCGCTTGTCCACGGGGGCGCTCGAAGAGGTCCTTACGGCTCATGCGGACGTCGCTGAATGTGCGGTTGTCGGGGTCGCCGACGACCTGAAAGGTCAGCTGCCGGTGGGGTTTCTGGTACTCAAGGTTGGTGCCGAGGCAGGGAACGACAAGGTTGTCAGCGAGGTCATTGCCTCGATCCGGAAGACCATCGGCCCCGTGGCGGCCTTCAAGTCTGCCGTGGTCGTCGACCGACTCCCCAAGACGAGATCGGGCAAGATCCTTCGCGGAACGATCGCCCACATCGCAGATGACACCCCTTGGACGATGCCGGCCACGGTCGACGATCCGGTCATCTTCGAGGAGATCACTCAGGCACTGTCCACGTTGGGGTATCCGAAGTGAGTGATCTCACTATTGGGTCGATGCGTCTTGTTGCTGCGGCTGAAGTGGAAGTAACGACGCTCACCGTAGAGGAGGCGATGGAGGCACAGGAATCTGGTGCGCTCTTCGTGGACCTGAGAGACGTGAGGGAGGTGAGACGAGAGGGATGGATTCCGGATTCGTACCACGCCCCACGGGGGATGCTGGAGTTCTGGATCGATCCGGAGAGCCCGTACCACCACGAATCACTCTCATCCGCCGACAGGCTGGTGTTGTACTGCAACCTGGGTTGGCGCTCGGCACTCGCAGCCAAGGCGCTTCAAGACATGGGTCTCACGAACGTGGCCCACCTCGGTGGTGGCATATCCGCATGGCAAGCGCATGGTGGGCCGATTGAGGAGAGACCGGCGTGACCCGGTTGTGGTTGTTCGGGTAGCTCGCGGTTGCTCCATCGAACGTCTCCAGATCGAGAGGGCTGATCGCCTGGCGCGCAACGATCACGTCATCGGGATCGGAATCATCAACGACAGGAGCCGCCCGAGAGGGCGGCTCCTGTTCTCTGACTTCAGTTCAGCTGGCTTAGAAGTCGGCTTCCTGACGGAGGCCGAAGGCCGGGTGGCGGAGGCGGCTCAGCGCCTGCTTCTCAAGTGAGCGAACCCTGGTCGGGCCGAGCTCAAGGTGCTTGCCGATCTCCTCATGGGTACGTGGCAGCCCATCTTCGAAGCCAACACGCTTCGAGAGGATGTATGCCTCGCGGTCAGGGAGACGGTCGATCGCCTCGCGGAGTGCGTCGATCGTTGAGAGTCGCTCGGACTCTGCTACCGGATCGTCCTCGTCATCGTGTGCGACGAAGTCACCAAGCACTGCACCGTCCTCGCCAACGGGCGATTCGAGCGATACCGAGTCAGCAACAAGCTGTGCCTCGAGTACCTGGTCGAGCTTGAGACCAGACTCATCCGACAGCTCTTCTGAACTTGGCTCACGACCGAGCTCTGAGAGCAGACGGTTGCGTGTGCCGTTGAGCGTGAGAAGTGTGTCGTGGAGTGAGTTCGGGAGACGAACGGTGCGTGACTTCTCAGCCACGGCACGCTGCATCGCCTGACGGATCCACCAGGTGGCGTACGTCGAAAACTTGAAACCCTTGCGCCAGTCGAACTTCTCGACTGCACGGATGAGTCCGAGGTTGCCCTCCTGGATGAGGTCAACGAACTCGATGCCGTACTGGCTGCGATAACGCTTTGCCTGGGAAACAACGAGTCGGAGGTTCGCCTGTGCGAAACGGTCCTTTGCGACCTTTCCGTGGCGGGCGACACGCTGAAGCTTGACCTTCTCTGCGCCCTTGACGCCGCCGGCCTCGAGGCGCTCTTCTGCGTCACGGCCTGATTCGATCGCCTGAGCGAGATCGACCTCGTCATCAGCGGTAAGGAGTTCATGGTTGGCGATGTCACCTAGGTATGTGGTGAGGCTGTCGCCGACTTCGGTTGGTGAGTATGCGGTTCTTGCTGTCATGTTGTGAATTCCTTCACATAGTCCTGGTCCCCGGCACGCCAATGTGATTCTCGCATGGCGGTACCAAAGGAGGGGCCTTCTTTGGCGTTTGATGTCTATGAGACGTTTGCGGGAGCTTCTTGGTTCCCGTCGTTCCTGCCCTCGGCATCGAGCCAAGACATCATGAAACGACGCGCGTCATCACGGATCAAAAGGCATCGTATACCAATACGCGGCCCTTGCCTAGTCCCTAATTGTGTCACCTACTGGTCAGTCGATCAGGGCACCGCGGTGGATGATGAGTTCAGGCCGGTCAAGGACTGCGACATCTTCATAGGGGTTCCCATCAAAGAAGACAACGTCGGCCGTATTCCCCTGACTCAGCGAGTTCGCACGCCCCACATAGTCAAATGCAGCGGACGATGTTGCGATCGTGGCGGCCCTGTCCGTGAGGCCGTGGTTTCTGAGGAGCATGGCCTCCGTTGCGATCTCGCCGTGGGGAACCGCGAGGTCGCTACCAGCAAGCACGGTGAGGCCGATCTCTTCTGCGAGAGGGAGGTTCTCCGTCATGCGATCCAGACCGGCCTTGAAGAGCTTCCCGCCGGATGACTCGGCTCCGAGGGCCTCGACCCAGTGTTTCTGGTTTCCCACCGTTGGGACCCAGACGCCGCCGCGTGCGGCAAGAGCGCGGAGGTCCTCTTCTGTGAGAAACGGGCCATGCTCGATCGAGTCAACCCCCGCTGCAACCGCGTCGGACGCGCTGCTCGCCATCGTATGTACGGCAACGCGCGCCCCAGCCTCGTGCGCTGTTTCGACCGCCTCGGTAAGCGTGTCGAGCGGATAGTTGGTGAGGGGCCCGACACCTCTTCGCGGCCAGTCACCGACGATCTTTACCCAACCGCCCCGCGTCTCAGCCCGCGTGCGGATGTGCTCGACCAGATCCTCAGGCTCGACCTCCGCTCCGAATCCCTCCATGTATCCACCCGCTGGATGGATCAACGCCCCCGCGACCTCCACATACGGACGAAGATCGGCATCGTGATCGAGAGACACGAGCGTTGCATCTGTATCGCCGCCCTTGTCGATAATCAGGAGGATGCCTCGCTCGACATGCGTCCACGCCGTCACGGGGATATTCGCCTTCATGAGTTTCTCATCGAGGCCGCTGATGTCGGTCAGCGATGTCATGGTGAGATGGGCGTGCGCATCTGCGAGTCCTGGAAGAGCGAAGAGGCCGGCGGTGTCGATGTGCCGAGTAACACGGTCGTCCGGCTCGACGAACTGGCTTCCGTCGATGGCGAGGTCGTAGGCGTCACCCTCTGGCGGTCTGATTGTGAGCAGAGTCGTCATGAGGCGAGAATACCGGTCAGTAGGCTGCAGCAATGCCTGACGTTCCGTTCGATCTCCCCATCGTGCCCATGGAGGCCAAAGTAGCAACGAAGTGGCCGCAGGACGGGTGGGCATTCGAACCGAAGTGGGATGGCTTTCGTGCGGTCAGTGCACACGATGATTCGCCACGCATTGACTCGCGGAAACAGAAGCCGCTGCTGCGTTACTTCCCCGAACTCGTCTCGGTGGTTGCGAGCCTCCCACGGGGATGCGTTGTCGACGGCGAGGTGCTCGTCGTCGAGCGTGACCGTCTTGCATTCGACATGCTCCAGGCAAGGATTCATCCAGCCGAGAGTCGCATCGAGAAGCTCGCCAATGAGATACCAGCGACGCTTATCGCCTTTGACCTGCTGGCGGATCGCGGAGAGGATCTCCGCGCGGCTCCGTTCTCAGAACGACGGCTTCGCCTAGAGGCGCTGACCGCCGAACTTGACCCTGCGTGGAGACTCACTCCCTCGACGGTCGATCCGGCCGAAGGCGAGAAGTGGTTCGACGAGTACGAGGCTGCGGGGTGCGACGGCATCGTTGCCAAGAAACGGGATGGCGTGTACGTCGAGGGCAAGAGGGAGATGATCAAGATCAAGCACCGCAGGTCTGTCGACTGCGTTGTTGGTGGCTTCCGGATCCACAAGGACGGCGACAAGATCGGATCGCTGCTTCTCGGGCTGTACGCCGCGAACGGATCGCTCGCATTCATCGGTCACTGCTCAGGGTTCACCAACCATGACCGAGTTGAGTTACTCACGAGATTCGAAGCCCTCCGTGATGAGGCCTCCTTCGGCGACGATGTTCGTTCCCCAGGAGGGGAGAGCCGTTGGTCGGCTGGGAAGGACCTCTCGTGGGTCCCCGTCAAGCCTGGCGTGGTTGTCGAGATCTCCTATGACCAGTTGACCGGCAACCGGTTCAGGCACGCGACTCGCTTTGAACAGTGGCGTCCGGACAAGGATCCATCCGACTGCACCTTCGACCAGCTCGAGCGGCCCGAGGGACCCGGCTTCTCGAAGATTGTCCCTACTGTCTAGCTGATGGACTCGGAGTTTGCGGGCCGTGTTCTGCGGATGAATGGGATTGGTGCGAGGGAGAAGACAACGCCGACGGCTGCGAGCACGACGTAGGACGAGGCTCCGAGGATTACCCCAGATACAGCCGCTCCGAGACCACCGCTGATCCACGTGATCGAATCCGCAACGCCTTGGATCTTGAGGCGGTCAGCGATCGGCAGACCGATCTGGAGCTCCGTACTTGCCGCAACGAATCCGAAGTTCCAGCCGACTCCGAGAAGGAAGAGGCCGACAACCAGAATGGTGGTGGATGCGTCTTGTGCGCCTGCGCTAATGACGGAGGAGACCAGGAGTGTTGCGACGGCGAGCATGATGATTCTCCTCGGTCCGTATCTATCGACGAGCGTGCCGGTCAGCGGTGCGATGGCGAACATGCCGAGTGTGTGTGCCATCATCACGACCCCAACGGTGCCGAGACTTCCTCCATGGTCACGGATGTGGAGTGGCGTCATGGTCATGATCAGCACCATCACGAACTGGCTTGTGACGAGCGCGACCATCGCCAGCTGCACCGTAGGGATCGCGAAGATCTCGCGCAGCGGTGATGCCTCGCCTGGATGTTCCGACTCAGGTGCGATCGTCAACGTGAGGGGTTCCGGCCGAAGCCCTACGAACATCAGCACGGAGGCGATTGTGAAACCGATGATCCCAACCGCGATTGGACCGATCAATGGATCGAAGCCCGCTCGCTCGGCCAGGTCACTTGTGGGTCCGAGGAGCGCCGGTCCAGCAACCGCACCGATGGTTGATGCCCAGACGATGAGGCTGATCGCCGATGCTCTGCGCTCCCGTTCTCTGAGATCTCCAGCGGCGAATCGAGCAAGCTGGCTCACGCTTCGTCCGAAGCCGATCACCGCAGAGGCCACGAGAAGCACGGCCAGGCTC
>Ga0255049_10002300_pt1 | contig 10106 bp, 6 predicted proteins | sample JV7_2_3_MG_FD_183615 | JGI IMG/M metagenome (GOLD analysis project Ga0255049, IMG submission 183615) | Seawater microbial communities from Jervis Inlet, British Columbia, Canada - JV7_2_3 | ecosystem: Environmental > Aquatic > Marine > Inlet | place: Canada: British Columbia | collected 2016-10-06
CCAGACCGAGTCGTCGATCGGCCTGCCGATCGCGGAGGGTCACGGCGAGGAGGCTGCCGACCTGGCACACGCAGGTGAGGGCGACGAAGAGGCCGGCACCGCCGCCGAGGGCGAAGACGAGGCTGAGCACGCCGCCGCCGAGGGCGAGAGCGCCGACTCGGCGATCTTCACCGTGCCCGAAGCGCCCGAGTTCAAGTGGAGTGCAGCTGCTCCCGGTTTGTTGCTCGTGCTGGCCGGTTTCCTGACCAGCTTGTTCCTCAGCTTCGCCGTGTTCGGCAAGCGCAAGAGCGCCCTGACGCCACTGGTCGGTTTGACGCAGCGCAGCAAGCCCGTCGGGGCAGTCCACAAGTTTCTGGTCAACAAGCTGTACCTCGACCATCTGTACGAGAAGATCATTTTCCGTGGCGTCGCCTACCCGATCTCAAAGGCGGCGTATTGGTTCAACCAAAAAGTCATCGACGGTGTCGTCGATGGCGCCGGGCGCTCCGGCAAGCGCACCGGTGAATGGGTCTACCGCAACATCGACCAACGCTTGGTCGACGGCGCGGTCAATGCATCGGGCATGGTCGCCAGCGAAACCGGCCACGCCCTTCAACCAGTCCAATCCGGCAAGGTCAACCAGTACGGCGCGCTGCTTTTCGGAGCCGCCGCGGTTGCCGCAATCGTGCTCATCCTGCTCAACGTCTGAGGCTCAACTTCATGGATTACAGCAACAACGCTCTCCTCACGATCGGCACTTTCCTCCCACTTGTGGGCGTGCTGATCATGATGTTCATTCCCGGTTCCGACGAACGCTTGCACAAGCAGATTGCGATCATCACGTCGGGTGCCACGTTGGCGGTCGGGGTCTACACGCTGATCAGATTCGACTATGGCAATGCGGCGACGCTGCAGTTCGCGGTCAACGAGGAGTGGATCGAGGTCGTCAAGTCGAGCTACATCGTCGGCCTCGACGGCATCAGCCTGCCGCTCTATGTGCTGTCGATGGCGGTCACGTTCCTCGTAGCGGTCTACACCTGGAACAACGTGCCCGAGGCCGGCAACCCCAAAGCATTCCTGATGCTGATGCTGGTGTTGCAGGTCGGCATGGCGGGCTCGTTCATCGCTCAGGACCTGATCTTGTTCTTCGTCTTCTTCGAGCTCGTCTTGCTGCCGATGTACTTCATGATCGGTGTGTGGGGCGGTGAGGATCGCCAATACGCCTCACTGAAGTTCTTCCTCTACACGATGTTCGGCTCGGCCTTGATGCTGGTCGCCTTCCTGGCGCTGTTCTTCCAGACCGGTGCCGAGAGCTTCAGCTTCGAACACCTGATGACGGCCGGAGCGCTGGTCGACCACGACGTGCAGGTCTGGATCTTCGCAGGCATGTTCATCGGCTTCGCCGTCAAGGTTCCGATGTTCCCGTTCCACACCTGGCTGCCCGACGCCCACACCCAGGCGCCGACTCAGGGTTCGGTGATCCTGGCCGCGATCCTGCTTAAGCTCGGCACATACGGATTCGTGCGGATCGCGCTCCCGATGTTGCCGCAGGGTGCCAAGGAGTGGGCGCCGGTGATCGGCATCCTCGCCGTGATCGGCATCATCTATGGCGCCCTCGGGTGCCTCGCTCAGACCGACATGAAACGCTTGATCGCGTTTTCGTCGGTGGCACACATGGGGTTCGTGATGCTCGGCATCTCGACGCTCACCGAGATCGGTATCAACGCCGCCCTGTTCGGGATGGTCGCCCACGGCCTGATCACCGGCATGTTGTTCTTCGTCGCCGGGTCCGTCAAGCACCGCTACCACACACTGGAGATCAAGCGCCTGTCCGGAATGCTGATCCAGATGCCCAAGATGGGCTGGATCCTGGGCTTCTGCGCGATGGCCTCGCTCGGCCTGCCCGGCCTGGCCGGTTTCTGGGGCGAGTTCCCGGTGATCCTGTCGGCCTACAGCCCGGGCATGGGCCTCGACGAAACGTTGTTCCGCACCCTGATGGTGATCGCAGCGATCGGCACCGTGCTGGCGGCCGGTTACCTGTTGTGGCTGTACCAGCGCACGGCGTTCGGCGACCCGAGCCCGGAGTTCACGTCGCACGCCGAGCCCGCCCACTCGCTGAGCGCCGCCGCCAACGACGACCACGACGCGGAGCACCACGACGAAATCCACGACGAGATCCACGACGTCACGATCGTCGAATGGATCGCCTGGACACCGTTCCTGCTGGCGATCGTCGTGTTCGGCGTGTACCCGCAGCTGATGTTCAAGGTCATGGATCCGGCCGTCACCCAACTCGTTGAGCGCGTGGGGGCCGGCATTCCGTGATCGCCACGCTCCTCGCCCAGGCGTCGGATTGGATCCGACCCCACGCCGACTGGCACGCGTTGGCGCCCGAGCTCGTGCTCGTGGTCGGAATCAACCTGGTGCTCTTGATCGACCTCTGGTTGGAAGACACCAAGAAGTGGATGATTGGCGCCCTCACGAGCTTCGTGTTCCTGGGTGCCTTGATTCCCGTGATCACGCTTGCTGTGGTCGGCGACGGAGTGGCCGGTGACGGCGTCCGCTCGATGTTCTTCGATCGCTACGTGGTGGACGAATACGCCCTGATCCTCAAGGCACTGTTTCTGCTGATCGGCTACGTGATCGTGCTGATGAGCCAGAACGAGCTGGAAGAGGGCGGCTACTACCAGGGCGAGTTCTACCTGATGCTGCTCGTCAGCGTGCTCGGCATGGTGATGATGGCCTCGAGCCGCGACCTGGTGTCGGTGTTCGTGGCGCTCGAGCTGCTGTCGATCCCTGCCTACATGATGGCAGCGTGGCGCAAGCGCGATGCCAAGTCGAACGAGGCCGGCGTCAAGTACTACCTGCTCGGCGTGTTCGCATCCGGAGTGCTGCTGTACGGCATGAGTTATCTGTACGGCACCACAGGCACGACCAAGCTGACCGAGATCGGCGCATCGCTGGCCGCAACCGATGCCGGCCCTGGTCTTATCGCGATGCAGGTTGTCGCCGTCGTGTTCGTCATCGTCGGGTTCGGGTTCAAGGTCTCGGCCGTGCCGTTCCACACATGGGCGCCCGACACGTACGAGGGAGCGCCGCTTCCGGTCACAGCCTTCTTGTCGGTCGCCTCGAAAGCGGCCGGGTTCGTCGGGCTCGTGACGATGCTGTACCTCGCGATGTACGCCGCCGATGGTGTGTACGAGCCTCTGATCTGGATCCTTGCGGCGCTCACGATGACGGTCGGCAATGTGCTTGCGCTGCGCCAGACAAACATCGTGCGCATGCTGGCGTACTCGTCGATCAGCCAAGGCGGGTTCATCCTGATGCCGCTCGCCGTGCTGGCGACCGGTGATGCCGCAGAGTCGGCGTTGAAGTCCGTGGTCATCTACCTGTTGATCTATACCTTCTCGAACCTCGGCGCCTTCGCCGTGATCTTGGCGGTCAGCCGCAAGACCAACAGCGGCGAAATCTCGGCGTTCGGTGGTCTGATGAGTTATTCGCCGGGGCTTGGTTTGTTGATGACCCTCTTCTTGGTGTCGCTGGCCGGTATCCCACCGTTCGGCATCTGGATCGCCAAGCTGCAGGCCTTCAAGACCGTTCTCGACGCCGGGGGCAGCGCAGCCTACACGCTGGCGATTATCGCTGCCGTCAACACCGTGGTCGCTGCCGCCTACTACATGAAGATCCTGCGCGAGATGTGGATGAAGCCGGTGCCCGATGGGGATACCACGCCGATCAACCCGCCCCAGCCGATCTGGGCCGCGCTCACGATCTGCGCAGGCGGAACCTTGGTGCTCGGCATCCTGCCAGGTCTCGTGCTGCGATTCGCCGACCTCGAAGACCTCACCAACGCACTCGGCGGAGGCTGACAGACCGTTCCGGTCAATGCTTGGACGGAACGGGTCGGCATCTTGATGACCAGAACAGTCCCGTTTTCGGAGTTCATGGAGTCGGCTCTGTACGGGCCGTCAGGTTTCTACACCACGGGCGGACGTGCCGGCAGGCGTGGTGACTTCATCACGTCGCCAGAGGTGGGCCCATTGTTCGCGGCTGTCATGGCTCGCTTCCTCGACGCCGAGTGGCAGCGGATCGGACGCCCCGATCCGTTCACCGTGGTCGATGCCGGCGCCGGCCCAGGCACGTTGGCCCGCGGGGTGCTGGCAGCCACGCCCGAGTGTTCGGCTGCGATGCGGTATGTGGCCGTCGATGTGTCAGCGCCGCAACGGGCACAACACCCCGATCGTGTCGACTCGCGGGCCAGCTTGCCCGACGGCCCGTTCGACGGGGTGATCATCGCCAACGAACTGCTCGACAACCTCCCGTTCCGGCTGGCGGTTAAAGACGACGGTTGGCGCGAAGCGTTCGTGGTCGAGTTGCCCAACGGAGAACTCGTCGAGAGTCTCAGCGCGCCCGTCGATCCGGTCCCGTCGGTGCTGCCGACCGCGGCGCCGCTCGGTGCCCGAGCCCCGATCCAGGAGGCGGCTCATCAGTGGGTCGTCGAAGCCCGCTCACGTCTCAATACGGGAACCGTGATCGCGATCGACTATGCCTCGGCAACGACTGCGGGGCTGGCGTTGCGTCCGTGGCGCGACTGGCTGCGCACCTATCGACAGAACGAACGCGGCGATCACTATCTCGCAAATCCGGGCACCCAGGACATAACGACCGACGTGGCTGTCGATCAGCTCCCCGAGCCCGACGCCGTTCGCAGCCAGGCGCATTGGCTTGCGCTGCACGGCATCGAGGAACTGGTCGAGCAGGGAAAGCGATACTGGGAGGCACACGCCGCCCGCCCCGACCTGGCGGCGATCAAGATGCGGAGCCGTGTCAGCGAGGCTGAAGCTCTGCTCGACCCGATCGGCTTGGGGGGATTCAGCGTGCTCGAGTGGCGCGCGATCGACCCTTGATCGAGCGCAGTTCAACATGTGTCGAATGCCGGTCATGGATCCGCGGCGTTCGACATGTGCCCGACGGACTCCAAACCTCCCGACGAGGCTGATCTACGATGTGCGAGCATGAGTGACGAGCAGCACGACACGATCGACGCACTGATGGCCGAGAACCGTACGTTCCCGCCATCGGAGGCGTTCAAGGCGGATGCGCTGGTGCGCGATACATCGCTGTACGACGAAGCGGCGACCGATGACGAGGGCTTCTGGGCCAGGCAGGCGTCCGATCTTGTGCGCTGGTCGAAGCCGTGGGACACGATTCTCGACTGGCAGCTCCCGTATTCGAAGTGGTTCATCGGCGGCGAGCTGAACGTCACCGACAACTGCCTCGACCGTCACGTCGAGGCCGGCAACGGCGACAAGGTGGCGATCCATTGGGAGGGTGAGCCGGGCGACACCCGCACCATCACCTACGCCGAGCTGTTGACCGAGGTATCGCAGTTCGCGAATGTGCTCAAGGGGCTCGGCGTCCAGAAAGGCGATCGGATCAACATCTACATGCCGATGATTCCCGAGGCGGCCGTGGCGATGCTCGCCTGCGCCCGGATCGGCGCGCCGCACAGTGTGGTGTTCGGAGGCTTTTCCGCCCAATCGCTCGCCGACCGCATCGAGGACGCCGCCGCCAAGGTGCTGATCAGCGCCGACGGCGGTTATCGGCGCGGCGAGGTGTTCCCGCTCAAGCCGGCCTGCGACGAGGCCGTCGCCAACACCTCGACGATCGAGCATGTCGTGGTGGTCAAGCGCGGCGGCAACGAGGTCACCATGGTCGAGGGTCGCGACCACTGGTACCACGAGCTGATGGATAACGCGTCCGCCGACTGTCCGGTCGAACCAATGGACTCCGAAGATCTGCTGTTCCTGCTGTACACCAGCGGCACCACGGGCAAGCCGAAGGGCATCATGCACACGACGGGCGGCTACCTGACCCACGTCACCTACACCCACAAGTACGTCTTCGACCTCGATCCCGAGACCGATGTGTTCTGGTGCACCGCAGACGTGGGTTGGATTACCGGTCACAGCTACATCGTCTACGGCCCCCTCTCCAACGGCTGCACACAGGTCATGTACGAGGGTGTGCCCAACTATCCGGCCAACGATCGATTCTGGGAAATCGTCGAGAAGTACCAGGTCACGAAGTTCTATACCGCTCCGACGGCGATCCGAACATTCATGAAGTGGGGCGACGACGAGCCGGCCAAGCACGACCTGTCCTCGCTCAAGCTGATCGGAACGGTCGGCGAGCCGATCAATCCCGAGGCGTGGATGTGGTACCACGAGCACATCGGCCGCCGGCGTTGCCCGATCGTCGACACCTGGTGGCAGACCGAGACGGGCGGCATCATGATCAGCCCCCTGCCCGGAGCGACCACCACCAAGCCGGGCTCGGCGACGTTCCCAATTCCTGGGGTGTCGGCCGAACTGGTCGATGACGACGCCAACGTGGTCACCAACGGCGGTGGCTACCTCACCCTGACGCGGCCGTGGCCTGGCATGCTGCGCGGCATCTGGGGCGACCCGCAGCGTTACGAGGACACCTACTGGTCGAGGTTCGAGGGCCGCTACTTCGCTGGCGACGGTGCGAAGCTCGATGACGATGGCTACCTGTGGTTGCTCGGCCGCGTCGACGACGTGATGAACGTGTCGGGCCACCGCATCTCCACCACCGAGGTCGAGTCGGCCCTGGTGTCTCACCCGGCGGTCGCTGAGGCAGCCGTGGTGGGCGCCGACGATGCCACCACGGGGCAGGCCATTTTCGCCTACGTGATCCTGCGTTCCGGCGCCGACGCATCGGTAGCTGACCTGCGCACCCATGTCGCCAACGAGATCGGTGCGATCGCCAAGCCCAAGGCGATCTTCATCACTCCCGACCTGCCCAAGACCCGCTCCGGCAAGATCATGCGTCGACTGCTCCGTGACGTGGCCGAAGGGCGAAATCTCGGAGACACCACCACTCTCGCTGACGCCACCGTCGTCGACGAGCTGCAACGGCGAGCTGCAGCGGGCGGAGGCGATGACTGACCCGCCGTCGAACCCTCTTTGTTTTCTTGGGGCGCCTACTCGACGATTTCGAGTCTCTGGAGTTCCTCAAGGACGAGGGCGACGCTGCCGATAGGTAACCGTGGAATATGGAATCGGGGTACGCACGCGCTGGAGTTGGGACCCGGTGACCGACGCTGGAGGGTCTCCTCGTGCCGAAGCAGACGTCGACACCGGTAAGTCCGGATTCCGCTTCGATCTGGGCGGTGCGCTAGCCCGTCTCGATGAAGACGAACCCTTAGATGGCGACGAGCCTCAGCAGGATCAGTCGGTGCCCGCTGTTCTGCGGCGCGATGATGCGGCCGAGTCGGTCGGCTTCGATCCCCCCCGTGTGATCGATCCTTCCCATCTGATCGAGCCCGTCCCGACTGTCGAGTCGGCCCCGACTGTCGAGTCGGCCCCGACTGTCGAGCCGGCCCGGGCTGCCGGGCGCCTTCCGGCATTCGAATACAAGCCGGTCCTCGAGGACGGACCGATTGGCGAGGCGGCACCGTCTCCCAGTGCGAGTGGCATCCCTACCGACCACCGTCGAGTCGAGTCGGATCCGATCTCTGAGTTGGCCAACCAGCCGCTCCCTCGTCGATCGCGCTCGGGATCGTCGCCGGCCGCCAAAGTGCCGGTGATCGCGCCTCAGATACATGATTCGGCGCAGATTTCGGAGCCGATCCTCGCGCCCGCCACCGAGCAACCCGTGGCGACGCGTTCAACCCCGATCGGGTCTGTCTTCGATCCCAGCGCGCTGGCATCGGCACGACCCACACGACGCTCAAACGTCACGGCGCCGACGCGGGGGACCGCGCCGGGCACACCGGTCGGTCGAGCCGGGGCAGTCCTGCCCACGGTCACCGGAGCGTTGCCCACGCTCCCCGCCCCCGAACCTTTGGCATTGCCGCAGGTCGTCGCTCCGATCGACTCAGCGCCGTCGACCCCTGACATCAGCGCCCTTCGCTCGGCGCAGCTGCGGGCCAATCGCCAACAGAATCAGGGCAAGGTATTCGGCCGCTCGCTGCTGTCGTTCATAGTGATCGGCATCCTGATTGCGGCGGCCTTGATCTACGGCCGGGCGTATCTGTTCCCTACCGAGTGGGACGCTGCTCTAACGCCGATCGTCGACGACATCCAAGAGACCACCGGCATCGAATTCGATCACACGATACCGCTGGTAGTGCAAACGCCCGGTGAGTACGCCACGAACCTGTTGGAGTCGACGCTAGGAAGTGGCTGGGTCGCGAACGTTGCGCAATGGCGTGCGCTCGGGCTCGCCGATGGTGAGATCACCGCCCCTGAGGTTGCAGTCCAACTTGCCGATCGGACGGCGGCCTACTACGACCCTGCCGCCGACTCGATCTTCCAAGCTGAGGGTCGGCCCAACGAAGAGATCCGACCGGCGCTCGAAAGTGCGATGCTGGAGGCGTTCCAGCGCCAGCTCCAGGTGCCGGTCGAAGGTGTTGACGAGACCGGCTCGTTCGGGTTGACGGGCGTTTCGGGTTCACGGACGCTCACGCGCCGCGCCGTCGACACTTATCTGGTTCGGCGCTCTGCGGACGCGATGTTCGGCCCGACCATCGAGGCCGCCACCGAAGATGGCGCCACCGAAGTCGATCTCCCGATTCCGATCGCCTACGAGCTGGCCGCCGTCGACCGACTCGGTGAGTCGATCCTGACCGCAGCCGGTACCGACCCGGCAACTCTTCAAACCGGAGCTGCCTACCCCGACGCGATCTACGGTGCGTTCGGCGACAGTCCGAACAAGGCCGGTTCGGCGCCATTACGGGAGGACGAACAGCCGTTGGCCGATGCGGTTGCATTAGGGGTCGACGACTGGTCGCTCGTGTGGGGAAGCCGGCTCCCGGCCGCCTCGGTCGATCGGTCCGCCAGCATCGTCACCTCTGATTCGTATCAGCCGGTCAGCCGCAACGGGACGACCTGTTTTGTGGCCGTGTTCCAAACCTCGACCGATGCCAACGGCGCCGCTCTGTTCGCGTCGATGCGACTGTGGGCACAGCGCGCTCCCGCAGCGTCGCAGGCGCTCGCCACGCAGCTCGCTCCAGAACAGGTGCAACTCGAAGCGTGCGACCCGGGCGTCGGCGTATCGATCATGCCCGATCCCGCTGTAGTCGATGGCGTGATCGCGCAGCAGATCGATCGTCTCGCCGGCTGATCCGTGTTGCGCCGCTGGGCGACGTAGCGGTTTAGCGGATAGTCAGCGGTTGGCGCCGCGTACGGTTCTGCGTTCGCCTCGCTGAGCTCGTCAAACTGCGGCCGCGACGATTGGTCGCCGCTCCTATCGGCTCGTTAGCTCGACGCCGGTCAGTCGCGGAAGTTGTTGAACTGCAGCGGGATCTCGAGATCATCGCCTTTCAACAGCTGCATCACGGCTTGCAGGTGATCACGCTTCTTGCTCGACACGCGAACCGACTCGCCTTGGGTCTGGGTCTGAACGCCTTTCGGGCCGTCGGCCTTGATCAACTTGTTGATCTGCTTGGCCTTCTCGGACGAGATGCCGACCTTGATCGTGACGACCTGACGCACGGTGTTGTGGGTCGCCTCTTGTACGTCGCCATAGTCGATCCCCCGCAGTGACACCCCGCGCCTCACGAGCTTCTCTTCGAGCACGGTACGGAGTGCGTTCAGACGATCTTCGCTGACCGTTGCCATCGTGACCACCAATTCGGACAGATCGATCGACGAATTGGTGTTCTTGAAGTCGAAACGATTGGCGATCTCGCGTTGGGCTTGGTCGATCGCGTTTCGCACTTCTTGGTGGTCCACTTCGGAGACGACGTCAAAACTCGGCATGTGGACAGGCTAACGGCTGTCGCATTCGTACTCCCGGACGATACGATCGCATGTCGGCTCGGCTTGATAGCCGTGTCGGACAATTGGGTCGGTGCCCGAGTGGCCAAAGGGAACGGGCTGTAAACCCGTCGGCATTGCCTTCGAAGGTTCAAATCCTTCTCGGCCCACCAATCGAACCGAACCTGTCGGCGCCACGCCGGCCAGTCTCGAAACACCTGCGACGCCGCCCTCGCCGGGGCGGCGTCGTCGCGTCTCCGCGGATTTCAGAGCAATAACTGCATCACGGCGACATCGAGCCAGCGGTGGAACTTGCGGCCGACCTCGCGCTCGACACCGACC
>Ga0255049_10002302_pt1 | contig 10103 bp, 7 predicted proteins | sample JV7_2_3_MG_FD_183615 | JGI IMG/M metagenome (GOLD analysis project Ga0255049, IMG submission 183615) | Seawater microbial communities from Jervis Inlet, British Columbia, Canada - JV7_2_3 | ecosystem: Environmental > Aquatic > Marine > Inlet | place: Canada: British Columbia | collected 2016-10-06
CCGCATCGTCGAGCTGCACGAACTATGGCAACGCGAGTACGCGCTAACCCGGCAACTATTAACGAACAGAGAACACATGCTCAACGGCATGTTTCAATCACTGATGTCCGACGGAGACACCGAATGACCGACCCGATCGATTCGAGCAAGATCAACAACATCCTCTGGAAGGCCTGCGATACCTTCCGCGGCACGGTGGACCCGAGCATCTACAAGGACTACATCCTGACGATGCTGTTCCTGAAGTACATTTCTGATGTCTGGCAAGACCATTACGACGCCTACGAACGCGAACACGGCGATTCCCCCGAGCTGATCGAGGAACTTCTGAAGAACGAGCGCTTCGTGTTGCCAAGCGATGCCAACTTCTACGCGCTGTATGACAAGCGCTACGAACCCGGCAATGGCGAACGCATCGACAAGGCGCTACACGCGATCGAAGACGGCAACGGCACCAAACTGCAAGATGGCGACCACGGCGTATTCCAGGACATCTCGTTCAATTCCACCAAGCTCGGCGACGAGGCACAGAAAAACGATATCCTTCGCCACCTGCTCGAAGATTTTCACCAACCCGAGCTCGATCTGCACCCGAGCCGAATCGGCAACAAGGACATCATCGGCGACGCCTATGAATACCTGATCGAACGTTTCGCCGCTGGTGCCGGAAAAAAAGCCGGCGAGTTCTACACCCCGGCCGAGGTCTCGCAACTGATCGCCGAACTCGCCGCCCCGCAGGAAGGCGAGGAAATCTGCGACCCGGCCTGCGGCTCGGCCTCACTGCTGATGAAATGTGGCCGCCAGGTCGTCGAGAACAGCGGCACAAAGAAATACGCACTCTACGGTCAGGAGGCCATCGGCAGTACATGGGCGCTGGCCAAGATGAACATGTTCCTGCACGCCGAGGACAACCACATCATCAAGTGGGGCGACACGTTGCGTAACCCGCGCTTGCTGACCAAAGACGAAACCCTGCAGCACTTCGATGTGGTCGTTGCCAATCCGCCGTTCTCGCTCGACAAATGGGGCCACGAATTGGCCGAGAACGATCCCCACGGTCGTTTCCGCCGAGGTATCCCGCCGCGTACGAAGGCTGACTACGCATTCATCCTGCACATGATCGAGACGATGAAACCCAAAACTGGCCGTGTCGGTGTTGTCGTACCCCACGGCGTGCTGTTCCGGGGTGCGGCCGAGGGCAAGATTCGCAAGAAATTGCTTGAGGAACATTTACTCGACACTGTCATCGGTTTGCCGGAGAAACTTTTCTACGGCACCAGTATCCCGGCGGCGATCCTAATCTTCAAGAAGAGCAAAAAAGACAAGAATGTGATGTTCATCGACGCAAGCCGCGAGTATGAGGATGGTAAGAATCAGAACCACCTGATTCGCGAGGATCTCGACAAGATCCTCGCGACTTACACAGCCCGAGAGAGTGTCGACAAGTACGCCTATCTCGCGAGTATGGAAGAAATCGAAGAAAATGACTTCAACCTGAACATCCCTCGCTACGTGGATACGTTTGAGGAAGAGGAGGAGATCGATTTGGATGCCGTGCGTGCAAAACGTGTGGAGCTGAAGAAGCAATTGGCCGAGATCGAGGTGCAGATGGAAGAGTATCTGAGGGAGCTTGGTTATGGTGCCTGAGGGATGGCAGGTCAAGACAATAGCGGACGTAGCAGATGTTAGATCTGGAGGAACACCCAGCAGAAACAATCCGTCCTATTGGGGTGGAAATATTCCTTGGATAACTACCACGGAAGTTCAAAATTGCGATATCCGCGAATCTGACGTACGCGAATATATAACGCTAGAAGGGCTGAACAATTCATCGGCCAAGCTAGTTCCCGAAAACACCATTCTCTTAGCGATGATTGGACAGGGAAAAACTCGAGGTCAAGTCGCAGTGCTTACCTTTCAAGCGGCAACCAATCAGAATTGCGCGACCATCGTGTTCAAGAGTGGTAGCGATCCTCGATATTTTTTGAGACTGTAAAAATATCTGTGTAACTGCCTATCATTGAACCCGGTTACGGGTAAGGATAGGCAGATTATGAAGAAGAAAGAACTGCAGGCAATCGCGCAAGCGGCTGCAAAGAACATCAAGACAGAAGAAGATCTCAACGAGTTCCGGGCGATGCTGACCAAAATAACCGTTGAGGCGGCCCTGAACGCGGAGCTGGATGATCATCTTGGCTTCGACAAACATGAACAGTCCGACTCGGATAACAATCGCAACGGCGTTACCCACAAAACCCTGCAGACCGAGGAAGGCCAGTTCGAGCTGGCCACACCGCGCGACCGGGCCGGCAGCTTCGAGCCAAAGTTGGTGAAGAAGCATCAGCGCCGTTTTACGTCGATGGACGACAAGATTCTGTTCTTGTACGCCCAGGGCATGACCACCCGCGAGATCGTCCGAACGTTCAAGGAAATGTACGGTGCGGATGCATCGCCCGCACTGATTTCCAAAGTCACGGATGCCGTCATTGAAGAGGTGGTGGAATGGCAGTCCCGGCCGCTGGATGCGGTTTACCCAATCGTTTATCTGGACTGCATTGTGGTCAAGATCCGGCAGGATAAGCGGGTCATCAACAAGGCCGTCTATCTGGCGCTGGGCGTCAACATGGAGGGCCACAAGGAGCTCCTGGGCCTGTGGCTGGCCGAGAACGAGGGTGCCAAGTTTTGGCTCAACGTGCTCACTGAGCTGCAGAATCGGGGCGTGAGGGATATCCTCATTGCCTGCGTTGACGGCCTCAAGGGCTTCCCCGATGCCATTAATACCGCGTACCCCGAGACCCACATTCAGCTCTGCATTGTGCACATGGTGCGTAACTCGATGAAGTACGTTCCCTGGAAAGATTACAAACACGTCGCCGCCGATTTGAAGCGAATCTACCAGTCAGCGACCGAGGAAGAAGCATTGCTGGCGCTGGACCAGCTTTCCGAAATCTGGGATGAAAAATATCCGCAGATCAGTCGTTCGTGGCGTGCCCATTGGCACAATCTCAACACCCTGTTCAACTACCCGGAAGACATCCGAAAAGCGATCTACACGACCAATGCTATCGAGTCACTGAATAGCGTGATCCGAAAGGCCATCAAGAAACGAAAACTGTTTCCAACAGATGACTCTGCAAAGAAAGTCATCTACCTGGCGATACGGGATGCGTCCAAACGATGGACCATGCCGATCAGGAATTGGAAACTCGCACTGAATCGATTTATGATCGAATTTGAAGACCGATTGGTCGACTACATTTGAACCTGGCAGTTACACAGAAATATTTACAGACTCTATTTTTTCGACTATTTACTCAGTCGATATCAAGACATTCGAAACCTGAGTAATTCAGCAGGGCAAAGCAACTTGAATGGAAGATTGGTCAAATCCATAAAAGTGCCCGTCCCTCCGATTTACGAGCAAACCAGAATCGCGAATGTGCTTTCAACTTGGGGTCAAGCCATCGAAACCACCGAAAAACTGATCGAGAACAGCAAAGCGCAAAAGAAAGCGCTTACGCAGCAACTCATCACTGGCAAGCGCCGATACTCCCAGTTCATCGACTCTAATGAGAAGAGGGAAACCAATTACGGTGACCTACCGCTGGATTGGCTATTTCTGCCAATCAGCGACATCGCACTTGAGCAAAATGAGCGCGCCGGGGAAAACTCCGAGTTGCCTGTGCTCTCCTGTTCAAAGCACGATGGCTTTGTTGACTCCCTGCAGTACTTCAAGAAAAAGGTCTATAGCGACGACACAAGCAACTATAAAGTTGTACGCCGCGGATGCTATGGGTTCCCCTCAAACCATATCGAAGAGGGATCAATCGGTTATCAAGATATTTGCGATGCCAGTATCGTCAGCCCCATTTATTCAGTATTCGAAACTAGCGAACGGGTACATGACGGATATTTGTTCCGTCTGCTGAAGACCGAACATTATCGCCAAATCTTCCAAGCTCGCACAAACGCTTCGGTTGATCGGCGCGGAAGCCTGCGTTGGAAGGAGTTTTGTAAGATCAATGTGCCGCTCCCGTCGATTGCGGAGCAACAGAAAATTTCCGAAACAATTGACACCGCTGATAGCGAAGTCGCTAATTTGAGCAATCAACTTATCAAGCTACAGGCGCAGAAACAGGCCCTAATGCAACAACTTCTCACCGGCAAGCGCCGCGTCAAGGTAGCAGCATAATGCGAACCACTGACCTGTCCGAACCCCTGAACGACGCGGAGTTTAAAGAACTCGATGACTTTCTGCTCTCACTCGAACACGACGATGCCATGCTGGACATGTCAGAATTCGACGGATTTATCACAGCCATCGTCAGTGGCCCGGAAACGATCATGCACTCAGCATGGCAGCCTGTAGTCTGGGGCGGAGACGACAATGCACCCGTATGGGACAGCATGGAGGACTACCAGCGTATTTTCGGGCTGATGGTCCGGCACATGAATACAACGTCTGCCACGCTAATGCAGGGCCCGGCTGAATTCGAACCCTGCTTCCTGGAAGGTACAGTGGAAGGCTCCACCCATTGGGTTGTCGATGAGTGGTGCCGTGGCTACATGAAAGGCGTAGACCTGTATCCCATGGGCATCGCAGCAAGCACCAACATGAAAGACCTGCTTGCACCGATCCGGCAGTTTGCTGATCCGGACCGTTGGGATGACCGGAAAGGAATGAAACCTGACGAGATCCGACAATTGCAGGAACAGGTCGCACCGGCTGCGCGCGCCGTTCACGCCTATTGGCTTGCGAGGCGCACCCCGCCCGCGTCGAAATCTTCTACCTTCATCCGGCCGGAGCCGAAGGTTGGCCGGAACGACCCCTGCCCTTGCGGCAGCGGCCGCAAATACAAAAAATGTTGCGGGACACACTGATGGTGCTGGGGACATCGACAACCAGCAATCATCCTGCGGCGCAAGCACTTGACACCGCCGGTGAATTTGGAGAGCCTGAGCACAACACAACCGCCACGCTTAGTGCCCCTACGGGTAACGCGCAACCTTGGCGGTTTTTTTGCGCGCGTTATTCGGTCTCGGCACATCATGCATGGGAGGAACGTCCGCTATGGAAGTGAACGACTGGAACGAAAACACTGTTCCCGAATCCCGCGAACAATACAGCAGCCACATTCCGGCACTGACAACCCTGCTTGCCTGCGATTGGCACTACTTGTCCGCCGAAGACTGCCTAAAACAACGTGGCAGCACACGCGACCTGCTGCTCAAGGCCGACCTGATCACCTACTTGCAGACCCGTCGATTCGAATACAAAGGCCAGGAGTATCCGCTGTCGCCGAGCACCATCGAGAACATTGTCAGAGACCTCGCCTCGCTTGGGCTGAACGAGGGCCTCTTGCCGGCCAACAAGCGTTTCTACAACAAGCTCGTGCTCGGCGTAACAGAGACCGAGTTCATCAATGGCAAAAAACACTCGCCGACGATTCCATTGATCGACTGGGACGACATCTCAGCGAATCGCTTCGTCGTCACCGAGGAACTCGAGGTGTTGAATACCAGCGGCACGGGCCATCGGCGGCCGGATCTCGTGTGCTACGTCAACGGAATGCCATTGGCTATCATTGAAGCCAAGCGACCGGATTCAGGCAATCCGAACAAGAACATGGTCGACGAGGGCATCAGCCAGCAGATTCGAAACCAGAAGAGTGACGAAATCCCGAGCCTGTTCGCTTATAGCCAGTTGCTGCTTTCAATCAGCGCCGTGGATGGCCGCTACGGTACCACCCGAACCCCAGCCAAGTTCTGGTCGAAGTGGCGCGAAGAGGAATTCACCGAAGCGCATTTTTCAGCGCTCAAGAACCAGTCGCTAGCGAGCGATGTTGTCGATGCCCTGTTCGCGGACAAACCGGCCAGGACAAAGGCCTATTTCGAGAGCCTGTGGAGCCAACCCGAATTAAGCACTGAACAGGACCGACTACTGATTAGCCTGCTCAGCCCAAAACGATTGCTGGAGTTCGTACGCTTCTTCATCCTGTTTGACAAGAAAGCCGGCAAGATCGCGGCCCGTTATCAACAGGCGTTCGGCATCAAGGCGTTGATCGAGCGCATCAATCAGCGCAACAGCGGCGGTGGTCGCGAGGGCGGTGTGATCTGGCACACCACGGGCTCGGGCAAATCGTTCACGATGGTGTTCTTATGCAAGGCATTATTGCTGCACCCCACGCTGAAGGACTGCCGGGTGATCGTCGTCACCGATCGCATCCCACTGGAGAAGCAGCTTGCGAGGACCTTCTTGTCAGGCGGCGCGTTCGGCTCAGAGATCGCCAGCAAGAAAGAAGGTGAACGAGCCAAGGTGCGCTCGGGCAAAGATCTCGCGCGGCGCATCGGGCAGGGTACGGAACGCATCATCTTCAGCATCATCAACAAGTTTAATACCGCGTCGAAACAACCCGAGTGCTTCAACCCCTCGGACAACCTGATCGTATTAATCGACGAGGGCCACCGCAGCCAGGGTGGCGAGAATCATGAGCGCATGCGTAAAGCACTGCCGAACGCGGCCTACGTCGCGTTTACCGGTACACCGCTCTTAAAAAACGACAAGACGACGAACAAGTTCGGTCCAATCGTGCACGCCTACACGATGCAACGGGCGGTCGAAGACGGCACGGTGACACCACTGCTCTACGAAGAGCGCGAGCCGAGCCTGACGATCAATGCCGAAGCAATCGACAACTGGTTCGACAAGATTACAGTCGGCCTGTCAGATGAGCAGAAAGCTGATCTCAAGAAGAAGTACGCACAGAAAGGCGCAGTCTACGGCTCAGATGCTCGTATCGAACTCATCGCATGGGACATTGCGATTCACTTCGACGAGAACTTCAAACAGCTAAAGCTCGGCCTGAAAGGGCAGGTCGCGACGGAAAGCAAGACGGCAGCCATTCGCTACAAGAAACACCTGGACGAGACCGGGCTCGTCACCAGCGCCGTCATGATCTCGGCACCGGACAGCCGCGAGGGGCATACGGACGTTGACGAAACGACGCTGCCGGAAGTACTGCAATGGTGGAAAGACAATGTCGGCCAGGGCGGCCTGACGAATCAGTATGCGGAAGATTACGAGCGCGATACGGTCGATGCCTTCGCCACCGAGGGGGCGCCGGATCTCCTGATCGTTGTCGACAAGCTGTTGACAGGCTTTGACGAACCTCGCAATACCGTGCTGTACATCGACAAACCACTGAAGGAACACACGCTGATCCAGGCGATTGCTCGAGTCAACCGACTGCATGAGCAAAAACAATATGGTCTGCTGATCGACTACCGCGGCATCCTCGAAGAACTCGATACGTCTATTCAGCAATACCAGGACCTGGCGAGTCGTACTCAGGCCGGCTACGACATTGACGACCTCGAAGGTCTGTACACGCAAATGAGCACGGAGTACAAACGCCTGCCGGGGCTGCATGACCGATTGTGGGCGATCTTCGCCAGCGTGCAGAATCGACAGGATATGGAGCAGTACCGGCAGGTTCTGATTCCCGAGTACGCCGAAGATGCCGATGGCGATACCTGGGACAGGAAACAGAAGGTACGCGAAGACTTTTACCAGGCACTGACCGATTTCGGCCTGTGTCTGAAGCTCGCGCTGTCCTCACGCGCGTTCTTCGAGGACGGCAGTTTCGGCGAGGACACGATCAACGAGTACAAACGTGATCTGCGTCATTTCACGAACCTGCGCAAGATCGCCCGCCAGGACGCACAGGAGACTGTCGACTACAGCGCGTACGAGCAGCAGATCCGTGGTCTCGTCGACAAGCAGGTCGTGGGCGAACGAATCGAAGAATCCGAAGGCGTCTACATCGTTGGAGAGCTGGGCCAGGGTCCCGACGACTGGAGTGAAGAGAAAACTCGCAACGAGACCGACCTGATCAGAACAAGGGTGCGCCGAACCATAGAGCAGGATCTGGCCGACGACCCGTACGCGCAAAAAGTGTTCTCGGAACTGCTGCGGGAAGCTATTGCCGAGGCCGAGGCGCTCTTCGATCACCCGGCTAAACAGTACGCGCTGTTCCGGGCCTTCGAGGATAAGATTGATGAACGCGCCATCAAAGACATTCCCGAGGCCCTGCAAAGCAAGGCGAATGCGCGAGCGTACTACGGCGTCTTTCGGTTGGTGCTTGGTGACGACTATTTTTCTCATGCGAGTGACGATGAACGAGAGACTTTGGTCGCGCTCTCACTCGAAACGGACGATGTCGTCGATCGGTCGGTTGCCGAACATTCGCTGAACCCGCAGAGCATTGAGGCCAGCATCACCAAGGCACTGCTGCCTGTGTTCTTCAAACCCATGGGTATGGACAAGGCCAAAGAAGTGATCGAGAAAATTATCCATATCACGCGTGTCGGACTGGTGAAGCGGGAAGTCCGCTAGTGAGCGATTTTCAGGTTACCTATGGAGAACATGCGCTGGTTTTCTCCGTTAGCTTCCGTGAAAATCTGGCCGGCAAAGTGCGGATTCACGTACAACCGGATCAGCGCGTCGTCGTGGACGCACCGCCGCAGACACCAATCACGGAAATCAAGCAAGCGGTTCTGAAGCGGGCGCGTTGGACGCAGACCCAGCAGGCGAAGCTTGAAGCCGCGCATCGCTATGCCCTGCACCGGCAATATGTAAGCGGTGAAACCCACTGGTACCTGGGCAAGCGGTACTTGCTGAAGGTTCGAAAAACAAGAAGAGGTGCCGGCGTTGTGAAACTGCTGGGCGCACAGCTCGTCGTCTCCGTTCCAGACAGAAAGGCATCGTTTGTTAAAGAGGCGTTGGACGGCTGGTATCGCGCGCGAGCACTGCAAGTTTTTGAGCGACGACTGACTACATTGTGTCCGGATCTGGATTGGGTCGAGGCGATACCGGAGTGGCAGTTACGTCCTATGAAAAAACAATGGGGAAGCTGTTCACCCAAGGGACGGCTATCGCTGAACCCTATGCTTGTCAAAGCACCGAGGCAGTGTATCGACTACGTTGTCATCCATGAGCTATGTCATATGAAACACCATAACCACAGCGAGGAGTACTACGCGCTCCTTACCCGGCGGCTACCTGATTGGCGAGAGCGGAAGCAAAGACTGGATAATCTTGCAGAGCGGATTCTGAGATAGGGGCCAAGTCGTGAAAGAAACCGACAAATCTAAACGACTTGCCCCGCCGCCTGCCCGGATGACCAGGCCCATTGGAAGTTGAAGCCGCCCAGGTGCCCGGTCACATCCACAACCTCACCGATAAAGTACAAGCCCGGGTGCCGGTGGCTCTCCATCGTTTTGGAGGACAGTTCATCGGTGTCGATGCCGCCCAGGGTAACCTCGGCAGTACGATAGCCCTCGGTGGCCGCCGGTTTTATCGACCAGGATTGCAGTTGGACGGCGATCTCTCGCAGCCGGTCGTCCGGTATTTGTGCAAGGGGGACGTCCTCAATCGCCGACCAGAACAGGGACTGGAGCTCAGCGACCAGCGCCTTGGGCAATTGGTCAGCCAGTGCCACACGAAGCAAGGACTTCGGGCGCGTCTTTTTCGCAGCGAGCAGGATCTCACGCCCAACGAGTCCCGGTAGCAGGTCAATTTCAATCTCGTCGCCGGGTGCCCAGTAGCTTGATGCTTGCAGCATCGCGGGACCACTGAGTCCGCGGTGGGTAAAAAGAATGTCTTCGGTGAATCCCACATCGCCCACCGTAACGGTTGCGGTGCAACTGACCCCTGACAGTCGGTTGCTGAGTTCATGCAGGGCGCCCGTTAGTGTGAAGGGGACCAGGCCTGCGGATGTCTCAAGAACGTGTAACGAATATTGCCGGGCCAGGCGGTAACCGAAATCGGAGGCGCCCATCCTGGGAATACTCAGCCCGCCGCTTGCTATGACGAGCGATTTGCCGGTGAAGGAACCACGACTGCATTTGACAGTGTAGGGGGTGTCACCATCGACGGAGAGGTCGGTGCAGTGAGTGACTATATTGACTCCCGCCTTGTCGCACTCGCTGGCGAGCATCGCGACAATCTCTTTCGAAGATTTGTCGCAAAAGAGCTGCCCCAATGTTTTCTCGTGATAGGCAATACCGTGCTTCTCGACCAGCGAAACAAAATCCCACTGCGT
>Ga0255049_10002304_pt1 | contig 10103 bp, 10 predicted proteins | sample JV7_2_3_MG_FD_183615 | JGI IMG/M metagenome (GOLD analysis project Ga0255049, IMG submission 183615) | Seawater microbial communities from Jervis Inlet, British Columbia, Canada - JV7_2_3 | ecosystem: Environmental > Aquatic > Marine > Inlet | place: Canada: British Columbia | collected 2016-10-06
TTTTTCACCTCAAAGAAGGTGAGTACCGACTGTGCTCGCAGGAACGGCACATGGCTTGGTTGACCGCGGCGGCAATCGGCTTCGATGTTTCGATTGTTGATGAGACCCATGACGTAGCGGGACTTGCTGTACAGGGGCCGACCACCTGGTCGATCCTGAACAACATGGGCCTCGAGGGTCTTGAAGAGCTCAAGCCATTTGGCCTGACGCACTTCGACTTCGAAAGTACCGAACTCATGGTGTCACGCACCGGATTCACGGGTGACCTCGGCTATGAACTCTGGCTGGCGCCCGAGAAGGCCGAAGCGGTCTGGGATGCATTGTTCGATGCGGGCAAGGACTACTCGATGCGAGCGATTGGTGTACATGCACTTGAGTTGGCGCGCATAGAGGCCGGCTACCTGGCTGCGTATGTCGATTTCCTTCCCGCGAATGCGACGGTGCGAACCGGGCATACGCGCTCACCGCTGGAACTCGGTCTGGGCTGGCTCGTCGATTTCAAGAAGCCGAACTTCAATGGCCGCCGGGCGCTCGCCGTGGAAAAACGCGACGGCTCAACCTGGCGTCTCGTCAAGCTCGATATTGAAGGCAACAAGGTCGCGGATAGCGCGTATATTTTCGGTGACCCCAGGGCCAGAAAAAAGTCGATCGGTTTCATAACGTCGGCAGCCTGGTCGCCTGTCTGCAAACAAAACGTCGCCATCGGCACTGTTCGAACACCGCATGGTGAGGTCGGCAGCAACGTCTGGGTCGAGGTCTATTACCAGCGCGAGATGCACTGGAACAGGGAAATGGCAAAGGCGACCGTGGTCGATAAGCCATTCTGGTTCCCGCCACGCCGCGGAGCGACGCCTCCCGAACCGTTCTAGTGCAGAAACTCGAAATTTACCAGTCCCTCTGGGGCATGGAGCTTCGCAGCCCGCACGTTCCGGAGCGTACTGCCGAAGAGAGCTTCGCAATGGTGGCCGAAGCAGGTTTCGGTGGCATGTGCATCGACCCCAGCGTGCCGGAGATTTCGGGCATGCAGGCATTGCAGCCGCTTTATGAGAAGCATCAACTGGGATGCATGGTCAACGCCTTCCCGAATCACGAAGACGACATGCGACCCTTGCTAGGACTCGCCAGGGACTTTGACGCGTGCATGGTCAATGTCATCAGTGGTGTGATGCCGATAAAACCGGACGAGGCGGTGCCGGTCGTTCGTCGCTGGATTCGGGAAGCCGAAGACATTGGAATGCCGCTGTTGTTCGAAACGCATCGCGACGGGTTGCTCAATGACATGTATTTCACGCTGCAGTTAATGGACCTCGTTCCCGACATGCGACTCTGTGCTGACCTGTCGCATTTTGTTGTCGATCGGGAGCTACGAGCGCCAGTACCCGAACGCGATCAGAAATACATCGAGTCGATTCTCGATCGCTCGGACTGCTTCCAGGGCAGAGTGGCATCACGCGAACAGGTGCAGGTAGCGATCAACTTCCCACAGCATCAGGAATGGGTCGAGATATTCAAAGGCTGGTGGAAGTTCGGCATGCGAGAATGGCGTCGCCGTAATCCGGATGATGCAACGCTGGTGTTCCTGTGCGAACTTGGACCGCCACCCTATGCGATCACAGATGGTGATCAGCGTGAGCTATCCGACCGTTGGGAAGAGTCACTGCAGATCCGAAATTGGGTACGCGACATCTGGTCGGAACTCGACGACTGATTCCGTCATTGCGAAGCTACGCCCGTCATTGCGAGCGAAGCGAAGCAATCTCCGCAGATTAGCCGAGCGTCCGGCTTGTACCGTTAGCTGTCGCTCAAAGACGAAGACTTGATATGATTGACCGTCTGTTTTGGGTCATCACCAGCCTCTCAGTTTATCATCACGTCAGCGGCTGGTAGTGACCCAATGCAGCCATCCACTTCTCGTTATTGCTGGATAGCGCTACGATGTTGTCACTCCTTGTATTTTAGGCTGCAATACTTCGGTGACCAATCCAGACCAAAGCGAGTCATCTCTGCCTGAGCGGCGCAAACCCAATAAATTGGCTATCTGGCGTGAGGTGGCAATGTTCGTTGCGTTTATTGGCGCAGTTGTCTATGCGGTCGGCGAGTTCGGGTCCATTCACTGGGCGACTCAAGCTGGCATATGGCTCATGCTTGCCGGTATTGTCGCTGGTGTACTCTTAAAGCCGCTCGCGTCTATTTTTTTTCTCGATGATGTCGATCTCTAGTGGCCGCTTTTGGCCGTAAGCAGCCACTCACCAGGCTGTATACTCAGCGGCTGGTAATGACCCAAAGCGGTCGCTCGTGCTCGAAGATTATCAACTGTGAAATTGTCGTTTCTCAGCATCTTCATCTTCCTTGGTGTTGTCACTTCAGCGCCGGGTGTTAGCGACAATGCTAGTGCAGTTGCCCAGCGGCCGTTGGTGCTCATTGATGAGGCTCACTTCAATTATCAATTGGTCGAAGGGAGTGACAAGCCTTTTGCGGCTTTCCTGCAGGAAAGTGGATATCGAATTAGTTCGCTGACTGTGCCTTTCGAAAAGGATTTGCTGGACACTGGTCAAGTGCTGATTATTGCAATGCCACTCGCCGAACGAAATCGAATTTACGACAACCCGGACATGACGGAGGACTGGTCTTTACCTAACCCATCAGCATTCTCCGACCATGAGATCGCAGTGATCAAGGAATGGGTTGTAGACGGAGGGTCGCTGCTTGTCATTTTTGATCACATGCCGGTGGCCGGAGCGGTCACTGAGTTGTCGCGGGCGTTTGGCATTGAGGTCAGCAACGGACATGCCCGTGACAGCGTGACTGGCCCGATGATTTTCAGTCGGTCCAATGGGACTCTCACCGACCATGTAATCACGAATGGCTTTTCTCCTGCGGAGAGGATCGAATCGGTGGCCACGTTCGGCGGTGCCGCATTCCGGTCGGATGCAGATCTTGAGCCGATACTTGTTTTTGGGCCGTCAGTCGTCTCGTTCACACCAGATGTCGCGCATCAGATTACGGATGAAACTCGAAGCATTTCGGTTAATGGGTGGTTCCAAGGTGCAGTAGGTACTTTTGGCCATGGTCGCGCGGCATTTTTTGGGGAGGCCGGGATGTTCTTTGCGGTTATTAGTTCGCTTTCTGAACGTGACGATTGCGGCGACGACTGTTGGACAGATGTCGCAGAGCAGAATCCGCAGTTGTTACTGAATGTTCTCGGCTGGCTTTCTGAATTTCCGAATTAGTGAGTGGCTGCTTATGACCCAAAGCGGACATTCCTCCAACGCTGCTTAGACCGTGTCTTTCTCCAGTTACGTACATCCCAGAATTGACACGCTCCTGCTTCAGACGGGATTCTGGCTCGGATAAAGGCAAACCTGACCAAAGTCAGCGACGCAAAGCCACGGGTCCTCGCTTCCTTCGAGAAGCCACGGAAGACTCCCCGAAGGACCACAAGATCGCCGAGCTACCACAGCGCCATGCAGATGGGCTGCTTCTCCCTCATTTGCAAGGGTCGATATTTACGAGACAAGGAGTAAACCATGTTCAATATGACAAGAAAGGCTGGGATCACCATAGGGCTCGGTTTGCTGGCAGCATGCACCGTGGTGCTGGCGGCGGACAACCATGGGTTGTATAGCCCTGGCGCTAGCAATGAATTTGATCTGCCCGACGGCGGCCGCGTCGTGGAAGCCGCCTTGTCCGGTTTCAATATCATGGGCGACACCAGTGATCCTTTGCACATGTCCAACATGGACTGCGACGGTAAAACTGTGTTTGATGCGGATGGCAATATCGTGCAGGGGGGCGGATTCTGCGACGCGGTCGACAAGGATCGTGATGGAATCTGGTTCTGGTGGGCAATAGACGCCGATGGCGGCACTTGGGGCGTATTTGCTGGCACCGGCAAGTATGAAGGTGCTACCGGGAGCGGTACTTGGGAATACGGCGAACAGTGGGCGGACGGCAAGATTGACAATAACTGGCGCGGCGAGATCATCCTCAAGTAACGCGCCGCAGAGAACCCCGTCCCGCCCCCACGAGGCGGGGTATTCTTTGGTCGCGAAGGTCCGGTTCTGGCCGTAACCAGCCGCTCGCCTAATGATAGGCTCAGCGGCTGGTGTTGACCCAAAGCAGCCATTGGGGTTTCGGCGGAATCTGTTTGTTTAAATGGACAACAACGATTCTATGCATATGAAAAACCGGCATACCAAGTGCATTGGTGCGGCAGTCTTTCTCTTGATTTTCCTTCTCGCCGGAACCGCTTGGCTGGGATACATTTCTCCCGCGCTTCTCGAGGACTACGGCATACCCACGGCAACATTCCGGTTCAATTGGCTAATCGCGCCGGTTGTACTCGGAATCTTAGGCTCGATTCTTGTTGCGGCTCGAACTGACACAATACCCGAACGACGAAAATGTTATTGGATCGTCGGAATGGTATTGTTTTTTCCATTGTCACTTGTCGCTCTGGCAATTCGAGTTGTGTGGAAGTAAGAACGACAGTTGACCGACCGCTTATGGCCGTAACCAGCCGCTCGCCGGGAGTTATACTCAGTGACTGGTATTGACCCAATGGTCTTGGTATGGCCCCAGCAATTCGGACCAGCTGATTAAGTCCTCATTGTCCGGTTTTCGAACTGTTCCGGACTGAGACAGGCCAGGTAACTGCGGCAACTTTTCCGGTCTTTCTCACTCGCTATTCGAAAACACGTCGGCAATACGCTCAGTAATTTCGCCCAAGTCGGCCTGCGACGTATTGGTAATCACCGCGATCACGAGCCCCTGATCCGGATAGATTCGCAGATCGGTTGTGCCCCCTATCGAACCGCCGCCATGCTCAATGAGACGTCGATCCTGTTCGTCGGTGCCGATTCCCCATCCGATGCCATAGCTAGTTGGCTCTCCGGCGGCAGAAAATTGAGAGGTCCACATCATCTCAATGGTTTCGGGTTGCAGAAACTGATCGGACAAGTGGGCGAAGCCAAACCGGACGAGATCCTCAGACGTCGATAAAAACCCGCCACCAGCCCACTTGTTGCTGTTGTCGACCCAGGGCGAGTTGACCAGTTGTCCATCCTCCAACCTGTAATAGCGTGATCGATTGCTGATGATGGGGACAACATGGTCTGCGACCGTTCGAGCCATCCCGGTCGGACCGAAGACGTTCTCCGACATGTAAGCCAGGAACTCTTGATCGGTTGCGCCCTCAATGACCGCACTTATCAGGTTGTAGCCATATGTCGAATATGAAAAATCTGATCCTGGCTGCACCACGACCGGATCGTCTTTGAAGATCTCAAGGGCGTCGGAAACAGATGAATAAGGCGTCGTACTTAGGAACTCATCCCCGTTATAGTGCCGAATCCCGCCGAGATGCCCGGCGAGCATGCGCGTGGTGATCGGCGACTCTTTCTCCGGGAAGTCCGGTAAGTACGTCTGGATCGGCGAATCGAGATCCAGAAGCCCGGCTTCGTGTAACTGGCCCAATGCCATTGCAGTCATCGATTTCGCCGTACTACCAACACGGAATCTCGTCAGTGCCGGGTCGACCGGCACCTGTTGTTCGAGGTCGGCGAAGCCGAAACCTTCAGACCACACAATTTCATGGTCTATGCCGACCGTTATCGTTAACCCCGCAATCCCGGATTCACTTACAAACTGGTTGCTCAGCGCAACGGGATCCTTCGTTGTCGAGTCGTCCCTCGCGCAAGACGTAACAAGTAGCCCGACCAACAAGGCCGTACATAGCAGCTTTATTTTGTGCATTCTCATGGCTAGAACAATCCCCAAATATGGAAGATAGCCGTCCCGGCAAATGTGCCGAGTGCATAGCCGAGTACGCCAACCAAAACGCCGGGCGTGACAAGGTCGTGCCAACCGCGTGCTGCGGCCAGTGCCGGTGCTGTTGTCGCACCCAGAACCGCCGCGTTTGAGGCCGTAATCAGCTCGGGCAGTGTCAGCTTGAATAGCCGGCCGACGCCAAGTAGTACGATCAGGTGAATGCTGAGCAGGATAATGACCAGCACAACGAGGATTGGAGCGATTTGCACCATTGCTGTGAGGTTTGCGCCGGCAGCTATCGCCGCGAAGAACACGAACGCCAGGCCCACGCCAAGTTTGAAGCCACCGTGCAGTCGCGCCATCCATTGTGGAAACGCGGTGGCGACGATTAGTACGAGCAGCGTGATGATCGCATAGCGCAGGCTTGGCATTTCGATGGCACCCGTGATCGCATCACCGATCGCGACGAAGCTGATGGCGGTCGCCATGGCCAGTGTAAGGCTGGCTGCGGATATCCGTTCGGGCGTTTCTTTTTTCTCCTGTTCCTCACCGTGAACATGGCTACTGAAGCGCCTGGCCAGCCAGTTCCACCCCGGCAGCAATGCGAGCACGCTCAGGAAAACTGCACTAAACAGATTGTCCGTTGCGGTTGCGGCGGAGAAGAACGAAGCATCGGTACGCAGACCCGTGATCTCACCGAGGGCGGCGTAGTTGACGGAGCCACCGATGTAGGTCGATGTAAACAGCCCCGCAATACCGGCTTCGCGCAGTGCCGGGTCAATGTCGGCAGCGGGGGCCAAAGCGCTGAGATCCAATAGCCCGACAGCAACAACGACACCGATTATTGTCCCAAGGCTCGCGATGAGAAAGGCGATTGTCATTCGCGTGGTTTCAAAGATCATGTGCCGCAAATTCGCCTTGAACAGGAACAGTGGAATCAGAACTGGAACGAAATAGCTGAACACGAAATCAAAAGCGGGCGCTGAGTGCGGAATGATGCGCAGATTGGCAGCGGCAATGGCGGCAAGAATTGCGATCACGGCGCCCGTCAGGTGGGAACCAAATCGAGTCCGCTCAGCGAGAAAGGCACCGCCAGCGATGACGAACAACGCGGCCATCAGGGCAAAGTCATTGTCAGAACTAATTAATGTCATGTCATATCCAGGTTAAAACGGTGACCGGCCTTCCTTGAGTGCCTGCAGTGCTGTCGCCAGGTCGGGCTGTTTATCAACTCGCGGCAGGTCAGCGAAGTTTGCAAGCCATGGCTGCTCGCGGCAGGTCCAGACGTGTGCCATTGGGTTCAACACACTGGTGTCTTCCAGCGTTCCCGGTTTCAGTCGAATGAACTCAGGTTTGTCGGGGTTCTCGTGGTAAATACGGTTGCCGCAATCAGGGCAGAACCGGCAAACGGCAATGCCACCCGCGGCTGTCGATCGTTCCCAGCTCTTCAGGTCTCCGGATAGCAGTTCAAAGCTCGAGCGGTCAAGCATCATCGAGACACTGAATGAGCTCGTTGACAATTTCTGGCAATCCAAGCAGTGACATGCGAATGTAGCGATCGGCCTGGCGACGACCTGGTAAGTGATGTTGCCGCACTGGCAGTTGCCTTTTGCAGGAAATGACATCTCTTTCATAGCTTGTCCCTGATCTGGTAGTACAAGACGCCGAGTGCAACGAGCGGCTTGCGAAACGTATGAGCGCCCGGGAAGCGAATCGGTTTGACGTTCGCAAACACGTCAAATCGTTCCATCGTGCCGGCGACAGCATCGGCCATAATCTCGCCGGCGAGGTGCGTCACATTTACACCGTGGCCCGCGTAACCCTGCGAATAAAGGACATTCGGCGCCACCCGCCCTATCTGTGGGACACGATGAATCGGCATGCCGATAGTGCCACCCCATGCGTAATCAATAGCGGTGCTTTCCAATTGCGGATAGAGCTTAAGTAGCAATGCCTTGTGATGACGTTCGATCACGTCCGGATCATCGCCAAAATAGTTCATGCGTGCGCCAAACAGCAGTCGTTTGTCTGCGCTGAGCCGAAAATACTGCAGAACGAAATTCGGATCGCAAATGGCGAGATCCTGGGGGTTAATGGTCGCCAGATGTTCCTCGTTCAAGGGTTCCGTCGCGATGATGAAGCTTTTGACCGGAAACATGATGCCGTGAAGACTCGGCTCGATGAAGTGATAGGCATTGCCGGCGATGACAACGTGTTCCGCCGTCACTGAGCCGCCATCAGTCACAACGGTCGGTCTGGCGCCGTGATCGATTCGCAAGACCTCCGAGTTTTCGTAAATCGTCGCGCCCTGTTCGACGGCAGCCATCGCCTCGCCGATGCACAAATTCAATGGGTGCAGATGACCATTGCCCATGTTGAGCAATGCCCCGATGTACGTGGCGGTACCGGTGATTTCGCGCGTCTCTTCCTTGTCGAGCATGCGGAACTCGTGCGGAAAATCATGCTGCCGCAGTTTCTCGACGTCTTCCTCAAACTCTCTTATGTGCCTTGGCTTGATCGCAACATCAACGTAGCCGTACTTGAGATCGCACTGAATGTCGTACTTCTCGACACGTTCACGAATAATCTCGTGCCCTCTCCAGCGCATGTCCCAGCACAGAGCATCGTCAGCATTCTTGGAAAAGTGCTTCTCACCTGAGACGCCGCTGATCATCTGGCCGCCGTTACGGCCCGTAGCCCCCCAGCCGACCTTGTTGGCCTCAACGACGTGCACCTTGTATCCGCGTTCGGTCAGCGTCAGTGCTGTCGCGATACCTGTAAATCCCGCACCGATGACGCAGACATCGGCCTGCTGTTCGCCCTGCAAAGGAGCAAAGTCGGTCTGTTGATTTACACTAGCGGCATAGTAAGAGCCGGTATGGGGTAGCGGGGGCATAATCCTACTCTCGTGGCAGCTCGAGTGGCTGGTGTATCAGGAGTCTCAATTGGTGCGTTCGGAGAATAGTGACACAAAGGCTGCAGGTTTCGCAGCATTGCTTGAGGAGGGCCAGCCGATCGTGATCGATGGTGGCCTGGCGACCCAATGTGAATCCATGGGTTGTAATATCGATGGGGACTTGTGGTCTGGTGTCCTGCTCCGCGACGACCCTCAGGCACTGGTCGCCGCTCATCGCGCCTACCTTGACGCCGGTGCGCGCATCATCGCCACGGCGAGCTACCAGGCGAGCCGGCGAGGCTTTATGGCTGACGGCTCGAATGCAGACGAAGCCGATGTGTTGATCGCGAGCTCGGTCACGTTGGCTGCACAAGCCCGCAGTGAGTTCATGCGGGACAACCCGGACGCGGATCTGCCGCTGGTCGCGGCGAGTATCGGTCCGTACGGTGCGGTCTTGCACGATGGCTCCGAGTACACCGGTGAATACGATATCTCAGTTAATGAGTTGCGTGCGTTTCACCGGGAACGACTTGCTGTACTGGATGCAGGCGATGCTGACTTACTGGCATGCGAGACAATTCCCTCGGGAATGGAGGCGCTGGTTCTCAGCGAGATATTGGTCGATGCTCGGAGACCAGGCTGGATTAGCTTTTCCTGCCGTGACGATACGCATCTTGCAGACGGTACACCGTTGGCTGAAGCGGCCGGGCGATTTGCCAATCATCCCAACGTCCTCGCTGTCGGCGTGAACTGTGTGTCGCCAGAGCTGGTACTTCCACTGATCGATGTGCTCAGAGCAGCGGCACCGCAAAAGTCAATCGTTGTGTATCCGAATTCCGGTGAGGTCTATCGTTCGGAGGATAACGCCTGGCTCGGCACGGCGACTCCGCTGCAGTGCGAACGTGCTGTGCGGGAATGGATCAGCGGAGGAGCCCAGCTGGTCGGTGGTTGCTGCCGTATCGGCCCGGCACAGATCCAGGCAATGTCACAGTACGTAATGAATAAAGGCTAGAATAGACAGAATGCGTAATCTGCTCGTAACAATAATAAGCGCAGCGCTGGCGATTGCCTGTGCACCGGCTCCAACCAGTTCCAATCACGTCATTATTACTGTTTTGGGTACCAATGACGTACACGGTGAACTGATCTCGCGCCCTGGACGTGGTGGCATGACGACGTTTTCGGGTTATGTGTCAGCCACACGGGCCGCGCGCGTTGAAGATGGCGCACTGCTGCTCGTCGATGCGGGCGACATGTGGCAGGGATCGCTCGAGTCCAACCTCAACGAGGGCTTTGCGATGGTCGATGTGTACGAAGCCATGGGGTACGCCGCGGCGGCCATCGGCAATCACGAGTTCGACTTTGGGCCAGCAGGGCCAAAGTCCATTCCTGAGAGCGCAGAGGACGATCCGCAAGGCGCGCTGCGCGCCAGGGCTGC
>Ga0255049_10002305_pt1 | contig 10099 bp, 7 predicted proteins | sample JV7_2_3_MG_FD_183615 | JGI IMG/M metagenome (GOLD analysis project Ga0255049, IMG submission 183615) | Seawater microbial communities from Jervis Inlet, British Columbia, Canada - JV7_2_3 | ecosystem: Environmental > Aquatic > Marine > Inlet | place: Canada: British Columbia | collected 2016-10-06
TACTATATAGCCCGCAAATCATTGTAATTGGCGTAATAACGAGTATAAACTGGTTGACATTCGAGAATTACTAGTATAAAAATAGTAGGAATTCTAGTTTAGTTGGGAAAGGTTCATATGAATCACAAGCGACGCGACTTTTTGAAATCAACGGCAAGTGTCGCAGCACTCGGCGCGGTCGCCGCGGGTACCCGAGTAGCGAGAGCTGAAGATGTTCGGCAGGCCGCCCAGGGTTCGATGCACAGTACACAAGCGGTCGAAAGCCCCATGGCATCGAGTCGGCCGTGGGATATGAAACAGGCCCGAAAGTGGGCGCCGACCGTGGACGCGACGGATTTCACGACGATTTTCCCCCAGCATCCGACAGTCGTCTCACAAGAAATTCTGCTTGAGCGCGCAAACCAGGAACTGACAGAGTTCCTGGCCAAGACCGACAAAAGCCGGCAGATGCAGGAGGCCGGCAAGAAAAACATGCCTTTCGGTGTATTCGGTTGCTACCAGAAGGATTGGGAGACGCCGCATCTGTTTTATGCTGAGAGATGCATGGGCGCCAAACTGTGGGACGTTGACGGCAACGAATTCGTTGACTTCAACTTCGGCGATACGCCCGCCATGTTTGGTCACGGGCCGGAAAACCCCGCCATTAAAGCGGCGGCCGAACGCATGATGGTCGACGGCATCGATCCGATGATGGGTACCAAGGAACAGCTCGATGCAACTGCGCTGCTCGAGGACCGTTTCGGGCTGCCGCAATGGATGCACGCACTAACGGCATCCGATGCCAATCGTTATGCGATTGCATTAGCCAGGCACCACACGGGTCGACAGAATGTTGCGATACCGAACTTCACTTATCACGGCACGATCGATGAGACGCAGAAGTTCATGCCGGAACCTGGCGTCATTTCTCGTTACCACGACATGGGTATTTATTTCACACCGGTCGATATGGGGACCAAGGTCTTTGTATGGAATGACCTTGAGAGCCTTGAGGAAGTATTGGCGGATGGCACGGTAGCCTGTGTCGTTGTCGAACCTGTTATGTCGAACTTCGGTTGGGCCTGGCCGAAGGACGGTTGGCACAAGGGTATGCGCAAACTGTGCAAAAAGTACGGCACTCTGTTGTTATTCGACGAGACGCACACAATTTCAGCCGGGCCAAATGGCATGGTGGGCGAACTCGGCATCAAGGGTGACTACGACTTCTGGACGTGCGGTAAGTGCATCTCTTCAGGATTCCCTGGGGCCGTATTCGGTATGTCCGCAGAAGTTGCAGAGAAAATGCATCATGACCAACACGAGGTCGGGTTCCTGAGTGGTGCAGGACTGGGATTTCTTGGCAATGCGCTGACCGGCAACACGATCTCGACGCTCGCACTCAAAGTGACGCTCGAGGAGATCTTCACGCCTGAAGGCTTCAAGCCAATGCTCGAAACAGCGGCCTATGTTAAAGCCGGCATGGAGGCGATCAACGAGAAATACAACGCACCGTTCCGGATTGAGACGATGGGTAACCGGCTTTGTTATCACTTCATTCCTGAAGGTGTTCATGATCCTGTCGCGGGCCTTGTCCAGGTCGGCTTCGGTGGGTTATTTGAGCTCAGCCATTTCATGGCCTGGAATCGTGGCTATCTGATCATGCCGTACTTCAACATGATGCTGATCGCGCCACAGCACACGAAAGAGGAAATGGATGGCTGGCTGGAAGTCTGGGATGACATCGTCAAGTTTGCAATGGGCGCATAGTTCCGATTACTAGTGCTGCGAAAAAAGTTTGAGTACGTTGCTGTGTTCATTTCATGGTTCTCGATAACGTATCGCCCACGATGTGTTACTCGACCTCAATGCCATGGCCTTCCAGAATATCGCGCAGCGGCTGCAGCTGCTTCTCGAAATGTTTCCACTTTTGAACTGAAGACCTGTAAACAGGTTGGCGGACCTGGCTCGCACTCGCAGTAGTCGATGCCGACTTGTTCTTATGAAAATCAAGTACACGTTCATCCCATTCAAGACCGCAGAAATCGAGAACCCGTTTTGCCTCTCGTTCAGTGTTGTCCGTCAGGTCTTCATACGAAACCGTATGTATGAACCCCGGCAAGACTTCGTTCCAGTGGACCATAAGCTTGTGGTAGGCCGCATAATACTCTCCGACATCCTGCAAACTGTATGAGTAGGGGCCTGCAGCATTGAATAGCATTTTGTAGTTCGAATAACAGGTGTCCATCGGGTTGCGCTGGAGGTTGATTATCTTCGCGTTGGGCAGCGCCAACTTGATGATGCCGCAATACAAGAAATTTACCGGCAGTTTGTCGATCCACATTGCACGACCCTCAGCATAGCCTTTGCAGGCGTCGACATAGGCCTGGCCGAGCTTTTCGAAATCGACGTTTACTGACTCCCGCACAAGTGTTTTCTTGTCGATGTCCGTTCTACCGACATGTTTGTGCGTAATACCGGCAATAATCAGGCTAAGTTCGTTGAGTTCGCCCGCGGCATGAACGTCATCGTGACTGGATACGATGCGCTCCAACAATGTTGTACCTGTACGCGGCATTCCGAGAATGAAAATTGGCCCGCTCTTATCGCAGCCGTGTCCATCGAGCCGGGCGATGGTATTTGCAGCATAAGTCTCCTGGATCAGCGACATCGTGCCTGTATCGTTCTCGACTTTGTAAGCCATACCTTCGCGACGAATTGACGCACCAATGCTTAAGGTTGCGAACGACTTATCGTACTCACCAATGTCTTCGTATTCTTTTGCCAGAACGTAGTAATGGTGATATTTGGCCTGATGCTTATCGACGCCTTTCGCAATGCGCTCTTCGAGTTCGGCGATGTGATTGTTATCGCGTGTCTGCTTGCGCACATCGGAGCGCAGGAATAGTCCTTCGTATTCTTCAGGGTTGAGCTGCAGCGCCTTGTCCGCAAGTGATTCGGCTTTTTCCAGGTCTCCTAGAAACCGTGCTGCTGTGGCCGAAAAATAGTTGAGTTTCGAATCGTTCGGCGAAATTTCTAGCGCGCGAATAAAGATCTCATAGGCTTTTTCGTAGTTTTGTGTGTGGCTGAATACGAGTCCGGCACCCTTGAGTAATTCGGGGTCGTTATCGCTGAGCTCGAGTGCGCGCTCCGCTAGTTGGTTTGCTTCCTCACGTCGTTGCGGGCTTTTCGAGACCAGGTCAGCAAGTCGGACATAACTGAGTGCCCGGTCCGGTTTGCTTTCGATACTGCGGCGGAAGCACCGCTCCGCCTTATCGAAATCATGGGTGGCCGCGAATACCGTTGCGGCGAAATTCAAAATCGAGGCGTTCTTGTCATCATGACGAAGTAGCGTCATAGCGATCTGCTCCGCCCCTTTGATGTCTCGGCCCTCTAGGCACTGCTTTCCGCGCTGCAATAGATCGTAGGCGTTAATTTCGGTCAAACGATGGCCCTCCGTTGAGGTGCCAGTGTAATGCTTGAAAAAAAGGGCTGCCAGATGGCAGCCCTGATTTCGAACTTATTGGAGCTAATCAGAAGTCGTACTTGACTCGCAATCCGTAACTACGGCCGCGTTCAATCGCCTCCACTGAATAGCCGGCCGTTAATGCAAAGGCTGTAACCGCATCAGTTTCGTCGCCAAGGTTGTTGACGAAAGCCGTTATGGTCCAGTTATCGTTCTGCAATCCGATGCTGCCATTGAATATGGAATAGGCGTCCAGAACGCCAAAGTTGATACCGGTACTGAGGTCGTTCTGGGCTTCGCTTTTATAACGACCGTCAATGCGACCCAAAAGTCCGAATCCGCCAACAGCGTCTGGCTTAAAATAGTTCAGCGCAAAATTAGCCTGATGCTCGGCAACGCCGGGTAATCCGGAGCCCTTCGGACCGCTGACCGGCGCAACTGAATTACCGATGAAAACGCTGAAGTCCTTCGTAATTTCAGCATCGGTATAGGTATAGCCAAGATCAAAGGACACGGAATCGCTGAGATTGCCATTGAGTGCCAGTTCCAGGCCGCGAGACTCGGCTTCATCCGCGTTCACAACACCCGGTAATGCGGCAAGTGCGATAAAGCCGTCGATCTGCGGATTTTTCCATTCAATCAGGTACGCGGCGGCGGTGTACTGCATTTGACCATTCATCAGGTGGCCCTTCACACCGAATTCCCAGTTGGTCGTTTCGTCCTGCTTGTAAGGAATGATCGCCTCGGTCAGGCCGTCATAACCGACCGGCAATGCGTTTGTGCCGCCGTGGCGATAGCCTTCCGCCCAGGTGAAATACAGATTGTGGTCGTCATTGAGCGCGTACGACGTGTTGAATTTGAAAATAGATCCAGTATCACTTTGCGACGTCGATGAGTCGCTGAATCCGCGTAGGTCGACACCATCCGTACTACAGGCCGCACCACAGTTTGTAAATATCGAAACAAGGCGCGATTTATACGTTTGATCGAAGAAGCGAGCGCCAAATGTTGTCTGCCACGCATCCGAAATGTGAAACGTAACTTCGCCGTAGATCGAAGTTTCTTCATACTGTGTCGTGCGGTCATTGAAGAAAACCGGCACGCCTTCGGTCGGCGTGGAAACGACACCGGCCGCCCAATAGTTATTGAAATCGTACATAGCCCCGACGCTCGCGAGATAGCCTTGTGGAAAGTCGAGGTAAGCGTCAAGAACCGCGTTTCCTGATCCCGGAGTGGCTGTCCAAGTGGCCCAGCCCGGAAGCTGCTGGTCGATAATGAGGGCCGCATCCTGATCTGTGTAATACGCACCAACCAGCCAGTCCACCGCGCCGTCAGAGTTTGAAACCAGGCGCAGTTCCTGAGTGAAATCCTCGCGCTCGAATGGTTCATTGCCAGTCATCGTGCCGCGCGGGAAGCAACCGTAGAACAGGCAGCCAAGCGTCTGCGACGAATACGGCAGTCCCAGATAGTACTGAGGAATGCTGTCGAGATAGTTCTTCAGAGGCGTGATTTCGCGAGTAGCTGATTGCTCTATTTCGGTAAACGACGTGCTCGATGTGAGTGTCGCAAAGCCGAGATCCGCTTCGAGCTCAAGGCTGGTCAGCGAAATGTCCTGGTCGAACTGGTTTACGAAAGCGGTATTCTGTTCGTACGTCGTGCCACCAACATCACGGAAACCGTCGCCCGACGTCTTCAGATTCTGAAAATGATGCACGAGCAGCATGTTGACGTTGTCCGTGAAATCGACGCCCAGCGATGCCCGGACACCTACGCTTTCCGAGGTGTCGCTGTCCTTGACGGTCATTTGAACCGCAGGACTGCCGATAAAGTCATTCGGATCGGCCAGTACCGAGTGCCCATTTGAATCCAGGGCATGTACACCGAGGACATCGATCACGCCCGCACGATCGTCCCAGGTCGCGGCAACTCGGAATGCCGCATTGTCGGAGATCGGCACATTGAACACCGCATCGACGTTATACGACTGATCATCGCTTTCGCCGTCGAATTCGACACCCGTTGCGAACGAGGCTTCGAATCCGTCCGGGTTCGGTTTGGCGTGGATAAATCGAATAGTACCGCCTAGTGATCCTGAACCGTAAAGCGTTCCTTGTGGTCCGCGAAGCACTTCGACTCGCTCAATATCGGTAAGCTTGAGGTTAATCGCCAGCGGTGTGTTGTCCATGTAGGTCGATACGGAGGGCACCGTCAGATTGGCTATCGCGTTCGCGTTGGCCTGTGGCTGGGTACTCAGTCCACGCAGCACGATGCCGCTATTGACCGCATTCGCACGGTCACCCATGTCGGCAAAGACGACGCCGGGGATCGACTTCATGACGCCTGCCAGATCGCTGACGCCGGCTTGTTCAAGGGCATCGCCCGTTACGGCCGTTATGTTGTAGGGCACCTCGGTGACACTCTGGGCTCGCCGGGTCGCGGTTACAACGACTTCCTCAAGCACGAGGTCTGAGTCCTGCGCCGAGGCACCGTGACTGCCGAATGCCATCGTCGCGGTAATCGCGGCGGCAAGCGGAGTTTTTCTGAAAGATCTATTGGGCTTTTTCACTGAATATCCCCCGGAACAAAAATTGGCCAAACCTAAAAATTCGAGCTTGAGTCTATTCTCGGCTGTCGCTCGAATTGAAACTCCCCAATTTGAGTGGGGCTTTCAATCTCGAGTTAACTCGAGTTACTATAGATGCATGGTAACCGAAATATCCAAGTCACGGCAAGTGGTCGGCAAGCGCCGGGCGCACAAACATGTGCAGGAAAGAGGCAATACACGCCGCAAACTGCTTCTGGATGCGGCGGAAAAGATGCTCGAAAGCCTGCCGATCGAAGAATTGTCGTTCAAGCAGGTATCGGCCGAGGCCGGTGTACCAGAAGGTTCCGCATACCATTTCTTCGCCAATCGTTACGACTTGCTGACCACGCTGGCGGCGCGTATAGCGCACCGCTTCGGCGGACGCTATCGGGAACCAGTTGCGCGCAAGGATGTAGGGAGCTGGACCGATCTTGTAGATGTACTGGTTGAGCGCGGGGTTGTTTTGTACCGAGAAAATCCGGCGGCGATGAAAATTTGGCTCAGCGGCAGAACGCCGGCGCAGGTACGCTTGGCCGACCATCTGAGTGAGGAGAAGGTCAGTTCCGACTTGCAGGAACTGTTTGAGCTGTACTTTGTTCTCCCGAAGTTGCCGAAGGACTACGACATCTTTTTCTATTTCCTCGAACTGACGGACGTACCACTCTCCTTGTCAGTAATCGAAACGGGGACTATCTCGCAGCACGCAATCGATGAGGCGAAACGCGTTGGGCGCGGATACCTTGGCACATACCTGCCGATTGATCTGGAGAAAGTGTAATGAGTGACGATGTATTGAGCGGAAAGGTCGCGATTGTTACGGGAGCCGGGCACCCGCAGGGCATCGGTGCCGCGATTGCCACTGCGTTGCAAGCTCGTGGTGCGGCAGTCATTACAACCGACATTTCCGGAGGTGACGAGCAGGTCGATATTACGGATGCGGCACAAGTCTCAAAATGCATTGAGAAGGTAGTCGGCGAGCAAGGGAGGCTGGATATTCTCGTTAATAATGCCGGCGTCGGCGTCGGATCGCCGTATTTTCTCGAGCAGGAGGCAAACGATTTCGATTTGTCATTCGATGTCAACGTACGTGGGATGATGTTGATGTCGCAGGCAGCCATACCACATTTGAAAAAGTCTGGTGGTGGTTCGATCGTGAATATTGCCTCGCTGTGCGGGCTCAAAGCGATTGCGTCAATGCCGCCGGTATACACGGCGTCCAAGTTCGCAGCGGTCGGTATGAGCAAAGCAATCGCCATGGAATTTGGGGCGAACAATATTCGCTGCAATGCAATTTGTCCGGGATCAGTTGATACGCAAATGCGTGCGAACGCTATGGCCTTGCTCGCTGAAAAGGAAGGCATTTCACTCGATGAGGCCGAAGCAGCTGAGAATGCGAGCATCGCGCTGGGCCGTCCGGCCCAACCGACCGAAGTGGCGTCTATCGTGGTCTACCTCTGCAGTCCTGCAGGTGCCTACGTTACGGGCACAGCGATACCGGTCGATGGAGGAATGGGGCTCGGACTCTAGAAGGGACCAAAGTGGCAGATCATAAAGACAATAGTGCGTTCGACATATCGCCGTTCACAAGCGCGGCATTGCGGTTGGACATGCGAGTTCCATTCAAAGGAAAGTCACCTGAAGAAGTTTTCGAAATTATGGGTGATCCCGAACGAGTCAAAGATTGGTACCTACTTGCGAAAGAGGTGCACCTGCACGAACCGGATGCTGACGGTCAGGTCGACTTCGACGTAGAGTTCATCCTGTTTGGCATAGTCAAAGAGGAAATCATGCATTGGGATGTACCTACCCGATATGTATACAGAGCGTACGGAGAGGACTTCCCACTGAAGGGTTATGTTGCCCTGATAGAAGTGCAGCAGACTGGCGATGATGAAGGCGTAATGATCTGGCGTCAGTATTTCGACGAGATTGACGGCGACTACAACAGCCGAATTGTTCCGGTGATACTGCCGCCGTTGAACGAAGCAAGCCTCAAGCGGCTCGCGAAGTTGATAGGCGGAACGTCAATCGAAGTTAAGAACTTCATGTAGCTCTTATTTGCGGGCAAGACGGGGAATCTATCGGTGACACTCAATGAAAACCATAAAGCGATAGTCGCCGCTTGCCTGATGTCCTCGGCCGGCGCAATTGTGTACTTGATTTCACCAGTGTTGGTGGGCAGCGCGATCGATTCGCTGGGGCTGACCAGTGACCAGGCAGGGTTGCTGATCGCAAGCTACTTTGCAGGCTACACAATTATCACGATCTCTGCCGTTGCCTGGTTGCACCGGGTCAACATGCGAGCTGCGGCGTGGCTATCGTCGTTCGTATTCATTGCGAGTCTGGTCGGCGGGACGTTTATGTCGAGCCTGACAGGCGCAATTCTCACAATGCTCGTTGGCGGTGCCGGTGCCGGAATGCTCTACGGCATATCGATAACGATCGTTAGCCAGAGCGATGACCCGGACAGATATTTCGGGTTCGCGCTCGCCTCGCAGCTACTACTTGGCAGCGCATTGCTGTTCGCGGGCCCTGCATACATTGGACCGAACTGGGGCTATTCAGGGATTCTCACGGCGACAGCAGCTTTCGTCGCCCTTATGTCGGTTGTAATTCCCTGGGCACCGCGGGCGGTATCAGGAACGGCGATTGCCGATCAGGGATCAGATTCGAGCGTGCCCATTACAAGTATTCTAACTGGTATCGGTGCCGTCCTGGTTTGGTTTACAGGCTACTCAGGAATCTATGCCTTTGTTGAACGCATCGGTGTTGACGGTGGCTTGAGCGGACATCAAATCGGGCTCGTATTGTCACTCACCATAGTGACAGGGTTAACTGGAGCTTTAGGCGCTGCCTGGCTGGGCGACCGGTACGGCAAAGTTAAACCACATCTGATCGGCGCGGTGGGCGCTGTCATTACCGTTATTCTATTACTGGGTCGACCGGAGCTGGTCCGCTACTCTTTTGCGATTGTGTTCCTGACCTTGTCGATCAATTTCTGGCTTGCGTATATGTTGGGCGGCGTTGCGGCGATCGATACGAGTGGGCGGTTTGCAGTCCTGGTGACGGCAGCGCTGGGTGTTGGTGCAACGATTGGTCCTGCGATTGCCGGTGGTCTCATTGACAATTCAAATTACCTGCCAATGCTGGCTTTCTCCCTTGTTGCGATAATGGCGGGGCTGATGATTATTGTGAATGTATTGCGGCGATTAGCTGTGGAGTCAACGTCATGAGTGCAGACCTTTATTCACTGCCGGAAAACGGGTCGTCTTACGAGCAAGTAACGGGTGAAGTTGATGCGCTGTTCGCTGAGATGACGCCGGAAAGTAGTGGGAAACTTAGCAGCACTGCATTCTGGGGTGTGTCGGACGCATACAAGCTGTCGAAGGAAGTACACGCTAAGTTTTTCTCTTGGAATGCATTGTTCACGTTCCAGGAGGGTGCAGCCGCAAAGCTTGAGAATGACGTTCTCGATATTTGCATCAGCCTTGCCGGTGGTGATGAGAATGCTCGAGGCAATCTAACGTCCGGCGGTACCGAAAGTAATTTTTGCGCACTTCATGCAATGCGGAACTGGGCGAGGAAAAAGAGCCCGAACATCACAGCGCCCGAAATCGTCGCCCCGTACTCGATTCATTCGACCGTGCACAAAATGGCCCGAGTTCTGGATATCAAGATTGTAACTGTTCCACAATTTGATGACCTGTCGGCAGACGTTGCAGGAATAGAGGCCGCCATAGGCCCGAACACTATCGGAATTGCAGCGTCAGCACCGAATTGGCCGTATGCGACAGTTGATCCTATTGAAGAACTTGGTCAGCTCGCTGAAAAACGAAACCTCTGGTTGCATGTGGATGCATGTGTTGGTGCCTACATTCTTCCGTTCTTTCGCGACCTCGGCGAAGAAATTCCGAATTACGATCTAAAGGTTGCGGGCGTGCGTTCGATATCGGGCGATCTTCACAAGTATGGCTATGCGCCGAAACCCTGTTCGACGATCATTTGGCGTTCACAGGAGGAGCAGTCTTATCACTACCTGCCAGTGACGGAATGGCCATGCGGCCTTTATCTGT
>Ga0255049_10002306_pt1 | contig 10098 bp, 7 predicted proteins | sample JV7_2_3_MG_FD_183615 | JGI IMG/M metagenome (GOLD analysis project Ga0255049, IMG submission 183615) | Seawater microbial communities from Jervis Inlet, British Columbia, Canada - JV7_2_3 | ecosystem: Environmental > Aquatic > Marine > Inlet | place: Canada: British Columbia | collected 2016-10-06
GAAGAGATAGCTCTCGATCGCAGCGAAGCCCAGTATCGCCAGCGCCACATGACCGTAAACGCGCCAGATAAATGTCGCGCGGCTCTCGACACTGAGTGCCGAGACCGGTGTGAAAGCCTGAACAGCCTGTTGCATCAGTTACTCCCGTTGAGTCAGTTTCTGGTCTGATTTTAGCAAATCGTGGCAATCACTACTTATACTGCAACCAACTGCGGCGGTGCTGGAACCTGATAGGGACGCCACACCTCGCAAAGGGTGGCACGCAAGGGGACGACTGCTAGAATTTACCTATGAGTCCGCTATACAGTATTAACCGAATGCGGTTGCTGAGTCGCCCGGCACTCATCGCATCTGCGATTGTGCTTTCGGCCTGCGGTGGCGGGTCGGGTTCTGGTGAATCTGCGGCAGTTGCGTTGGATGCGGGTCTCAGCGCTGAAATTGCGGCACTCGAGGATGCCGTCGCTGCGGCGAGGAATCAGGTCGAACGGCTACGCGATTTCGAGGAACTCGAAAACCTGGCCGGTGTCTATGGTTTTTACGTCGACAAGAACCTGCACAATGATGTCGCCGATCTCTTTGCCGAGGACAGTGTCGTCGAAATTCTTGGTCGCGGTGTCTTCATCGGTCAGGATCGTGTTCGCGAATACATGCTGAATTTGAGTCCCATCGGTCCGAGCGACGGTCGGCTGTTCAATCACATGCATCTGCAGCCCGTCATCAGTGTTGCGGATGACGGCATGACGGCAAACATGCGCGCGAGGCTACTCGTCATGTTTGGCATCGAGGATACTCAGGCTCAGTGGGGTGCTGGTATTTACGAGAACCAGTTCGTCAAGGAAGACGGCATCTGGAAGTTCAAGTACCTGCACGGCTATCAGACCTTCTATACGATTTACGAGGACGGTTGGGCGAACCGTGCCTCGGCCATCTTTGCACCGTACGACCGGTTGCCGCCGGATCGCGCGCAGTCAGTTCCCTATGATCCGTATCCGGCCGCCTTCGTGCCGCCGTTTCACTATGTGAATCCCGTGACGGGACGCGATGACCATTACGCCGACCCTGGCCTAAGAGAGCCCGAGGTCGAATAGGCTGATTGCGTTGTCGCGGCCAATGGCGCGCTTCTCATCTTCTGAAACGACTTCGGTCGCATCAAACCAGTCGGCGGCGTCCTCCATCTTCTCGAACGGATAGTCGGCACTAAAATGGATCTTGTCGCGATCGATGACATCGAGCGTGCAACGAAAGGCCGCATCGTTGAAGTTTCCGCTTGTCGTGATATGAAAGTGCTCACGGAAGTAATCACCAAGCGGTCGTTCTCCTCGATAGCCTCTGCGCGAAAATCGCATTCTCGCATCGAGGCGCCAGAGACCGAATGGAATGTTCTCGCCCAAATGGCCGAGGCAGATTCGCAAATTCGGAAAGTCGTCAAAGATCCCTGAACCACACAACCTGAGTGCGTGAATTGAGGTCTCTACGGCAAAACCCCACGGCGCGCTCATGAGCCAGGCGTGGCCTTCATAGTTCTTGGCTTGCGACGGAATTTGCATCCTCGGGTGAAGATAGAACGGCACGTTGAGTTCGGCGACGACGGCCCAGAAGTCCCGGTATTCGGGTAGGTCGTAGTACTTGACGTTGTCAGCATCACCGACCTGTTGAAAACCGTTGACCATGCACCCCTTGAAGCCGAGCGTTTCGACGGTGCGGCGGAGCTCGTCACCCGCACTTCTCGCGTCGTGCATCGGCAGTGCGGCCAGGGCCTGGTAGCGATCTGGCCGCCCGGCAACGGCGGACGCCATGCGGTCGTTGGCCTTCTGCGCAACGTCAAGGGCCTCGGCCGGGTCCACTATCCGCTGCACTCCCGGAGCGTTCAGCGAGAGGATTGCAAGTTCGATCCCGGTCGCATCCATCAGGGCGATGCGCTCTTCGTCAAGATCCAGGGCCTGACGCGTGAAGTCGTCGAACTGGCCCGAATCCCCGGCGAACGCCCTGGTTTGCTCCAGCGTCTCGTGGATCGCAAAGTGCTCCTCAAAGGCGATCTTGCCCTGCATTGATATTTCCTTTCTTAGGCTCTTTCTGTTCGAAGCCGCCATTATGCTAGGATTGCCGGCCTTCGGCGGGTCCGCCGGGAACAATATTTTCAGGCAGAGGTTGAGAACAGGCGAATGAGTCAGCAGAGTTTAGAGCAACTATTACAGGACGTCGGCAATCCGGTCAGTCAGTTACGGAATTCAAGAATCGGTGCTTATGTTTATCCGGTCGTACCAGCAGAGTATTCGAATTGGCGTTCCGAGCAGGAGGCATGGCGCGAATCGGCGGTTCTCTTCGATCAGTCGCACCACATGGTCGACATCTATATTAAGGGTCCTGATGCAGTAAAGCTCTGTTCCGACACAGCGATCAACACCTTCAAGAACTTCCCTGTTAACCGCGCGAAGCAATACGTTCCCTGTAGCCACAGCGGCCATGTCATCGGTGACGGCATATTGTTTCGCCTTGAGGAGAATACTGTTCTTTTCGTCGGTCGAGCACCCTCGGCCAACTGGATCGAGTATCACGCAGCGACTGGGGACTATGACGTCGAGGTCATCAAGGACGACCGCTCCCCGGGCAACCCCAAGGGTCAAGCTGTCAATCGTGTCTGCTACCGTTTCCAGATTCAGGGACCCAATGCCTGGGATGTCATCGAGAAGTTGCATGGCGGCACACTCGAGCAGCTCAAGTTCTTCCATATGTCGACGATGAATATCGCTGGCCGTGAGGTTCGTACCTTGCGTCACGGCATGGCCGGTGCGCCGGGCCTCGAGATTTGGGGCCCGTATGAGGAGCGCGAGGAGATTCGCGATGTGATCGTCGAGGCCGGCAAGGATTTCGGCCTGCTGCACGTTGGCGCACGCGCGTATGCGACGAATACACTCGAATCCGGTTGGATTCCGTCACCGCTGCCCGCCGTCTACAGTGGCGAGGAAATGAAGTCTTACCGTGAATGGCTTCCGGCGAAGGGTTATGAAGGCACCTGCTCGCTGGCCGGTAGTTTCATCTCGGACAACATCGAGGATTATTACGTCAATCCCTACGAAATCGGATACGGACCTTTCGTCAAGTTCGATCATGACTTCATTGGCCGTGACGCCCTGGAGAAAATGGCGCAGGAACCGCAGCGCAAGAAGGTCACGTTTGCATGGAATGCTGATGACGTCGCCAAGGTTTTCCGTTCGATGCTTGAGCCCGGCGCCGATCACTACAAGTACATTGATCTGCCGCTCTCGAACTACGGTTCGTCGTCGTTCGACTCGATCGTTCACAACGGCAATGTTGTCGGCGCGTCGATGTTCGGCGGTTACAGCTACAACGAGCGTTCGATGCTGTCACTTGGTGTTTGCGATCCCGATATCGAGATTGGTACAGAAGTCACTCTGGTCTGGGGCGAAGAGGACGGCGGAACCCAAAAGACCACCGTTGAACGACATGAACAGCTCGAGATTCGTGCTGTCGTCAGTCCCGCGCCTTATGCCTCTGTTGTCCGCGATACCTATGCAGAGGGTTGGCGCAGCGGCAAAGACTGATATCTCATCCAACGGCAGGTCACCCACCTCACGAGTCGGGGCGGGTGACCGACGGCCGCCAAATGGCTAATATCTGCGTTGATACTTTCCGTGTAGAGGGACAACAAGATGCCTAAGGTGGTGCTAAGAAACTCCTGCAAGCGAATCCTGGGTGTCACCGCGCTGACACTGATCGCGGGTGCCTCACTGGCTCAGTTCGGCCCTCCTGGTGGCCAGAGACAGTTTCGCGGCACGCCCGTGACGCCCGAAGCCGTGCCTCTTCCGGATAGCTGGGCGCTCGTTGCGGGTCCCGGGCCGATGTACGTGTCGGACCAGTCGCACGCGCCTGGCTATACGCCGAGTGATTTTGGGTATCGTGCACTGGAGTACTTTATTTCCGGTATGGCCAACGATGAGCCCTACACCACGCGTGTCGTGATCCGCAGGCCCGGCAACGATGCCGACTACACGGGTCTGGTGCTCGCGGAGTCGATGCACGGCAGTGGTTCGGCCCACATGTTCGAGTTTTCAGCCGTATATCTTATGGATGCCGGCCACATCGCCGTCGAAATTCAGACGACGTCGCCGCAACTCCAGCAGGAATTCAACAGTGCACGATACGAAGCACTCGACATCCGTAATGGTCAGGCGAACGATATCCTGGGGCAGGTCGGCGCATTGATTAAGAGCGCCGATGGTCCGATGGGAGATCTCGGCGTTCGCAAGATGGTGCTTGGCGGTACATCAATGAGTGCTGGCACATTGATCAACTATCTGGCCGACCATCCGCGCTTTCGTACGGCGGATATGCAACATATCTACGACGGTTACTTTCCGACGTCGACCGGATCGGACGTGCCCAGGGTCGACGTACCCGTGATAGAGATGCCTACCCAGCTTGAGGTTCAGTCCAATGTGACTCGGCGTAACGATGGTGATGAACCCGGCAATCAGTTTCGGCTGTACGAGTTCACGGGTATCGGTCACGTGGATGCACGAGACAATGTTCGTCTGCTCCCGAACCCCTGTGCGAATCCCTTGAGTACGATTCCGTCGCAGGCGTATTGGTCAGTTTCCCTACACCATCTTCTTGGGTGGGTCGACGAGGGCATCGTTCCACCGCGTGCCGATCGCGTCTGGCTCGATCGCAATGTTGAGAATGACGGTTCGCAGATGGTGCTCGATGAGTTGGGAAACCCCGTTGGCGGTATCCGTAGCCCGTATGTTGATGTGCCGACGGCGGTTTATACGGCCGGTAATGTGGCTGCAGATCCGTTACCGGGCGAGGTCAGTGCTTATGTCCAGGTGAACGGTGCGCAGGGGGCAGCCATCATGTGCCGGCTGAGCAATTACCAGTATTCATTCGATTCAGAAAAGCTCGAGGATCTTTACGGTAGTCAGCGAAATTTCCGGGAAGAGTTCGAAGAGCGTCTGAATGAACTCGAAGCTGAGGGCTGGTCGCTGCCGCTGTACCGTGAATTTATTCTCGCTGACGCTGCCGCTATAGATTTCTAGCACCAGCTGTTGCGCTGCCTGAATCGCGGCAGTGCGCCTTCAGGGAAGGCCTGCTCGAGCAGCCAGCGATCCCGGCAAAAATTGTGAGGCCCGCATGGTGGTTGCTGCCACCGCGTCCTGCTATGATGCGCGCCCCGGTGCCCGCTAATCGGCGGTAAAGCGCTTCATTTTCAAGAGATTAAGGACATGGCAGATCTCGATCTGTACCGCAATATTGGGATTTTTGCTCACGTCGACGCCGGCAAGACGACGACGACCGAGCGCATTCTTAAACTGACCGGCCGCATTCATCGGATGGGCGAGGTGCATGATGGTGCCGCCACAACCGACTTCATGGAGCAGGAGCAGGAGCGCGGTATTACGATTCAGTCGGCGGCGACGAGCTGCGACTGGAACGATCACCAGCTCAATATCATCGATACGCCGGGGCACGTCGATTTTACAATCGAGGTTTATCGTTCGCTCAAAGTACTCGATGGTGGTGTCGGTGTCTTTTGTGGCTCGGGCGGCGTGGAGCCCCAGTCCGAGACAAACTGGCGCTATGCGAACGACTCGGGTGTGGCACGAATCATTTTCGTCAACAAGCTCGATCGGATCGGTGCCGATTTCTATCGTGTCATTGGTCAGATCAAGGACCGGTTAAACGCCGCGCCTCTCGTCATGGTATTGCCGATCGGTGTCGAGGATCACTTCAAAGGTGTTGTTGATCTCTTAACCCGTAAGGCCTATGTCTGGGACGAAACGGGAGATCCGACCCACTTCAAGATTGTCGACCCACCCGAGGAGATGAGCGACGTTATCGAGAAGTATCGGGAAGAGCTGATTGAAACCGCTCTCGAGCAGGACGATGATCTGCTTGAGGCTTATCTCGAGGGTGAGGAGCCTGCGGTAGAGGACGTCAAGAAGTGTATCCGTCGAGGTACGATCGCACTTGATTTTTTTCCGACCTTTGCGGGCTCTGCATTCAAGAATAAGGGTATCCAGCTTATCCTCGACGCTGTCGTCGACTATTTGCCGAATCCGATGGAAGTCGAGCCGCAGCCCGAGATCGATCTCGAGGGTCATGAGACCGGTGAGGTTGCGATTGTTGACCCTGATCGTCCACTCCGCGCACTCGCCTTTAAGATCATGGACGACCGTTTCGGTGCGCTGACTTTTACGCGTGTTTATTCCGGTCGGATCAATAGGGGCGATACGGTCGTCAATACATTTACCGGCAAGACTGAGCGCATTGGCCGCATTTTGCAGATGCACGCAGATTCGCGCGAAGAGCTCGACTCGGCTCAGGCCGGGGATATTGTCGCACTGCTTGGCCTCAAGAATACCCGCACCGGACATACTTTGGCCGACGTTAAGAATCCCGCAACGCTAGAGCCCATGGTTTTTCCCGATCCCGTCATCTCGATTTCGATCGCGCCGAAAGACAAGGCCGGCACCGAGAAGATGGGCATCGCACTTAACAAGATGACCCAGGAGGATCCATCGTTCCGTGTCATGACGGATCAGGAGTCCGGTGAGACGATCATCATGGGCATGGGTGAGCTGCATCTCGACATCAAGGTCGACATTCTGAGGCGCACACATAAAGTTGACGTCGCTGTCGGCAAGCCGCAGGTCGCTTACCGTGAAACGATTACCAAGACAGTCAACGACAGCTACACGCACAAGAAACAGACGGGTGGCTCAGGTCAGTTCGCCAAGATGGACTACGTCATTGAACGTGGCGAAACCAACAGCGGGTACGAGTTCGAATCAAGAGTGACTGGCGGTAATGTACCGCGCGAATACTGGAAAGCGATTGAATCTGCCTTTGGCGACAGCATGAAAGAGGGCACGCTTGCCGGCTACCCTCTGCTCGACGTCAAGTTCACACTGCTCGACGGTGCTTTCCATGCCGTCGACTCGTCGGCGATGGCGTTTGAAATTGCGACCAGGGCCGCCTACCGGCAGTCGATTCCAAAGGCCTCCCCGCAACTGCTCGAACCGATCATGAAGGTCGATGTCTATACGCCAGATGCTCACGTTGGCGACGTTATCGGCGATCTGAATCGCCGCCGCGGGATGATCAAGTCGCAGGAGGCCGGTCTGGCGTTGACCCAGATCAAGGCTGAGTGCCCCTTGAGCGAGATGTTCGGCTACATCGGTGACTTGCGCACAATGACGTCGGGTCGCGGTCAGTTTTCGATGGAGTTCGATCATTACTCGCCGTGTCCCAGGAACGTCGCCGACGACATCATCGCCGAGACTCACGAGCGTCGTCGCGTTAGCTAAAGAAAAAAGGGGTCAGACCCCTTTATCGCAGACCCCTTATCGGTAGGTGCGATCCTCGCACTCCGTGACGCCGTGATACGGCAGATCGGAGATCAGCATCGTGTCGGTGCCGCTGAACGGGCCTTCGAAGTAGAGGGGATCTTCGGCGACATATTCTCGCCTGAGTGCCCCGGCCGCAGGATCGAGCGAGAATCGCTCGACGATGTGTAGCTGGTCGCTGTGCGGCACGCGACCGTCGGCATTCAGGATTCCGGGCAAAAAGCCAACTGTGTCGACGATCAGGATGTCGTCTTCCCAGCGACCGATCGAATGGCCACTGACGGACGCCTCGATGCCCTCCGGGTGCTCGGTCTCATCCAAGTTAATTGTGCGTTCTATTCCCATAGATCCATAGAACATCTCGATTTCGTTTCCGGTCTGTACGACGCGGTTGACGTCCATTTCGAAGTACCAGTCGAAAAGAATGTTCGTCGCTGCACAGCGCAGGCGCGGGTTGTCGCCCGACGAGAAATCAAGGTCCTGGATGACGTCTTCGCCAGCTTCGGTCAGCGGCATCGTCGTCGGGCGCCGGTTCCAGTAAGCATCGACCGGGTCGTCGGCCTGCGAGATCGTGGTACCGCGTGCGCCGGGGAAACCCGGTCCACCGCCTGGCGTTTCGCCAGGCGCAAAATTATCGGACTGGCTCAGGCGAACCAATGTGCCCATCTGCCCGCGCGGATCGGTCATGACTTGCTGTTCTGCGGCCCAGTCACCCGACAGGTTGGGATTGCCGTTTGCAAGCCGTTCCGGACGATTGCTTCCAGCCACCGGTTCCGGTGCCTGAATCTGGCCGTAACGGTCAATGCTCGAGCCATCCGCAAAAAGTGCCGTGCCGAGATAACAGGTCCTCGGGTCGCTCCGGTCCGGTGAGCCGGTGATGGTAACTTCAGACCCAACGACGAACAGGTCTTCCGACCAACCGGACCGCCTGAGCACCGTCGCGCCGCGCATCTCACATCGCCAGGCAACGGTCTCGCCGTTTTCGTTTGTGGCGTCGAAATAGACCCAGGAATGCGGATTGACGAAATCGATCTCGGTAATGACGCCGGTCACCTCGACGTCGCGGTTCAGGTCAAAGTTCGTGATGCCGTGGTGTGCTTCGACCGGCAGAGTGGTCAGGCCGAGCCAGCCAGCCCCGATGGTCAGAGCGACCGAGGTCCTGCGAACAATGCGCAGAGCATTGGACAGGACCTCGGCTTCAGTCTTTCTAGAAGTGCCTGGTGAAATCGAGGCCGTAGCGAGCAGGTCTCGCTTTGAACACGAAACCCCCGGGCGACCATTCGGTGTTGTACTCACGATCATGGATATTACGTCTCCAGGCCATAATCGACCAGTCATCTGTCTGCACGCCCAGGCGCAGGTCGAGCAGATTAACCGGCTTTCTGACGGTTGCGTTGTCCGGGAACCACCAGGTGTCGCCGATGCGCTGATAGTCGTTGCGAACGACGAATCAAGAAGTGCTGACCGCAGCTATTAACGGAGATAAGGATGGCCGCCCTGCTTGATGTAGAGCGTGCAGCCCTCGATGCTTCGAGGGGAATGGGTTTCGCCTGGCGGATACCGAATCCATGTGCCCGGGCTGTAATTTCCGGTTTCGTCACCAAACTCGCCTTCGAGTACGAGAATCTCCGCGCCTTCGGCATAGGCACGGTCACGTGACGAGAAGCTCGTCGACCAGCGCTCGAGTGCCATTGAATCGCGATAGCCTGGCTGCGTATAGAGCGGTTTGACTTCGATGCCGGTGATTTCGCCGGGTTTCCAGTCCATGGCATTGGTGTCGATCGCAACTTGATTGCGATCGAGGCCGGGGAACTGTCGGAGCTTGACGAACAACTGGCAGCCGTCGCGAGACGACGGCGCGTGTCGATAGCCTTCAGGATTCAGCAGATAGGTGCCAGCGGGCCAGTCTCGTCGGTCGTCGCTGAACACACCTTCGAGAACGAAGATCTCTTCACCCTCCGGATGATCGTGTACCGGAAAGTGTGACTGGGCGTCGTAGCGAACGATCGACGTGACTTGCCCTGATTCCGGCGGACCGACGCGATGCACACGCTTGCGCCAGACACTGGGACTCGGGCTCGGCGACCACGGCATCGACGCCGTTTCTACCGTCACGCGTACGCTCAGGTCGCCGTTAATGGTCTCGTCAACCATAGAGCGAGATAGGGTCAGGTCCCTTTGTCCTTTCTGGAAAAAAGGGTCTGACCCCAAAGCATCTCCTAATTACTGCGGTCCGCCTCCGCCACCGAAGCCGCCGCCACCGCGCTGGCGTGCATCAAATTCAGCTTCTGTGACTTTGCCGTCGCCGCCTTCCGGATCGGTATCCCAGCGCGCGAAGATCGTTTCGACACTGAATCCGCCGCCGGGGCCGCCGGCACCTGGACCACCACCGCCACCACCACCAAAGCCGGCGAAGCGCTCTTCGAACCAGGCTGCGACTTCCTCAACCGTCAGATGATCATCCTTGTTGCCGTCCTCGTCCGCCTGATTGATCGAGTCGAACGTTGGCGGCGTAAATCCACCCCCGCCACCCGGCGGTTGGGCCTGTGTCAGCTGCCATCCCCCTGCCAGCGCGATTGCTGAGCCAATAATCGTCAGTCTTTTCACTGTGCTGCTCCAGCTGTTTTTGAGTACCCGTCGAGTATAGTGGCCCCCTCCAACGGCTCCGGCAAAAGAATTCTCAAGTGCGCTAATGATTTGCATGCCCAAACCCGACCCTGCCATTCTGGCG
>Ga0255049_10002307_pt1 | contig 10098 bp, 9 predicted proteins | sample JV7_2_3_MG_FD_183615 | JGI IMG/M metagenome (GOLD analysis project Ga0255049, IMG submission 183615) | Seawater microbial communities from Jervis Inlet, British Columbia, Canada - JV7_2_3 | ecosystem: Environmental > Aquatic > Marine > Inlet | place: Canada: British Columbia | collected 2016-10-06
GCCTCGGACGGGGTCGCCACGCCGCCATACAACACATACAGGATGCCGGCGACCAGCAACAGGAACGGCAGCACGCGGGGCGCGAGTTCGAGCTTCTCGCGCAGGCTGAAGACCCGGCGCTCGCGTGTCATCAAAGCGCCGCTGCGTGTCGCATAGACCATCGACCAGGCGATAAACATCAGCGTCAGCATCAGGCCCGGCAGCACGCCGGCGATGAACAGCCGGCCGATCGACGTGCCGGTCGAGATCCCGTAGACGATCATCGTCACACTGGGTGGTATCAAGATGCCGAGCGTGCCGCCGGCGGCGATCGAGCCGGTCGCGAGACCATCCGGGTAGCCACGCTTGCGCATCTCCGGAATACCCATCTTGCCGATTGCGGCACAGGTTGCCGGGGACGAGCCGCTCAGAGCAGCGAAAACAGAACACGCGGCGATATTCGAGATCGCCAGTCCCGCCGGGACGCGGTTAAGCCAGCGGTCGAGCGCGCCGTACAGGTCGCCGCCGGCCGGCGAGGAGGCGACCGCGGCACCCATCGCGATAAACATCGGGATAGAGACGAGCGTGAAATCCGCTAGCCCGGAAAAGAACAACTCGCCAACGAAACCCAGGCTGAAGAAACCGTCGAAGATCACGAGAAAACCCATCGCGACGATCGCGAGCCCGAACGCGACCGGGATCCCGGTCGCCAGTACCAGGATCGTGGTGACGCCGATGAGGATGCCGATACTTAGCGGACTCATGGCGCGTCATTCGTCGCGACGCGTGGCCCGAACGGCATCTCGCGCCGCGAGGCGAGACAAACGATGTCGGCCGTGTACTGCAGCGTCAGGATGCCGAGGCCGACCGGAAGCGGTAACAGAGGTATCCAGAGCGGCGGTCCCCATAACGATGCGGTGACCCAGCCGGCATCCCAGGCTTCGTAGAAATACTGCCAGCCCGTCCAGGTCAGTGTCGCGCAGGCCAACCAGCCGAGCGCTGACGCGAGTAACGCCAGCCATCGTCTTCCTTCCGGGGATAGATAGTGCGGCAACAGGTCGACATTGACGTGGCCTTTGGTCAGGAGGACGTAGGGGCTGCCCAGTAGCGTCGCCGCGACGATCGCGAAGGTAACGAACTCGTTCTGCCAGATCGTGGAAGCGCCGAGCGCATAGCGCATGACGACCATCTGGCAGACAACGAGACAGGCGCCCGCGAGGCACAGTGCGGCGAGTGTCCCGCATGCACGCGACAGTGCATGGATACTGCGTATCAGTACGTCGATGAAATGTTCGTCACTCACTCGATGGCAAGTGCTTGCTCGATCAGTTCGGCTCCACCCGGAACTTCCTCCGCGAAGACTTGATAGGAGGTCGCCCGGGCGATCTGCCGCCACGTCTCAGCCTGCTCGCCGCTCATGTGCACGACTTCTACGCCGGCGTCGCTGAAGAGTTCCTCCATCGTCGTGTCGAGTTGTTTGGCTTCCTCGAAGAAATAATCCTCCGCGATCTGACCGGCACGGAGTAGTGCTGTCTGCTGCTCATCGTTCAGCCGGTCCCAACGTCGCTTCGCCAGCAGCACCGGTTCGTACATGAACCACAGCGCATGATCTCCCGGTGCGGTCAGGCAGCGCGTGTGTTCGTAGATGCGATAGGAGATGAAGCTCGCGGAACTCGTATTAGCGGCATCCAACACGCCGGTCTGCATGGCGGTATAGATCTCCGCACTCGGCATCGAGGCGATGGAGGCACCGGCCGCGGCCAGCATGCGTTCGAAAGCGGGCCCTGCGGCACGCGTGACCTGGCCGCGGATGTCATCGGGGGCCAGGATGCATTGCTGCGCGGAGACGAATCCGCCGGCGAGCCAGGCATCGGCGAGCACGATCGCGCCGGCGTCTTCGATGATCTGCCGAATGGCCGCCATGAACTCCGAGTCATTCAGCCGCCGCGCGTGATCGTGGTTCTTGACGAGCCCCGGCATCAGCGTCGCGTTGAACTGTGGATGCCGCCCGCTGGCGTAATCCAGCGGCAGCGCCGTCATATCGAGCTGGCCCCGTACGATGGCCGACCACTGATCCGCGGCCTTGAACAGCGACTGCCCCGGATAGATGCGAATAGTCAGATCGACGTCCGCCGCGGTTACTTCGCGGGCGATCATCTGCATCATCTCGTCACGGACGTCGCCGGTACCGCCCGGCCATTGATGCGAGGCGCGCAAGACCGTCTGTGCATGGGCAGCGGAGCCCATGATCGCAGCGAATAACGCCGCGAAGGTCAGCAGGCGGGACAGGTGGCGATTGCGGATTATCGTGTGCATGGCTTTGGATTTTACAGTATCCAACGCGAGTCGGTGTCCGATCGGCTACAATCCCGGCCCATGCGGATTCTGAAGCTATTGGCCGGAATCGGGGTAGGCTATTTGCTGAGCGCGACGGCCTGGGCCCACGGCATCGTGGGCGAAGACCAGGCGTTCATCCTCAACAATGTCGGCGCCCAGATCGGGCCCTATATCTATCTCGGGGCCAAGCATATGGTCACGGGTTACGACCACCTGCTGTTCCTGGCGGGCGTCATTTTCTTCCTCTACCGGCTCAAGGACGTCGCGCTCTACGTGACGTTATTCGCCATCGGCCACAGTTCGACGCTACTCCTGGGCGTGCTGGGCGGGTTGCATGTCAACGCCTACATTGTCGATGCGATTATCGGGCTCTCGGTCGTGTACAAGGCGTTCGAGAATCTCGGCGGCTTTCGCAAACTCGGTTACGAACCCAATATGAAACTCGCGGTGTTGATCTTTGGGTTTTTCCACGGCTTCGGACTCGCGACCAAGTTGCAGGACCTCGCGATCTCCGAGGATGGCTTGATCACCAATATGGTGTCGTTCAATGTGGGAGTCGAGATCGGGCAGTTTCTTGCGCTCAGCGTCATACTGATCGCGCTGAATCTGTGGCGTGCCTCCGGGCAGTTCTACCGCTATGCCTATGCGGCGAATCTGGCGATTATGACGGCCGGATTTATTCTTATGGGGTACCAGATCACGGGTTACCTGGTGACGTGACAAACTCAAGGAGAGGGTTTATGGCGATGCAACGATCTTTCTTAAGCCTCGTTTCGGTGGGGTTTCTACTCGGTGTGATGGCTGGGGCCAACGCTCAGGACGACGACGAAGCGCCGGCCAGCACTGAAGAATTGCAGGCCCGGCAGATGGAGATAGACACGCGTTCTCAGGCGACGCTTGACGGCTTACTGGAAACTAACGAGGGCGCGAAGATCCTGTTTGAGCAGGCCGCCGGGTATGCCGCGTTTACTGTCACCAAAGCGGGCGCATTCCTGGTCACCGGGGCCGGTGGTACGGGCGTGGCCGTCAACAAGGAAACAGGCGACCGGTCGTACATGCGCATGGGCAGCGGTGGCGTCGGGTTCGGCATCGGTGCGCAGCAATACGACCTCGTGATCCTATTCGAGGACGTCCCGCATCTGGAGCGATTTATGGATGGCGGTTGGGATTCCAGCGCGACGGCCCAGGCTGCGGCCGGCCAGGAAGGCATCAATCTGACCTCGAGCTTCATTGATGGCGTGGCGTTCTTCCAGATCACCGATAAAGGGCTCATCGCGATCGCCGATGTCGCCGGCACGCGGTTCTGGGTCGCCGATACGCTGAATTAGGCCTGTGTAGGCCCCAAGAATCGCGACGAGGCCGTCGCTCCCACAGCGTCGCGGCGGGTCTTTGTGGGAGCGGCTGCCTGGCCGCGATGCGCCCGGTCAGGGTCGGCGAACCGGTGAATCGGATCGCTGAGGCCCACACAGAGGTAGTTCTCCCGAGCCTTCCCAGGAATCTCCGATACTTGACCAACGATCGACCGGCTAGCGCACGCGCTGCCCACCTGTGCTACATTCCCGCGCCTATGGCTAGGTGGCAGAGTGGTTATGCAGCGGCCTGCAAAGCCGCGGACACCGGTTCGATTCCGGTCCTAGCCTCCATTACGATGAGCGCGGACTATCGCGCTTGTTTGAATCGGTCGGGGATGAGTTGATGCCTACCGAGGAGCTTGTAGAAGTCCGTCCGGTTTCTCTTCGCTAGCCGCGCGGCGTGGCTCACGTTGCCGCCGGTAATCTGCAGGAGTTGCGATAGATAGTTCCGCGTGAACTCATCCCGCACCTCAGAGAACGAGGGCAGCGAACTTGCAGCCTGCACGCCCAGCGTGCTGCGCACCTGCTCCGCGGATATGACTTGAGTGACGCTGAGCGCCGCGTTCCGGCGCACCACATTGTAGAGCTGACGCACGTTGCCCGGCCACTCGTGGGCAACAAGGAACTCCACGGCCTCCGGCGCGTAGACTCTACGCTCCTGCCCGGCCTCCGTAGCGATCTGCGCGAGGAAATTCTCCACCAACAACGGTACATCTTCGCGCCGTTCCCGAAGTGGTGGCAACTGGATGTTGACGACGTTGATCTGGTAAAAGAAGTCCTCACGTAAATCGCCCGCGAGCACCAGCTCGCCGAGATCTTGATGGGTCGCCGAGATCACTCTCGTGTCAAACGGTATCGCCTCGCTGCCGCCGACGGGGCGAACCCACTCCTCCTGCAGCACGCGCAGGAGCACCCCTTGCAGGCGCCTCGGCAAGTCGCCAATCTCATTCAGGAATAACGTGCCGCCGCGCGCAGCCTGAAAGAGGCCCTTGTGGGCGGGGCGGGCACCAGAGAGCGCGCCTCTATCGCGCCCAAAGAGCTCCAGTTCCAGGAGTCCCTCGGTCATGGGGCCGCAGTTGACCGCTACGAAGGGCTGGCCCCTGCGAGAACTGGCGCGATGGATGGCCCGGGCGAGGAGTTCCTTGCCGGTACCGTGCTCACCCGTGATCAGAACACGAGTACTCATGTTGGCGACCCTTTGCGCCTGCTGCAGGCACTCCTCCATAACGGGGCTTCTCGTAATGAGCCCGGAGTTCCACTCGTTTTCCTTATGCGGTAAACCCGAGACTCTCATCGCACGCTCCACGTGGTCCAGGAGTTGCTGTTTGTCCACGGGTTTCGTGAGAAATCCGAAAGCGCCGGTCTGCGTCGCCTCCACAGCGTCAGGAATCGTGCCATGGGCGGTGAGTAGCAATACGCACAGGCCCGGGCGTTGCCGCTGGACTTCCTTGAGCAGCCCGATGCCGTCCATGTTCTCCATCCGCAGGTCGGTGATTACGAGATCCGGACGGAACTGCGGCAGGGCTGCCAGCGCTTCCGCGGCGGTCTCAACCGCTTCGACGTCGTAGCCCTCCGCCCGCAAGCGGATGCTCAGCAGGCGTAACAAACCGGGGTCGTCGTCCACCACCAGGATGCGCCCGCAGACGGGGTCGGCCTGCTGCAGCGAGGCTCTAAGGTTGGTCTGCGTCATCTTCACGCTCTCTAATGGATTGTTCGATGCTGGTGATGGTCTCGAGTTTTTCCAGGGCGTCGTCGAGCTCTTCTCTCAGCCGTTGATTCTCCTGCTGAGCCACCTGTAGTTCCCGCATGTTTTCCGTGCTCTGTCGCGTCTGCTCAGCGTTAGCATTCTGCTGGAACCGCTGAGCTTCAGTATGCAGAGCCCGCCTTTCTTCAACCTCTTGTAAGTGTATCATCGCCAGAATTCGTTCCTCCGGAAGCAGCGCGTTGCGGGCTGTCAAGAGCTCGCTGAGGAGACGCTGGGCGGCCAGCGGATCGCTGGACGGATGTCCCGGAATCGCGAGTGCTAGCGCCAGCTTCAAGCGATTGATCGTCGTAGGCGCGAGGTTCGCCGCGTGCTCGACGTCTCGGAAAATTTCCGTCCGCTGGGTGGTATCACCCTGCATCAGGGCCTGCATGACTTCTAGGTAGACGGCCAGCCTCTGCGCGTTAAAAGAAGGAGTTGACCCTGCTGACTCGGGTTGCGGTGTGGTGTCTGTTGCGCCGCCTTGATAAATTTCGCCGCTGCTGCAGGCAACAAGGGCAGAAGCTACCGCGCTGAGTAGAACGTTACGCATTGGCCGCCATCGCGTACTCTGGCCGTGGACGATTCAGTGGCAGCTGGACCTGAAAGTGCGCCCCTGACGACTGCTTCTCTGAGACGAGCTTTACAGTCCCGCCATGGGCCTGAACACATTCGGCTACCACAGAGAGGCCGATACCGCTCCCACCCACCAGCCCTTTCTGGCTTCGCCGTCCTTGATAGAAGGCCTCGAATATTCGTTCGCAATCCTCTTCGGCGACTCCCGGCCCGCTGTCTGCCACATCGATGAACAGCACGTCCTGAGTAAGTCGAGCGCCGACGTCAATGATGCCGCCATAGGGCGTGAAATTGATGGCATTAGAGATCAGGTTCTCCAGCACGATGCGGAGTTTTTCTTCGTCGGCATGAACGAGTACGGGGCTGGCATCGAGTTGCAGTTTGATCTTTTTCTTGGAGATCGCCAGACGATGCAGACTCAAGACGTCGAAGATCAGAGGCTTGAGTTCGAACTCGCTCAATTTCATGGTAGCTGTTTTCGTCTGCCAGGCACTAAAAGTCAGCAGGTTCTCGATAAGCTTCTGTAACTTGATGCCGTTATCTCTGAGGATGTCGGTGACTTCCTGCTGCGCCATGTCGAGTTCCCCGACCGCGCCGTCTAATAAGAGATCGGTGCCTTCGCGGATGTTCGCCAGCGGCGTCTTGAGCTCATGAGAGATGTGCCGAAGAAATTTGTTCTTCTCTTCGGCGGACTCCATCAGTCGACTGCGGAGCCACTCGAGCTGCTTGCCAAGCGCCTCGATGTCTCGCGGACCGGTCACGGCGATGGCATGCTCGAAATTGCCCTCTCCCAGCTCTCGAATCGCCCGGTCGATCTGCCGTATAGGTCGCCCCACCAGGAGCGCGAAAAATACGATCAGCGCCAAGGCGGCAGGTACGAGTGCTGCGGCTTGCCAGGCCAGGGAGCTCTGTGCTGTGCGGGTACCCTCCTGCAGGTCAGCCAGTCGGCTGTTGATCACGAGCCGTATATCTTGTGAGACGGCCCGGGCGGACGAAGACATGATCTCGAAGCTGTTGACGACATCGTCTTCGATGCTTTCCGCCGGTGTCTCTGCAAGTGCCGCATGTACCGCTAGGGATGCCGCCCTGAGACGCTCGAGCTCGGTTACCGTCACGGTATTCTGCGAGAGATCCGCCAGGAGCGCGAGACTCTGCTCGAGAGTCTGTTGATCATCCGCGTAAATGTCCAGCAGCTCTCGATCCTGAAGTAGCAGATACTGACGCGCGTTCCGCTCCATATCCGTGAGAAGCCCGGCGACACGCTGGTTTTCCTGTGTCGCGGTTGCGCTTTCGCTAACGAACGCCTCGCTCTCGGTAGTGAGTTGGCCGAGCTCGAGTGCGGCATTCGCCACGGCCAACAGCAGGGGCAACGTGACCAGACTTAGTCCTAGTAAAATCAATCCCAAGAGCGTTCGCGGGCGACTGATTCTCATTCGCATTACCTAATCGTCGATAAGACTAATGTAACACTGCGCACTCGAGTGCGATCCCGGATTCCTGATGTAACAGCCCCCTTGGCGAGAATCGGCAGCTCAGCCTGCTCACGGAGAACCAGAAAGGAACGCTATGAAGTCCGTCTTTCTTCGTTACGAGCAGGTCTAGGCAGTTCCGTGCTTGGTCTCGATTCGGATCCCCAACTCCTTGAGAAATCCGGTGGGTAAGATTCCGCCAGCATTAATGATCACAGCATCATTAGGAAGCCTGTGAGTGGTGCCTTCCTGCTCAACCGATACGAAATCCGCCTCGATTGACTGCAAATTCGATCCGAGCAGTACGCGTATCCGTCCCGCCTCCGCTGCCGCTTCCAGCTTGAGTCGATTCTTCTTCTTCGCTCGTGTGAAGGCGGCAGCTCGATAGGAAAGCGTGACGTCAGTGCCGGGCTCCTCGGAAATGCTCACCGCCGCCTCCAGCGCACTGTCGCCGCCACCCACGATGAGAACTTTCTGCTGCCGATATTGCTCGGGATTGAGTAGCCGGTAGGTGACCTTCGAGCGCTCCTCACCCGGAACTCCGAGCTTACGGGGTGTGCCGCGCCGACCCAACGTGAGAAGAATGGTGTGCGCCGTATACTGCCCATTGGTCGTGGTAACGGAGAAACCCTTTTCGTTCCTAACCACCCTGCACAGGCGTTCCTTGTAATTGATCTTTACGCCGGTCTCCTGCTCGACGTTCCGCCAGAAACCGAGCAGCTTTTCTTTGGTTGTCTCCTTGAATTTGATCTTCCCGACCAGAGGCAGTATCGCCGGCGCGGTCATTACCAGTTTGCCACGCGGGAAATGGGCCACCGTTCCTCCAAGCGAATCCTGCTCTACGGTGACCGTATTCAAGCCCCGCTCTTTGGCCGCCAGCGAGGCGGCGAATCCGGCGGGACCGGCCCCGACGATGAAGGCATCCAACGTATCACCGTGCCGGCTCTGCGCCCGGGAGGCAATAGCCTCCATGGCTTGGCGGCCCTGTTCGATCGCGTTACGGATCAGACCCATGCCCCCTAGCTCGCCTGCAATGAAGATCCCGGGAACGTTCGATTCAAAATTCGGCGCGACGTACGGAATGTCGACACCGCGTATCTCCGAACCGAAGACCAATGCGATGGCATCTTCGGGACACACTGCCTGACATGCGCCATGGCCGATACAGTCCGTTGGGCTGATGAGCTCCGCCTTCCTTCTCACCATACCCAGCACCGCGTGCTCCGGCATTTCCGGGCACGCCGCGATGCAGGCGCGGCAGCCGATGCACTTGTTAGGGTTGATTACGGGATGAAGCGAGGCGGGCTCCGTCAGCCCAGCTTCCCGGTTTTCCTCGCGAACGCGGAGACTGTTGCTGTGAAGTCGACGCTTCTTGCGAGCATACCAGATCCAGATTAGCAGCAGTGGCATGGCATATAGCGCCAAACTGAGGGATTCACCGTTCATTTCTTAAAGAGTGATTCTCGCAACTTTGTTCTAACTCCTTGCACGGTAGCAGATTATTCCTAATCAGTTTTCAGACTCCGCTGACCGATCCGCCGCGGCTGTTCTTCGCAAGGATCCTGTCGCTAAGTAGAGACAGATTGTACGTCATTCCCTTCTGTGACAGATTTACGAGAGCACAGGAATTGTTAGCCACGGGCAGCGAGAAGTTTGCCGTACGTCGAACTTGTGACCGAGATCACATTTTCGCATGGGGTTCGTTTGGATAGTGTATCGGTCTACGCGAGAGAGGTTCGAACTGCGATGTGGATAATCGTATCAGGCATGATCTTTGCGGCGACGGCCTTCATCGCATGCCTATTTTTGCATCAACGAAACCGGAGCCAATACCTGTGGGCTCCCGTGGCAGGAGCAATCGTATTGACATTCGCTGTATTCGGCTTATCGAGTTATGTCAAAGACCAGAGCGTTGCCGGCACGACGGCCCAATCGATGATGGCATCCTCGGAGATCACCGCCTGGCTGAATTCGACTCCCGTTGTTCTGAGTGGAATGTCTGGGAGTCAGGCTCAGGTGGTGTCGTCAGGGCAGGGCGTAGCGCCGGTTCCAGACTTACTGGGAGGTTTGCAGGCGCGGCTCGCAGCGGAGCCGGATGACCCGAAGGGCTGGGCTCTACTCGCTCAGTCACATGCTTTCGTCGGTAATAACCAGAGCGCAGAGGAGGCGATCGGGCAGGCTGTGGCACGCGGATTCGATGAAGCCGATCTCCGCGAGCGAGTCAGCTTGGCTTCCCGATCTCAGCAGCTTCCCTCGTGGATCCAGCGGACTTTAGACGATTAATCGTTATGGTAGCCGTGTCAAGAGACGTCTCACCGGGGGCCGGCGAAGCCCCGGGCAGGCCTTATCGCCGACGCTTGTTCACACGCTTCTCGACAACGATCAGCTACGGTATGGCGGCGGTGGCGATAGCGATTGGCTGGCAGTGGCGTGAGCAGATCCCGATCAGCGCAGAGGAGGGGGCTGGTTATTGGCTCGGGATACTCGGCGCCAGCATGATGGCCGTTCTCCTTCTGTATCCGGTGCGGAAGCGGTTCGCGCTCGTGCGATTCATCGGTTCGACCGCCGCCTGGTTCCGTGTGCACATGATGTTGGGTGTCGTCGGGCCGGTGCTGATTCTCTATCACTGCAACTTCCAAGTGGC